>Ga0209017_10001705_pt1 | contig 15982 bp, 12 predicted proteins | sample YNPBryunderm2012_FD_185812 | JGI IMG/M metagenome (GOLD analysis project Ga0209017, IMG submission 185812) | Anoxygenic and chlorotrophic microbial mat microbial communities from Yellowstone National Park, USA - YNP Bryant MS undermat 2012... ... | reverse complement strand
GTTTAGCCAAGCAGATGATCGGCCGCCAGTGGCATTTAGCCTAGCAGATGATCGGCCAGCACTTTAACTCCGATGGCCAGCAGGACGCAGCCGCCGGCGGTCTCGGCCGCTCGGCCCCAGCGTTGCCCAAGCCGGCTGCCGCCCAGTATGCCAGCGGTAGTGAAGGCCGCCGCCACCAGCCCGATGACCAGGCAGGGCGTCCAGATCGACACATCCAGCAGGCCCATGCTCAGCCCCACAGCCAGGGCGTCGATGCTGGTGGCGATCGAGAGGGTTACGAGCATCCAGCCGCGGGTCGGATCGCTGGCAGCGGCTGGTTTTTCGTGGCGCGATTCCCAGAGCATCTTCACTCCCACGTAGCTGAGCAGGGCGAACGCCACCCAGTGATCGACCGCCTGGATGTGCCCGGCGATGCGGCTGCCGGCCAACCAGCCCAGCAGGGGCATCATGGCCTGAAACAGCCCGAAGTGGAAGGCCAGTCGGAAGGTCTGCCGTCCGCTGACCGGTGCCAGCCTTATTCCCGCCGCGATGGCCACTGCGAAAGCATCCATCGCCAGCCCAACCGCAATGCCCACAATGTACCACCAGGCCAACGTCGCGCTCCGCACAGTGTTGCAAAAGCCACAAACTTGGCAAGTTGCTTACCCAACGACGAACTGCTGGTTAGAATGACTGCTGCTTAGAATATCAGCCCAGGGGTTTTCGGGCAAAGCGAGTTTTCGCCCCGGCCGGCACGATCGGCTTGTGGGCAGTCTTCAGCGACGAGGAGTCAGCCATGTGTCAGACCACCGCGTGCATACGGGGATGTTCCGCTTGCAAGGCCATCAGTCGGCGGCGTTTTGTGGCCGCAGCAGCAAGCGCGGTTGCCGCTGCGCCTCTGCTTGCCCGACTGGCTGGCGCAGCCGATGAAACTCCGCAAGCGGTTTCGCAACACGGGCCGGCATCGAAGTGCGTGCCGAGCATCCGCGCCTGTTTCGTTCGCCGCAAGGGCGAGTACGGTATGCGCTGGCCCGGACAGGTCTACGATGGCCATGCCGCCCGCGAAAAATACACCAGGCAAATCATCGAGGCTGCCAGGCAAATCGGCATCAAGCTGGAGTTGCGCGCCGAGCCGATCCATAGCGGCGCCGAAGCCGACCAGTGGCTCGAAGCGGCCACGAAAGACCGGCCCGACGGCCTGCTGGTGGTGCTGCTGGATCGCCAGGAGCACGCCTGGCCCACGGCAGGCAAGGCGATCGAATCGGGCATCCCTGCGGTGATCTTCTCGCCGGTGGGCAGTTCGTTCACTACCAACACGGCCCCCTTGGCGCACAAGGTGGGAGGCTTCATCGCCTCGACCGATGACTTCGCCCAAGTCCGCTACGGGATGAAGATGCTGGCTGCCGGGGCCAAGATGCGTGCTACACGCTGTCTGGTGATCGCCGGCAACAAAGAGCACGAGGCCGAAGTGCCGCAACTGCGCATCGCTCTGCGGTACATTCCTGCCAAGTGGTTCCTGGACGAGTACGAGAAAACTCCCACCACCCCGGAAGTGCTGGCAATGGCCAAGTCGTTGATGGAAAGTGCCACGAAGCAGACCGGCGCAACGCCCGATGACGTCGTCAACGGCATAAAAAGCTATGTGGTTGCCCGCACGCTGCTGGAACGACATCAATGCGACGCAATCACCATGGACTGCCTTGGCGCCCTGGGCCGCAGTAAGGTGAGTTTGCCTTGCATCGCCTGGTCGAAGCTCAACGACGACGGCGTACCGGCGGCCTGCGAGGCCGACATCGGCGCTGTGGCCACCCATGTGATAACCCAGTACCTGCTGGACCGGCCGGGCTTCCAGCAAGACCCCGTGGCCGAAACGGCCCGCGAGGCGCTGATCGGCGCACACTGCTCCTGCCCGACCAGGCTCAATGGCTTCGGCACGAATCCTGAGCCGTACGACATCGTGCATCACCACGGGATGCGCGACGCCACGGCTCGTCCGGTGTGGAAGATCGGGCAGCGGGTAACATGCTGCGACGTGCTCACGGCCGGCGAAAGCACGCCTCCGCGGATGATCATCTCGGCAGGCAGCGTGCTAGAGAATGTTTCGGTGCCGCCGGCCGGGGGATGCGTCGTCTCGGTGATGGTCAAACTCGACAACGTCACCGACGTGCTGGCCTACCCCGGCTTCCACCAACTGTTTCTCTACGGCGATTTCAAGCGCCAATTGGCACAGTTCTGCCAGTTGTTCGGCATCAAGCCGGAGATCGTCTGAGCCTGCGGTCCCCGTGCGGCGCGTTGGCGCTTGCCGCCGCCCGATAGAGTCAGCGGCTGCGCGGGAAAGGGCTATTTGTGCCCACGTCCCGTTTCGCCATGCAGCACTTCTGGGACGGTGACCGCGGCGGCCAAACCTGCTGCTAGCTTACAGGCCGCAGTTCTGGCTCACGGGCCGATGCTAGGCGGGTTCTTGGCCAAGAAGTCGCGCGGGCCACGCACGGTGTAATAGGGATACGTGACTGCTCCCACCGCCGGACCAGGATCGGTCGCCCGCCCCACGCGGCGCTTACAGTGGTCGCAGCCGCGGCCGTGGCACAAGCGGCAGGGATCCGCCACACGTTTGCCCACCAGAGCTGGATCGGCGTAAGCCGACTTGTTGCAAGAGCTGCACGAAGCGCAGGTCTCGGGCGCCTTGTGACAACTGCCGCGAATCAAACCTGTGCAGTGGCGTCCCGGCGTGGTACATCCGGCTACCACCACCGCCAACAGCGCTGCACCACAAACGAGCAGAATGGGTCGTTTCATCACTGAGGTATCCTTTTCGCTAGTATCTTGCGGGAACGGCTTCCAGGTTGGCTCCGAACGCAATCATCGATGGTTCGAAGTAGGGAAGGCATCGGCTTGTAAGTAACACCGCGCCTTTGCGGTAGACAACCGGGCGACTGGTGCCGAACAGCCCTCCTGAAAAGCTAATCGGCCTGGAAAACCGGCACAGTCCAGAAAATCGGCAAATCCGCTTTGTGCGCAAAATGCGTTGCTTTTGGAAAGCCGCGCACGGTCGCGCTGACCTGCAAAGCTGGCCAAATCGGGCCGACCTTGCCGCCGGAAAACCTTTCCCAGTGTGACTGATTTGCCGAAAAGAAGGCCTCGCTTTACTGGCTGCCGTTTGTGGCGAGCGTCGATCGTCCAGCCGCCGTCGATCCTCAAGGCTCGGTCGATCTGCAAGCCGCCTTCGATCGTCTTGCCGCCGAGGTGCTGAGCACCCGGTTGTGCTCAGCTTTCTTCGCGCCCCGCCGACCGATACGCCCGCTCGGTCAGCTCGGCGATGTACAGCGCATTGTCAGGGCCGTTCAGCTCGGGCTGCCGACCTTCCAGCACGCAGGCGGCGAAATACTGGCACTCGGCCGTGTATGGGTTGACCGTCTTGAACGGCAAGCGGCGGAAGCGGCGCTGCACGTCTTTGGCTTGTGTGGGATCGTACGGCGCATCGCCCAGCCCGAAAATCGCTTCCACCTTCCCACGGCTGCCCTGGCCGATAGTTCCCTCGGTCAGTACTGCCCCTTGCGAACCGTAGATTTCCAGCCGCGTGCGGCTGGCTTCGTCTGGTATGCAGTAGAAGCAGTCTACGGTGGCCTGTGCGCCAGAGGCGAACTGCAATAGCGTGGTCGAAGAGTCTTCGGAGCGGTAATTATGCACCAGATTGCCGCAACGGGCGGTGATATCGACCACCGGCCCGGCAAAGTAGCTCAGCAGGTCGTACAGGTGGGTAGCCATGTCGATCAGTGCACCTCCGCCGCCAGTGGCTGGGTCTTGTCGCCAGGCGCCGGCAATGGGCGGATACCAGCAAGACAGTTGGGCGCGCAAATAGACGATCTTCCCCAGCCGCCCCTGATCGATCAGTTCCTTTATCAACCGATGCGCGCCGTGGAACTTCATCATGTATCCCTCTTGCAGGAACACACCATGACGACGGCAGGCTTCCACGGCGGTACGAGTGCTGGCCAGGTCCAGCGTCAGCGGTTTTTCGCAGAGGATGTGCTTGCCCGCCGCGGCGGCCATTTCGATCTGCCTGGCGTGGCAATGCACCGGCGAGGCGATGTACACGGCCTTGACGTTCGGATCGGCCAGCAGTTGTTCCTCGCTGGTATATGCAGCGCCGACGCCGAACTCGGCCGCCACCTGCTCGATGCCCACCGGGTCCATCACCGCCACCAGACGGCAATTGCGGGCCCGCAACATGCCGGGAATGGTCCGACGTCGGGCGATACCCCCAGCGCCGATGACGCCAATATTGAGTTTTCCTCTGGCCATCTTCAGCACTCCAGTCGATTGGCCGCCGCAAGGTCACTCGCCATCTCTGCCGTGCAAAGCGAGTCCTACTGGTCAGGCTTGCCGGTAGCACAGCACTGTTCTGTGCTACCCACGGCGCTGCCGCATTCACCGGCGAATGCGGCAAACGCCGCCAGTGCCATCAGGAAACCACTGCTGCCGATCGCTTCAGGCTGCTGCCGGCGCAACGCGGTTCCGACATGCGAACGTCAGCTATATGCCTTGATAACCTTCACCAACCCGGCGGCGATCTGCCTCATATCCTCCTCGGTGTACGTGGGGAAAGCGAAGCAGGTGAACGTGTGCGCTTCGTGCCATCGGGCGTTGGGAACTTCAACACGGCTGTAATCGACGCTTTCCGGATCGGTGTATTCGCGCGATTTGAAGGGGAACCCTGTCCGTCCAAAACCGTTATGTTCCCGGTACGCCCGCTCGGTGTGGCACTGCGGCCAGAAGACCTTCCAGCATGGGCAACCTTCGGCCGTGGCGGCGGCCACGAACTGGGCGATGTCGCAGCTCATGTTCTCGATGTCCAGCGAAAACGCGCACACATACCAGCCGTTCTGGCGCTCGGGGGTGTCGATGGGCAGATACTTCACTTGCGGCAATCGGCTCAGCTCCTCGATGAGAATATGTGCGTTGCGCCGCCGGTTGGGCATGTTCCAAGTGTCCATCCGTTCCAGTTCCACCAGCCCGATGGCCGATTGCATCTCCGTCATCCGATAGTTCCAGCCCAGCCGGTTGTGGATGTACGGCAGCTTCTGCTCCAGCGCCAGCAAGTTCAGCCGCTCGCGGACATCGTAACCGTGATCGCGGAAGCTGCGGGCCTGCCAGGCCAATTCTTCGTCGTCGGTGGTGACCATGCCGCCTTCGCCCCCGGTGGTGAAGGTCTTGTTCTGGCAAAAACTGCACGCGGCCATGTGGCCGATGGTTCCCGTCTTCCGCCCTTTGTACACGCCCCCGAATGCCTCGGCATTGTCTTCGATTACGTAGAGATTATGCCGCCGGGCGAAGTCCATGATCGGGTCCATGTCGCACACGTTGCCGTACAGGTGCACGGGGATGATGGCCTTGGTGCGGCGGTTGACCAGCTTTTCGGCAGAAGCCACGCTGATGCAATGGTCTTCGATGTTCACGTCGGCGAAGCGCGGGATGGCTCCGGCTTGTAGCACCGCAAAACTGGTGGCGATGAAGGTGTAGCTGGGCACGATCACTTCGTCGCCGGGCCCGATCCCCAATGCCGACAGCGCCACGTGCAACGCCGCCGTGCCGGTGGCCACGCTGATGGCGTACTTGCTGCCTTGCCACTCGGCAAAGCGTTTTTCGAACTCCATGCCTTTCGGGCCGGTCCAGTAGTTGACCTTGCCCGAGCGCAACACCTCTACCACGGCCTGTATGGCTCGCTCGTCGAACTGGGGCCAGCCGGCAAGTTTGTTGGTCACCGCTCTGGGGCCACCATCGATAGCCAGCTTCTGCGAAGAAATCCCGTGGGAAGCCATGAGTGTCCTCCTGCCAATGCGCGGCGGTCTTTGCCAATTAAAGGTTTAAGCCCGCCATCATGGCGGCACCAGTATTGCAACTGCTGAGCGTCGCGTCAACCGACAGAACGGTCTGGCGCGGCTGCACTACTGAATGTGAGCTTCTTCAGACGTTGCCAGGGAAAAACAACCGTCAATAGAGTGTTGTGCCGTATCATGTGTGCACTTTATTATTGACATTCGCAATACTTGGTGACACGGCCCCCTAGGAAAACGTTATGTCAGCCGGTAACTACCTTTCGCGAAAATCAATAAGTTATTTGGAGGGCCACGCTCCGTCGTGGCCGTCAGCAAGAAAGCATATTCGGACGCGACCGCAGCGCGTCCCTCCATAACCTCCGATAGCTTGCGGCCGCAGGTTGCCTTAAGGATCGCGCTGAGTGATATGATACGGTTTTCCACCGACAAAGGTGCATTACTGTCCGCGCGGAGTATAGGGCAAGGTGATGACGGTGATCCACCGTCGGCGGCGGTTCATGACTGTTATTTCTCAGCTTTCACGGATGTTTTTTTCTCGCCCTCGGCCTCGATCTGCCCGAAATACTCGAAGAACACCTCGCGCAATCCGCGGCCAAATTGCTGCCAGGCAGCGCCGGAAGGATACTGTTTCAACCCGGCAACCCAGTTGCAATTGAACTCCATGATGCAGGCGTCGATGCCGTAGCGCTCCAGCAATCCTTCCCCCAGCGTGCCAGGGTTTCGGAACTTCGGCCCGGAACTGCCCTCGGTAAACCAGGTGTGCTTGCGCAGCAGTTGCTCGAAAAGCTTCATCCGCTCCAAGTATCGCTGGAGGTTTTCGACCGGCGGGCGGGAAAGATGCAGCCCTCCGCTCTCGTCGTTGTGGAAGTCGATCGCCAGGTGCGGCCGTTTACCGGCAGCGATCATTTTCTTGAGCCACACTTCCAGCGCGTGGTTCTCCGGGGCAAGTTTGGGATCGGCCGGCTGGTCCCAATTGCGGTTCAAATCGCGGCCTTGCATATTGAATCGGGTGAGTCCCCGGGCCACGCCGTCTTTGTTGGCCATGGGCATGACATACAGGCAGTAACGCTTCAGGCAGCGGCGCGAGACTTCGTCGTCTTCCAGCAGGGCGCGGATCAGCCCCTCGACCACCCAGTTGCCCCCCGGCTCCCAAGCGTGCGCACGCGCACGCAGCAGCACGCGATACGGAGAGTCGGGATTTCCCACGCGGATCATCTCCAGCGGGCGCCCTTCTACCGTGCGGCCGATTTCGGTTATCTCTACCAGCTTGTGGCTGCGAATCTCCTGCAAGAACTTTTCCAGGTCCGAGATTCGGTAAGGTTCCAGCCGGGCCAGATACAGCGCGCCGTTTTCCAGCTTCACCCGCAGCCGCAGCCGATTGCCTTCCAGAAACTCCATCGGCAACACGCGCCACTGTCGGCCATCTTCGGAAACGAAGCAGATGCTGTTTTTCGACACCGGCACACCGGGCCGGCGGTTGTAGATGTTCTCGAAGTTGTGCAGGACCAGGGTCAACTCTGCGCCCGGGCGGCCCTGGAGCTGGAAGTGCCAGTGACCGGCGGCGCGGTTGGGCGAGTCGCGCTCGTAGTCGTATAGCAGCCGGATGTTCACTACACCATCGGCGTCCACATCCCATTGCAATGGCGAGGCGTTTTCAAACCCCCAGTTGACCAACGACAGGCCGACTTTTTCGGCCGCCGATGTCAATTGCAACTGTCGCTGTTGTTGTTGCTGCTGCTGTTGCGGCTGTTGCTGCTGTTGCTCCGGTCGCTGTTGTTGCTGGGGTTGCGGCTGGGGCTGGTCGGCCGCGATAAGCTCGCTTGCCATCACTACGCCGGCAAGACACGCAAGTGCTGCCAGAACCGTCGGGCCACACAAAGCGCGCAGTATCGCTTCGGCAAAAAACTTCACAGTCATCATGTTGCCCCCTATATTGCGGCGCGCAGTGCCAGACCAATTATGCTCCGATTATGCTCCGATGACGTGCCGGGAAAGGCTCAGGCGTATTTTGCCGGTTCTGGATGCACCCACGGCTGGCGATACGGCCGGCGCAGCAGTCGGTTGGCCTCTTCGTCGCCGACGACTTGCCACTTGGCCGGGTCCCACGTCAGCGTCCGACCGAGTTGCGCAGCAATGTTGCCCAATATGCAGCAGGCCGTCGAGATTGCGCCTTCTTCCACGTCGGCCACAGGGCGGCCGCGTTTTTCAATGGCGGCCAGCAAATCCAGCATGTGGCGGCGGATGGCCGGGGCCACGTGCCGCTCCAGCCGCGGCTCGGTCTTGTCTTCCGGATATTGCTCCAGCTCGTATTCCACGTCCTTGTGCACCGGCTCGCCCTTGCCTTGCGGGATGAAGTCGTAACTCATCACGCTGGCCTTCAAGGTGCCGCGATCGCCGTAGAACGTCGCGCCCCAGGGGTATTTTGGATCGGGCGGAGCGCCCCAACTGCGATGCTGCCAGACGACCGTAAGATCGTCGTAATCGAAGGTCACCGTCTGGGTGTCGGAAGTGTTGGCCTTGCTTTGCTTGTCGACGAAAATGCCTCCGGAAGAAGAAATCCGCTTCGGCCAGCCCAGCCCCATCATCCAGCGGACCATGTCCAGCATGTGGATGCACATGTCGCCCACGATGCCGTTGCTGAACTCCATCAGCGCCCGCCACGGCATGTCGCAATACGGGCGCATCGGCGCCGGGCCGACGTACATGTCCCAATCCAGATGTTTGGGGGGATCTGTGTCGGGCGGATTGCCGCGAAAACGCATGTGGTAATAACAGTAGATTTCCACCAGCGCGATCTTGCCCAGCTTGCCTTCGCGGATGAACCTGTCGCGGGCTTCGACCAGATGCGGTGTGCTGCGACGCTGGGTGCCGATCTGCACTACACGGCCCAGCTTGCGCGCCGCCGCCAGTATGGCCTGCGATTCGACGACATCGACGCTGATCGGTTTTTGCAGATACAAGTCGGCGCCGGCTTCCATGGCCTCGATGGCGTTCAGCGCGTGCCAGTGATCGGGCGTGGCAATGAGCACGATATCCAGGTCTTTTTCGGCCAGCATCTTCCGGTAGTCTTTGTATGTACGCGGCTTTTTCTTGGAAGCCTGCCGGCTGGCGACGATTTCGGCGCCTTCTTCCAGGTTCTTGCTGTTGACGTCGCACAGCGAAACGACCTCTACCGGGGCCACCTGTATTAAGCGCAACAGGTCGCACTTGCCGTACCAGCCGGTGCCGATAAGCCCCACACGCTTCGTCACCGGTGCCGCCACCGCATGAGCATGACGTGCGGCCGACAGCGCCACGCCGGCCGCCGCAGCAGACAAGAAACTTCGACGGTCCATAGTTCTGCTCCTGTGGAAGAATGTTCAGACTGGCCGCATTTTACGTAACAGCCCGGCGGATGTCAAAACACCGGAGCAACCTACTGATCTTCGCCAGGGGGCGGCCGGCGTAGCGTTTTTCGGGTGGCGCGCATCGCCACGCGGCGCCAGCTTGGATAATGCCAGTGCGGCAGCATCGCGCGGCACTTCTGATGCGCCCCACTAGCCAGCTTGCCCTTACGAGCGCCGGCGCAGGTGGCCAGCGCTAGACTGGAAGTATCGCCGCCGGCGTCGGTGGACGTTATTGGCAGGTTCCGACTGCGAGCGCTCCAGGTCCGTCAGATTCGCTCGGCAGTATCGGCAACCGACAAGCTCCAGATGAAATTGGATGTATTCGGCCACCGGTTCCGGCAGTGCGCCGAGCAGGAAGCTGCCGAGTTGTTCGCGGGTGGGGCAGCTCAGCCGGTGACGCCGCCAGATTGCACCGACCGAATGTATCCCGGCGTTGCGCCGGGCGACTACTTCGGCCAGCCGATGCAACAACTGGGTGTCGCTGCGCAGGGTTTTTTCGATGCGGGCCATTTCCTCGGCGGGCAGGGCCTCGTCCAAATATGCTTCCAGTTCGGCTTGGCTGAAACTGCTGGCCATCGGACGAGGGTTCCGGCAAACCAGCGCCGGCTCCTACTTTATCCCGGCGGTGAACCAATTATTGAGCTTCGCAAAACCTCGCGACACGGATTACTAGAGAAACGTTATATCAGCCGTTCGCTGCCTTTTGCGAAGACCAGTAGGCCCCATACGTGGCGGCGATGCATCAACTTGGGCCGATATGTGCCGCTGGCGCTCCGGCTTTAGCCTACGACTGTTGATACAATTCCGGGAACACATCCTCAGGTACGCCCAGTTTGCGAATGGCTCCTCGCATCTTGGCGATGAACTCGAACTTGTAATTGGCGACTTGTTGCTCGGATAGTCCCAAGCTGGCAGCCACATCCTTGTTGGCCCAGCCGCGCACAAACAGCAGCTCGGCGCAGCGGAGCTTCTGCCACTGCCCGGTGCTGCGCCAGTGCTCGATCAACTCGCCCAGCGCAGCGGCCACCGACGCTTCTTCCAGGTTGCGTCGTTCCTGGCTTCGGGCGATGGTGCTGGCCGCCCGATGGGGCGAGCGCGGTTCCCAATCGCTCTGTTGAGTTTCTGCCGCAGCAAACGACAGCTCGGGCCGACGATTCTGGCGTCGCAGGTAGTCGGTCAGCTTGTGAGCAGCGATGGAAAACAGGTATCCTTCCAGTGAGCGACCGCGGTCATAATTGGGCAGGCTGGTCAGAAAGCCCAGGAAGGTCTCTTGCACGATGTCCTCCGCCGCAGAGCGATCGCGCGTGCGGCTTTCGACGAACGCCAGCAGCCGCCCTTCATAGCGCGCAATCAGCTCTCCCCACGCATCGGCGTGGCCTTCGAGAATCTGGCGGACCAGCACGCTGTCGGACTGGTTGGCGCTTGACATTCAAAAATACAGACCGCCCGAGCTGGGACTTGTGCCGAGGCGATCGCTTACCAGCAAGACCCTAACGCGGCCTGGGCCCGGTACCAAACGGTGTTACTGGAGGGACGCGCTGCGTCTGGTCCGCCAGCATCGTGCAGACGGCCACGACGGAGCGTGGGCCTCCACATCGCCCGAAAACATGCGCACAAAACGCGCACAAAACGCGAAAACGCGCATGTTTCCCAAAAGGGACTAACATCCCGTTGAAAAAGCCCTAAAGTACTTTCCGCCAACATGGAAATCGCAGGGAAAAACGCGCCTAGCAAGTGCTGGCGAAACCGACTTTTCCCACAGGCCATTACCCGCCGTGCGCAACATGCCGCAGCAGCCCCAGTGCGCCGGCGCCGACCGCTCCAGTAGCGAGCAGACAGGCGGCAATCGTCAGCAGGCGGAAGCGGCCGGCCAGCCGCTCATCGACCCGCAGTCCAGTGTAAACTACCCCCAACAACAGCAGTGTGCAACCCAGGATGGCGCCCACAGCCTTTACACGCCGCTCGATCACCATCCGCCGGCACGATTCTTTTATAAGACCGCACGCTCTCCGGTCGAACACTACCAAGGCGTGCAGCCAGACTGTCGGCCCCACCGACGTGTCAATGGTCTCTTCCCAGGTTTCGCGCACCAGTGTTTTCTCCAACAGTTCCGGGTCTATGTGGATGCTACCGAGGTCCAATTGCAAGTACTCCCGGGCGTAACGGGTTGCTGCTTTTTCGAGCTCATCGGGCAGGCTCCTGCGGCACTCGTCGCTGCTGAAGCACGGCCCGATCCTCAGCGCCAGTTGATGCCCTTCGGCAATTCGTTGCAGCGGCATATCGATCCAGGCCGGCCGCTGCTGACTGGTGGTCGGTTTGCTCTGGCCGCCGGTGGCAGAGGGCGAATCTTTGGCGGTAGAAGCCCCCTGGGATGCGCTGCCTGGCTGCTCGCCGGACTGGCGGGCTGGCGCCGGCTGCTGGTTTGACGCCGACGACGCAGCGCCCGAGGGTTGTACCTGGGCGTCGTCCTTATCCAAGGCGCCCTCTTTGGCCAGGAACTCTAGCGCTGCTTTGATTCCGCGGGCCATTGCGCGGGAGATAAGATCGGCTGATTCGGCGTTGGGATCGCCACCAGTGGTAGATTTGGAGTTGGTCTTGTCCGCACTGCCCACATTGGCGATCTTCCCGCCTTCGCTTGCCTGCGGCGTTTCCTTAATACCGCCACTGGGCGGGTTCGCGCCGGCGTCGGCTTTGTTTGGTTGCGTCGGCTTGTGCTGCTGCTCGGTGTTCTGCTGCTCGGCGGCAACTTGTGTGGGCTGGCTGGGATTGTCGGTAGTGTTAGGGGTCTGGTTTGCCGGACTGGGCAACGACACGTCCGAGCGTGCCTTCTGCCCCGTCGAGGTACTTTCGGCCCGGTTACGCTCAGAGCGACCAAAATCGGCTTGTAGGTCGATTTTTGGTGGCCGGCTGGGCATCGGCCGCAGACCTGATACCGGCCCCGGAGTATGCCGAGGATGCAGCGAAACGTAAAGCCCCGACATAAACACAACGCACATAATGCAAAACAGGATTCCACCCAGCACCAACCACAAACAGCCGAGTGCCGTTCCGCTGTCTCCGCCGCAATGTCTCCGGCCGATAAAAAGTGGGATGAGGCAACCCAACACTGGGAACAGCACAAAAATCACGACAGGCAAGACGACAAAAGTACTCATCGCACCCGTCCTAACGCGGCCTAAAGCCGCAACCAACAGTAGCGACACACTGCGGTCGCGTCCGTTATGTCTTCGGCAGTGACTTAGTCACTAAAGCTACTGCGGCCACGACGGAGCGTGGCCCTCCAGGTCACCCGAAAACATGCGCTCAAAACGCGCACACGTTACGCCGTAAGGGACTAACACCCCAAGGCCCTATGTTCCCGCCCCAAAGCTTCCGCGCCGGTCGCCAAGCTGCAACCGCCTCCATCTTCCCTGAAACATACCGAAACCCACGTGGGTGCCACAGAAAGACGCGGGCACAGATAGACTACACATATAGGTTTCGATCTCGCAGATAGACGCCTTATGTATTTTATGCAGCGATATAGCTGCGGTTGTCGCAGGAAGCGGTTAGCCATGCCGGCGCAGGCTTTTGTTTCGTTTTCCAGGCTCGATCCACGGGCTTGCCATTTGTACTGCGATCGACACCGAGCCGGCGGTCATCGGCAACCACCATTGCGGAAACTGCCACAATGCCGCCACGAGCGTCGCCGCCAGTATTGTGCACGCAAGCGACCACAGGCTTAAGCGCGTGTGGCGAAGCGGATCGGTTTGTCGCCACCAGCGCACAAGCAAAAACAGCGTGGCAAAGCTGGCTACGAACGCCATCGGCATCGCTGCGCCGTCAGGCCCGTAAAACACTCCGGACAGCCGATAGTTATGCACTTGCAAGGCATCGGCGCGGGGCAGCGATACCAGCAGCCCGTCGGCGATCAGCCAGCCAACCAGCCCTAGTGCCGCGCCGACGATCATCATTGTGAAGCGTCGCAAGGCGCCGTCGCCCTCACGCAACTCCCAGAACTTTGCCGTAACAAGCACTGCCCAGGTGCCAACGATTGCCGCCAGCACCAGCCAGGCCGATTGTTCGATCGTCGGCACACTGCCGTGGTAGGCACCGACCACCAGCATCACCCCTGCGGCGACAGCCGCAACCAGCGAGCCGAACAGCAGCGAACCAACCAGTTCGGTCAATTGCTGACGGAACGACTTGACTATGATCGGTGCTGCCGGTTCGGATCCAAATCGGCCATTGCGCATCACGGCGGCTCCAGCAGGCGTTGCTTGCGCCGCAACGGCCCGGACCACCGGCGGCTGCCTGGCTGCCTGTTGCGCGTTTGGTGTCACTGGATGCGCCGCCAAATTTGCGACTGTAGCGACGCGCCGTTGCGGACCTTCGATCGCCAACACAATGGCCCGAATCAACCGGTAAGCGCCGTAGAATAAACAAGCCAACACCGCCACACCGAGCACCAGCGGCGCGCTCTGGGCCAGCAAAAACACGATCGCCACAATTATCAGAACCTTGATGGGCAACGACAGATTTGCCTCGTTCCAGCCTCGGCGCAGTTTGCCCCAGCTCTCACGCACCGAGCGGAGGATTGGTTCCTCGTCAGCGGCTTCGGCTCGAATGATCGCTTCGGTCGGGCTGGCAACGCCGGGCGCTGCGCCTCCGATCGGCTGAGTACCCGCGCCGGCGCCAATCCACGCTGCCCTACCTGCTGGTGTGCAATTGGGCAACGCGGCTGCCATTTCGGCCACGCTGGCGAAACGTGCGTCGGGGTCCTTCTGCAATGCCCTGGCCACCACGCTGCGGAAAGGCTCGGCCAGCGGCGAGAGGTCTGGTCGGGCGGTCAGATGTTTCATCAGCACTTCGCCGACGCTCTCACCCTCGAAAGGCACCCGGCCGGTCAACATCTCGTACAAGATGATCCCCAACGCATAAATGTCGATCGCTTTGCCGTAGCGGCCGTTGGCAACCTCGGGCGCCATGTAGTGCACCGTACCGATGCTTTCTGTATGCCCGCTGCGTCGGCTGCACGAAATGAACTTCGACAGGCCGTAGTCGCCGACTTTTACCAGTCCTTCGCAGGAGAAGATGTTCCCCGGCTTCAAGTCGCGGTGTACGATGCCCCGGTCGTGCAAGTAGGCCACGCCTGCCGCTATGCCGTGGAACCAGGCCAGCGCCTCTTCCACCGGCAAGCCATTGGGATGCTCCGCCAAGGCGTCCTCCAGAGATTTTCCCGGCACGTACTCCATTATCACCCAAGTGTCGCCGCGGGCGTCTTGGCGGATGTCGTACAAGTCCACCAGATTGGGGTGTTTGACATTCAGGCACTGACGAATGCCGCGCAATTCGACCTGAAGGTTGCGACGGACCAGCTTCAGAGCCACTTCTTTGCCGGCATCGCTGACGGCGTAATATATCTCGCCAAAACCTCCCTGGCCGATGCCACGCTTGATGGTATAGCCCTCCAACGGCCGCGAACCGCTGCTATAGGTGAACCGCTGGGCGGCCGGTTGATCTTCCGGCTGCTGGGCGGCGCCGGGCAACTGCTCTTTTTGGTCAACTTGCGTTCCCATGGCAATCACCTTTCGGCCCAACGGTCTGCTGAAGGTTGCGGTTGATCGAAAAAAGCCGTCAAGCGGCGCTGCGGGGCAATTTACCCCAGTAACGGCTACCAACGTTCATTGTATCACTGTCTGCTTGGAAGGCACGCAATAGGGTGTTTTCCATTAGTCGCTTAGAGCGTAACTTGTGCGCGCTGTGCGCGCATGTTTTTGGGTGATCTGGAGGGCCACGCTCTGTCGTGGCCGTGTGTCCAGGACCGATGGACGCGACGGAGCGCGTCCCTCCAATTTGGTTGCGGCCATAGTCCGCATTAGGAGATATGCCCCGAGTTATGGACAGTTGCGTCAGTCGCAAGTTGCCAGTCCTTTTGAGCCTTGGGCTACAATTCTCCATTTCGTCATCATGTATCGCGTTTCTCGGGACGGTCGTGAATTTCTGCCGCTGCTTGTACTGCCGCAACAGTCTGACCGAGTCAGCCCGGCAGCGGTTCCAAGCAAAACGACGCTCCCTTGCACTGTACATGCGAATTGAGTGTCAAACGTCCCCGCTGGCCGCATTCCGAGCCGTCGATTACCAGTCCACCGGCGCTGCGACAATACAGCAGTCCTTGATGGCGATACAGGATGATCTGTTGCGACCAATCGCGGCACACCACATGGCTGTGCGAATGCGGGCCGAGCACGCACGATTCGGCCATCAGCACTACGGCGTCGCAGGCCGGCTGCGTGCGATGAGAACTGACAAACTCCAATCGTGCCGTGGCGCTGAGCGGATGCGGCCGACGGAAGCGCAGCCTGACGGTTTCGCCCAATTGGACAGTGCTGCCGTCGGTCAAACAGGCAACCGCCGTGACCGAAGTGCCGTTGACGCGCAGTGGACGAAAGGCCTCGATGGTGTAGCCTTCGGCATCGCGGCGGATCTGGGCATGTCGAGTGGAGATGTCGGCCAGGATCGCCACGTGGCTCGGTGCGGCGCAGGTCGGCTGCCCCAAAGTCACCGCGTCCGCCAGGCAGACCCAAAACCCGCCCACGGCGTCGATCCACAGCATGAAACTATCGCTTGCTGGCGCATCGAGGCGATGCATGGGCGAACTTCCCCAACGTGTGTCGGCCCATCTGATCATCTTACTTCCGCCCTGTGAAGTTGCACCAGCGCTTGGGGCAACAACTAACCGGTCCGCTTGGCATCCGCCGAGTGTCCACTGGGCGTGTTGTTGCGGTGGCTATGGCCATT
>Ga0209017_10001704_pt1 | contig 15983 bp, 16 predicted proteins | sample YNPBryunderm2012_FD_185812 | JGI IMG/M metagenome (GOLD analysis project Ga0209017, IMG submission 185812) | Anoxygenic and chlorotrophic microbial mat microbial communities from Yellowstone National Park, USA - YNP Bryant MS undermat 2012... ... | reverse complement strand
AAGCCCTTGCCTTCAGAAGAAGCCTGTCATGGGGCTATCTGCTGAAGATGGTGCCCTTGCTTACAGCGGTTACCGATATGGCTTCATGGCTGGGTTTTTTTGATTGGCTGCTCCTGGATAAAGTGGGGATAGCCCCCGAGAAATACCCCGACCCCCAGCTTAAAACGCCAGCAGCTTAGCATACCTTTACCGGCGTGGCAAAGCTAATAGCCCCCTCTATTCTCTCGGCGGACTTTGGGCGGCTGGCGGAGGAGATCGCCCAGCTGGATGCCCTACCCGTAGATTGGATTCACTGCGATGTGATGGATGGGGTCTTCGTGCCGAATATTTCTTTTGGGCTTCCTGTGGTGGCGGCGATTCGGCGCCTTACGCAAAAGCCCCTGGATGTGCATCTGATGATTGTACAGCCGGAGCGGTACTTGGCGGCGTTTGCGGAGGCCGGCGCGGATATGTTGACTTTTCACTGGGAGGCGACGTCTCATCCTGACCGGCTTGTGCAGGAGATTCACCGCTTAGGCAAAAAGGCTGGCATTGCCATCAATCCTGCTACGCCGGTAGAGGTTTTACGAGATATTTTGCCAGAGATAGAGCTGGTATGTGTGATGAGCGTCAATCCCGGCTTTGGTGGGCAGAAGTTTATTCCCTATGTAGCGAGGAAGGGGTATCGGCTATCTCGTCTGCGGGCGGAGGTAGGAAGTCGGGCGCTTCTGGAGGTGGATGGGGGCATTTCTTTGGAGACGGTGGGAGATGTACCATGGGCGGATGTACTGGTAGCAGGGCAGGCTTTTTTCCAGGCGCCTGACCGGGCGGTTTTCGCAGAGCAGCTCCGGAGGTCACCCGCAGGTTTCACCTAATGGTGTATATTTGTGGCATGCGTTACCTGTGGATGCTTGCGGGGCTCCTCGTGATGGGATGGGCCCAGGATACACCCGAGGGGGCCGAAGAGGCGCCTTACCCCGCGCCTACTCCTCGGAGGCAGATTCGCTGGAAAAGCAACTCTTATCTGGAAGCGGGTTACAATCGCTTTATGGGGCTTCCTGCCGATCTCGCTACGAGCGTTCAAGGCCTGGGCTCTATCAAGCTCAACTTTCAGTCTATGGAGATGCTACGTATTGGAAAGTTTTACGTGGGAGCTGGGCCGGGAATCGTCATTCGGGAGGTGCGCTTTGAAAAGAATGCTGTTCTTTACCGGGATACTACGGGTTTTCTCACGTATACATTTGATACGCTCGTCACTATCCAAGGCTATTCTGCCAAAAGTAAGTTCCAGCTCGGCTATTTGCGTATTCCGCTTGAGCTGGGTATTCTGCACAAAGGTTTTCAGCTGGCTGTCTTTGGGTATGGAGATCTTCTGGTTTGGGTTCGGCAAAAGCGCAAATACAGCACCAGTGATGAGTCTATCAAGCAAATCCAGGCTGGTAACAAAAACTTCGGTACAGAAAGCCTACAGTACGGGGTGGGGGGTAGAGTTGGTTATCGGGGGATAGGTGCGTTTTTCAACTACAATCTCTCGCCCCTCTGGCGTAGCACCAAGGGTCCGGATAACGTTCGGCCCATCCAGGTAGGTATCTACATTTACGATAGCTTCTACAAGAAGTCCAAATCTTCTACCAAGCGGAGCGGTTACTCGTCATAGGGGTGGGAGGTTTTTTAGTGGATCCGCCGCGGTATCAGGGTCTGCGGCGAAAGCTGGTGGCTCACTTGCGAGCGCAGGGGATCACAGATGAGCGGGTTTTGGCGGCGATAGAGAAGGTACCGCGCCATGTATTTTTAGAGAGTGGGCTGTGGGAGCATGCGTATGAGGATCGGGCTTTACCGATAGCGGGGGGGCAGACGATCAGCCAGCCTTACACGGTGGCGTTTCAGACGCAGCTTTTACAGGTGGAGCCGGGATGCAAAGTGCTGGAGATAGGCACCGGTTCTGGCTATCAGGCAGCGATTTTGGCTGAGCTGGGGGTGGAGGTGTATTCGATTGAGCGGGTGCGGGAGCTGTATGAGCGGAGTCGGCGGATTTTGCAGGCACTGGGGTATAAAGTGCATCTGCGGTGGGGAGATGGTCGGCTGGGATGGCCTACGTATGCGCCGTATGAGCGGATTCTGCTGACGGCGGCGGCGCCTGAGGTGCCCCCGGCGCTTATTAACCAGCTTGCAGAAGGGGGTAGGCTCGTCGCTCCCCGCGGCGCTCCCCATTCCACGCAGGAGATGATTTGCCTAAGCAAACAAGCCGGCCAGCTCCAAGAAACCCGCCATGGGCACTTCCGATTTGTGCCCCTGGAGTAGGGAATAGGAGGAAGTGCCTTCTCTATGGCATAAAAAGGTATAGTTACGACCCGCTCTTCCCCTTGTTCCTTCGGCGTAATGCGCGTTTCGTGGCAGTATTCTTCACAGAATGCGCCTTGCAGAAAAGCGGCTCAGCCCCTTTACCACTCAGGAGTTATACTTGACCGGTCGGGGCAGTGTAGGTGCAGGTCAGGCCTAAAATTGCTTTTTCGTGGAAAAGTTGTGCCTATTTCTGCCCAGCATGTCCGAAGAATGCCTTACCTTTGTTGTAGCCCAGCAGAGAGGCCCCCAGGTTGAGCTCCCTTCGGGTTGAGTTCCCTGGGGGTTCTTGTTTTTGCGCCTTGGCGTGTCCTGGTAGATTTTGTGCATATTTGCTTAGGCCATGGATCAGGCGCGCATTCGCAACTTTTGTATCATAGCCCACATTGACCACGGCAAGAGCACGTTGGCAGACCGGCTTTTGGAGATTACGGGTACGCTTTCGCAGCGGGAGATGATGGCGCAGGTGCTGGACAGCATGGACTTAGAGCGGGAGAAGGGCATTACTATCAAGAGCCACCCGGTTCAGATGCGCTACCAGGACTATGTACTCAATCTCATTGATACGCCGGGGCATGTGGACTTTTCTTATGAGGTGTCGCGGGCGATTGCCGCGTGTGAAGGGGCCCTTCTGGTGGTAGATGCGAGTCAGGGTATCCAAGCGCAGACGCTGGCGAACCTCTATTTGGCGTTGGAACACGATTTAGAAATCATCCCGGTCATCAACAAGATAGACCTTCCGGCGGCCCGGCCCGATGAAGTGCGGGACCAGGTGGTAGAGCTTTTGGGCTGTAAGCCGGAGGAGGTGATTTACGCCAGTGCGAAGGAGGGGATTGGGATAGAAGAGATTCTTCGGGCAATCATTGAGCGGGTGCCGCCGCCCTCCGGTGATCCCCAGCTGCCTCTACAAGCGCTGATTTTTGATTCACAGTTTGACTCGTACCGGGGGGCGATTGCGTATGTTCGGGTGGTGAATGGGGAGATTCGGCCGGGGGCGCGCATCCGGCTCATGGCTACTGGTGCTGAGTACACCGTAGAAGAAGTGGGTATTTTCCAGCCGAAGCGCTACGCCGAAAACCTCATCCCGTGCGGTTCGGTCGGCTACGTCATCGCTGGCATCAAAAATATCCAGGAAGTTCAAGTCGGGGATACCATCACAGAGGCGGCGCGATCCGCAGCTGAGCCTTTGAAGGGCTTTCGAGAAATGAAGCCTATGGTCTTTGCGGGTTTTTATCCTATGCAGTCGGACCGGTTTGAGGACCTGCGGGAAGCGCTGGAAAAGCTACGGCTGAATGATGCGGCGATTCAGTTTGAGCCGGAGACGAGTGCGGCGCTCGGCTTTGGCTTTCGGGTGGGCTTTTTGGGGCTGTTACACATGGAGATTGTGCAGGAGCGCTTAGAGCGGGAGTTTGGTGTGGAGGTGCTGGCAACGGTGCCCAACGTGCCCTATCATGCCTATCTGCGCACGGGCGAAACGGTCGTCGTCACCAATCCCGCCCAGATGCCCGATCCGGCTAAAATAGATTACTTGGAAGAGCCTTTCGTCCGGATGCAGATTATCACGGAGGCGTCGTATATTGGCTCGCTTATGGAGCTTTGTCAGAGCCGGCGGGGCATTTTTAAGAACCAGGTTTATCTTTCGCCTACGCGGGTAGAGCTGACGTATGAGATTCCGCTGGCGGAGGTGCTGTTTGACTTTTATGACCGGCTCAAGTCGCTTTCCCGGGGTTATGCGTCGCTGGATTATGAGCTGATTGGTTATCGCAAGAGCGAGCTGGTGCGGATGGATATTTTACTAAATGGGGAACGGGTAGATGCGCTGAGCTGTATCATTCACCGGGATAAGGCGTATGATTGGGGGCGGCGCCTCTGCCAGAAACTGAAAGAAATCATTCCCCGGCAGCAATTTGAGGTGGCGATTCAGGCGGCGATATATGGGCGGGTGATTGCGCGGGAGACTATCAAGGCGTTGCGTAAGGATGTAACGGCCAAGTGCTATGGGGGGGATATTACCCGCAAGCGTAAGCTCTTAGAGCGGCAAAAGGAAGGGAAGAAGCGGATGCGCCAGCTTGGTCGGGTGGAGGTGCCCCAAGAAGCCTTTATTGCGGTGCTTAAGCTGGATTAGCCATGAGCCGTCCTACTTGGGAGAGTCTGTGGGAGAATTATCAGCGGGAGCGCCGAAAGGTGATCGATAAAGCGGCGTTTGAGGTACTCTTGCAGATATTTCCGGCGATTTTGGTGGCGCAGGCGGATGGTTTTACGGATACGAGTGAGGTCCAGCGGCTGGAAGAGGTGGTGCAGTTTTTGTGCCGGGAACGGCCTGAGGTGCTATCTGGGCTCGACTGGCGCGCCGAAATACGGTACTTGTCTGTGGATACGGACTTTTGGCGGCGGCCTTTTTTGGAAGCGCTTCGGGAGTACTTAGCAAGCGCACCGGAAAAGTACTTTCAGCAGGCGGAGTTTCTATATGCGACAGCTGCAGCGAGTACGGGGGATATTTTGAAGAATATTCTGGTTCGTTCGGGTCGTATCTCGGATGATATTCAACGTGAGCTTATTTCTGAGCGGGAAAGGGCCGAGATAGAGCGGCTGTTAGGGGAGCTGGGTTTTGAGACGTATCCGGAGGCGGCTTCGTACCTTCGTGGGCTGATTAGTGCACCCCATGGCTAAGAAGGTAGCTGTTCTGGACCTTGGGACGAACTCTTTTCACTTGCTACTCGCCCGCATTGACACGGAGTGGGAACGGGTGGAGATAGACCGGCAGGCCCGGGCGTTTGTTTTTCTGGGGGAGGGGATGGAGGAGACGCAGCCACCGGCATTTTCGGAGGCGAAGATGGAGCAGGCGCTGAGTGTCCTGCGCAGCTTCTGGAAGGAGGGACAGGATTATGGGGCAGAGGTGTGGCTGGCCTGCGGGACCGAAGCATTTCGTCGGGCTGCCAATGGCCCACTCCTGCTTTCGCTTATTCGGCAGACGCTTGGCTTGGAAGTGCGTATCCTCACCGGCGCCGAGGAGGCCCACCTCATCTATGAAGGCGTACGTCACGGCCTTCTTCTCCCCAGAGACAAACACCTCGTGGTGGATATTGGCGGCGGCTCGGTGGAGTTTATTTTAGGAGAGGACAATCAAATTCTTCACTTGACGAGCCTGCCGTTAGGCGTTACCCGGCTAAAAAACCAGTTTTTGCAGGAGGATCCGCTCTCTCCCGCCACGGTAGCGGCAATTCAAGCGCATGTGGATCAGACACTGGCGCCTTTTCTGGATAGCATACGGGGGATGACGGTGTCTTACTTGATTGGCAGTTCGGGCACGTTTAAGACGCTGGGGAGGCTTGTGGCCCATCATGTGGATGATACGGCCGGTGCGCAATCTATTCATGGGTACCGATTTGCGCCCGCTCTCTTTACGCCTATTTATCAGAAGCTTCTGACCCTGCCTCTGGCGGAGCGTCTGCGTCTCAAAGGCATGCAAGCCGAACGGGCCCCCCTTATCCCCTATGGCGCTATCGTAGTGGGTAGGATTCTATCGCACTTGCCGATTCAGACCATTATGATCAGTGGGTATGCGCTGCGGGAAGGGATCTTGTACGATTATGCGAGAAAGCTCTTTCAGGGGCACGATCCGGCTGTACTTCCCCAGCGGGAGGCCGCTGTACAGGCCTTGGCCCACCGTTACCACCTTCCACTTCGTCATGCGGAAATCACCCGTCAGTGGGCTGAAGCGCTCTTTGACCAGCTGGTTTCCCTCCACCGCCTTTCTCCCACAGAGAAAGAATGGCTCTCTTATGCGGCTTTTCTTCACGATATTGGCCATTACATCAACCCCAGCGGGCACCACAAGCATGGCCAGTATATCATCCTGCACAGCCCCATGCCGGGCTTTTCCTCCGAAGAGCTGTTGATTATTTCCAATCTTGTACGTTATCACCGCAAAAGTCTGCCTTCTTCTGAGCACTTTCACTATGCGGTCCTTTCCAAGGGCCAAAAGAAGGTGATAGGCTATTTAGCGCCCCTCCTTCGGTTATCTGACCAGCTGGCGAAATACCTGCAAGAGCCGCCTATGCATGTTGAGGTCAGCTGGACGGATGAGAAAGTGGCGCTTGTGCTGTCTACGACGCAGGCGCGGGCGGCGCTGCATTTGACGGCTATTCGGGCCGAGGTGCAGGACTTTTTTGAGCGGAGCTATAATCGCCGTCTTGAGATTAGTTTCCGATGGGTGCCGCGGCCTGTCTCGTAGGGATATGGCTTCAGGTGGTAGAGGGGTGGCCTTCGGGTATGCGCCTCGTGACCTATTCCGAGTTAGAGCGGCAGGGGCCTATGGCCGGTGCCTTCGTGGCGTGGTCGCACACGCCAGACAACTGGGAAACCGGCGACTTTTTTCTTCGGCTGGCGTATGATCCGGCGTATCCGTCGGACCGCACTTGGCGTCTCAAAAGGTGGGGAGATAGCCTGGGCCTGATAGTTTCTACCTGGAGCGGCCCTGAAGGCGCTGCGCTCCTTGTAGAGGCCCCCTGGCCTCACAAGAAAGAAGCCCTGCAATGGCTTCATGCAGCCATAACCTCTTTGGAGCTGGGGGATGAGCGGCTTTATCAGTGGGCTGTTTATCGGTATCGTCGCCAGCAGGAGGGGCTTCGGTTAGGGCAGGAGATTGCGCGGCGTCGACGCGGCTGGCGGGGCTTTCCGCCGTCTTACGAGGTTGTAAAAACTTACTTCTACACGGCGCTGCGTCCGGAGAACGTATGGGTGGGGGTTTTTGGCCGGCTCAGCCTCCGGGAGAAGGCCGACCTGCGTCGTCTCTGGGCCCACTGGAATACCCCCGCGCCGGATAGCTCCTCTTCTTACACGACATCCTCTTCCCCCTTACCGCCAGACACCGTGGAAGAAAACCTCTGGGCCTATCCGATTTATGGGGCGGCGTGCATACGGACGCCTACTGCCTGGCCTGAACGGTTAGCGTTTGTAGAAGCTTTTTTGAGCTGGTGGCAGGAGTCGGCTCCGCCCCTGCAGTTTCGTGGTGCTTTTGAAGGGCCAGATCGGTACTGTTTTGATGTGCGTCTGGATGGAAAAAGCTATCAGGCTCTTCAGCGTTTGACTTACCTCGCTGTGCGGGATAGTGCGCAAATGTCGGCTTGGATGGAGGCCTATGCTCGTCGTCGCCTCAAACTTCGCGGCGAACCGGTGCATTATCCGGATGTATGGATTGCGGCGCTGCTGAGAGGTGATAGCGTAAGCCTACCGGACACGGTGCCTTCCTTAGTGTGGCTACGGGGATGGCCTATTACGTTACGGGGAATCTGGCTGGTGCAGGAGCTGTATGCGCTGGATACCCTTTTAGAGGCGTGCGCTATTCCCGAGAAGAGGTTGGCCCCGGATACGGCGGCTGGGCTGGTGCCGTTTGAGACGCTTTGGGTTCCCCCGCGTAGGCGGGCGGAGCCGCCCCTTTCTACCTGGGCGGCTGCTATGCAGGCCAATCTGGCGTCGCAATCTCGGCTTCGGTGGGTGCTTGTAGGCTATTACCGGCATCGTCGGGAGGAAGGGGCGGTTTTGCGGCGCTTACATGACTGGCGACGGGTGCTCATCAAGCAGTATTTGATCCCGCCGGGGGCCTTGCAGGTACAGGTACGGCCAGCGCCTCCGGACGTCTCCCCCAATGCAATTCGGGTCGTATGCGTGGGTTTCTCTTAGGTAGTGTAGGGGCGCTTGTGTGGGCGCAGAGCTGGTGCTTTCAGCCGCCTACTATCAAGGGGCTTGCGCAGTGGCGTCTGTATCACCTTTTGCCCGGTGGTACGGGTGAAGCCACCGCTCGCGAGGTGCTCCGGCTTCTTTTAGGGGACTCTGTTGTTCGCTATGTGTGCTATGTCTATCATGTTCAGCTCCGATATGGTCGTCAGGGGGCCTGGATGGTTCTGGACGGTGAAGCCACTGAGGAGGGGGCCTATGCATTTTTTCATGCGCTGCGTGGGGCGATGGATCGGTTTCCGCAGCTTTTGCAGAGTTATGTAGGGCTGCCGGGTGGGGAGGGTGAAGACTGGTCTCAGGTAGCCGCCCGACTTCTGTGGCGGGACACCTTAGAAAGTCCTACGGCGCTTCGGCTCAGTCAGTTTTTTTACGAGGTGTGGTTAGGGGGGAAGGTTCAGGGGGTGTATTGGGGGCGACAGGGGGGGCATTTGCGGCGGTTTTTGCCATTTGTAGGGCAGGACTCTCTTGCGGTGTGGGAATCTTATCCGTGGCCGGAGGCGCCGCTTAGTGCCCAGCCTCTGCCTGCCCAGGGGGCTATGGTGTTTTATACCCGTTGGGGGGTGCCGACGCGGTCGTGGGCTTCGCTTTTAGCTTTATGGGCGCACCTTAAGGGGCTTGAGGCCTATCTTTGCGAAGAGAAGCAGTTAGTCTGTCAGTTTTTTTGGAGTCCGACGCCGCGGGGGATGGAAGTGTGGATTTACACGAGTTTGCCGTATGCGACGGCGCAGGCGCTATCGGGTTTTTTGGGGCGCAGTGGGGGGGAGGATATGTGGGCGGTTACGGGGCGGTTTCAGGCGTGGCAGCGGGAAGGGGATGCGCAGCTGCTGCTGGGTCAGTGGCTTTGTCTCTGGCGCTTAGGCAAGTATGAGGCACCGTCCCCGCGTCAGCTGCGTCAGGCCCAGCGGAAGATTCAGGGGGTATTTTTTCCGGTGGCCCTATAAGGGGGCAGTTTTGGGCAGTGTTTTTTTGATTTTGCGCTTTGGATTGTACTGGGGGCGTGGCGGGCTGCTGTGGTTTTCAGCGGCTGCCGTATTTACGCAGTTGGCGCAGGGCGATCTGGAAGTGGGGTGGGGCGGCGGCTTCGAGGGTGAGGGGTTTACCTGCGGCGGGGTGGAGGAAGCGCAGGTAGCCGGCATGGAGGAAGATCACGTCTGGGGGGTGGAGGGGTTTTTCAGGGTAGCGGGGGTCGGGCTTATAGCGGGGGTGGAAGGCAGAGAGGTAGAGCGGCTGCCCCTGGTAGAGAGCGTCATTGACGATGGGGTGCTGGTAATAAGCGAGGTGGATCCGCACTTGGTGGGGGCGGCCGGTTATGGGGATGCATAGGACAAGGGTATGTTTTCGGAAGCGCTCCAGCGTGTGGGCGATGGTGAGGGCGGGCTTTCCGGTGAAGGGGTCGGCTCTTCGCTTTTCTGGGGAGATGGGCACATTGAGTTCTGCCTGATCAAACTCCGCCTGGCCTTCCACGATAGCCCAATATTTTTTTTCTACTTGATGGTTAGCAAACTGGGCGAAGACAGCGTCGAAGGTCTTTTTATCCCACGAGGCTAAGAGGATTCCGCTGGTGGGCTTATCTAAGCGATGGAGGAGGTGGGCTTGGGGGTGGACGTGCCGACGGATCCAGGCTAAGGCATCGTCTCCCTTTGGACCTGAGCGCTCGGGTAGAGCTGGTACGCCGGCTGGCTTGTAGATGGCTACCAGATGGTCGTCTTTATACAGAATTTCCATCTCGCTGGCGGCGCTGCCAGGTGCTCACGATTTTGGCGATTCGTTCGCGTTCTGGGCTGGTGAGGAGGGGGACTGCCAGCGCCACGATATTGCTCAGAAGGGTTACTACGGTCTGGATTTCGGCCATGCTTTGCCGGAAATAGGGGTCTGTCTCCACGGCAGGGTCCTGCGCAAACTCATCCAGGAGCTTCTGGATAGGGGCGATTTCTCGCGAGAAGCGCACCCGGATGATATTTGCTGCGATTGTCCAGATGTCTCGCTCGGCTGTGTAGAGGGACTTTCGGCTACTGGGAAGGTCTATTTTTCGGATGAGTCCCCATTCTTGGAGTTTGCGAAGGTTTATGCTGACGTTTCCCCGGCTAATCTGAAGCGTTGCTAAAATAGTATCGCTATCCAGCGGCTCTGGCCAGACGTAGAGCAGGGCAAATATCTGGGCCATGGTAGGGCCCACGCCCCATGCATAAGCTAACCGCCCCCAGTGGTCAATAAGCTTCTGCTGGGCGGGTGAAAGTGGTATCGGCTTCGCCTCGTACATTTGCTTCTAATGCTTCGGCAAAATTACATCATTTTCACATTGATTTGGATGGTGGCGGGGTGTCGGACTGATGTGGATCTGATTGCCCCTGAGGCGCGCGAGCGGATAGTGGTTTATGCCATTCTCAAAGCCCACGATAGCGTCCAGTACGTGCGTTTAGGGCGGCTTTTTGTGACGCGGGAGGATGCAGCGGCGTATGCAGCCCGGACGGACCTTAATGTGGCTGCCCGCGTAACGATCATAGACCTGCGGGATACGAGTCGACAGTGGGTGGGCGTTCCTGAGACAGTGCTCAAAGTACCGGACCAGCCTTTTTATCCTGTGCAGGTGGTGTATCGGTTGGCATTCCGTCCGGAAGCCGGTCGCGTCTACCGCCTAATAGCTGATGTGCCAGACCGGCCCGACCTCCGTGTGGAAGCCCAATGCCGCGTCCCCCCTGCCCCGTACATCGCCAAACCCGAAACCCTTCTCCCCCAGGCTGGCAATCAGTACACCTACCCTACCTGGGACCTCACCAAAAAGTATAACGTGGAGTTCTACTCCCAGTTTAATACCACCCTGCCGCCGCAGACGCCCGCCTACGAGCTGCGGGTGCTTTTCCGGTATGCCCAAGTGCGAGCCGCTGGCGACACCGTCTACAAAACCCTCCAAATAGGCCCCCGCCGCTTCGTCCACCAGGGTACAAACCCCTATCAGCGCTACCAGGTCGCCGAAAAAGAAATCCTCCTTACCGCCTATGCCAATCTCCAAGAACCGGCCCAGGCCTACCTCTATGACAGCACAGCCCTCAGCCAGGCCTGGCAGTTAGAACTCACTGCCTTGGATACCATTCTCTACAACTACCTCCGCATCAATGACCCCGCCACGACAGACTTTACTACCGTCAAGCCCGAATACACCAATGTCCAGAATGGCCTGGGCATTTTCGGTGCGACGAATAGCAGCCGGCGGTACTTTCGCATCGATGCCTGCTCGCAGTACCTTCTCCGGCTCAATAACGCCCCGCCGCCGTTGTTTACCTGCACCTTAGAGTGATGCGGCTGCGCTGGCTGATTGCGCTGCTCTTAGGGGTGAGCCTGATTAGTGGGGGGTTTTTTGCGTATGCGGAGTGGCTCTCCCGGCAGCTTTTGCAGCAGCAGCGGCAGCTTGTCCGCCTCTACGCCGAAGCCATCGGCTACATGGCCACCGCCCCAGAGGAGACCATCCCGCCCTTTTTCTGGAACTACTTTCTCCCCGACCCTAAAACGGGCAAACGCCTGACCCTTCCCCCCATGGTGGTCGTAGACCCTGCCGGGCGCCTCCTGATGCACAACCTGGACGAGGCTTACCACATCCCCAAGTCTCGCATCAAAGACCTGCCCACGGCTATGGCTATCCTGAAACCCGATACCGTCGCTTTCCCCCCACTGGACATACAAGCGGCCCCTGCACTTCCGCGTATGCGTATCTACTATGGGGAGCCGCTGGTGCTGCGGCGCCTGCGCTGGATGCCCATCTTTAGCGCGCTGATGGTGGCGCTGATTGGCCTCGGGTGGGTTATCGCTGTGTATGCTATCGCCCGGTATCGCCAAAACCGTCTCTGGGTCGGCCTCACCCGCGAAGCCGCGCACCAGATTGGCACACCCCTCTCGGGTCTCATGGGCGCCATAGAGCTGCTGCGCGAAAACCCCCACGACGCCCCCACTATCCTCCCCATGCTGGAAAAAGATGTAGAACGTATCCAGGCCGTCGTAGACCGTTTCTCTAAAATCGGCGCCCCGCCCCAGCTCGCGCCGGCACCCCTCCAGCCCCTCCTCCGGGGCGTTGTCGCCTACTTCCAGGCCCGAATTCCCCAAAATATCCACCTTCACTTAGAGATGCCCGAAACGCCCGTTGTCATCCCGCACAACTCCACCACCCTCCGTTGGGTGCTGGAAAACCTCATTCGCAATGCGCTGGACGCGATGCCCAAGGAAGGGGGACATATCCGTCTAAGCCTCATCGATCAGCCGCATGAGGCGATTATTCGGGTTCAGGATACGGGCAAGGGCATTCCGCCTTCGCAATGGGAGGCTATCTTTCGGCCGGGCTTCACCACGAAGCGCAGCGGCTGGGGCATCGGCCTCACCCTCGCTCGCCGCATCGTGGAAGAGTATCACCACGGCCTTATATTCGTGCGTAGGAGCGGCCCCCAAGGAACCACTTTCGAAATCCGCCTCCCTAAAAAACAAGGCGGCCCCTTCGAGTGGCTCAGAAAACTCTGGCGTCAGGAGGTCCTGCGCCGCTGGCTCAAGCTGCGCCGCATCCAGCTTGCGCCTAAACAGGCGAAAGCAGCAGCGCCCGCCTAATCCAGGGCAGACTCTGCACATACTGCAAGCTCTCCGGCCGGGGCGCCTCATCCAGCTCGTACACCTGCAGCGCTAAGTCTTCCTTCGCACGTCGGCTCACAGTGAGCGTGCCAATATTGACCTGGTCATACGCCAGGATCGCCGACAGAAACGCTATGCTTCCCTTCACATCCAGCGCCCACACACATAAAGTCGGCAGCTGCCCCGTGAAGTTCGTATGCAGCCCGTCCATACTCACGATGCTAATCAGCCCACCCCCCCGGGAGATGCCCTCTATCTCATGCACAAGCTCGCCCCGCTGCGCCCAGATACGGAGGGTATTGGGGTGGGCCTTGGCCGAACTGACAACCGGATCAAACTCATACCGCAAGCCCAGGCGATCGGCTTCCGCTAAGGCCTCCCGGATGCGAACATCATCCGGTGCCCACCCCATCAGCCCTCCAATCACCGCTCTATCACTCCCATGCCCCCGAAAAGTGGTGGCAAACGAATTGTAAAAAGTCACCTTCACCACCTCGGGCGCCCCCCCTAATAGCCCATGCATCACCCGCCCGATCCGAACCACCCCCGCCGTGTGCGAACTGCTCGGCCCAATCATGATCGGCCCGAGCATGTCAAAGATACCACTCGCTTCTTGCGTGCTCATTAGAAACGGCTTTTAGCATTTCGGTCTGCCTCCGGAAAGTAAAACAGCAGCTCGCCCATAATGGCCTCAATGCGGTCTTTTCGGGGGCCAGCAAGCCCATCCAGGAGATTCGTCTGCGGCCGAAACCGCTGATACAATAGGCTAAACGTAACGCCCTCGGTGATAAGCAGGCGCACGCCTGCCGCCCAGCTCAGACCTACCACGCCAATGCTGGAAGGCGTGCCATGAGGCGGTTTGCCGTTCTGGTCCCGCACACTAATAGCGAAGCGGTGGGCACCGACCTGGAAAAAGGGCGACCACAGGCCTTTTCGCAAGTGGGCGCGCAGGCCCAGCCCAATCGCATTCCAGCTCGTGCGGGCATACTGGCCCAGCTCCCGATTCTGACTGATGAAACTCCCCCCTTGCCAGCCTATGAGGGGCTGTACCCGCCGCTCCGGCAAAAACCGCACCCCTACGCTATACACGGCATAAAACCGATTCCACACCTCCCCCGCCGCCGTGAGGTCATTCACGCTCGTATGGCCGCCCCAGCCCCCCCATACCCCTACCTGGCCATAGACCAGCAGTATCCCTAAGGTAGTCAGGCTAAAGGCCCGAAGCATTCAACAAACTTACAAAAAGTTTTTGAGGAAGTAGGTGTGGAGCTGGGTCAGGTAGCGCCGGATAGGGGCGGGTAGGCCATAGCGGTGAAGCTCTGCCCAGGGGATAGGCTGGGTATGCGGTGGCGGCTCCGACAGCCGCTCGGCAAAAGCGAGCATCCGGAAGTGGGTAAACTCATGCCGCAGGTCGGCCGGTCGGAAGGGCGGCTCGGGGAGCTCTTCTAAGGGCGGCGTCCAGAGACCACCCCAGAGGCCTTTTGCTGGCCGCTCTACAAGCCATACGGCTTCCGCGGTGTAGTACACAAGCAGCCGGAAAAACCGCGTAGGCCGGGGCGCACGGGCCGCCTTTACCGGGAAGGCCTCGGACTGCCCCCGCTGATAGGCCTGGCAGGCGCTGCGCAAGGGACAGGCTGGACAAGTGGGCCGGCGGGGCTTGCAAACGAGCTGCGCAAGGTCCATGAGCGCAAACCCCACCGCCCGCCCCGTAAAAGCCGGAGGCAGGGCATCCGCTTTCGCTTGATAAGCTTTGCGCTCGGTGGCGGGCGTCGCATCCCCCCATAGCCGGCTTAGGACCCGCACGAGGTTGCCATCCACCGGAAGAAGGGGCGCCTCCCCCGCAAAAGCTAAAATCGCCCGGGCCGTGTATGGGCCAATGCCGGGGACTTTTTGCAGGGTCGCCAGCGCCTCCGGCCAGGGGGAAAGCGGAATCCCCCCCATATCCAGAAATACCTGCGCCGCCCGGTGGAGATTGTGCGCCCGCTGATAGTAGCCGAGGCCCTGCCAGAGGGCGAGGACAGCCTCGCGGGGGGCTCTCGCCAGCGCCTCCAACGTTGGAAACGCCCCCCAAAAGCGCCCTAAATACCCCTCTGCCTGCGCTATCTGCGTCTGCTGGAGGATCACCTCGGCCGTCCAGACGCGATACGGATCGCGCGTTTCCCGCCAAGGGAGCTGCCGCCCCGCCTGGGCAAACCACGAGAGAAGCTCCGCCCGGAGCCGCTCGTAAGGTAGCCTCACACGCCGATGACCTTCACGATCACCCGTTTTTTGCGCTGCCCGTCAAACTCTAAGTAAAATAGCTCCTGCCAGGGGCCTAAGTCCAGGTCGCCTTTCGTGACGGGGAGGACGACCTGCAGGTGGGTGAGGAGGTTTTTCAGGTGGGCATCGCCATTGTCCTCGCCAGTGCGGTGGTGCTGGTAGTCGGGCCGAGCGGGCGCCAGCTTTTCCAGCCATTCCCAGATGTCTTCGTGCAGGCCCCGCTCATTGTCCTGGATGATGACCGAAGCCGTCAGGTGCATGGACGAGACAAGGCAGAGCCCTTCCTGGATGCCAGATTTTTTCACCTCGGCTCGCACCAGCGGCGTCAGGTGCACAATGTCCCGCCGCCTCGCCGTCTCCATCCACAGATAAGCCGTATGCGCACGCATTGGACAAAGATGCGAGAAGGTTTGGCTAAGCGCGACTCCTTAAGAAGGCTGGCGGGCTTTGTATCAGCGCTTTCCCCGCAGTGAAAGAAGCAGCACCATTACATTGAAAAGACTTGATGTGTATGAGGACTTAGCCCAATAAAAAATGTTGGCGGCCTTGGTAGACCGCCAACGTCTGCGGTGTGGGAGGAAATTTGTGTTATTCCTTGGAGCTCAACTTAAGCTTGACGGGCCTTACCTCCTTGGCTTCCAGTGAAATCGCCTGCTGCTGAGTAGGTTTCATTTCCACAGTCTCCGAGGGGGGGAGCTGCCGTATGGGCAGAGATTTCGGTGCTGGCGGAAAACGAACGCCTTCATGCTTAGAGGCGAGTGTGCCATCGTCGTTGTATGCATCTGCTCGGTTGGCAATCACGAAATACGTAAAGCGGGCATTGGAGGTGCCGTTGTGTAGCTCCACGACTTCAAAACCATTTTGGCTTTTGTTCGTTACGCGCACGCCATTGCACTCATCCTCCAGCTGGATGATAACCCGTAGGGGATGTTGGCTATTCACGACGATGTTTTTAGCGAAGATGGGGTCCAGCGTGATGTAAGCTCTTCCATTTTGCAGCTGGCCTTGGCCGACATCCATGAAGAAGATCTCAGGCATCTCCGGGCAAAACATGATGCGCT
>Ga0209017_10001703_pt1 | contig 15991 bp, 10 predicted proteins | sample YNPBryunderm2012_FD_185812 | JGI IMG/M metagenome (GOLD analysis project Ga0209017, IMG submission 185812) | Anoxygenic and chlorotrophic microbial mat microbial communities from Yellowstone National Park, USA - YNP Bryant MS undermat 2012... ... | reverse complement strand
TTCAGTCTGGTACCTGGCTACCATACCCTCACCTTATTGCTTGGTCTGGTGGCAATTGTTGCCTACGTTTTGAGCGAAGTACGTACCCGCAGCAAGAAGCTGTCGTACAATTTCGAGGTCTTACCCCTCGATATGTTTGTACTCAAACTGGTCTTCATTTCGACCCTTATTGGTCTCTTGGCGTGGATCATGGCCGGTTACAATGGTCTTTCGTGGACGATGGTCATTGTGCTGGTCGTTGTCGCAATCTATCATTTCGTCACGACGCAGACTGTCCTTGGTCGGCATATTTATGCGGTTGGCGGTAACCCCGAAGCCGCCGAGTTGAGCGGGATCAGTGTCAAGCGGATTACCTATATCGTCTTTGCCTCGATGGGAATGCTCTCGGCGTTGTCGGGGGTGTTGTTTGCTTCGCGTCTACGCTCGGCAACGACGACTGCCGGTACGCTGTTTGAGCTTGATGCAATTGCTGCGGCCTATATCGGGGGAGTATCAGCAGCCGGTGGCGTCGGGAATGTTATTGGCTCGATCATCGGTGCGTTGGTCTATGTATCGTTGACCAGTGGCATGAACCTGATGGGTATCGATATTGCGTATCAATACATTGTGCGCGGCCTAGTGCTGGTCGCAGCCGTGATCTTTGATGTGACAACCCGTCGGCGTGGTCGGGCAGGGTAAGTCTGGTAGACCTATCGGCGGGAGACGTCATCGCAGTGGTGCGCAGGTGGAGTCGACACAACCCTCCAGGCTACCCCGCGAGCGTCACTCCCTTAGCCTCCCGCTTGCGAGCGGCTTGCCAAGCTGCCTGCGGGCAGGAGATAGAACGTAGAGGCGGCTTTCCAAGCCGCCCGCTGGAAGTGTGTAGAACGACGGGGCGGCGTTCCAAGCCGCCTGCGGGCAGGAGATAGACGTAGAGGCGGCTTTCCAAGCCGCCCGCGGGAAGTGTGTAGAACGATTGGGCGGCTTTCCAAGCCGCCCGCTGGAAGTGTGTAGAACGACGGGGCGGCGTTCCAAGCCGCCTGCGGGAAGGGGGGAAGAACGTAGAGGCGGCTTTTCAAGCCGCCTGCGGGCAGGCGGTAGAACGTAGAGGCGGCGTTCCCAGCCGCCTGCGGGAAGGGGGGAAGAACGTAGAGGCGGCTTTTCAAGCCGCCTGCGGGCAGGAGATAGACGTAGAGGCGGCTTTCTAAGCCGCCTGCGGGCAGGATAGAACGACGAGGCGGCTTGCCAAGCCGCCTGCGGGCAGGAGGTAGCACGTAGAGGCGGCGTTCCCAGCCGCCTGCGGGCAGGAGATAGAACGTAGAGGCGGCTTTTCAAGCCGCCCGCTGGAAGTGTGGAGAACGTAGAGGCGGCGTTCCAAGCCGCTTGCGGGCAGGAGATAGAACGTAGAGGCGGCGTTCCAAGCCGCTTGCGGGCAGGAGGTAGCACGTAGAGGCGGCTTTCTAAGCCGCCCGCGGGAAGTGTGGAGAACGTAGAGGCGGCTTTTCAAGCCGCCTGCGGGCAGGAGATAGAACGTAGAGGCGGCTTTCCAAGCCGCCTGCGGGCAGGGATGAAATCGAAGTCGACACAACCCCTCCAGATTCCCCGCGAGCGTCACTCCCTAAGCCTCCCGCTTACAAGGGGTGGGTTCTACACCCACCCCTTGCAGTGCATTGACGGGCGCGATCGGCGAGACAACAGAGGTTGACCGCAAACGTTGTTGGAACGAGAAGTTGCAGGTTTTCATATGAGCTGTGGACAGGTGGGATCTGGCCTCTCTCACTCACCCCTTTTCCCACTTCTGCCGGGCAGGGCAAAAACTCCGAAAACCCTATCGCAGGTTATGCCTTCTTGCTTTACATTCCTTTTTCAGCGATAATACTCCTCATCGTGATGCAACATGTGGCGCAGTGAAGCGTGCATCAATCATGGTGAGGACCTGGCGATGGGAACGACTCGCGTAGTACTGGCCGATGATCATGCCGTGGTGCGCGCCGGCTTACGCAGTGCACTGACCAGTGTGCCCGAATGCGAGGTGGTTGGCGAGGCAGCGAATGGCCCACAACTGCTGGCCGTTCTGGCTCAACATCAACCCGACCTGCTGGTTGTTGATGTAGCGATGCCGGACTTCGATCCCATTGCCACCATTCGCCGTATTCGTACTACCTATCCGGCAATGAAGATTCTGGTGGTCAGTGCCTACGATGATCAGTCTTACGTTGTCGGCCTGCTAGCAGCCGGTGTCAATGGTTACCACCTGAAAGATCAGCCGCTCAGTGACTTGCAACTGGCAGTTCAACGGATTATCGCTGGCGGTAACTGGATATCCGGCCCGTTGCTGAGCCGTCTCATTCAGGCCACCCCACAGCTTACCCGTTCACCGCAGACGGCCCTGACCCGTCGTCAACGTGAACTCTTGCGACTGATCGTGCAGGGGTATGACAATCGGCGCATGGCCCAGGAGATGAATCTCAGTGTGAAGACGGTTGAGAATCATCTAACCGCACTCTACCGTGCGATTAACGTGAGCAGTCGGCTTGAAGCTTATCAGTTTGCACTTCAGCATCCCGAACTTCTTGCCGAGACAGGCTACGACGTTGTCCAGCATCGTGAACCATCAGCGACTGGTACAGCACCTCTGACAGTTTTGGTCATCGACGATAACGAACGGTATCGCGTGCAACTCAAGCGGATGATTGCGAAAGCCTGTATCGATGCCTGGCTGTACGACGCCGAGGACTGTCACCAGGCGGTGCAATTACTGCAACAGATAACGCCCGATCTGATTTTTATTGATGTCATTCTAAACGATGGTGACGGAATTCAATGTTTGCGTCGGATCAAGACCCTTCAGCCTGGTGCGCGAGTTGTGCTGATCAGTGCATACCCAGATCGCGAATTCCGTCGTTTAGGGTTGGAATCTGGCGCCCTGGCCTTCCTTGATAAGAAAGACCTCGATGCCGCTGCAGTTCGTCAGGTCGTCGAGGATGCCATCCAGCGTAAGCACAAAGCGCTCTAGTTGATGCCGATCCCTTCGGTGGTTGGAAAGGGCGCCGGGTTAGGAATCTCTACCTGAAGTTCTAACCCGCCCCAGCTTGAAGGGCCGATCTGGAGCGTACCGCGCAGTAGTGAAACCCGTTCACTGATGCTGATCAGACCAAAGTGTCGCTGTTCTGACAAACTGCGCAGATCAGGCGGTGTCTCCATTCCACGTCCGTTGTCGGCCAGCCGAACCATGATCCCTGCAGCTGAGGTACGACGTACCTCCAGGAATATACGGCTGGCGCAGGCATGTTTGCGGATATTATTCAATCCCTCTTGCACAATGCGAAAGACAGTGAGTTCAATAGTCTCTGACCAGCGATCCAGCGGTTCAACCAGGTTCAGCTCAACATGAATACCGGTTTGTTCACTCCACTGACTTACCAGAGAACGTAGTGCGGCAGCCAGGCCATGACTGTCGAGTGTCGGGGGGCGTAGATCGCTGCATATCTGACGCAACATCGCTACAACTTCACGAATACCGTGCCGGATGTTCTGCAACTCGGCCAGAACGGTCGGTTGTTCAAGTTCTTCTTCAACATGTTCGAGTTGATAGTTGAAGCTCAGCAAGTCTTGAATGACCTGATCGTGCAGCTCGCGTGCCAACGCTTTACGTTCGGCTTCGCGTTCGACGATGAGCCGGTGATTGGCTTCTTGCAATGCTCGATTAAGTTGATCAAGCGCAGTCATTTGGGTTTGTAATTGCCGTACCAACTCACGATTGAGTGAGTCTTGCTCGGCCAGGTTGTGTTGCAGTTGTTGTTGGCGCTGACGAAGCGATTCGGCTTGTTGTTGGGCCTGATAGTAATTCTCAAAAGCCCAAATCAGGGGTGTGACGCGCTCCTGACGAACTGAACCGACCATTAGCTCGACAACTTCGCGTGGTGTGGTGTTGGCGGTTGTACGTAAGGCGGCCTGCCGACCCTGGTACAAGACCAGCAGTCGGTTGGTAATGCTGAAGATCAGGTTGAGATCGTCGCTGCTGAGAATGATGCCAACGCCGGTTGCGGCCCGTTCACGTAGATACTGCAAGACAACCTGCTGGCGGGCGAAACTCAGTGCCGAGAACGATTCATCGAGGATCAGAATACGGAACGGACGCACGAATGCGCGAATAAGTGCAACCAGTTGTCTTTCTTCTTCGTTCAGATCACCGGTGCGTTGGTGGGCAAGACTGCGCGGCAATCCAAATCGTTCCAGCCACTGATACGCAATTGTTGCCATCGCTGCCTGATCAAGCCGTCTTCGGCCATATTCACGCCCCAGAAAGATATTGTTCAGTACCGGCATTAACTCAACCAGGGGCGGGGTTTGGGGCACGAATTCAATACCGAGCCGTTGCGCTACCTGCGCTCGCCATTCCAGCGTGATACCCTCAATCCGTACCTCACCGGTCGTCGGTGGATGGATACCGGCCAGCACCTGCAAGAGCACCGATTTCCCCGCACTGCGCAAACCCACTACTCCCAGGATGTCACCCGCTTGCAGATCAAAGGTGATTCCGCTCAGAATGGGCTTGGTAGCAAGGGTTATATTCAATTCACGTACACTGAGCAGGGATTGCATACGATTCATCTGCTATCCGCATTGTAACGTAACGCATTCAGCAAGGTGCTGAAAATGTGCACCCCTTATACGCTTACACCTTAAACACATCAGGGTACGACCGAATCTGTTCTTCCAAATTACGGTCGTAGCGGATAACGATGACTCGATACCCATGCGCACGGAGTTCACGTCGCACCTGCTCATCACGCGCACGCTGGTGTGGTTCATCGTGAACACTACCGTCACAGAACACGCAGATATTTGGATCGTAGAAAAAGTCAACGACACAATGTACGTCGTCAATCCGCTCTTGCGCACTAGCGGGGAGTTGCGCATGCAATGCCTGCAACGTTTTCAGAAATCGCCGCTCAAGCTCGGATTTGGGATCGATCTGGGCCAGCAAGAAGGAAACTTGTTCATCATACGTGCGCCGGTTGTAGTCTTGCTGAAGCTGGGCGTGATGTAACTGGAGCAAAGCGTCACGAATGTGATGACGGTCAATATCTAAGATTTCGCGTTGGTTCGAGAAACTGAGTAAACAGTCGTAGCAAGCTGCGGTGCATTCGGGTTTCGTGTCTAGACCTTCGGTCGTGAAATGGCAGAGATCGAGAGCAGCCTGCACCATACGCTGAAATGCGTCTGGTTCTTCTATCAACCTCCTTAACACGCCAACACCACCTTCACTCTCTTCAATAAACATGAGTGAGAGCCAATCATCACGCCCTACGACTTCAGTGGTAATCTCGTTGGTGTCAAGCTGGAATGCCTCGACCAATCCGAACAGTAACGCATATTTCAGGCTTGTCCAGAACTTAGAACTATGACGCCACTCTGGGACGCGGAACCGTATTAAGAGAATGTTTTTGGTCTCCTGAGCGTAGAGGAACACTCTTGTTCCTACCTGCTCGGTGTATGGCGGACCCTCCGCTTCGATGGATTGGGGTTTTTCCTTTTCTCCGATGACCGCACCATTGTTCAGATTGACGAGAAAGCCCTGCTCTCGAGCAAACAACCACCCCTTGTTAATCGTGAGAACGGTTGCCGCAGGAGCGTAGATCATATCGATCAGCGGTGTATTTCCATTGACGATTTGCGCCTTAAGCTGCCGCGTTGCTTGTGGAGCAAATTGGAATGTGGTGATGAGTTTGAACCCACGGCGACGCCGTTCTTCCTCATCGGAAGTGATCCGCTCTCGACGACGGGTGGTTACATTTGGCATTTCGAGGAGTGGGGCCAGATAACTGTTACTGCCATCGAAGCGGGTCTGGCAAACCGGACACAAATCGTGCTCGAGTGTAGTAAACGCACCACAGGTATAGCAGAGCTTCCGATCCATCCGACGGTCGTGCAGGCTAGCGGAGGTGGCGCGAAAGCCGGTTACTTCCCATTTTGCTCCCTCGTGGTAAATGTAGTTACCGGGTGCAAATTCGCGTAATCCCAAAACACGCGGACGGGGAATAAACTCACCCTCACCGCGTTGAATCCATGCCCGCACCGGCAGAGCCGGAAAGTTGTAGCCGGGGAGAAAGCCTTCGCTAGCCAGATAGCGGTATGGGTAGAAGTCACTCTCCTCGCTGGCAACATCGGTCTGCAAGAGCAAGTTGCGCTGACGCAATGCTTCGTTTTGTAGACGTTTTCCGCGTTCCTGATTATCTTTGTCGTTACTGTTGATGAGCGCACTTGCATCTGCTAATTGGCGGAGGGCGATTCGGTACAGTTCACGCCAGCGATTAAAAGCCTCATCAAATCGTCTTGGCGCTTCGGCAAGCGCCTCCTCGAGCCAACGCTCATTGTACCACGGTGCATCACGTCGCAAATCTTCGCTTAAGAGTGCAGCAACTACCTGTTCACGCACCTCACGCAAACTGGCCGGTGAAAGCTGTATCTGGTGCAGAGCATTCGGGTTGAGCGGTAGATCAGGGTGATTGAGATCGATGATGTTCCCAATCGAGTTACCGAGTGGCAGACGTACTGCGGCGAGCCATATCGCATGGAGGTGGGCACGCACCAGTGCTTCACCGGTCAGGTCAATGCGCGGCGCCTGCACACTCCCGGCCACCATCTCTTTCCGATTGCGGAAGAAGTATTGATCGTGTGGCCGATTGGCCCGGCAGTACGTGATGATCAATCCTGGTTGTCCCTGACGACCCGCACGACCACTGCGTTGGGCGTAGTTGGCCGGTGTCGGCGGAACGTTCCGCAGATGAACCAGCGAAAGTTCGGCAATGTCAATGCCTAGTTCCATGGTTGGTGAACAGACCAGGAACGGTAAACGCCGGTTCAGTGTCGGATCGTTCTGATCGGCTTTTGTCCAGCGAAAGCGCTTTTCCCGCCGTTCACGCTCGCCCTGGGCTACTACCTGTGCGGTGTGTTCACGGGCTTCCAATGCCGCAATTGCTTCGGCCTTTTGCAGGTAGAAATTTCGGAAGAAGGAATTTGGTCGGCGGGGATGTCGGTTACTATCGAGCAGGTCAGCGACACCGTTCACGCCGGTGCTTTCCGATCCGTCTGTTCCTGGTCGCCAGCACAAACAGGCAGCGTTGAGTTGAAAGCGCTGATGATCGACAATGGGGGATAGGCGGGTAACCATACCATAAGCGACCAGTTGTTCGAGCAGCTCGCGAATGATGGCTTCATACGTATCCTGATCAAGCCGCATAACCTTGCGTAATTGCCGGGCAAATGCGCTCTTCCAGTTCAGAGAGATACCATTCACCGGCTTATTCGATGTCCCACGGATTTGTGCATACGTCGCCGCCTGAAAATCGTTCCCATCCTCGGTATCAAACCCCCAGAACTCGTTCAGATCGCTCGTGACTCGTTTACGCAATTCGCGCTGGTAATCTCCTTGCAGACAGCGCGTATCGATTGCTCGTCGCTGACGCATCGTATCGAGCAGGTAACGCACAATGTTTGCCCGTCGTTCTGGCGGAATACGCTGTAGCGATCCCTGCCACACCTTCTCATCAGTACAGAACTCGTGCAGCCCCTCGTATTCGATGCGAAGCAGACCAAGTTGTTCAAGATTAGGCTGGACAATACTCCGCCAGTCGCGTTGGAGGTCTTCGTAGAGCCAGTATTCAATCAGATCGGTGAACGTTTGCCAGACTCGCCGCGCCATTGGGGTACCTTCACGCAATTCTGTGCTTCTGGCAATATCTCGCAAGGTAAGACCGCTTGACTTCACTACCTCCCTGGCGACCTTGCTGTCGCGTAGCTCGTGGTGTGTGCGCAGGGCTTCAACCAGAGCGGCTCGAATCACCGCAATATGGACGAGATCGTTGAAGTGGCCGGCTTGCAATGAAGCATCCTGGCGATTATCGACAAACGAGAGCAGGCGGTCGTATACGGTGTTGCTATCGCCAGATTCGGCAGCACGCCGTAAAAGCGAGATCGCGAGGATGGAAGTCGCACTCGACACGTTCTCACTGGAGAGGGAACTGAGTTTCGCATACTCACTCGTTCTGCCCTGGTACCATTTTTCACAGCGCAGACAGATCGTAAAAGGACGTGGTTGAAACCACATTCGTTGCCCTGCAGAGAATGGCTGTTCGCTGAATCGACCATCTGCCGACACCCACACCTGTCTAGGGATCCGTGTACGCCAATGTTTTTCGATGCGGCCTTTCGCGTCGCACCACTCGTCAGGGATCTTTTCATCACTCCAGTCGTCCGATTCCAGTGGCAGCATCAGATAACCACGTTGCTCACTGTCGTCGTTATCGTCAATACCGTTGATGAGCATCTGCTCGTTCAGGTTGGGCAGCACATCACGGTTGTAAACGAGAACGTCATAGTACTCCTGACCACAATGACGACAAAAGACAAGGGGCAGGTACAGTCGCTGATTGCTGGTACGGATCAGACCATCGAGTGATATTTCGCGGGTCTGGCGGTCTTCAAGCGTGGCATACACCCGGTTGCTCTGCGAGATGAACTGGTGTAACTTAAACGCGAATGCCTTTCCGCCGCCAGGACGATTGATAGTGCTACCGTATTCCAGCATCTGTTGAATCTTCTGCCGGCACTCCTCTGGTGTTCGACCAACCTGATCGGCCAGTTCTTGCGCGGCTTCGCTGAGCGTGCGCGGTGATCGGCGCACCAGGCGGCCATCGGTGTCGGTCTGTACGCCAAGCGCGAATTCGATCCAGCGTGCCAGTGGATGGCGCTGCAACACATCCCAGCTTGTACTATCAGTGGCCGGCGGCAGCGGAGTTTCCCATGCTGCTCGAAGTTCAGTGTCTGTCGGTGGTCCCCCAATCGTTAGCGGTTTGAGGGTCTCTTCGATCACCTGATCGGCCTCGAACGAGTGTGCGAAGAAACGTGACGCAAAGTCGGCTACGACGCGCCGTCGATCAGTCGCCGAGGTGTTCGCACCAGCGACCATAGTAGCCGAGGTGCCGATGTGCAGAATGTCCTTTGCCGCATACCGTTGTTGCTTTATGCGTCGGATCAACATCGCCACGTCAGCCCCCTGGCGGCCGCGGTAGGTATGCAACTCATCGAACACCAGAAAACGTAACGCCTGCACTGCACCGCCGATCAGAAACTGGTCATCAGGCCGCACCATCATCAGTTCAGCCATTACGAAGTTCGTCAACAATATGTGAGGTGGATTGCGACGCAACTGGTCGCGCTGATCTTCACTGGTTTCGCCGGTATAGCGCGCAAATCGGATCGGGAACTCGTAACCGTACTGTTCACGGTACTGGTTTGCAAGCTGTTGTAATGCCTGCTCTTGCGAATTCACCAGCGCGTTCATTGGATAAATAATCAGCGCCTGCACACCATTGACTGTGTCGCGATGGCGCAACAGATCATCGATAATGGGTAAGAAATAACATGTACTTTTACCGGAACCGGTACCACTGGTAACGACAAAGCTCTTCCGTCGCTGCGCGCATTGAAGTGCGTCATACTGATGCTGATAGAGACGAAATGGTTGGTTCGTTGGCGTGCGAAAGAAGTGCGCCGTCTCTGGCTGAATGATTCCATCTTGTGCCAGCTCATCAACAGTAGGCGCCGCAGCGTATGCCGGACTTACCTGCACTAATGGCTCTGGCCATAGCCGCTGATCAGCAATCGTCCGCTCAACTGCTGCACGGATCCGATCATCGGCGATATGGATGAATGACTCGACAAACTGACGATAATCGTCAATAACCGCAGCGTGGAGATCGAAAATCGATGTTGAGTTCATGTCACATTCCTCCATGAGCCAGAGCGGGGGAAATGCAAGACCAGATGCTCGATAGCCAGTTGTGGATTCACATTCTCGTGCAACTGTTGACTCACTGTGATAATTTGTTGCAAGAAGGCAAACGCTGCTGCCGGTGGTATCTGCTGCGCCAGTCGGGTCAATGTTGCGCGCCGGTCAATGTTCGTCACCGCTTCAGCACAGTTGGCGCCGACGAACAGAATATCGCGCCACCAGCTTTGCCATAGATCAAGCCATTCCAGCACTGTTGCCTGATCGCCGGACCGGTACTCTTTGGCTCGTTGTTCAGCCCATTGCAGCGCAGCGGCCATATCGGCCTCGTGTAATCCAATGAATACGTCTAATCGCTCACGGCGGGTCGCTTGGGCAGCCGGATCGTTCAGCAAGTTGATCGCCCACCCAATCCGGCCATTGCTCCAGGCTGCCAGCGTATCGGCCTGCTCCGGCGACGCACCGCGGGCACGCAAGGCGGCTGCGATCTGATCACGTGGTAATGGGCGTAAACGCAAGACCCGACAGCGCGAGACAATCGTTGGCAGGAGGTCGTTGCTGTGGGCTACCAGCAAGAGGGTGGCGTAGTCGGGTGGCTCCTCCAGGGTCTTCAACATCGCATTAGCCGCCTCCTCGCTCAGCCGTTCAGCATCGTGGAGGATCAAAATTCGCCGTGATGCCTCATACGGACGCAGAGCCAGATCACGTTGCCACTCGCGGATAGTTGCAATTTTCAATTCTTTCTGGCGGGCGGCTTCCTCGGCCTTGGCGGCGGAGGCCTGGGTTGCCATACTGGCAACACGGACATCAGGATGACTCTCGCGTTCGATTCGACGACAGGTTCGACATTGCAGGCAGGGATCACCGGTTTGTTGCTCGCACAGCAATGCCTGGGCCATCCGAAGGGCCAGCAACGATTTACCGATCCCTGACGGGCCGGTAAAGAGGTAGGCGTGGGCGACACGCTGAGTGCGGATATTACTCCGCAGTTGTTCAATTGCCCATTCGTGACCGTATATGTGCCACATGGCTCAGGTCTGGGGTGATGGCCTGTTGTTGTTTAGTGTACCTGATTATGACATTTTGCGAAAGGCCAGGACGGCATTCACGCCGCCGAATCCAAACGAATTAGAGATAGCGACTTGTAATACTGCCGGACGTGCGACATTTGGAACATAGTCGAGGTCGCATTCGGGGTCTGGATGTTCGAGATTAATCGTTGGCGGGATCAGGCCGTGGTGAAGGGTTAGAATAGTTGCGGCTGCTTCCACTGCGCCGGCAGCGCCGGTAAGGTGACCAATCATCGATTTGATCGAGCTTATGGGCACACTATAGGCGTATTCACTGAATACCCTTTTGATCGCACGAGTTTCGGCAATATCGCCGGCCGGTGTACTGGTGGCATGGGCATTAATGTAATCAACCTGCTGTGGCACCAGGCGCGCCTGTTGCAAGGCTCGTCGCATAGCCAGCGCCGCTCCCTCGCCATCGGGGTCGGGCGCAGTCACGTGATAGGCATCAGCCGAGACACCGTACCCGATCAATTCGGCCAGAATCGGTGCTCCGCGTCGTTGTGCGCCACTTAACCGTTCCAATACCAACACCGCCGCTCCTTCACCGGGGACAAACCCATCGCGGAGGGCATCAAATGGTCGTGATGCCCGTGTCGGTTCATGATTGCTGCGCGTACTGAGTGCCCGCAACACGCAGAATGCCGCCAGGCTAAGTTCGGTAATCGGTGCTTCAGTGCCACCGGCTAGCATAACCTCGGCGTCACCGCGCCGGATCACCTCGGCGGCCTCACCAATTGCCTGAGCACTGGCTGCACAGGCGGTGCAGATCGAGGTGGTGTAACCGCGCAGACCTAATTGAATTGCGACCTGACTGGAGGGCATGTTCGGCAACGCTGCTGGAATGAAGAAGGGGCTGATTTTCATGCCGCCGCGCTGAACTAACGTGATCATCGCTTGTTCAACGTCTGGCATCGAGGTTGTCCCGCTGGCGATCAAGACCCCGATCTCATCACGGGCCATTCGTTCGAGCGGGAGACGAGCGTGTTCGACGGCCATCCGTGCTGCGGCAACAGCCATCTGGCCAGCCCGTGACATCCGGCGGGCCTCTTTGGCCTCGATAAACATCTGGGGTTGGAAGTCGTTGACTTGACCGGCCAACTGACAGGGGTAGTCACTCGGATCAAAGAAGGTAATCCGTCCAATGGCGCTTCTTCCGGCTGCCAGACCAGACCAAAATGGTTCAATCCCGACACCGAACGGCGAGATGACCCCCATACCGGTAACGACAATCCGCTGATCGGGAGGGAGATGGTCAGCTACGACCGGCTGTGGGTCAGCAACCGGTTCATCAGCCAGCACTTCAGCCAGTAAAGCTTCAATTTGCGCTTCTATTGCTTCATCGGGCACATGCTCTCGCACGAGACCGAGCAATTCGGCCCGCAACGCTGCGCGCCGATCTAATGCTCGTGAGGTCATCACTTCCCTCCCTGTCATTCAACCGTTCAAGGGTTGAATTATACCACGCTCCGCTGGCCTATGGTATCATACACCTCGGTGTGCTCTGTCTTGCCGCCACGGAGTTGCTATGATGTCCGTTATGCCCCATCTTGTTCGTCCTGAGATTGCTGACCTCGAGGCGTATACGCCAATTGTGCCGCTCGAGGTATTAGCTGCCCGTCTCGGTCTGCCGGTTGAGCAGATCGTGAAACTCGACGCAAACGAAAATCCGTATGGCCCCGCACCGGCGGCATTGGCTGCCTTACAAACGACAACAACGTACCATATTTACCCTGACCCCGAACAAACAGCGTTACGCACTGCACTGGCTGCGTATACGGGGCGCTCACCCGATGAAATTATCTGTGGCGCCGGCGCCGATGAACTGATTGATCTGGTCTTACGCCTGATCATCAATCCCGGTGATGCCATTATCGATTGTCCACCCACCTTTGGGATGTACCGGTTTGATGCCGGTATTTGTGGTGGTCGGGTGATCAGTGTTCCGCGCCGCGCCGATTTCAGTCTCGATCTACCGGCGATTGTTCAGGCTGCGGCGCAGGGCGCAAAAGCCATTTTTCTCACTTCACCCAATAATCCAACCGGTAATCCATTGCCACGAGACGAGTTGTTGCAGATTCTCGCATTACCCCTACTGGTCGTTGTTGATGAAGCCTACATTGAATTTGCCGAACCGGATCGTGCACCGGTGGGCGCGAGCGATTTGCTTGACCGCTACCCTAATCTGGCGATTCTGCGCACCTTCAGCAAGTGGGCCGGATTGGCCGGGTTACGGGTTGGCTATGGGCTTTTTCCGCGTTGGTTGAGCGAGCAGCTTTGGAAGATCAAACAGCCGTACAACGTATCAGTTGCGGCGCAGGCGGCAGCAGTTGCCTCGCTCGCTGTCGCTGACGAGTTGCGTCAGCGAGTACAGGCGATTGTCGCCGAACGCGAGCGTCTCTTTGCCCGCCTCCAGACATTTTCGTGCCTGACCCCCTTCCCCAGTCTGGCGAACTTTATTCTCTGTCGCGTCGAAGGGCGTGATGCCCGTCAGCTAAAATTGGCGCTCGAACGACGTGGGGTATTAGTACGGCATTACCAGACACCACTGTTGAACGGCTATATTCGGATTAGTGTCGGTACCCCAGACCAGACCGATACCCTCCTCACAATGCTTGCCGAGGTGATCCAATGAGCACATCGCTTGAACGAATGCTCGATTTTGCCCGTCAGATTGCTTACGAAGCCGGTCGGATCACGCTTCAGTATTTTCAACGGGGGGTCACGGTTGAGCGTAAAGTGGATGAATCGCCGGTGACCATCGCTGATCGCGCTGCCGAACGCCATTTGCGGGCCATGATCCAGGCATCGTACCCCGATCATGCAGTACTCGGTGAGGAAGACGGTCTGAGTGGGAGCGAACATGCAACCTACCGTTGGGTACTTGACCCCATCGATGGTACCAAGAGCTTTGTGCGTGGTGTGCCGCTCTACGGGGTGTTGATCGGCCTGTTGCGCGAAGGTGAGCCGGTCCTTGGCGTGATCCATCTGCCGGCGCTCGCCGAAACGGTTGCGGCTGCTCAAGGTCTTGGCTGCTTTTGGAACAATCAGCCCTGCCGTGTCTCGTCCATTTCAACCCTCCGCGAGAGTCTGGTCGTTGGAACCACCGCTCACGACTACGAGCGATACGCAAAGGCGGCTGCTTTCCAGCGTATTCTGGCCCGTGCTGCGCTCTTCCGTACTTGGGGCGATTGTTATGGCTATGTGTTGGTCGCAACCGGTCGGGCCGAGGTTGCCCTTGATCCGGCAATGAACGTCTGGGATGCTGCAGCACTGTTGCCGATCTTGACTGAAGCTGGCGGGACGTACACCGACTGGCAGGGCACACCAACCATTTACAATCAAGAAGGTATCGGGAGTAATCGACACGTCTTACCTGAGCTGTTGGCGCTTATCTCAGGCGAGGAACAGGCATGAATGCCGATCAATATCAACAACTGGCCCTGCGTACTTTGGCTGCCGGTTTGGATGCTCGTGAACGTTTGATCAATGCAGCACTCGGCCTGAGCGGTGAAGCCGGTGAGTTTGCTGACACGGTCAAAAAACACCTCTTCCACGGTCACCCTCTAGAGCGCGAAGAACTGTTGAAAGAGGTAGGTGATATTCTCTGGTACGCCGCGCTGGCCTGCGATGCGCTTGATGCTTCGCTTGGCGCAGTCATGGCGGCTAATATCGAAAAATTACGTCGTCGTTATCCGGAGGGATTTAGCAGTGAGCGAAGTCAGCAGCGCAGTGAATAGGGTTCGGCGGGCAACCATCGAGCGCACCACCGGCGAAACGAGTATTGTACTGTCGCTTACCATCGACGGTAGTGGATACGCTGATGTACAGACCGGGATCGGATTTCTCGATCATATGCTTACCCTGTGGGCACGTCACGGTCTCTTTGACCTTACCGTCCGTGCGCAGGGTGATCTTCAGGTTGATGAACATCACACGGCGGAAGATGTGTGTATCTGTCTGGGACGCGCAATCGATCAGGCGCTGGCCGAGCGGGCCGGGATTGTCCGTACTGCCCATAGCTTTGTGCCAATGGATGAAGCCCTGGCCCTGGTTGCCGTTGATCTGGGGGGACGCCCCTACTGTGTCGTGCAGGCCGATTTTGCGACCCCGCGTGTGGGGCAGTTAGGAACCGATCTGATCGCTCACCTGTTTGAGAGTATTGCTTTCAACGGTCGTCTCAATCTGCACGCACAGGTACTGTACGGGCGCAATGATCATCACAAGATCGAGGCGTTGTTTAAGGCATGTGGACGTGCACTTGATGCTGCTACCCGTATCGATCCGCGTCTGGGTGGGACGGTACCGAGTACAAAGGGCGTGATATGATCGGGTTTATCGCTGCGGCAATCCTCAGCTTTGTACCGGCTTTTATATACGCTGCGATTGCCTACTGGCTCGACCGATTCGAGAAGGAGCCACGTCTTCTGCTGTTTGGTGCCTTTCTGTGGGGCGCATTTGTGGCAACACTTGGCGCAATTGTCTGGACGGGTCTGGCACAGGCCTCAATGGCTATCTTTATCGGTGAAGCATCAGCCGAGCTGGCCGGAACAACGCTCCTGGCGCCGCTGGTCGAAGAGAGTCTCAAGGGGATTGCAGTCGTGATTATCATGCTCGCCTTCCCCGAAGAGTTTGACTCGCGACTCGATGGCATGCTCTATGCTGCGATTACTGCGCTGGGTTTCGCCGCTACCGAAAATCTGCTGTATCTCTATTTCTTTGGTTACAGTGAAAATGGTGTTGGCGGGCTGATCTCACTCTTCATCCTGCGCGTCATTTTGGGTGGCTGGGGGCACGCTGTCTACACAGCCTGGATCGGGCTTGGCCTGGCTATGTCTCGGCTCCATCCCAACCGACTGATCCGCTTCATCGCTCCCTTTGCCGGATGGCTATTAGCGATTTGCTTACATGCTCTTCACAACACGATGGCTGTCTTCCTGGCCGGTGAATTTGGTCTGACCGGTCTTGGTCTGACCTTGCTGGTTGACTGGTCATCCTGGATTGTCGTCTTGGGGCTGGTCATTTGGGAGATTCGGCGAGAACAGCAATATATCGCGACGTATCTGGCCGAGGAGGTAGCGGCTGGCATCATCTCACCGGCTCATTACGTTGCCGCGAAATCGTTTAGCGGTCAGCTCCGCAACCG
>Ga0209017_10001702_pt1 | contig 15991 bp, 11 predicted proteins | sample YNPBryunderm2012_FD_185812 | JGI IMG/M metagenome (GOLD analysis project Ga0209017, IMG submission 185812) | Anoxygenic and chlorotrophic microbial mat microbial communities from Yellowstone National Park, USA - YNP Bryant MS undermat 2012... ... | reverse complement strand
CCCTGACACATTGCCGCCGTCAGCACAACGACTCGCGGATTCTCGGCCATTAGCCGATGTAACGTTCCCGCAACTGCATCCGTGTACGCCCGGGAGCCACCTTTTTTCATCGAGACGATCAATCGACCAGATTCGACCTTTTCAAAAACCGAGGGACTGTGAAAGGTGACCGGATCCTCAGCGGCTTGCGGAACACCGTATCCCTTTGTCGTGAATACATGCAAGAGAATCGGACCGCTTTGCGATTTCAAATCCCGGAGAATCTTTCGCAGACCATGCAAATCGTGACCGTCCACCGGACCAAAGTAGCGAAAGCCGAGCTCTTCAAACAGCATACCGTCTTTGAAATACGCTTTGATGGCATCACGCAACGCTTCCAACGAAGCCCGAGCCGCATCGCCCAAAAGCGGAATCTGCTGCAAAATCTGATTCAAGGTCCGTTTGCCGCCCTGATAAAGCCCCGTCATCCGGCATTGATCAAGATACTGTGCCAGGCCACCGGTCCGGGGACAAATGCTCATTTTATTGTCGTTGAGAATCACCAGCACATCTTGTTTCATGCCGGCGATGTTGTTGAATGCCTCAAACACAATACCGCTCGGCAACGCCCCATCGCCGATCACCGCCACGGCCTTGCGATCCCCCTGACCGAGCAAGCTGTCCCCCGCTTTCAACCCGCTGACGGTCGAAACACTGCATCCCGCATGCCCGGTCATAAACAAGTCATACGGCGACTCCTGCGGGTTCGGGAAACCCATCAAGCCGCCACGGGTGCGGATGCTGCGAAATTCCCGATACCGGCCGGTAATCAACTTGTGCGGGTAAATTTGATGCCCCGTGTCCCAGATCAGCCGATCCCGAGAAAAATCGTAAACCAGATGCAAGGCCAAACACAGTTCGACAACACCCAGATTACTGGCAAAATGTGCCGGACGAATGCTCAGAACCTGAATCAATTCATCCCGGATCTCCTGTGCTAACTGCAGCAATTGTTGATCCGTGAGCCGTTGCAAGTCTGCAGGAGACTGAATGGTAGGAAGGATTTCAGACATGATTAACCTCATCATGAGGAGAATTATCGGAAGGCAGAATGCCTCCAAGTCACCCGCATCATCGATCGCGGTCAATAACAGCTTTCGCTAGCTCCACCAGCGTCTCGCCTGCGGTTCCGAACCCCTGAACGGCCCCGATCGCCTCAGCCACAAGTTCCCGGGCGTGTTCCCGACTCGCCGCGATTCCGAGCAATCCCGGATAGGTTAACTTGCCGCGAACAGCATCTTTGCCGACCCGTTTCCCTGTTCGCTCGGTCGTACTTTCCACATCCAGTAAATCATCCGTCACCTGGAAGGCCAGTCCGAATGCCTCGCCAAAGCAATCCATCCGCTCCACAGCCGCTGCGGTTGACTCCGACAGATCACCCATTCCAACGTAAACACCCAGTCGTAACGCCACGCGGATCAATGCTCCGGTTTTCCGCCGGTGAATCTGCCGCAAAAAAGCGAGATTTGGCTCATACGACAGGGCTATCCGCTCCTCCGCGGCCAGATCCAGAACTTGCCCGGCAACCATCCCGGTTGATCCGGATGCTCGTGCTAACTCCAAACAACAAACCGCAGCCACCTGGCTGCTGTAACCTCCGGCGAGAACTTCAAACGCCGCCGTCAGCAGGGCGTCGCCTGCTAAAATCGCCAACGCTTCCCCGTACACCTTATGACACGCGGGTTGCCCGCGTCGTAAATCGTCATCATCCATGGCGGGCAAATCGTCGTGAATCAGCGAGTAAGTGTGGATCATCTCCACAGCAGAAGCAGCCGGCAAGGCCACGCTCATTGTCCCGCCCACCGCTTCGCAGGCCAACACGGTCAATAACGGACGCAACCGTTTTCCCGGGGCAAAAAGCGAATACCCCATCGCCTCGGCGAGAGGCCTCGGTGCCTCCCTAGTCACCCGAGAAAATGCCTCACGCAGCCCCGATTCGATGGCCACTTGTCGAGGTCTCAGCTTTTCCCAAATCGAAACCGCCAAGACGATCCCTTCCCTGCTTCACCCGCATCACAATCAATATATGATAGTACTCAACGATTATCCTGTCCCACAGACTCAAGCGGCGACTTTGCAACAATTTTCGCCGTCGTCTCTGAATAGACTCAAACGACATGCGTTCTCGACTGGCTAGTCAGCGAAATGACCATTTCCGACAGGACGCCACTACGTGAATCGTTCGAGAGTACGAGTCATGCGTGGATCTGAGTCAGGCAGGATGTCAGCCACGCCGACGTGTGATGACTGACATATTCTTGCAGCAGCCCTCAACGCTCCGAGGGCTGCTGGGGGTGATCCGCTTACTGGGCAACCGGAATCCGCTCCAGCGGGTCCGTCATTGGCGTAATTGCCGGCTGCGGCGGGCTCGACGCCGAACTGAGCCGTTCACCAATGTCCCAGAACTGAGTACCAAGTTCGCGATCAATCGAGACCGTGCGTTTCCCGCTTGGCAAGAAACTGCCGGCCAGCAACCCCGCAGCATGTTTGCGAAACACCGCCACTTCCTGAGGATTGCCCACCTGCCACAACCGCACGGTTCGGTCGGAAGCGGCCGAAAGCAGCCACTTCCCGCTCGGGTGCCAGTCCAAATTGCGGACACTTCCGCTGTGCCCGACCCAGTCGGCGAGCCGATTCCCTGTGCGGGTTTCCCACAGTCGCACGCGACCGTCATCGCCGCCGCTGACAAGCGATCCTCCGTCTGGAGAAAATCGCACCGATGTCACCGCCGAATCGTGAGCCTGCCAGTGCCGAGCCACTTCGCCTGTATTCGGGTTCCAAAGCCAAACGCCTCGATCCGCCGCAACGGCCAGTAGTGGCTGGCGGGGATGCCAATCCAGGGCATGAACATACTTAAATCCGGGTTCGAACCGCTGAACTTCCCGGGAATCGCTGCCCGAACCTCCGACCTCCCAGACCCGGACCGTCCCATCATAGCCGCCGCTGATCGCACGATTGCCATCGCGGGAAAAGACGACCGTGGAGACGAGCGATTCATGCGCCTCGATTCGCTTCCGTTCCGAGCCGGTAGACAAATCCCAGAGCCGGACCGTGCCATCGATGCCACCGCTAAGACCCAAGCTGGCCACCGGGTGAAAAGCCACCGACCAGACACTGCCAGTGTGGCCCACCAGAATTTTCAAATCCCGTCGAGCTTCCACATCCCAGTAGCGGACGCTCCGGTCTGCCGCGGCCACCAGAGCACGACGGCCGTCCAGGGAAAACACCACCTGATTGGCCATCGCCCCGGATTGTTCCAGCGGGTCGGCATCCGCCGTCGCATCACTGTTCTGTCCGGCGGTGATGTTCGCTTGAAATAGCGTGCCAAGCCGCAGATCGCGGGTTAAATCACCGAATGTTTGCAGCCAAACTTGCCGGGAAACAGTTCCACCGGTAACTCGCAAGCCGCCAAGATTGCGGGTGAGTGCAGGAAACTCGGCGATCGCTTCTTGCAACTTTTCCGGTGGCCAGCCCACTTCCGCCGCTGCTCGTGCCAGGTCAAGATCGGCTTCGTATTGTCGGGTAATTGCCAGCACCGACTCGGTTTTTGCCACCTTATTTCCCGTCTTGGCTAGCGCCGCCGCATAGACCTTCGCATCCTCTGCCATCCTGGCCAGAGACTCTTCTTTCGGCGGATACAAGGCACGAATTCGCTCGGCATCGGCCCGGCGGAACGACGTCGGATTTTTTGTCAGGTGATCGTGCATTTGATCCGCTTTCGGCAAAATTCCCGTCACGTGGCAACCCATGCAAGAGACCGCGCATTCCACCGCGCGATCGGGCCGACGTGGGTCGCTAACAATTGCCTGCGGACCCTTGTCCAGCCGATCGTTAACCTCGTTGCAGAGATAATAACCATGAAGGCCGTTCGGCAAGCTGAAGATCACCTCACCCCCCGCATGCTGGAACGGCTCATCCACCAGCCCCGGACCAAGCGGGTGAGCAAACACATTCCGTCGATCGGGTAACAGCGTACCTCGCTCGAGCAAATTTTGCGGCGGTTCGTTAAAGTCATAGGTGCGCCAGTATGCCCCGTGAATCGACGGGTGTCGTTCGAGGATCCGGTTAAAGCGGCTGACTCCAGAGCCGTTGAAAGCCAGCCGCATCACCCGATCTTGCTGGATATTCAGATTCGCATCGACCCGCAGTTGCCGCTCAAGCTCCGCGAGATTGCCCGGCAGTTGCAAAAGATCGTAATAGAGGGGTGCCCGGCTTGCCGTCGCTACGAACCAGTCTGCTCGCACCACCGGCATCCGCGTCCCGCTGCTTACCATGACAGCCCGACTCACCGCCGAATCATCCTGAATCCCGTAAGGATATTGCTCCAGCAACAGGTTCCACAACGCCGCGTCCCACATGTACCATCGCAGATCGATGCGGAGGACCGTGCCCCGCGGATCAACTGGCACCGGGTTGCGGATCTCCGGATGCCACGACAGGCTGTTCAACAGTTTCGCCAAGGCGTTCCGGTGGGTCTGTAATTCCGATTCCCCAAGCCCGGCGTTCGCCAAATGATTCAGCGTGAAATAGCGTTGAAAACGCCGAGCCCGACGCTCGAATCGCTCCAGATCCGCCAAGATCCATTCCTGGACTTGCGTGGGGGAAATTGCCGAGGGTGTGGTTGCCGGCCCGCTCAGCTTTGCCCCCTGCGCAATCCAACGCCGCAATAATGCCAGATCCGCGGCACTCGGCCGTGGCTGTTCCTCGGGGGGTGGCATACTGCCTTCCGCCATCCGCCGAAACAACGGCGACATGTCCGGCTGACCCGCGATAATTTTGCCCCGCGCCAGTAACTTCCGCAGATCGCCGACAAAATTGAAGCCCCCTTCAATGCTGCCATCATCACCATGACAACGACTACAATGATGGCTTAAAATCGCCTGAACTTGACGATCCGCGTCCTCGCCCAACAAGCCAGATTCCCCGGCGATTAACGGCTGATTTAACCCCATCAGCCCCAGCAACCACGTCCACACGACCCAGTGCGCCCACAGCTTTCGCACCATTTCCGACCCCCACCGAGAAATCATTCGCCTGGTTTCGAGGATGGCTCCTGACTTCACGACGAGCCAACCCCGTCCCCGGATTGCCTGTGAATCTTTTCTGGAGCGAAAAAATCTTCAGCCAGGTGACGGCTCTTGCCGAGAGTTCGGCGAACGCCAGAACAACAGAATCATCAGCAATGCGAACAAAGCCGGCAATCCGCACAGTGCTAAAAACGGATCATACGTCCCGGACAGCTTGGCAACATATCCCTCCACGGGATACAGCCCGGCAAGATAAATCGCATTGATAAAGCCGAGCGTCCCCGTCACTTTCCCTTGATGGCGAGCCGAAAGTTCCTGACTCAGCGTGAAATACGTCGGAAATAGCCCGAACGCACCGAAGCCGAAGGTGAGCAAAATCGCCGTCCGGATCGCAGCGCTATCAACAATCGGCAACGCCAACGCCGACAACACGATGGCCGTGCAAATCGCAAACGTCACGACTCGGCTGGTGTGCAATCCAAGCCCCGCCCACACCAGCACCAGCGTCCCCAGTCCAACCGACCAGCCGCCCAGTTCCGCGATGATGTAATACCAGGTCATGAACGCTGTCATTTCCGGAAAGCTGTACCCTTGCTGCTGTTGCAAAAACAAGGGCAACCAGGCACGGAATGTGTGCCAACTCGTGTTCACCCCGATGATCACCGCGACCAACACCCAGAACCGGCGATCCTTGACAACAGCGGTAAACGGGCTGACTTCCAGCGGCGATGCTGTCGTCGCAGTCAACACGGATTCCGAACCCAGAATTGGCCGAGGCACCGTGAATGCCCACAGTAACACCCAGCCGATCCCGAACAAACCGATCACGATAAACGGTATCCGCCAGGAATCGGCATGAGCCAGAAATTCTCCGCCCAGTATCGCCGTCCCCGTCACCGTCGCTGTGGCTGCTCGCGAAGATTCCCACGGATCCGCCCACTGAATCGCCCAGAGCACAATCAACGGGGTGATGATCGCTCCCAGAGCAGTTCCGCTTTGAAACAGCGAATTCCCCAGCGACCGCTCCTCCGGCGGCATCACCTCACGAGTCGTGCGAATCCCGCACGGCCAGTTCCCCGCTTCAAACAACCCCAGGCCGAACCGGCACAGCAACAGCACCCAGAAACCCGGGGCAAAGCCGGTCAGCAGCCCGAACATCGACCAACCAAAAACCGCAATCGGGTAAACAATCCGCACCCCCACTCGATCGACGACATATCCCAACGTCAGGGTGCCGATCCCGAAAGCCAACGAAAACACGCTTTCCAGCAAGCTGTATTGGAAGTCGTCGATCGCAAAGGCCGCTTTGATCCGCACCGCTGTCTGATTCAGTGTCAGCCGATCCATATAATTCAAGGTGCTGGCGAGGAGAAGCAAGATACAAACCCACCAGCGCCACGGGCTGAATCGGTACGCCGGTAACGGCTCAAGCTGGTTCATCGCGACCTCCGAGTGAGCACACGAGAAATCACGAGGATACCAGCAGCGGGCACGTTGTTCGAGAGACAGCGGCAAATTCCATCAAACCTCAGGGATTTTTCCGATGATGCACCATGAACAAACACTTCCAGCCAACCGCTTTGCTCAAAGCGGCTTCGCCCTCGCCCTGCTGGCGTTCTCCCTGGCGATCTACGGTGCCTTGCTCGCACCCTGGCACCTACGCTCCCCCGAGCCCCCGCTCGCACCCCCGCTGGCCCGAGCCGCTGGCTTTTATGCCCCGCTTGTCCTCGGCCTCACCGCACTCATCCTCGGAACCATCGGGCTCCGCCGCATCGAACAACGACAAGCGCAACTCGGCGGCGACATGCACGGTGTGTTTGCCATCATGATCGGCGGTCTCGCCGCTGTGGTCGGTGCCGTCCAAATTTTCGCCGATCTCTGGCCCAACTTGCGCGGTTGAGCCTGTCTTTTCTTTCTCGACAACCAACCACCCGCTTGAACCCTACTTTACCCGCTTCCCTCTGGCTTCTCCCCTCTCTCGGGGCACACGGTCCGCACCACGCTGGCAATTATCCCTGCACGCTGAAGCATTCCGTCAAAAACAGTTGCAGCAATGCCCAGGCGCGGCGATCCGCCACCGCATCGTATTTGATCCCCACTTCGGGCATATTCGCATCCCAGCGGGTAAAACCATGCATCGCCCCGCCAAACTCATGAAACTGCCAGTCCGCTCCGGCTCGTGTCATTTCCTCGCGGAATCCGGCGATCTGATCCGCTCCGATCATCGGATCCGCGGCACCGTGCAGCACCAGCACCGCACCCCGGATCTGTCCCGGCCCTGCCGGTCGAGAAGTCGTTAACGCCCCATGAAAGCTGACAAACCCTGCCAACTCCGCACCCGATCGGGCCAATTCCAGCGTCACCGTTCCCCCCATGCAATAGCCCAGGCAGACAATCCGCCGGGGGTCCACCTCCGGTTGAGCTCGCAAAATCTCGTAGGCCGCCAGAATTCGAGAGTGCACCGTATCAATGTCGCCCATCAACGCCGAATAATACTTTCCCGCTTCGGCGACATCCTTGGCTTGCCGGCCCTCACCGTACATGTCCACCGCCATCGCCACATAACCCAGTTCTGCCAGCATTGTCGCTCGGCGATCGGGATAATTCGTTCGTCCCCACCACTCATGGACGACCAGAATCCCCGGACGGACTTCGGTCAGGCCATCCGGCCGTGCCAAAAGTCCGTGCATCCGCGTGGTGCCACTCCTGTACTCAAGTACATGACACGTCGGCATATCACTTCCTCCCCGAAAGAATCGCAAACTGTCCGCACAAAACCCTCGAGAAAAGACACCTTTGTGACCGATACTTTTCTATTGCTCCCGCAGAGTTGTGAAAGTAAACTAAGATTAATTTCGACTGGATTGATGCTCTCCACCCAACGATGCCCATGCGATTCAGTTTTGAGTCGCAGATAGCGTCTTTCAAAACTCAACCTGATCACGCCCGCGATGAGGGGTTCCTTCCATGCTGACAATTCCCGGCAACACCGTCCGCTTCTGTGATGGCATCACGCGTCGTTCTGCCATCAAAATCGGAGCGTTTTCCTTCGGAGCCACGACACTCACATTGGCTGATATTCACCGGGCCGAAGCCGCGGCAAAAGCAGCTAACCCCAGCTACTCAAATTCGCCCCACAAAGCGGTGATTAACATCTTCCTCGGTGGCGGCCCGCCGCACCAGGATATGTTCGACATCAAAGTCGACGCTCCCTCCAACATCCGTGGCGAGATTCAGCCGATTCCTACATCCATCTCGGGCATCCAAATTGGCGAAACTTTCCCGCGGATTGCCCAGATGATGGACAAATTTGCCATCATTCGCTCAATCGTCGGCGCAAAGGGTGGCCACGACGCAGTTCAATGCACCACGGGCTTTGACAGTCAATCCTTGGCAGCCCTGGGCGGCCGACCTAGCATCGGCTCGGTTCTCAGCAAACATCTCGGGCCAGTCGATCCCTCGGTGCCGCCCTTCGTCGGGCTCACTCAACCCACCCAGCATCTCCCCTGGAGCGATTCGGGCAAACCCGGCTTCCTCGGCAGCACCTATGGCGCATTCAAACCAAACGGTCCCGATCTTGCCAATATGCGGATGAATGCTGTCAATCAGATCCACCTCAGTGACCGTAAAAAACTTCTGGCCGGGTTTGACGATCTCCGCCGAGAACTCGACGCCAATGGAGCGCTCTCCAGCATGGATGCTTACACGGAACGCGCCATGAACGTCTTGCTGTCGAGCCAGTTGATTGAAGCCCTCGACGTTTCCAAGGAAGATCCGCGAATTCGCGATCGCTATGGCGATGGTAAACCTTATCAATATCAGTACGATGGTGCTCCCACCGCCAACGATCACTTGCTCATGGCCCGACGGCTCGTTCAAGCGGGCGTTCGCTGTGTCACTCTGACCTACGGCCGCTGGGACAGTCACGGCAAAAATTTTGACCTCGTCCGCGATCACGGGGCCAAACTGGATCAATGCCTCTCCGCCCTGATCTGGGACCTGGATCGACTCGGCATGCTCGACGATGTCACCGTCATTGCCTGGGGTGAATTCGGCCGTACGCCCAGAATCAACAACAACGCCGGTCGCGATCACTGGCCGCAAGTCAGTTGTGCCATCCTCGCCGGCGGCGGCATGCGAACCGGGCAAGTGATCGGCAGCACGAATCGCCTCGGGGAATTTGCCAAGGATCGCCCGGTAACTTTCAGTGATGTCTTTGCCACAATCTACCACAATCTCGGTTTGAATCCCGAAACCACGACGATCATGGATCCGACCGGCCGGCCGCAGCACATTACTGAAGGTAAAGTGATTCATGAACTGGTGTAATCGGCGGCGGCCGCTGACAGCCAATTCACAGCGGCCGACAACTCTCATCCGCCACAAAGATAACTGCCACCACCTATGATCGGTAGCTTTTTTCGCTCCTGCCGATCATGGCTTGTCGATGCCCTCCATGATGTTGAAGCAGAGGCCGACGTTTACCGCCGGTCTCCCTCCGGACAATCCCTCGACATCAAGACGATTACCGTTCTAACCACAGCAGCCGTCTGCTTAACCGTTCAAAATTACACACAACATCCGGAGCGAATCATCCCCCTCGTTCGCTGGCTCGGGCATTGCTTCTCGGCAACCGATCTTTCCGATCTCCTGATCATCCGATTAACCGCCTGGGACGACGAACCACTGACACGCTTAACGTGGTGGGCAATCGCGGTCTCACTCACCTATACAATCCTCCCACTGGCGGTGATTCACTGGGGATTCCGGGAACCGTTGTCAGCCTACGGATTGAAACGGCGGGGCATGTTCCGCGGTCTGTCGCTGTATTTGCTTTTTCTCAGTATCATGGTGCCGTTGATTTTCCTTGTCTCTGCCGATCACGGATTTCAAAATACGTATCCTTTTCTCCCCGTGCGAAAACCGTCCGAATTGTCGTCGGAATTATTCCGCTGGGAACTGTTGTACGCGTTGCAGTTTGTCTCGCTCGAATTCTTCTTTCGCGGATTTATTCTGCACGGTGTCCGGCATCGTTTCGGCCTCTACTCGATTTTCGTCATGATGCTGCCGTACTGCATGATCCATTTTCAAAAGCCGTTTCTGGAATGCGTCGCCTCGATTTTGGCTGGAATTGGACTTGGTGCCATGAGCCTGGCCACCCGCTCCATCTGGCTGGGGGCGTTTCTTCATATCAGCGTTGCCTGGGGGATGGATTTTGCCTGCTTATCGCGTCGTGGCTTGTTCGCCCGGAAGAATTCGACTACTGGATTTATCCTCGAGGAGACGTTTCGGGGACAACCGCTGCCGCCCTTTTGTGCTGAATGCTTGTTCTGAATAGAAATAGACATGAACTTCAGAAGGATTGATTAACTGCACTCCCAACCCTTTCTGGACGGCCGCAGGCAATTGCAGAACCGACCTGCATCCAGCTAAACTGATTTATGGACTCCTGCCAAGAGCCTCGCCGGGTGATCATGATCGATCGGATTCGCTGTGAGCAATGTCAAGCGTGGTTGCCAGTAGAGCCAGAAGACCTGGGAAGCTGGCTCATCTGCCCTGCCTGCGGCCTGCAGACAAAAGCCGAGGGAGTGACTCGACGATTGCCCCCGGTGGTGATGCCCCGGCAGTCGAGCAGCCCGCGGGTTGATGCTTGGCCCGATGCCGAATCAGTCGCCATTGCTGCCGAGCCCCTGTCGGACTCCGAGTCGCCGACGCCGACATTACTCGGGCTGGTCCTGCTTCCCTGGTTGATTCCTCTGCTGTGGTTTTTTGGCCCGTTGTTGACCGGGCAAGAACCGCTCTTCACCCTGGCTGCACCCACGGCGTTGGCCGTCGGTTTAAGCGGCCTCGGCCTGGGCATCAGTTACGCCGCCAACTGGTCGCCAATCACCCGGATCAAGGCCTTATTGGCCTTGTTTCTGCTCGGTTGCTTGACGGCGGGTTTTCTCTACTTTCTCAAAAAAGAATGGCTCGAAGCGATGCGAAAAGCGGTCCGACGTGCCCCAGCAGAATGGCGGCTGTTCATTCCCCCGGGCGGCGAATATCGCGTTCGCATGCCCGTGCCGGTTCGGCCCACCAGCACACCGATCGCCGACTGGCCTTTGACGGCTTATCGCTTCGTCGAACCGAACGTGGGGGCACCGGATGTATTTGTGGTCGCCCACGGGGATCCTCCCGCCGGGTTACCACGGCCCGATGCCTGGTTCCAAGTCGTCAAATCCCACGCGGAAAAAGCCGGCCAGCTGCACGCCGAACGGGAAGTGGTCGGCCGCTGGAATCCCGAGCAACCCGGCCGCGAATTTGAAATCAACCTGCCCGACGGTGTCACCAACCGGATTATCCGTGCTTACGTTGCAGGTAGCCGGGTCTTCTACCTTGCGGCCGAAGGCCCGTTTTGGCGGCCCGACACCCCCGATGTCCGCGAATTTTTCGATTCGTTCCAGGTTCCCTGAATCAGCGCAACCACCATGGAGAACTTGGGATGGCACTTCCCGTTCGCTCATTGCCGGTCATTCAACGCTGGGACTGCCACAGTTGCTCTGATTGTTGTCGAACTTATCACGTTCGAGTCACCCCCACCGAAAAAGAACGCATTCTCAGCCAAGGTTGGGATGAGGCGACGGAACTGGGCGGTCGGCCCCCCGTGGTCTGGGACGCTTCGCTCGGTTCCGACCGATTGAATCACACGGCCGACGGTGCCTGCGTTTTTCTCGGCGACGATCATCGCTGCCGCATCCATGCCCGCTTCGGTGCGGCCGCCAAACCGCTGGCCTGTCGACTCTATCCCTTCGTGCTAGTGCCAGCCGGCGATCATTGGCGGGTCGGCATCCGCTTCGCCTGCCCCTCCGCCGCGGAAAATCTCGGCAAACCAGTACCAGAACACGAGCCCGACCTGGCGGACTATGCCCGATTACTTGAAGCCGAGACGCCGACAGCCCTCCGCTCGCTCCCCCCTCCGCCGTTGCAGCCCGGACTCACCCTCCCCTGGTCCGATTTACTCCGAGTTGCCGACACGATTGACGATTTGCTAGCCGATCCACGGATTCCTTTTGAACAGCGAATCCGCCGTGTCTTGACCTTCAGCAAACTCGCCCAGCCTGTCCGCCCGCAAGTTCTGGCTGGCGGCATCCGCCCGGTGCTGCAAGTTCTGGCCGCCGCCGCCATCGACGAAACTCCCGACCAGCTGGATTCCCTGCCGCCCCCCGGCTGGGTCGGACGGATGCTCTTCCGCCAAGCCGCCGCGATCTACATTCGCAAGGATCACGGCCCAGATGCCGGAATCGCACGGCACAGTAAATGGACCCGGATCCATGCCGCCTGGCGTTTCGCCCTCGGCCGAGGAACCGTTCCCCGCCTGCATGCCAAGATTCCCGCCACCACCTTCGCCGCCGCGGAACACCCCCACCCGCCGCTCGAACCGGCCATCCATCCGCTTCTCAGTCGCTACTTCCGGGTGAAAATCCTGTCGCTTCAGTTTTGTGGCCGAGCCAATTTCGGACTCCCCTTCTGGGACGGCCTCGCCAGCTTGCTCTTGACTTACCCCCTGCTCATGTGGCTGTATCGTCTCTTGGCAGCGAATGCCTCGGACAATCCCCAGTCGCGAATGATTCTGGCACTCCGCATCATCGACGACAATTTTGGCTACAACCCGCTGCTCGGTACCGCTCGCCAATCCTGGGCGGTACGCATCTTACGCGACCGGGGCGAACTCGATCGGCTCTCCGCTTGGTATTCCCGAGAAATTCCAGACACGACGCAAGCCAGCCAGAAAGACAGCCCGGCAGCGGCATCGTCGGAGTCGGCACGTTGACAGTCGAAGTCTGATCCCCTATAAAACAGAAGTCGCACCCGTAGCTCAACTGGATAGAGCATCGGTCTACGGAACCGAAGGTTGAAGGTTCGAATCCTTCCGGGTGTACTTATCATTTGTATAGTAGCTCACAGGGTTTCGCAAAGTCTGGTTTTCCCAGCCTTTTCTCAACTCTGGCGATTTCTCTTGCGACTCGATGCCGCTCAAAACGGGTATGTGCTGCGCAGGATTTTGCGCCGCTTTTCGGAAGTGGTCTTCGGTCACTTGCCAATCATGGGCCTCGGCCACCGCCTTCGTATGACCGAGCCATTGCGTCACAACGTAGTCCGGGTAGCTCTGGGCCAACTCCGTCGCACAACTCGCTCGCATGTTCATAAAAGGCTTCTCCCAGAGTGCCACACCGGCTCGTTTTGCAATCCGCTGAAGTTGCGTCCGCAGGTTCGCGTTGCAATCCCGATAGCGGCTGATAACGTAGACATCGCCTTCCGTGGCCAAAGCGAAGGCGTCTTCGAGGGCTTTCCGCACCTCCGGAAACAAGGGCACCGTGCGGAACTGAACCCCGGTCGTCCTTCCCGTCTTGATATTCGAAACCGTCATGCGGTCCCGATCCCAAAGAATATCGCTCCAGTTCAGGGCCAGGACTTCCGTCGGGCAGCGAAGTCCGGCATAGCGGCACAGAGCGATAATCAGCCGCCATTGCGAATTCGGGCAGGCTTCCATAATCTTGTCCGTCTCTTCACGGGTTACGAAGTGATCTCGGGAACGGTCTGGCCGAGTATTCGCTTCAAGTCCAGCGAAAGGGTTTCGCGGAATCAGTTCATGCTTGACCGCAGCTTCGAAGAATTGCTTCGCCCAACCAACTTGACGCAAGACAGTGTTCGGAGATCGAGTCTGGGCCAGCCAACGGGGATAGGCTTCCGCGTCTCCGGCCGTCACTTTCTCCAAACGTCGATCCTGACCGAAATGCTCGATTAACAGTCGGGCCGCGAACTCCAGGCGGGCCACGCTTCGAGGAGCCAAATCGGTACGGCTTTTGATATATTCGGCACACCAAGCCGCAATTGTCGGGGTTGCTGCGGTCTTGTCGATCAGCCCGACCACCGCCAGTTTGTCGCGGAGCGCCGCCCCGATGTTCGCCAGCCATGCGGCCGTGTCCCTGGGAACGGGCTGCCCGCCGATCTTCGCGGCCAAGAGGGCTTCGACGTGCCGGCAAATTGCCTCCGCGCTCTTGTGGTCGATCTTGCCCAGGCGGATCGTCTTACGGCTTTCATTGGGGGCCACGAACAGGATGCGCCGCCGGCCGCCTGGATCGTTGACGATGCTAGCCATGTTAAAGCTCCTCTTTCTTGAGCTGGGTTAGTCGGGAAGTTGTTGGTCAGGGAACAATCGACCGCCCGGATAATGCTGTTGCGAATCGTCTACAGCGTCTACGTCTACGGTATTGCTGTTTTCTCCGGGGGATTCGGTATTACCGGAGACAGTAGACACCGTAGACAGCTTGAATCGTCGGGTCGGTTGTCCTCGCTGGCCAGATGGGGATTGCTCCCAACTTCCGCGCCCGGCCTTGACCAGCTCTTCCAGGGCGGTTTCCGCCGCGCCCGGTTCCTTGAGCCAACGGCATCCTTGCTGCACTTCGCGGGCCGTCACCGTCCCGCCTTTGCGGTCGATCCACTCGACCAGCCGGCGTTGGTCACGCTCGGCGTCCGATTCGTCCAGCATGGCGTAAACCCGCCGGGCTTCGTGCTTGAACCAGTTTGCCAGCACGATCCCCGCCTTCATGCTGGTCGCGTCCAGCCGCGATTCGTCGGCCACGTTGCCCGCCGCCCAGCGGATGAAGTGAACCACCAGCGCCAACCGGGCCGCGCACTCTCCCAGCTTCGCCCATGCTGATGCCAGGTCGCCGGTCAGGTCGGCTTGTTCGTCGGCGTGGTCGTTGTAGTAAGTCACCCAAGCCCCCTTCGCCTCTGGGGTCAGCTGCACCAGCCCGGGCCGGGGTTCGCCGTCGTCGTCGGTCGTCGGTTGCAATCCGTACAGCCGGTCGAACATTTTGGCCAGCTCGGCTTCCGCGCCGGGGTCGATGTCGGCCTCGGTCCATTTCTTCGCCTTGCGGGGCGGGCATGTTAGCAGCAAGCGGGCCGCCAGACCGGATTCGCGATGCTCGATGCCCAGGGCGCGTCGCAAAATCGCCGGCTGAATCCCGCCCACTACGCAAACGGCCGCCTGGGGAACGTGGATCGTGCGCGGAATGCCGGTCTTGCGGTCCACGATGATACTTTCGGCGTTGAACATCGACAACCAGTTGGCCGAATCCGCGCCGGCCTTGCCCTTGCCGGCGTAACGATCGAATGAGCCGATCCAGCCGGCCAGCTCATCGCGGGCCAGCAGCAAGCCACGCGGGTTGTCCAGCAGGATCGGGGCTAGGGCTTCAACGGTCGTATCGCTGACAATGAACCGCTCACAGGATGGTGGTTGCGGCTTCTCAACCCGTTCGCCCTTCTTAGCTCCCTGCCAGGCTTCCAAGGCCGCTTCGTACTCGTGTTGCTGGGACTCAAAGGTCTTGAAGGCCCGCGATTGCCGTTCGCGAACCGGCCGCATGACCAGCCGGAACGCCGGCGTCTTCGCCGTGCCGCTCTCGCCCACGATGGCCCCCCAGAGGATCGGTGGGGCCGACCAGCCGCGCTTCAGCTCGAGCCGGCGCGTGTTGCCGATGGCCGCCGCAATCGCTGTGAGCAATGGCAGGGCCAGGTAGGACGGGTCGCAGCCGATGGCCCGCGCCCCAGCACCCACGAATCCCCGGACCGGTTCAGGCAGGGCGTCCGTGGGGAACGGACGGTAGGCCAGGTCGTCAGGGTCGCTGGCCTGCCACGGTTCGACCGCCTGGGCCAGGGCTTCGATTTCCGCCCGCATGGTGTCGGGTTCGGCCGCGTCGCCGTGCGCGTCGATCCAGTCCACGATGTCGCCGCGCTCTGGCAACTCTGGCAGCTCGATGACGCGAACCACCGGGGCCGGCGTCAGCTTCGCCAGGATGCCCGCCACGGTCTCGGCATACTTCCGGCCGGGCGCGTCGTTGTCGGGTAGTATCCAGACTTCCTTGCCGGTGAGGGGCCGCCAGTCG
>Ga0209017_10001698_pt1 | contig 16018 bp, 14 predicted proteins | sample YNPBryunderm2012_FD_185812 | JGI IMG/M metagenome (GOLD analysis project Ga0209017, IMG submission 185812) | Anoxygenic and chlorotrophic microbial mat microbial communities from Yellowstone National Park, USA - YNP Bryant MS undermat 2012... ... | reverse complement strand
AACATGTTCTCGATGCGGTGGCGTTGTCGGTAGAGCGTTGGGTCGTGCGGGATGGGCTGCTTGCGCGAGCGCGTCGAGGGGATGCAGGCGGCGATGCCGCGCGCTGCGACCAGCTCGGCCCTGAAGCGGGCACTGCGGTCAGCGATCGGTTCGTTGGCGGGCGGCAGCTTTGGGAACACATCAGGGCCGCACCGCGGCGGTCGCTCGCCCGGCCCTCCGTCAACAGCAGGGCCACGGGGCGTCCCTGCCCGTCGCAGACGGCATGCAGCTTCGAGTTCAGCCCGCCCTTGCTCCTCCCGATGCAGCGGGGAAAAGCTCCTGTTTGAGCAGGCCGGCAGCGGTCCGATGCGCCTTGAGGTGCGTGGCATCGATCATCAGCCGCGATGGCGGGCCACCCTCGGCCACAAGTGCTGCGTAGCTGCGGCCGAACACGACCATGCGGCTCCAGCGGACGACGCGGTTGGAGAGCGTCTTGTGCGGGCCATGGGGCCGCAGGCGCATCGCGCGACCGCAGGCCGTGGCGGATCACGAAGATCATCCCGCCGAGCACACGCCGGTCGTCCACTCGCCAAATACCACGCGAGAGCAGGACATGCGGCGACAGATGCTGCATCCGGACAGTCGTGACCAGAAACAGCGGGGCTGGCATCGCGGCCCCTCCGCCATACCCAGAACCACACCACCCCGCATCGCTCCAAGCCATCACCGGCTCCTGAAGCCTAGCGGCCGAAACGGAGCAAAGCGGTCAGCACTCCGCCGGCGAGGAGGCCCCAGAAGGCGGCGCCGACCCCGGCGATGCTCACCCCGGAGGCGGCGACGACGAAGGTGACGATCGCCGCCTCGCGACCGCGCGTCTTGCCAAGCGCCGCGACCAGCGCCGACGCAAGCGGCGCAAGCAAGGCAAGCCCGGCCACCGCCTGCACCAGAACCGGCGGCGCACGCGACGCAAGCCCCGTCACCCCGGCCGCGAACACGCCGAACACGACATAGCTCGCCCCGGCGACAGCGGCCGCCCACCAGCGCCGGGCCGGGTCGGAGTGCGCGCCGGGGCCGGCGCAGATCGCCGGGGTGATCGCGGCGAGGTTCACCGCATGCCCCCCGAATAGAGCGGCGGCGATCGAGGCGAGGCCGGTCGCTGTGAACAGAGGCCCCGGATTTGGCCGGTATCCGTTGGCCTGAAGCACCGCGAGCCCGGGGATGTTCTGCGAGGCCATGGTCACGAGGAACGGCGGGAGCGCGATCCCCATGAGCGCCGCAGGGGTGAAGGACGGCCGAACGAGCACCGGGGCGGCGACGCTCTCGCCGAGGCCGGCGAGCGGGGACGTCACCGCCACGCCGATCACCGCCGCGACGACCGCCGCCGGCACGGCGGCAACCGGGCTGATCCTGGCCGTCGCCGCCCAGGCCGCGAGCATCGGCAGCGCGAGCGCCGGCACCTCCGCCGCCGCCCGCATCGGCGCGAGGCAGAGCGGGAACAGGACGCCCGCGAGCATGGCGTTGGCAAGCGGTGCGGGGATCGACGCGACCGCCCGGCCGAACGGCCGGACGAGGCCGGCGGCGACCACCGCGAGCCCTGAGGCGACGAAGGCGCCGACGGCTGATGCGAACCCGCCCTCCGGCAGGCCCGAGGAGGCAAGCAGAGCCGCGCCCGGCGTGGACCAGGCAACCGAGACCGGAAGCCGAAGCGCCACCGACAGCGCGATGCCGCAGAGGCCCATCGCGGCGCAGAGAACCGCAAGGCCTGAGGCCGCCTGCCTCGCGTCCGCCCCGCAGGCGGCGAGCCCCTGAAGCACCACCGCGAAGCTCGAGGCGAAGCCGACGAGGCCCGCGAGCAGCCCGGCCGAAGCCGCCTGGAGCGAAGCGCCCCTCAGCACGCGCCCGGCGAGCGGTGCGTCACGCGGCCTCGCGCATCTCCCGCGCGCGCCGCGCCGCCGGCCGCTCGAGGCAGGTGTCGAGCCAGCGCTTCACCTTCGGGAACGGGCCGAAATCCCAGCCGTTGAACCAGGCGGTGTAGGCGACCGAGGCGACATTGAGGTCGGCGATCGTGAAGCCCTGCCCGAGCAGATAGGGCCCGCCCGAGCCCAGCACCGTCTCGAGCACGCCGTAGGGCTTCTTCATCCCCTCCGCCCCGGCTGCGGCGAGAGCCGGGTCGCGCTGTTCGGGCGGGCGGACGAAGCTGTTGTAGGCCCACTGCATCTGGATCGGTTCGAGCTCGGTCGCGGTCCAGAGCGTCCACATGAAGGCGCGCCCCTCATCCTCGACCGTCGCGGGCCAGAGGCCCTCGCCATACTTGCGCGCGATATAGAGGTTGATCGCGAGGCTCTCCCACAGCACGAGCGCCCCGTCCTTGAGCGCCGGGATCTTGGCGTTCGGATTGAGGGCGATGAAGGCCTCCGACTTCACGCCGGTGACGAAATCGGTCGGCTCGAGAACGTAGTCGAGCCTCACCTCCTCCGCCGCCCAAAGGTTCCGGAAGGCGCGCGAGCGGGGAATGCCGTAGATCGTCACGGGTGCCGCCATCGGTGTCTCCTCCATCTGATCGGAAGGCGCGACGCTAGCAGCGGCGCACGGCCGGGGTCACGGGGGGGGCGCGCAGGGCGGGCCTGCGGCGGCACGGCCGGGGCGCGGCCATGCGCCGGAACCCGGCGGGAAGGCGAAGGGGGCGGCCCCCCGCGGAGGCCGCCCCCGGCTTGGACGTTTCCTCGACCTCGTTTCGTTACCGCCTCATTCCGCCGCGACCGCGTGCAGCGTCGTGTGGCTCACCTGCCGCGCGCCATGGTCGCCGAAGAACTGCTCGTCCTCCGTCGACCCCTTGAGCGCGGTGGTGGAGGACTGCCCGCCCGTGACCGCGAGGCTCACCGCATCGAAATAGGAGGTGCCGACCTCGCGCTGGTGGCGTGTGGCGGTGTAGCCCAGAGGCTCGGCATCGAACTCGGCCTGTTGCAGCTCGGCATAGGCCGCCATGCCGCGCTCGCGATAGCCGCGGGCGAGCTGGAACATCGCGTAGTTCAGGCTGTGGAACCCGGCGAGAGTGACAAACTGGAATTTGTAGCCCATCGCGCCGAGCTCGCGCTGGAAGCTCTCGATCTTCTCAGGCGCCAGCTTCTTGCGCCAGTTGAACGAGGGCGAGCAGTTGTAGGCGAGCAGTTTCCCTGGGAACTCGCGGTGGATGGCTTCCGCGAAGCGCCGCGCCTCCTCGAGATTGGGCTCCGAGGTCTCCCACCAGAGGAGATCGGCATAGGGGGCGTAGGCCAGGCTGCGCGCGATCGCATACTCCACGCCGAGGCCGGGCTTGATCCGGAAGAAGCCCTCCGCCGTGCGTTCGCCGGTCAGGAACGGCCGGTCGCGCTCGTCGATGTCCGAGGTCAGAAGCTGCGCCGAGTGGCTGTCGGTCCGGCAGAGCAGAACCGTCGGCACGCCCTCGATGTCGGCGGCGAGGCGGGCGGCGTTGAGGGTGCGGATATGGGTCGAGATCGGAACGAGAACCTTGCCGCCCATGTGGCCGCACTTCTTCTCCGAGGCGAGCTGGTCCTCGAAGTGCACGCCGGCCGCTCCGGCCTCGATCATCGCCTTCATCAGCTCGAAGGCGTTCAGCGGCCCGCCGAAACCGGCCTCGGCGTCGGCGACGATCGGGGCGAACCAGTGCGTCTCATCGCCCTTGCCCTCGAGCCGCGCGATCTGGTCGGCGCGTCGCAGGGCGTTGTTGATCCGCCGCACCACCATCGGCACGGAGTTCACGGGGTAGAGAGACTGATCCGGATACATCTCTCCGGCGAGGTTCGCGTCCGCCGCGACCTGCCAGCCAGAGACATAGATCGCCTTGAGCCCAGCCTTGACCTGCTGGATCGCCTGGTTGCCCGTGAGCGCCCCGAGCGCTGGCACATAGGGTTCGGTCTTCAGAAGGTGCCACAGCCGGCGCGCGCCCATCTCGGCGAGCGTGTGGCGGATGCGCACGCTGCCCGAGAGGCGCTCGACCTCCTCGGGCGTGTAGTCGCGGCGAATGCCGGCGAAGCGCTCGGCGAGCCAGGAGGTCGGCGCGCCGGGGACGGCCTGCGCCGTGCCGTCCGGGGCATAGCAGCGCGGGTAGTTCATCGTGGACATGGCGGTTGCTCACTCCTCAACACAGCCCTCGGTTTCCGGGAGGGACTTGGGTCAATACTTCACGCTGCACCCGCGAAACGCCAGCGGAGTCGCGCAAGGAAATGAGCAAAGACGTGGGTGGATTTTCGGAAAGCTGCGCGGTATTGTGAAACCTGTAAATGACGCGTGGGCCGGGGCGAGTGTCCCCGCCCGTGGTCGGAACCCGCCGCATGGCCCGCAAACCGCTGATCGGCCGCACGATCCGACGCCTGCGCACCGAGCGCGGCATGACCCAGGCAGCGCTCGCCGCCGCCTTGGGGATCTCGGGCTCCTACTTGAACCTGATCGAGCATGACCAGCGGGGCGTCACCGCGTCTCTGCTTCTGAAGCTCGCCGCGCTGTTCCAGGTCGATCTCGCCGCCTTGGGCGGCGCCGAGGAGCGCCAGCTCGAGGCCTCCCTGCGCGAGGCCTTCGTCGACCCGCTGCTCGGCGTCGAGAAGGTGCCGGAGGCGGAGGTGGCGGCGCTCGTCGATGCCGCGCCGAACGCCGCCCGCGCCGTGCTCGCGATCTACCGCGCCTTTCGCGTCGCCCGCGAGGATGCCGCCGGCATCGCCCTTCCCGGCGGCACACGCGTCGTTCTGCCCACCGAGGAGGCGCGGGATGTGTTCCACGCCAAGCAGAATTTCTTCCCCGGCCTCGAGGCGGCCGCCGAGGCGATCGGCGCCGAAATGGGCATCACGCTCGCGGCCGAGATGAACCACGCGATCGCGGAACGGCTCCGACGCAAGCACGGCATGACCGTGGTGGTGCAGACGCAGCCGGAGCTGCGGCGCTATGACGCCGCCTCGCGCACGCTCTCGCTGTCCGACCTGTTGCCGCGCGAGAGCCGCGGCTTCCAGATGGCCTTCCAGCTGATGCTGATCGAGGCGCGCGACGCGGTGGAGGCGGAGATCGCCGCGATCAGGCCCTCGAGCGAGGAGGCGGCGGCGCTGATCCGTGTCGGGCTTCTGAACTATGCCGCCGCGGCCCTCCTGATGCCCTACGCCCGCTTCCTCGCCGCGGCACGCGAGCTCCGCCACGACATGGATGCGGTCGCCGCACGGTTCGGCGTCGGCTTCGAGCAGGCCTGCCACCGGCTCTCGACGCTCTCGCGCGAGGGCGCACGCGGCATCCCGTTCTTCTTCCTGCGCGCCGATGCCGCCGGCAACGTCACCAAGCGCTTCTCGGCCGCGGGCTTCCCCTTCGCGCGCTATGGCGGCTCCTGCCCGCGCTGGGTGCCGCACCAGGCCTTCGCCACCCCGGGGCGGGTGCAGGTCCAGGTCGCCCGCCTTCCCGACGGGGCGACCTTCCTCTGTTTCGCCAAGGCGCTCGCCCGGCCCGCAGGGCCGTGGCCCGAGCCGCCGGAGGTGCATGTAATCGCGATGGGCTGCGACGTGGCGCATGCGGACGAGGTCGCCTACGCGGATGGGCTCGACCTCGAGCGGGCGGTGACCGAGATCGGCCTCTCCTGCCGTCTCTGCGAGCGTCCGAACTGCCGAAGCCGCGCCTTCCCCCCCGTCGCGCACCGCCTCGTGCTCGACCCCGAGGTCAAGGGCGCCTCCGCCTTCAGCTTCGCACCGCCGCGACGCTGACGGCGCAGCGCCAGGTGCGGCTCAGGCCGCGAGCGCGAGCGTCAGCGGAACGGTCAGCGCCGCGAGCACCGTCTGCGCCGTCGTGATCGCCGCCATCAGCGGCGCGTCGCCGCCGAGCTGGCGGGCGAGGATGTAGGAGGACGAAGCGGTCGGCATCGCCGCGAACAGGAGCGCGATCTCGGCCGCCATCCCGCCGACGCCGAAGCCCCGGCAGGCAAGCGAGACGCAGACGGGAAGGGCGACGAACTTGGCGGCACTCGCCAACGCCGCCGCGCCCGGCCTCGCCCGGAGCGCATGCGGCTGGAACGCCGCGCCGACGCACATCAGCCCGACCGGCAGGCTCGCCTGGCCGAGAGACCGCCCGGCAGCGACCACCACTCCGGGCAGCCCGAGGCCGAGCGCCTGAAGCGCGCCGCCCGCGGCACAGGCGAGGATCAGCGGGTTGGTCACGAGCATCCGGAGGGTGCCGAGAACGGTGGGCCGCGCCGTGCCGAAACGCGCGAAGACGAGCACCGACATCACGTTCACCGTCGGCACGATCGCTGCGGTGGTAAGAGCGGCGAGCGGCACGCCCGGCGCCCCGTGCAGCCCGACCGCGACGGCGAGCGCGATGTAGTTGTTGAACCGGATGCCGCCCTGGAACACCGAAGTGAAAGCGGGGCCATCGATCGCGAGCAGGGGCTTCAGCGCCACGAGCCCCGCACCCACCGCGACGAGCGAGGTGACGATCGCCCCCGCCATCGCGACGACCGGCACGGCAGCGAAGTCGGCCGTGGCAAGCCCGACCGCGAGGAGGGCGGGCAGAAGCACGAGATAGCAGAGCCGCTCCGCCCCGGCCCAGAACGCGTCGCCGAGGCCCGGTACGCGGCGCAGCCCCGCTCCGAGCGCGATCAGGAGCGCCACGGGGACGATGGCGTCGAGCACAACGACGGCGCGGTCCATCGCCGCGGCATAGCGCGGCCTTGGGGCGACGTCACCGCTCCGGGGGCGCGGCCGGGAGCGTCGTGCCCGTCACCTTGCGCCGGCGGCACGCGCTCAGGCGCGCACGTCCATCGCCTGGCGCAGCCCGTCGGAGAGCAGGTTGAAGCAGATCGAGGTGGCGAAGATGCAGAGGCCCGGGAGCATCGCCACCGTCGGGTTGACGTAGATCGCGGTGCGCAGCGTGTTCAGCATCAGGCCCCATTCCGGCTCGGGCGGGGTGACACCGAGGCCCAGGAAGGAGAGGCCGGAGGCGAGGATCATCGACACCGAGACGAGGCTCGTGGCGTAGACGAAGATCGGCCCGAGAACGTTGCCGAGGATGTGCACGCGGATGATGGTGAGCGCGCCCGCCCCGGAGGCGCGCGCCGCATCGACGAAGTCAAGCGCGCGCACGCCCGTCGTCACGCTTTCGGCCACACGGATCACGGGCGGAATGAAGACGAGCGTCAGAGAGAGGATCGCGTTCACCGTTCCTGCCCCGAGCGCGCCGGAGATCGCGACCGCGAGCAGCACCGAGGGGAAGGCGTAGAACACGTCCGTCGTGCGCATGATCAGCATGTTCACGCCGCCGCCCGCGAAGCCCGCGAGCACGCCAAAGCCCGTGCCGATGACGAAGGCGAGGAACACCGGCGTGATCCCCATGAACCAGGAGAGGCGGCCGCCGTGCAGAAGCCGCGTCAGCATGTCGCGGCCGAGCTCATCGGTTCCGAGCGGATGGTTCGGCGTGCCGACGGGGCGAAGCCGACGCAGCATGCTTCCCTGATAGGGGTCGTGCGGCGCGATCAGCGGCGCGAGAAGGATCGCGGCCAGCATCGCGGCGAGGATCACGGCGCAGGCGATCGTCACCGGATCACGCCGAAGCCGCTTCCACACGCCCGCCCAGTAGCCCTGGCTCGCGACCGCCGCCTCGCGCGCCTGCAACGCAAGCTCTGCCGCCGCCCCTGCCCCGACCTTCGCGCCAACCGCTCCTTCCGCCATCGCCACCTTCCCTCAGGCGCGCCGGATTCGCGGATCAAGCGCCGTCTGCGCGAGATCGACGATCAGGTTCAGCGCGACGAAGAACATCGCGAGCACGAGGATCGTCGCCTGCAGAACCGGCAGGTCGCGCTGGAAGATCGCGTTGTTGAGCAGAAGCCCGGTGCCGGGCCAGGAGAACACCGTCTCGACCAGGATCGAGCCGCCCATCAGGTAGCCGAGCTGAAGCCCCATCACCGCGATCGCGTTCGGCGCGGCGTTCTTCATCACGTGCAGGACGATCCCCCCCCGGCTCAGCCCCTTGCCGCGAAGGGTCAGGATGAACTCCTGGTTCAGGATTTCGGCCACAAGGCCGCGCACCGTGCGCGTGACGATCCCCATCGGGATCACGGACAGCGTGACGGCGGGGAGGATCAGGTGCTGCACATGCTCCCAGTCCCACGCCCAGTCGGAGGAGCCGCCCGGCCCTGCCCCCATGGCCGGAAGCCAGCCCAGGGTGACGCTGAACAGAACGACGAGAACCATGCCGAGCCAGTAGTGCGGCACGGACACGCCGGTGACGGCGAGCGCGACCGCGATCTTGTCGATCGCCGTTCCCTGCAGGCTTCCGGCGAGCGCCCCAAGCAGGCAGCCGAGCGGGAAGCCGATCATGGCCGCCGCGACCGCGAGCCTGAGCGTGTTGACGATGGCGACCGAGAGGTCCGACCAGACCGGCCTGCCGGTTGCGAGCGACAGCCCGAAATCGCCGAGCGCGACGCGGCCGAGCCAGATCCCGAACTGGATCGGCAGAGGCCGATCAAGCCCGTAATCGCGCCGGATCTGGTCGACGAGCTCCTGTGGGGCGTCCGCCGGGACGATCGCGTTGATCGGGTCGCCGGGCGCGATGTGCACGAGCAGGAAGCAGACGAGCCCGACCGACAGCGCGATCGGGACAGCGTAGAGGACGCGACGGAGGAGATAGGTCAGCATCGTGTGCGGCCCCGCAGGACGCTGTCGCTACGGGGCCGCTCTCCCCTCACCCTCTGCCGCACCTCACTGGATGAAGGGGAGCGTGAGGTCGACGAACCAGGACTGCGGCTGGACGAAGCCGCGCACCCGCGGGCTCATTGCCCGCGGCGACACGTCATGCGCGATCCAGATGAACAGCGCCTCGTCCACGCCGGCCGCGTGCAGCCGCGCGAGGGCCGCGTCGCGCGCCGCCGGGTCGAAGGTCTGGCGCGCCTCGGCCACCATCGCGTCGAAGCGCGGGTCGCTGAAGAAGCCCCAGTTGTTCGAAACCGGCGGCGCCATCTTGCTGTCCCAGAAGCGCAGCATGGCGAAGAACGGGTCCATCGCCGCGAAGGAGACGTTGATCGCGTGCGCGCCGCGCGCCGAGGCGTCGCGGCAGCCGCGGCGCCAGTTGGTGAACAGCGCGTTCCACTCGATCACGTCGAACTCGACGTTGACGCCGATCGCCTTGAGGTTCTGCTGCACGAACTCGTTCATCGGCAAAGGCTGCATCTGCCCCGAGCCGGAGGCGGAGATCTGAACCTTGAGGGTGAGCGGCCGCTGCGGCCCATAGCCGGCTTCGGCGAGAAGGCGCCGCGCTTCGGCCGGGTCATGCCGGATCTGGAACGAGGGGTTGCCCCACCATGGGTGCCCGGGCTGAACCGTGCCGACCGCCGGAACCATCATCCCGCCGAGCAGCGTCTTCAGCCCCTCGCGGTCGATGCCGAGATTGATCGCCTTGCGCACGCGCACGTCGGCGAGCGGCGAGCCGTCGACGAAGCAGGGCTGCCACGGCCAGACATGCGGCTGGGTGTTGGTCTCGATCCGCATCCCCCGGGCGCGGAGCTGCGGCACGGCATCGGGCGCGGGCGCCTCGATCCAGTCCACCTGGCCCGAGAGCAGGGCGGCGGTGCGCGCATTCGCCTCCGGAATTGGCAACAGAACGATCCGGTCCGCCTTCGCCTTCTGCCCCCAGTAGGCGTCGTTGCGCACGAACTCGGCGCGCTCGCGCGGCACGAAGCGCGCCATCCGGAACGGACCGGTTCCGGAAGGGTCGGCTGCAAACGCGTTCCACGCGGCTTCCGCGTTCGGCGCGGCGGCGCGCTTGGCTTCCCAGTGCTTCGGGCTCGCCATGAACAGGTTGGTGAGGTTGAACGGCAGGATACTGTCGGGCTCCGAGGTGAAGAGCGCGACGGTGAGGTCGTCGATCTTCTCGGCACGCCTGAGCGTCGGCATGCGGGTCGCGGTTACGCCGACCTGGCGCGGGTCGAAATGCGGCGCGTCGCGGTCGAGCACCTTGCGCACGTTCCACACGACGGCGTCGGCGTTGAAGTCGGAGCCGTCGTGGAACTTCACCCCTGGGCGGAGGCGGAACACCCAGCGAGTCTTGTCGTTGGGATCGACCTCCCAGGAGAGGGCGAGGCCGGGGCGAAGCGGGGTCGGGCGGTCGGCGCGCGTGAGGTCCCACTCGACGAGCGCGTTGTAGAGGGGGATGCCGGTGAAGCGGTTGCCCTCGAAGCCCTGGTCCGGCTGGCCGTGGGTGAGCGGGATGTCGGCCGCCGTCATGCCAATCCGGATCGTGCCCTGGGCGGTTGCCGCTCCAGGTGCGGCGGCGAGCAGCGCCGCGAGGCTCGCGGCGGCAAGCAAGGAACGCGTGATCATCCGTGGCTCTCCCTCTCTCCCGCGTCGGGCAACCGGCTCCCAATGTCGTGGCGCCTGACGCCGTCCAACACAAGACCGGTGCGAGACACGCAATCCCTGTGCCAGGACCTGGGGCTTTGCGCCGGCGCGCGAACGGGCGATGCTTCGGCCCATCCTGCCCGCGCCATGGGCAGACTGCCCCCGATCGAGCGTGCCAGAGCGATGCGCCTTCTCCTCCTCAACGCCAACACCGACACGGCGATCACCGACCGGATGGTCTCCCTCGCCGCGGCGGTCGCCGGGCCAGGCGTGACGGTGGCGGGAGCGACGGCGCGGTTCGGCGCGCGCTACATCAGCACACGCGCGGCGGCGGCAATCGCCGCGCATGCCGCGCTCGATGCGCTCGCCGATGCGCTCGCCTCGGGCGCCCGCCCCGATGCCGTGCTGCTCGCCTGTTTCGGCGACCCGGGCCTTGCGGCTCTGCGCGAGATCTCGCCCGTGCCCGTGGCCGGCATGGCCGAGGCGAGCCTGTTCGCCGCCGCCTCGCTCGGGGCGCGGATCGGCGTTCTCACCGGCGGGGCGCGCTGGGTGCCGATGCTCGAGGAGTATGCCGCGGCGATCGGCCTCGGCGGGCGCGTGCGGGTGCGCGCCGTGCCGCAGACGGGCGACGCCATCGCTGCCGACCCCGATAACGCGCTCGAGGGCCTCGCCGACGCCGCACGCGCGATCGTGGCCGACGGCGCGGAGGCGATCGTGCTCGGCGGCGCGGGGCTCGCAGGCCTCGCGCCAAGGCTCGCGCCACGCCTTCCCGTCCCGGTGCTCGACAGTCTCGCCTGCGGCCTCGCGCAGGCCGTGATGCTGGCGCGGCTTGGGCCTGCGCGCGCGTCCGAGGGGGCCTCGGCGCGCACGCCGCCGGGCGACGTCACCGGCCTCGGCGCGGCGCTCTCCGCGCTGCTCGGCGGCTAGGGGAAGGGCGCGCGGCCCGAGGCGATGCCGCTCGCGGACCGCGCGAACCCCTGGCATGCTCCGCCCATGGACCGACAGGTGAGACCCGAGGACGCGCTCGCCGAAGCCGCGCGCAAGACCCTCGCCTATCTCGACTATCCGAAGCGCGCCTGGACGCTGCCCAGAACCGCCCCGGACGGGTCGGAGGCGTCGGACGTGCTCGTGGTCGGCGCCGGCATCAACGGTCTTGCCATCGCCTTCCTGCTCGCGCGCGAGCGCGTGGCGCGGGTGCGGGTGATCGATGCGGCAGAAGAAGGACACGAAGGCCCCTGGCTCGGCTTCGCGCGCATGCGCTGGCTGCGCACGCCGAAGGATCTCGTCGGCCCCGATCTCGGCGTCGCGCCCCTCTCCTTCCCCGCCTGGTACGCGGCGCGCTTCGGTGAGGCGGCATGGCAGGCGCTCGACAAGGCCCCGAACGCGGTCTGGATGGACTATCTCCGCTGGTTCCGCTCCGCCGCCGGCATTCCGGTCGAGAACGGTACGCGGCTGATCCGGATCGAGGAGGGAGAGGCCGGGCTGTTCACCTGCACGCTTGCGACCCCGCGCGGGATGGAGCGCGCCTACGCGCGTCGCATCGTGCTCGCGACCGGCGTGCTCGGCGCCGGCGGCCCGGCGATCCCTGAGGCGCTCACCGCCCTGCCCAAGCGGCTTTGCGCCCATTCCTCCGATGCGATCGAGTTCGGGGCGCTCGCGGGCCGCGCAGTGGCCGTGATCGGCGCCGGCGCCTCCGCCTTCGACAATGCGGCGATGGCGCTCGAGGCGGGCGCGGCCAGTGTGACCCTGATCGCTCGACGCGACGCGATCGCCCAGCCGAACCTCAAGCAGGCGGTTGAAGCGGCGGGCTTTCTCCGCCACTGGGGCGACCTCGCCGACGACCAGCGCCTACGCCTCCACCGCCTGCTCGCGCGCGTCTCGGTGCCGCCGCCGCCCGACAGCATCGCCCGCTGCACCGTGCATGGCGAACGCTTCCGCGTGCTGACCTCGGCGCCGCTTCTCTCGGTGCGCGAGGCGGGCGGAGAGGTGGTGATCGAGACCCCCCGAGGCGAGGTCAGGGCCGCGTTCGTGATCGCGGCCACCGGCTTTGCCGTCGACATGTCGGCGCGGCCGGAGCTCGACGCCTTCGCCGGCCGGATCGCCCTGTGGCGCGACCGCGTCCCCGAAGCGGCGGACGACCCCGCCCTCGGCGCGATGCCCTATCTCGACGGCGGCTTCGCCTACACCGCGCGCGACCCGGCCGATGCGGCGGTCCTCGGGCGGATCCACGATGTCGGCATCGCCGCCGTGCCGTCCGTCGGGCCGATCTGCGTCGGGCTGAACGGGATGAAGTTCGGGCCCGATCGCGTTGTGCGCGCGCTCACACGAAGCCTGTTCCTCGAGGATGCGGAGGCGCATATCGAGGCAGTCGAGCGCTTCGCCGCGACCGCCGCCCCGGCGGGCGAGGACCCGTTCGTGATCTGACGCACGCCCCGAAAGGACGCAGCCGATGGACCCCGTGTTGCAGAGCCTGTTCAGCGGCCTGCCCAATCTTGTCCTGCAGTTCGCCGCCGCCGCCGCCATCTACTGCGCCGGGATCGCCGCCTACAAGCGGCTCACCCCCTATCACGAGCTCGACCTGATACGCTCTGGCAACGTCGCCGCCGCGATCGTGCTCGCGGGCGCTCTGATCGGTCTCGCCCTGCCGATCGGGGCGACGCTCGCGCGCTCGCTCTCGGTCCTCGACATCCTCGTCTGGGGGGCGGTCGCGTCGGTGCTTCAGGCGGCGGCGTTCGGGCTTGCGAGCCTGCTTCTGCGCGAGCTTCCCGCGCGGGTCGAGCGGGGCGATATCGCCGCAGCGCTGGTCGCCGCGGCGGTTCAGCTCTCGGTCGGGATCGTCAACGCCGGCGCGATGTCGGGCTGACGGCGATGGGTGGGCTCGACCGGATCGCCTTCCTGATGCTGATCATGATGGCGCTCTGGGCCTTCTTCGGCGAGGAGCGCGAGGGCGCCGCGCCGCCGCCCGCCCCGCGCGCCCAATCGCTGCCGTTCCAACCGCAGGCCGCGCCACCGCCCGCGGTGCTCGCGCCCCTGCCGCCGCCCTCGCCGCGCGACCCGGTGTTCGAGGTCATCGCCGATGGCCCCGGTGGCGGGACCAGCACCGGCACGGCGTTTTCGGTCAACGCCCAAGGACTTTGGCTGACGGCGCGACACGTGGTTCAGGGCTGCGGCGCGATCGGGCTGAGGGAGCGGCAGCGCTGGGTTCGCGCCACCGTCGCCTGGGCGCACCCGAACGCCGATGTCGCCCTCTTGCGCACGCAGAACGGATCCCCGCCGCTCGCCCTTTCCGAGTCCGCGCCGCTCCGGGGCATGGACGGCTACGGCATGGGCTTCCCGCAGGGCCGGCCGGGCGCAGTGCACGGGCGGCTGCTTGGGCGCGCGCAGATGCAGGCGCGCGGGCTGTTCCAGGGCCGGGCGCCGACGCTCGAATGGGCCGAGGTGCGTCGCGCGCCGTCCTTTCGCGGCTCGCTCGGGGGGATCAGCGGCGGGCCGCTGCTTGACGGCGAGGGGCGTGTGCTCGGCGTGATGGTAGCGGAGGAGCCGCGACGGGGGCGGTTCTCCACCGCCGCGCCTGAGACGCTGCTCGCCATGGCCGGCCCGAACCGGCCGATCCCGCTCGGCGCGGCGCGCACCCCGCCCGTTCCGGTCACCCCGGGCGGGTTCGGAGCGGTGGCCGACCAGCTCCGCGGCCGCCTCTCGATCGCACAGGTTCTCTGCCAGGCGCGCTGAGGGACTTCAGCGCTCGATCGGCGTTCCTTCGGGCGTGAGCGAGACATGCGCCGAGACGATCCGCCAGCCAAGGCCCGGCAGCCGCGCGAGGATCTTCGTCTCGCGCCCGATCAGCCCGGTGGCGAGGCGGCGATAGACGATGTTGGTCACGCCGAGATCGCGCCCGAAGGTCGTCACCAGGACTTCGAGCCGCTCGCGCGCCTGGTAGCCGCCGGTCTGCGCGCGCCGGAAGCGGCGGATCGCCTCCATCCCGACCAGGATCTCGTTCACCCCCATCCGGACCGTGCGCGGATCGTCCCAGAACAGCGCCTCGAGCGTCGCGACGTCGTTCGTCATCAGCGCCGTCTCATAGCGGTCGATGATCGCCCGAACCTCAGCCACCACCTCGGGACTGTCGATCTCCATCGGGGTTTCCCTCCGCTGCCGCGCCGCTAGGATGCGCGAGCGACGCGACGGAGGCGACAGGACGTGACCGAGCTCAACCGAATGACCGCAACCGCTCTCGCCGCGGCCTATGCCGCGCGTCGTCTCTCCCCTGTCGAGGTGCTCGAGGCGGCGATCGCGCGCGCCGAGACGGTGCAGGCGAAGCTCAACGCCTTCAGCCTGATCGACCCCGCGGCGGCGAAGGCGGCGGCGCGGGAGAGCGAGGCGCGCTGGCGCAAAGGCGAACCGCTCGGGCCGCTCGATGGCGTTCCGCTCGCGATCAAGGACAATCACGGCCTGCGCGGCTGGCCGAAGCGGAGCGGCAGCCGCACGCGCGAGGCAACGCCGCAGCCCGAGGACCAGCCGCACATCGCGCGCCTTCGCGAAGCAGGCATGCTGATCTTCGCCAAGACCACGATGCCCGACCTTGGCTGGAAGGGCGTGACCGACAGCCCGCTCACAGGGGTGACGCGCAACCCCTGGAACCCGGCGATGACGCCTGGCGGCTCCTCGGGCGGCGCGGCCGTGGCGGTCGCGACCGGGGTGTGCCCGATCGCGACAGGTGGTGACGGTGGCGGATCGATCCGCATGCCGGCGGGCTTCACCGGCGTCTACGGCATCAAGCCGACCTCCGGCCGCGTGCCTGGGCTCTATGACAGCCCGGCGGGCGATCTCGTCGCGCCAGGCCCGCTCAGCCGCAGCGTTGCCGATGCGGCCGCAGCTCTCGCTGCGATGTGCCGGCCGGACGCGCGCGACCCACTCGCCTCTGCCCTGCCGGTGTCCGACTTCCCTGCCCTGCTCGGCGCCGGCGTCAAGGGCCTCACCGTCGCGGTCTCACCGACCCTCGGCTTCACGCGCCAGCCGGACGCGGTGCGGCTCGCAGCGCTCGAGGGTGCGGCGAAGGCGATGGAACGGGCAGGCGCGCGGGTGCGTTGGGCCGACCCGCCGCTGTGGAACGCGCGCCACGCCTTCGCAACCATCTGGGAGGCGGCCTATGCGCTCGCGGTGATGGCGACGCCGGCCGCGCGCCTTTCGCTGTTCGACCCGGGCCTGCTCGATGTCGGCAGACGCGGCCTTGCGACCTCGGCGGTTGCGGAGAAGCTTGCGCAGGGGGAACGGCTTCGCCTGATGCACGCGATGATCGCCTTCCACCGCGACCACGACCTCCTCCTCTGCCCCACCCTGCCGATCGCCGCCTTCGCCGCCGGCCCTGGCGTCAACACGCCCGATGAGCGCCTCTATCCCGAGTGGTACGACTGGACCCCCTACACCTGGACCTTCAACCTCACCAAACAGCCCTGCGCCTCCGTACCCTGGGGCTTCGACGAGGCGGGGCTGCCGGTCGGGGTGCAGGTGGTGGCGACGCATTTCCGCGAGGACCTCGTGCTGCGCGGCTCGGCCGTGCTCGAGGCGGCAATGCCAGGCGGGATGCCGCCCGACGCTCTGTGGGCATGAACGGCACGGTGTCGCAACGGCTCGGTCGGGCGCAGGACAGGCTGCCGCACGCCCTCCACTGCCCGGGGTGAGCGCTT
>Ga0209017_10001697_pt1 | contig 16029 bp, 13 predicted proteins | sample YNPBryunderm2012_FD_185812 | JGI IMG/M metagenome (GOLD analysis project Ga0209017, IMG submission 185812) | Anoxygenic and chlorotrophic microbial mat microbial communities from Yellowstone National Park, USA - YNP Bryant MS undermat 2012... ... | reverse complement strand
TGCTTAATTTTTGCAAACCTAAAAGGTTTGCCCTACATTGTTTTATACATTTTGTTTGTCTTGTAATTTCATAAACATCATAAAATAGTTAACAGAACTCTTTTTAAAAGGAGGTTTAATATATATGAGAAAAATTCTTCCTGTATTATCTGTATTACTCTGTAGTTTTTTGTTTTTTTTATTTTCCTGTTCTCCTAAAAAAACAAAAGAACAAATAGTTATTTGGCATTGGATGACTGATAGAGAAGATGTTTTTAATGAGTTGGCAAAAAAGTATGGTGAACTTACCGGAGTAAATGTTAAATTTGAAACTTATGCACCATCTGATGTTTACAGAGAAAAAGTTCGTGCTGCTGCACAAGCAGGCCTTCTTCCTGATATATATTCTCCATTAGGTGCTCAAAGGGAACTTGCAAGCTTTATAAAAGCAGGTTATGTTGAAGATTTAACTCCTTATATGGAGGAAGGTTGGAAAAATATTTTTTTTGAAAATGTTTTAAAACAAAATTCTTATTCTGAAGATAATGAATGGGAAGTAAAACCAGGGATATATGGTGTGCCAATAGATGTTGTAAGTATTCAAATATTTTACAATAAATCTTTATTTGAAAAAGCAGGTCTTGACCCACATAAAACTCCACAGACATTTGATGGGTTTATTAATGTTTGTAGAAAATTAAGAGAAAAAGGTATTCAACCATTTGTTTCAGGTTTTGGAGAAGAGTGGCTTGTAGATGTGTTTTCAAGATCTTTTGAATATCAAATACTTGGTGAAGAAGGAATCATTAAAACAATAAAAGGTGAAATAAAATATACTGACCCAAGATGGATAAAAATTTTTGAACTTTTTGAAAAAATGCGAGATGAAAAAATTTTTGCAGAAGGTATTGTAACCATGATAAATAAAGATGCCGAACGTGTGTTTGCAACAGAGAAAGCAGCAATGGCACTTAATGGTTCTTGGGGAATAAATGTTTATTCTGGTATGAATCCGCGACTAAATTACAATGTTTTTTTACCACCTAAATTAGTCGATGCTAAATACCCAGTTAAGATTTGGGTTAGCAGTTCTTTTTTAAATGTTAATCCTAAATCTAAATTTAAAAAAGAAGCAATTGATTTTCTTAAATGGCTTACAAATGATGAACAACAGGTTTTACTTGCAAAACAGACACACAATATTCCTTCTAACAAAAATGTTTCTAATGTGATTGAATCTGAAGTATTAAAAAACTTCGCTATTAATATAGATAAGGCATTTCCAACATTACCTGTGCAAGAGCATTGGAAAGTGGTTGGAGTAAAATGTAAAGGTATACAAAGTATAATAATAGGAGAAAAAACAGCAAAACAACTTGCACAAGAACTACAACAAGAAAAAGAAAAAATTTTATCAGAAAAATAATTTTATGAAAAAACAATCTGATATAACCTCTTTTATTTTTGTATTACCTGCTGTTTTGATGTTCGCTATTTTTACTATATATCCATTCATTAAAACATTTCAGCTTAGTGCTTATGAATGGGATGGTATTTCACCTGTAATGAAATTTATTGGATTTAAAAACTATTTAAATGTAATATATGATTCTCTTTTTTGGAGGTCAATGTTAAATGCTGGTTTTATTACTCTTTTAGCTTTAACTTTTCAAAATTTGTTAGCATTGATATTAGCAATAATTATAGATCGTGGGATAAAGTTTGAAAAATTTTTTAGAACAGTATATTTCATTCCGCCAATACTTTCAGGAGTTGTTGTAGGACTTGTTTGGAAATGGATTTATGATGGTAATTATGGCATACTTAACACTATATTGAGATTTATTGGTTTGGAGAAATATGCAACTTCGTGGTTGTCAAATCCGAAGACAGCCCTTTTAAGTGTAGCGATTGTTCATATGTGGAAAGGGTTTGGTTGGGGATTCGTGATACTGCTTGCTGGTCTTCAAACAATACCAAGAGAACTTTATGAAGCTGCTTCAATAGATGGTGCTGATACATTTAAACAATTTTGGTATGTAACTGTTCCTTTGATGATACCAATATTTTTCGTTGTTTCAATACTAACGATTCTTGGAACAATGCAAATCTTTGATTTAATTTACTCAATGACGAGAGGTGGTCCTGCTGGTTTTACTGAAGTGCCTATAAGTTATATTTATAGATATATGGCTAACAACGAATTAGGTTATGCTACTGCTATGGCTGTAGTATTTGGTCTTGTGTTGTTTAGTTTATCTATAATACAAATTTTTGTTTCAAGAAAATTAAAGAAGGTGTAAAAAAATTATGAGTTCAAAATTTGAAGAAAGTAATTCCATTTCTTCTTATTTAATTCTTTTATCAATAGCAGTTATATGTTTGTTCCCATTGTTATGGATGTTATCTTCTTCTTTAAAATCACAATCAGAGATTTTTACAAATATGTCTTTGATACCTAAAAAAATACATTTCCAAAATTATATTGATGCATGGGTAAAAGGGAAATTTGCAATTTATTTCCTAAACAGTTTAATTTATACACTTTGCGGAGTTTTAGGGATCCTTGTCATTACTTCACTATGTGCCTATGCTTTAGCAAGGTTAAATGTTCCTTTTAAAAATATTATCTTTCTTATTTTAATAATACCACTAATAGTCCCGTTACCTGGAACATTTGTACCATTATATGTATTACTTAAACGACTTGGATTATTAGATACGAGGATAGGATTGATATTGTGTTATATAAATGGTGGTTTAGCATTTGGTATATTTTTGCTAAAAAGTTTTTTTGAAGAAATACCAAAAGAACTTGAAGAAGCAGCGATAATTGATGGCGCTACAAGATGGCAGATTTATTTTAGAATAATGTTACCTCTTGTTAAACCTGCTTTAGCTACATTAGCAATATTTAACACCGTCTCAATCTGGAATGAATTTTTACTTGCTTTGATAGTTTTACAAAATCCATCAAAAATGCCAATTCAAAGAGGACTTATGGTTTTCCAAGGAACGCATATAACTGAATATGGTCAGCTGATGGCTGGTCTTTCTATTGCAACACTTCCTGTGATTATTATTTATCTTCTTATGCAGAAATATATAATAAAAGGTATAACTGCTGGAGCATTAAAAGGATAAGTGTTAGTGCGGGTAAATGGGTGGATGTGTGAATGTGTGGATGAGTAAAAATCTATAGATGGGATTTGTAGGGCACGGCTTTAGCCGTGCAAATAGCAGGATTTATCCTGCGAAAAGATATTGCACAAAATTTTATAGAAAGGAGATACAAAATGACAAAGAAAGTAAGTGTCGCTGATAATTTAAAAATAATAGGGGGGGTGATGTTACTTTTAACAATTTGTTCTTTAATGTTTGGTTTTGAACTTTATGATTGGGGAACAGAAGAGATTGTAGATTATACAAAATATGGGCAGTTTGTGTCTACTGGAACAAGATACTATAAATATGTAATAACAGACAAAAAAGGGTTAGCAAGAGCAGTCGGAGAAGGAATTTTTCCAAATGAATCTGTTTATGAAAATCCAAGATTTATTGAACTACAAAAATCTGGAAAATTAAAAGGTTCACATTGGGATTTTGTAAATATTGATGATTATGAATTGAGTTTTTACAAATGGGCAACTGTTCAAGAAGACCCCGGTGTAAAACTTTTCTATACAGCTTTAGCTTTAGAAAAAGCAGCACTTTCTAAAAACCCTCCTGATTATAAATTGTTAAAACACGCAATAAAAGCATACTATGCAATTGTTGTACACTCACCAAGATCTATTGGTTATACTTATTGGTCCACACCTTGGTATGTAGCTCCTGTCGCAATTGATAAAATTTTGTGGTTATGTAGGAAATATCCAGAATTAAAACTTAATTTAGTTGATGCTTATGCGATAATAGAGAATGGTTTTAATGATAAAACAACAGACGATATTTTTATTGTTTCCCCAGGTAGATTTGTCAACACTTCAGCAATACTTAAACCTGTTGTATCAAAAAATATAAAGAAAGTTATAGGTAGTAAAGATTTAGTTCAAATTGTTCAGTATGAAAATGGCCATTGGCAGATATTTTATAAAGGTAGTCCAATGTTAATTAAAGCGGTTGCTTACTCTCCTGCACCTGTAGGGACATCTCCCGATGTAGGAACATGGAATACATACAGAGAGTGGATGTTTATGGATACTAACAAAGATGGTATCCTTGATGTGATGCAAGTTTGGGTTGATAAAAACAGAAACAACAAAAAAGATCCGGATGAAGAAGTAATTCCGGAGTTTAAACTTATGCAGGATATGGGTGTAAATACTATAAGATTGTATCATCACGGGCATAATAAAAAGTTGTTAAGAGAGATATATGAAAAAAATGGAATAATGTTTCTTATGGGTGATTTCTTAGGTATGTATGCAATAGGTAGTGGTGCAGGTTGGTATGAAGGTACTGATTATACAAATGATATACATAAAGAAAATATGAAGATGTCTGTAAGAGAGATGGTTGAAGAATATAAAAATGAACCTTATGTTATAATGTGGGTTTTAGGAAATGAGAACAATTATGGTATAGTTGGAGATGAAACAAGAACTGGAATGGGATGTCGTGCTAAAGAACAACCTGAAGCATATTATAAGTTTGTCAATGAGGTTGCAAAATATATAAAAGAATTAGATCCATACAAACGTCCAGTAGCAATTTGTAATGGTGATTTGTTATATTTAGATTATATAGCAAAATATTGTCCTGATGTGGATGTTATAGGAGTTAATGCATATAGAGGAGCTCATGGTTTTGGTTTTAGTTTTTGGAATAATATTAAAAGATTAACAGACAAACCTGTGTTAATTACAGAATTTGGTTGTCCTGCATATGCTAAAGGCAAAACAGAAAAAGAAGCAGAAAAATTACAAGCAGAATATTTAAAAGGTTGTTGGGAAGATATCTTTTATAATTCTTGTGGTTATGGTTTAGGAAATGCAATTGGTGGTGTGGTTTTTGAATGGGTAGATGAATGGTGGAAAGCAGGACCACCTCCACAATTTGACCCTAAAGTACAAGAAAAAATTGGCCAGTTTACAGGACCATTCCCTGATGGTTGGTTTTATGAAGAATTTTTAGGACTTTGTTCTCAAGGTAATGGCAAACATTCCCCATTTATGAGGCAATTAAGAGAGTCATACTTTATGTATAAAGAATTATGGAAAAAATTTTAAGATAATTTTTATGCTTTGTGTAAAAGATGGTAAAATTATAAATCTTAAAGATGGTAGAGAATTTCATCTTAAAGGTGTAAATTTAGGAAATTGGTTGTTATGGGAAGGATGGATTTTTGCTGGAAGAAATATACCACAAAAAGAATTTGAAATAAAGTTTAAAAGGTTCAATGGAAAAGAAGAATTTAAAAAATTTGAGAAGACATTTTGTACCACGTTCATTAAAGAAAGTGATATAAAATTTATAAAAAATTCTTTGAAATTAAACTGCGTTCGCTTACCAATGCATTATAAAATTTTAAACCAAAATTTTGATATTATAAAAAAGTTTATATCTTGGTGTAACAAATATAAAGTTTATTATATTTTAGATCTTCACGCTCTACCTGGCAGTCAAAATCCAGATTGGCATAGTGATTCTGATGGATCGGCTTTCTTCTTTAAAGATAAAAATTTTCAGCTTCAATATTATGACCTCCTTAATAAAATTTCATCTGAGTTTAAAAATGAAGAATATCTTGCAGGATATGATATAATGAACGAGCCTGTAATAAAAAATAAAATTTTGTTAAAAAATATTTATAGGAAAGCGATTGAAACAATCAGAAAGAATTCTGATAACCACATAATTTTCCTTGAAGGAAATTACTGGGCAACTGATATTTCATTTCTTAAAGAATTTTTAAGAGAACAAAATATTGTGTTAAGCATTCATTACTATCACCCATTAGAGTTTACATTTAATTTTAACAAAAGTATTAAATATCCGAACAAAAGTTTCACAAAAAATACTATGTATAAACACTTGAAAAGATATAAAGATTTTGTAGACGATAACCCAATATTTGTTGGTGAGTTTGGAGTAAATCTTCGTTGTGACAAAGGATGTTATGGCGAAATAAGATATTTAGAAGATTTAATTGAAACATTTAAAAAATTAAATTTTCATTATTGTTATTGGACATATAAAACTATATCATATGACATTTTTCCTACAGGGATTTTAGTTTATAACAAAACATCTGATTATGTATCTCATAATGAAACGACTTTTGGTTGGGAGAAGTATATAAAAGATTGGAAGAAAAAGAAAAAAGATATTGTTGCTGTTTGGGATACAAAAAATTATAGGTTGAGCAAAATCGGAGAAATAATAAAAAATTTGTAGTGTAAAAACAATAAAAATTGTAGGGCACGGCTTTAGCCGTGCATAAAATGGAGGTAAGTATGAAAAAATTTTTATGCGCAATTTTAGTAATAAACATATTTTTAACTTCAACGAATCCTTTATTTTCTTCAACATTGTTTGAATTAAACTTTAAAAAACACTCAGGTACTTCAGCAGCGGTTAGGTCTTTGGTTTTACCTGGCTGGGGACAATATTATAATGAACAGACAAAAAAAGCATATATTATATTTTCTGCAACAATGTTCTCACTTTTTTGTGGAGTTTATTTTTACAACCAATCAGAACAGACATATAAAAAATACGAAGAAAAAGGTTTAGTTGAAAATTCTTTATATAAAGATTATGAGACGCAACTTAATACTGCAAATGTATTTTTTGTTTTATCAGCCATTTCTTGGGGTTATAACATAGTTGATGCATACATTAACGGTGAAAAATATAGAAAAAAGTATTGGTCTGGATTTGAAAATAATAAATTTGTAGTTAAATTTAAGTTTTAGATTTTACTAACATTTTCGGAGGGAACAACAGATGAAAAAAGTTTTAACATTTTTATTTTTAATAACAATTTTTTTGACAAAAACTTTTTCAGCACCAGCAGAAAATTATTTAAAATTAGATTTTGATTTAAACTTTGAAAACATAACAAAAAAACTTTCTGATGGTTGGATTTATGAAGAAACAGGTCCTAATGGAATAAACAAAATTTATTTTTCTTCTTCAACCGCTAAAAATGATTGGAATTCTTCACAAGGTTTCAAAGTTTATACTAATTTAGATTTTGTTCCGTTTAACAACTTATTTATAAAATCAAAACTTGTTTTTATTCCACAATATGCTGACAGATTTTATCAAACAGTAAATGATGAACACAGAATGTATTTAGAAAAAACAAATTTTAAAATAATAGATACAGAGATAAAATACGCATCAAACATCGGTGTTTTAAGATATTTTAAAGGCATTGGACACACTCACTGGGGATACGACCCTGGCATAGTAAATGTTTTTGAAGGTTTAAGTACATACCGTTACGAAATAATAAGATATCAAGGCGATTTATTTAATCTATATAAAGAGCAGTATGATACAGGAAGATACCTTCGTGTTTCAGGAAGAAGTGTCCCGGAAGGAGTAGAACTAAACTTAGCATATAGAGATACAAAATTTGATTTAGTATTTGGTCCTGAAGTAATTTGGGGATATAAAGATGGTATTTATTCCAAGTTTAACTTCAGCACCTATATCTCAAACTGGATCTTTAAACACGCACTAATTTTTACTTCAGATAAACCTGAATATATTACATTTTCTGACCCTAATGAGAGATTAACAAACTATCAATATGCATTAAGGATTTATCCAAACTCTAAAAATTCAATAGATTTAGGAGTTTTATACTGCCCATTCAGATTAGACAAACAATACACATATGTAGAAGAAGTTAAAGAAGGTGAGGGGGATTATGGAACTAAATATAAAATTCATTCAGATAAAACATCTTCAAAAGATGCTTTTGGAACAAAACTATGTTTAAATATTGTTTCATACAAAAAATTTATTGAAGAACTAAAACTGAGTTATACATATTTAGCACCAGTAGCTGGAAACAAACAAGAATTCTCTATTTCTGGTTGGAAAAGAATTGTAGACATAAACACAGTTTCTTTAGATTTTATTTACAGAAAACCAATATATGGTGCATTACCTTTAATAAAAGATATAAACGGAACAATAATTTTATCTCCAAGAGGTCCATATGATCCTTTTTGGGTTAATTGGGATAACAGAGAAGCAACAATCTTTTCTTTTACCTACACCTTTGACCCAACACCATATACTTGGTTTTATAAATATCAACCAAACATACTTGAAGATTGGAACTTGAATCCTCAAGAAAACTCAAACTTTGCTTTTGCAGTGCAGACAAAATTAGCAAAATATCCAACTTCAACTGATAGAATGTACTACTGGGATGAAAATGGAAAAATAACTTGGGAAAAATATGGTGCATCAGGTTGTTGGCCAACAAAAGATTATGTTGGTGAGTTTACATTTGTAGGAAGATTTAAGTTTTATCCGATAAAACTAACCACAAGGTTATCTTTTGGCGATTCTTTAGCAAAAGGAAGTTATGCATATACTGAAGAAAATTTAAAACCAATAACTAACTTCTACAAATTAGGTTTAAGTTTAGAACTCGGCAGTTGGTTAGTATCCACAAGTTTAGGTTATAACATTTGGGGACCTGAAGAATGGTTTGAAACATTCGGAGAATCATATGATAGATTATATCAAATTTTTGTTTCAAAAAAGTTTGACATATTCAATACAGATTTTGTAGCATCTGTAAAATACAACGCTGTAAGAGAAACAGACAAAAAATATCTTGCACCAGAAATTGCTGACTTTGATGAAATATATTTATCTTTGTCAACAAGGTTTGGTATCAAAGGAAAATTTTAGTTTATAATGGAGGTTTATTTTAAAGATGAAAGAAAAAATTTTTATTTTGGTTTTCTTTTTAACAATCTTATTATTTAGTTGCTCTGACAAACCAAAAGATAGGGTGCTAAATCCAATAGAAGATATAAAAAATTCAGCAGTTGGTTTAAAAGAACTTGTGATATATGACAACGAGTTAAAAGTTGGCGGTATGATGTTCTATACTTCAGCTGACAATCAAAGTTTAGATTTCTTCTACCAAGATGGAAACAACAAATGTATAAGATATTACTGGAATGGAAAAGAAGTTTATGATTATGAACAGAAGGTTTGGCAGAGCACATGGTGTGGTTTTGGAATAATTGTTGGGAAAGATTATACTGAAATAAACAAAACACACAATTTAGCACCATACAGGTTCAACAAACTTAAATTCAAAATTCGTGGTGGATATTTAGCAGAAAATGTGAAAGTAAAAATAATTGGTCCTAAAAATAAAGATGAGGGAGATATAGATGTAAAAGAAATAACAAGTGTCCAGTTGACACCTGATTGGAAACAGTATGAGATAAATATTACAAATAATCTTGATGATATAAATATTTATGTAGATGTAGTTTTTGAAAATACAGGCACACAAAAGAGTCAAGGTGGTGAAGTTTTTATTGACGATATTTCACTTGTGAAAGAGTAAAAATATGTAGCGGTTGGATTTATCCAACAATAATACATTAATTTTTGGAGGTTTTTTTAAAATGAAAAAATTAGTTTTAATAGCAATAATTTTTTCAACAATATTTTTTTCTTGTAGCAAAAAAAATAAATTACAAACAGACACTTTAACAATCTATGTCACACCATCACCTGTTGTAGTAGAACCTGGTAAATCAATAGAACTTCAAGCAACTGGAAAATCTGCAAAATCTGACAATGTTGATATAAATCCACAATGGATTGTAGAACCAGAATATTTAGGTACAGTTTCACCTACAAGAGGAAAAAAAGTTACATTCACAGCATACGCTAATACTGGTAGTGGAAAAATAAAAGTTGTAGAAGAAAATGTTTATACTGAGGTAAGTGTAACAATAACCTCCCAACAACCCGGCGGAGGTGGCGGAGGAGGTAGTGGTGGAAATTTAATTTTAAAAGTTTATTATGATGGCGGCATATCCGGCGATGACATATGGACCTGGTCCAATAATGATTTAGGTACTTTTGAGGCAAATTATCAAGATTCTACTGCTCCTGAAAGTCAAAAATCATTTAAAACTGCAACAAATGGTGGAACTTGGGCAGGTTGGGGAGTTGTGTATAATACACCGCAAGATTTATCTCAATATCAGGGTGGTTATCTTAAATTTTGGGTAAAATCACCGGCTACAATAAAAATTGAAATTCAAGATGGAAATGGGAATAAGTATACTCGTTACACAAACCAATATGGATATATAAATAATAATACTTGGAGTGAATTAACTATTCCATTGTCTGACTTCAGCTCAGTACCGCTAAATAATATAAAATTACCATTTATGGCTACTATTGAAACATCAGGAGAATTTTACATTGATTATGTTAGATGGGAAAAATAAAATTTTTTGTAGTATAATAAGATTTATATTTTTCTTTCTCTTTTGTTCTTTAACAACTTTAGAAGCAACAAATGTTGAAGTTTTTGGAAGAAAAATTTATGTTGATGGTGAACCATTTGTTTTTCGTGGAGTATGTTATTCTCCAACACCTATCGGACAAAATGTTGCTTCAGGATATTATTTCTGGCAGGATAGAAATTATGTTGATGATATACCAAAAATAAAATCTTTGGGAGCAAATGTTTTAAGAATATACAATGCACCACAGAATTATGAACCTAACTTTGAGGAATTTTTACAATTGTGTTATAAAAACAAAATTTATGTAATTGTTGGCTATTGGGTAAATCATGGACAAGATTTTTCAAATTCAACTGTTCGCCAACAAGAAAAAGAAAATTTTTTGAAAATAGTAAAATTCTGGAAAAAATATCCTGCAGTTTTAGGTTGGTGTTTTGGTAATGAAGTTTCTCCTGGTAGTGGAAGTAGTTGGTCTGATTGGTATAGTTTACTTGAAGAAGTAGCAAAGGAAACAAAAAAAATTGATCCTAATCATCTTATAATGACAGCAGTTAAAAGTACAGATTTAGTGACAATTGGTAAACCGCAATACAAAAGTGATGATGAAACGCTACTTTCAGTTGACTTATGGGGGATAAATGCCTATTTAGGTAGAGATTTTAAAAATTTATTTAATGATTATGCTAAGTATACAAACAAACCATTACTTATCACAGAATTTGGTTGTGATAGTTGGAACGGAACAAAAAATGTGGAAGATGAAAAAATGCAAAAAGATTATATTATTTCACAATGGCAGGATATAGAAAGAAATCTTACAATAAAAGGCGGAGTTGTAAGTGGTGGTTTTGTTTTTGAATGGAGTGATGAGTGGTGGAAAGGTAATTTTGGTTCACCTTCAGTTCACGATACTACTTCTGATTGGGAAAATAGTAATTACGAAGACAAAAATATGAACGAGGAATGGTTTGGTATAATGAAAATTTCTTCAGATGTAAACCACAACTATATTACACAACCAAAAGCTGTTTATTATGCACTACAAGATTTATGGAAAAAATTTGTGAATGTTGAAAAAAATATAGTATATGCTTATCCTAACCCAGCAAAAAATGTTGAGTTTGTGAAGTTTAATTTACCTTACGATTCAGATGAAATAAAGATTTATACTATTTCAGGGGAACTTGTAAGAAGTATAAAAATATTTGATGTTTTTAACACAAGGTGGTATCTTGACAATAATTATTACAAAAATGTTGCATCTGGAATTTATATTTTTGTAATAAAAACAAAAAATGGTGAAACTTATAGAGGTAAAATAGTTGTTGTGAGATAAAATGTTGTATGTAGGGCATGGCTTTAGCCATGCAATTAAGTAAAATTTTTAAGAAAGGAGGTGAGAAAAAAAGTAGTAGATAGTATATAGTAGAAAGGTAGAAGGTAAATTTTAAAAAAAAGGAGGTAAAAAATGAAAAACGAAAAAATAAAGTTGTATATATTAATAGCAGCAATGGGTTTGTTATTATATAGTTGTGCGACAGTTCCATTGGAAGAAGAAGTTGTTCCAAAAAAACCCGCTGTAAGTAAAACAGAAGTTGAAGAAACTGCTGTAGAACCTGCGAAAGAGAGTATTCAAGCCACACAATCAGTAGAAGCAGCACAGCCAGTAGTATATGCTCCAACATTAGTTGGTTTCAAAGTTCAATTTCCTTTTTATGTCTACAAAGATAGAATCTCAAGAGAAAATCATTATATACCTTCTGGTTGGATGGGTGACTATGGAGATATTAAACTTAATGAAAACTGGAAAGAAAATCCTAAAGATGGTATGAGTTGTATAAAAATAGAATATTCAGCAAAAAGAGCCCAAGGGCAAGGTTGGGCTGGTATATATTGGCAGAATCCTGCAAACAACTGGGGAACAGTAAAAGGTGGTTTTGACCTTCGTGGTGCTACAAAACTTACATTCTATGCAAGAGGTGAAAAAGGTGGAGAAATATGTGAGTTTAAAATGGGTGGAATAAGAGGTGAATATAGTGATTCTGATGCTGCTACTACAGGACCTGTTGCTTTAACAAAAGGTTGGAAAAAATATACAATTGACCTCAAAGGGCTTGATTTGTCATATATATCAGGTGGTTTCTGCTGGGTTATAACTGCGAATGACAATCCTGATGGTGCTGTGATTTATATTGACGAGATAGTTTATGAAGCAGGAAAGTAAACAAATTGAGAAGATGAAAAAGTATATAAAGTTCAAAGTATAAAGTTGAAAATTAAAAGATGGCCCCGCTGTTTATTTATTACTTTCCGCATTTTGCGGAATTTTTGCGGGGCCATCTATTTAAACAATTAGAGGTTAAAATTATGAGATTAAAATCTTTCTTATTTTTAATCTTTGTTTTAATATCTGTATATTCTTTTTCAGATGTGTTTTATGTATTTTCTAATTCACCAAAAGAAAAAAATTTTTATACACCTACAGGATATATGGGCGATGTCTCTGATATAAATATGTCAGCGGACTACAATGTCTTAGCACCAAATGGCTATCCTTCATTAAAATTAAGATATATCCCAAAAGGAGAGCAAAAGTGGATTGGTGTGTATTTTCGTAACCCTTCTGACAACTGGGGACAGGTTAAGGGAGGTTATGACTTAACAGGTGCTAAAAAGTTAGTTTTTTATGCAAGAGGAGAAAAAGGTGGTGAGATAATTTCTTCTGTAGGTTGTGGTGGTATAAAAGGAAAATATCCTGATACAGATATATTTCAAATAGGTCCTATAAGACTTTCAAAAGAATGGAAAAAATTTACTTTGGATTTATCAGGTAAAGATTTAAGTTATATCGCAGGAGGTTTTTTCTTTATAATAGAGACAAAAGATAATCCTTTAGGATGTATAATCTATTTTGGCGATATTTATTATGAAGGTGAAAAAATAAAAGCAGCAGAAATTTATTCTGACAAAACTCCGCCTAAAATATCTTTTAATATGTGGCCAAAAAAAGTTGAAGTTTTACCACAACAGTCAACAATAGAAGTAAATTTTGATATTTTCTGTGATGATGACAAATCAGTTGAAGAATGGAAAATAGAAGTTTTAAATGAACAAGGTAAACCTGTAAAAAAATTTTCAGGTTCAGGGAAGACAAAAAAAGTCCTAACTTGGGATGGGTTAGACGAAGTTTATGGAAAACTTGTCCCTGAAGGAACATATAAAGTTGTTTTTACAGCTAAGGACCAGGTTGGTAATGTTTCAACAAAAGAAGAAGTTCTGACTGTAAATAGATTGCAACAAGTTCAAGAAGTTGTAAAAGAAGTACCAAAAGAAATCAAAATTTCTGAAGATGAAAAATTTATCCGTGTACAAATACAATCTCAAGTTTTATTTGAGTTCGGCAAGTATAATCTTATGCCACAAAGTAAAAAAATTTTACAAAATGTAGTTGAACTTTTAAAAGCATATCCAAAAAACAAAATTTTAGTTGAAGGACATACTGATTCTGTTGGTTCAGATGAATATAATCTTAAACTCTCAAAACTTCGTGCTGAGGAAGTAAAGAAGTTTTTAGTAGAAAATGGAATTGAAGAAGAAAGAATTGAATCAAAAGGTTATGGGAAATCAAAACCTATCGCATCAAACAAAACACAGCAAGGTAGAGCATTAAACAGACGTGTTGAAATCTTAATTGTGAAGTAAGGAATTATATAGGTTATGGGTTTTAGGTTATAGGTTGTAGTAGTTATGGTAGCCGCGGGATTTATCCAGTGTATTTTGTAGCGGTCGGATTTCCACCGGAGGTGGACTGCCTAAGGCATGTATCCGACCACAGCATCTGTCCAGGGGTTTCTGTGCAATCCGTGGTTTTTTCCGCGTAATATGTGGTTAACTTTCACAAAAAATTCACAAGTTCTTCAAATTTTTTTCACAATTATGTATACTACATATTCTAATTCTAAGATAGAATTTCTTGGAGAGGTAAGGAGGTGATGAATTTTAAAATCCTCTCCTAAAACATAAATTAAGAGGAGGTAAAGTAAAAAATGAAGAGTAAAAATATAATAAAAAGTATGTTTCTTTTAGTAGCTTTATTTTTCTGTGTGATAATAGTAGCGCCAACATTTGCTACTTTTCAAAGTCGAAGTATCTCTACTTTTACAGCACAGGCAACAGTTACTGGTGGACAACTTGCCATGAGTGTTGAGATTAGAAATAGAAGTAACGATGTATTAGTTTCTAGTTTAACTTGGAACGTTGTTGCTGGATCTAGTTGGACACTCGCAAATCAGTATATACTTTTACATTCAACACTTACTGTTTCAGGTGGTGGGATAAGGATTTATACTAATAACGCAGCAAATGATGCTAACCCACGATTTGGTGGTGATTTTGGCGAAATTTACGGTGCTGGGTTAATAGATACAACAACGAATACTGCTGTTCTACCACTTGCATGGTTGATAAAAGATGAGAAGGGAGATCCAACTACAGGAGATCCTAATTTCAATGCAGTATGGTTTTATTTCAAGGATAAAAGTCAAACAAATTTCTGGTCAAATGCAGATACTAAAGACTATTCCACTGTAGCAAAAGCGGGATATGGTATACATTATTCTCAAGGTCCGGGTAACTATGGTTCTTCCACATCACCTGATTATATATACATTGAATCAAATTTTGCAAATGCAGTTGGTGGAATAACTTATAGAACCACTACTTTGAGGATAGAGTTGTTCTCAGAATAATATTTTGTTTTTCCTTGGTCCACGGGATTCCTCCTGTGGACCAAGGATTTTTGTTATAGCAAGTAAAAGATTATGACCATAAACATTTGTAAAATAAAATCTTTTATATTTTTAACATCGTTAATTGTATTACCTGTTTATCTTTTTTCTTTAAGAATAACACCACAAAGATACGAAATTTTTTTAGCACACAATGAAGAACAAGAGATAAAATTTTATGTTTTAAATGACAGAGATTTTGAACAAGAAATAGAAATTTTATCCCGTCCTTGGCATGTATTAAAAGAAAATAAAAATATAGAAACAAACCAATGGTTCAGTTTTTCACCACAAAAGTTGTTTTTAAAACCTCAGGAAGAAGGTGTTGTTCTTTGCAAGGTTAAATCTCCTGAAGGTGCAGTCGGATTTTTAAATAATGTTTTATCTTTTGCTGAAGGATATAAATATGGCGGGATGGTAAGTTTAATAATCAGTGTGCCTGTATATGTAATAATTAAAGACAACTCATGTTTTGATTTTGAGATAAGTTCTTTTGTTTTTAGAAATAATCCTGTATCTAAAAAAGATGAGTTTTTAGTAGAAATAAAAAATGTTGGAAATGTTTATATTCGTCCAAAAGGAAATTTAGAGGTTTATAAAGGTAAAAAAATTTTTTATACAAAAGATTTTCCTGAACTATCTCCTATATTTCCTGAAGAAAAAAATTTTGTGTTTGTTTCATATGAAGAAAACAAAAAATTAAGTAATGGGAAATACAAAGTTGTGTTAACATTGAATATTTGGGATAAAGTTATTAAGAAAGAAAAAGATTTTGTGTATAA
>Ga0209017_10001693_pt1 | contig 16053 bp, 12 predicted proteins | sample YNPBryunderm2012_FD_185812 | JGI IMG/M metagenome (GOLD analysis project Ga0209017, IMG submission 185812) | Anoxygenic and chlorotrophic microbial mat microbial communities from Yellowstone National Park, USA - YNP Bryant MS undermat 2012... ... | reverse complement strand
AGTCCCTCTCCCCCGAGGAAAGATACCCTCTTTGCGACTCCGGGCTTCTCGGATCACCGCGCCGGCTTCCTCCACACTCGAGGGCACCACCACCGGCCAAGCCTCCCCGGGACACCCTACACCTTCCTTCACGTCTTCCACCTCCCCGGGACCCACCATACCTCTTCTCACTTCTCTCCACGCCCACCGGCGTCCGACACCGTGGCCTTCGTCCTTCCGCTCGGTCTGTTCCCTGCCTCCTCCACATTCCACCCGGCAGTCTCCCCTACCTCTCGCTGCTGTTGTAGGATCAACACCCCCCTGCAGCGATAGGAGCCAGTCGTGACAGAAGCCAACGCCGAAAGAAGCCCACCCGCTCAACCGGAGCCTCGCCACCTGCCCAGGATTCCGGAGAATCCGACCGAGCCCCCTGCCGGCTCACGGCCCAGAAAGCCTCGGCTCACGCCTGGTCGCCACCGCCTTCGCCGGATACGTCGGCTGGCGTCGTCGCACGGCTCGGTCCACCGCTTGAATTATTTCCTTCCGCAGGCCGAGATGAACCCAACGGGATGGACCACCATCTTCCGTTTCCCCACGATGAACTTTGCCTGCAAAACATTCACCTTGAGGCAGACGGGTCGGCTGCCGGTGGCGGTGGTCCATCGCCCGGTCCATCGACTGTACTCGTACCGCTGCTGTCCCCTTCCAGGGCTGCGATGGCCGAACGGATCGCCGGAGGAATCGGCACTTTCGCCCCCCGGCGGTAGTCGTAACTGACCACCACAACGTCCCCCTCCGCCGCCACGGCCTGATGCTTCTGGCTTACCAGGCGATAGACGAAGCGGACCCGATCCGTCTGCACTTCCACCACCTTGGCCCCGATCCAAAGATGATCGGGATACACGAGCGCCTTACGATACCGGGCGGACGTGGAGGCCACAATCGGACCCAAGCCTTGCTCCTCTTTCAGACGCAGCCAGCCGATCCGCTCCAGATAGGCAATGCGGGCCTGCTCGAAATAGCGGAAATAGACCACGTTGTTGACATGGCCGTAGGCATCCATATCCCCCCAGGCCACGTCCCATTCCACCACCACCGGGAACGAGTGCAAGAGAGTGTCAAACATGAAGGATGTTCTAGGATGTCTCCGTCGCGGCGGTCCAGGTGGCGGCGGTCCAGGTCGCGGCCCCTTGCCGAGGGAGTGGCGAGTGCCGACCTTGTCAGAAATGGGCCAGAATGGTGTCAGAAACGGGCCAGAATCGACCCCCGATTGGGAATCCCCAAGCGTAAACCCTTGGGAATCGTCCCCGCCGTAACCCCCCGCGATCGGTAACCGCTCTACCCATGTCCAGGAGCCACTCTGAGGATCACCCGATGAGCACAAGCCGAACGGGACGCGTGCTGGCTGTCATTGCCGCTTTGCTCGGCTGGATGTTCGACGGTATGGAAATGGGCTTGTTTCCCCTAGTGGGGCGGGATGCCTTGCGGGAGTTGCTCGGGGCGGAGGCGGAACAAGCCGCCTTAGACCTCTGGTATGGCGTGGTGCTGGCCTGCTTTCTAGTCGGGGCGGCTACCGGTGGCGTCCTCTTCGGATATTTGGGAGACAAATTCGGTCGCGTGCGGGCTTTGACCTTTAGCATCCTCTTGTATTCGCTCTGCAGCGGGTTGAGTGCGGCCGCATCCGGACCGGCCTGGCTGGCGATCCTCCGCTTCCTCGGGGCTTTGGGCATGGGGGGCGAATGGGCCTTAGGAGTGGCCTTGGTCATGGAATTGTGGCCAGGCGCCTCCCGTACTCTCCTGGCGGGACTGATCGGTGCTTTTGGCAATCTGGGCTACACCATCTGCGGCTCGATGGCCTACGCCCTCAACCACCTGTCACCGGAACAGATTCAACAAAGCCTGCTGACGCTGGGACTTCCCCAGGATTGGACCCAAGCGCTCACCGCCCACCGCTACTGGCGCTTGCTCTTCCTGCTGGGGGCGATTCCGGCGCTGCTCACCTTGCTCATCCGTCTGCTGGTTCCCGAGTCGGACAAATGGGAACAGCAGCGGCAAGCGGGCAAAGCCTTTCATTGGTCGGAACGGGACCTGCTCGGCGTGCTGCTAGGAACGGCGGCGGCCTGTGGCGTGATTGCCTTGTGGGCTGTGCCGGCCGGCTCGGTTGCTCTGCCGGTGCGATTGCTCGGCTCGCTCGTGGGTTTGCTCCTGGTAGTGGGAGGGTATCTTTATCCGGCGCGGGGCTATCTGCTCCGCAGCGGACTGCCACCGGTGCAGCGCCGCTCCGTTCTGCTGCGGATGCTCTTGGGGGCAGGACTGAGCGGTGTGCCGCTGTTGGGAACCTGGGCCGGCTTGATGTGGATGTACATGTGGGTCGGCACCTTGCCCGGCGGCGATACTCCGGATGCCAAGCCGCTGCTCCAGATCATCTCCTCCCTTTCCGCTGCCTTGGGTTGTTTCCTCGCCGCGGTGATCTGTGGACCGTGGGGACGCCGACCCGTCTATGCCGCCCTCTGTCTGCTCTCATTGCTCACCATGGTCAGCTTCTACCGCCTCAATGATCACTACGGCACCACCTTCCTGCTCACGGCGGCGTTGATGAGCCTGGTTTCGGCCGCCTTCTACGGCTGGCTGCCTCTCTATTTGCCGGAGCTGTTCCCCACCGCGGTGCGGGCCACCGGTCAAGGTTTCGGCTTCAACTTCGGGCGGATCATCGCCGCCGCCGGTAACCTGCAGATGGCCAACCTCCTCGCCGCCTTCCATAACGATTACGCCCAGGCTTGTGCCCTGGTCGCCGCCGTTTACCTCTTCGGGCTCCTCCTCATCGCCCTGGCACCCGAAACCCACGGCCGACCCCTGCCGGAATAGCCCGTCAAACCTTTCCACCACCGTTCCCTCCGGCTCCATTTCCTGCCACCCGGCTGTCACGCCTGAGACACCAACCCGACTTCTCCGCTACCTACCTCTCCGGTTCGATCTGTTTGCCACCCGACTGTCACACATGGCACACCAGCCCCCAACACAACACAGCTACCCCACATCACCACCGTTCTGAACACAAATGCACCTAAAAACCGGTGCGAACACGCCGGCATCTTCGATTCATCAGCAAGCCGTCGGCGAAGACCCCGCAGATCCCCAAAAACGGGCCAGCCCCAAAAATGCCAAAAATTGCCAAAAAATGGCGAACCTCTGCGAACGTTCCGGGGTCATATTCAGGGAGAACTCTTCGGAGTCAATGATCGGCTATTGAGTATCGATTCCAACGTAACCTGGGAGGGCAAATAACCACGACGACGATCGACATGCTGAAGATGGGAGACCGGCGAAAAAACCTCGATTTTCCCCAAATATGCGCCGGCGACCTGCGAACGAGAATATTGTGGTTGGTCAGATGCGAGAAACTGCAGGGGGTGGGGGCCAAAAAAACGAAGAAAACGGGAATAATCCCACCGCTCCGCATCGAACTATATGATAGCATTGCTATGAAAAAGGGGAGTATGCATGAGTGTAAAGTTGTTACGAAATGACGATCCCATGAAGTGTAAAGTTGTTATGTTGTTGTGAAGTGATGATAACCGGGGAAAGCAATAATCTCCCCCCATCCGTGGAACCAGACAGCATGAACCAGCTTACGTTATTGGAATTGAATACAGCTACACCGGAACCAGTTGCGGTGACTGATTCCTTGGTACCCCATAGACTCCGGGAGGACTTCCGCTTGCCGATCCTGTTTCGCCCTGTATCTGACGACCGTGCCGACCCTCAAGGAATGCTTATGATTATGTCTTTAGTCTCACTTCTGCTCATGCATTTCCACTAAATGATTAGCCTAATTGGCTAATTATCGTCACAGTTATTTGTCATGTATAGGATTGATTAGTTAGATAGATAATTATCTAGTTAGTTTGAGTTAAGACTCCGTACCGAGGTAACTCTTTACTGGAGTGAAACTCCGTATTGGATGAAACCCTGTATTGGAGTCTGGCTCCGTATTGGAGCGGGACTCCGTAATGGGGTGGAACTCCACTCCGGAGTGAAGCCCCGTATTGGAGTGAAACTCCGTAGTGGAGTGGAACTCCATATTGGGGTGAAACTCCGTATTGGGGTGAAGCCCTGTACTGGTGTGGAGCTCCGTATTGGTTTGGGGTGCAACACCAGGCCAGGTGCATCACGGTGAGGTTTCACTTCGGTACCACCACAGACAGCGGGGACCGCGGGGACGGGAAGCACCGGTTCCGCGGCGGGAGCAGGCTGGGTTTTGCGCACGTTGAGCGCTGGTGGCTCAACGCCGAATGGTTGTAAACCTTTCCTAACTCAGGATAGAACCATGGAGCAATCCTTTGTAGTCCTCGTCGAGCAGGCTCAACAGGGTGATAGACAGGCATTCGAAAAATTGTACAATTATTACCATGAAGTATTGAGAAATCATATACAAGATATTTGTTCACGTAATATTATGCCTGAGGACGTAATTCAAGATACATTTTTACTTGTTTGGATGAATCTGAATAAGCTCAAAAATACAAATTCATTCCATTCTTGGATCAAAAAAATTGCCAGGAATGTAACTTATCGTTATGTGAAAAAAGAAAAGCATCACCGCTTACGGTCCCGATGGCACCCAGCGCACAATGACCCAACCGAGACCCTGGAGAAGGGGACTTGGGAATCGAACCAGTCCTACCTATTGGAAAACATCTCTAGCTGCGAGAAAAACCCGATGGAAGCGGTTACTCAGCGTGATGAGTGCGAACACGTCCGCCGTGCGGTCAATCAGCTGCCGCCTAAGTACCAGGACGTGGTGAAAGCGCATTACTTTGAAGCACAATCCATCGCTGAGATCGCCCAGATAAAGGGCAAACCGGAAGGCACTATCAAACGTTGGCTCCATGAAGCCTACCAAATGATGAAAGAAATGTTGGCGACATAATATCCTGAGATATCACGTTCTCCCGTCAAGCCTTCCTGCCAGTTCGCTTACTCCTTTGCTTGCTGCAACCGGCGGAGGGCTGCTTCGGCTTCCCAGACCAACGGGTGACCTTCAAAGCCCGTGACCGCCTTGTAATACTGGATCGCCCGGCTCCAGTCGCCCAGGGCCTCGTAGCAGCGTGCGATCTGGAAGAGGGTGTCAGCCCCGCTTTTGTAATACTCCTTGTATTTGAGGTAGCAGTGCAAAGCGTTTTCCGGCTTGTTCAACTCGTCGAGGTACAATTGGCCGAGGAGTTTGGTGGCCAGGTACCACGCCTCCTCTTCGGCACCCGAGCCTTTGTCGCTCTCGTAATGGATGTCTTCGAGCAGTTTGAGGCCGTCCTCACGCTGACCACGCCGCAGAAGGACCCGCGCTTGCACCAGCCGCACCGCGTTGCTCTGAGGACGCATCAGGGTGGCCAGATGGGCCAGGTGTGCCGCCCAGTCCAGTAGCTCCAGGCTCGTCTGCTGGGCATTGAGCACCGCTGTCGCCTTGCGCACACAGTAATCCACGTCAAACCAGGGGGCCACCTTCTCCCGCACCTGTTCCAGACGCTCGGGATTGAGCGAATAGTAGAACGTATCCTTCTTACGCAACAGATCTGCATCGCTCGAATCGTAGGCCAACCCGGTTTCTACCATCAACACTGCGTTGAGCGGATCACCGATCCTGCCGTACAAATCGGCCAGTTTCCGGTAGGTCTCCATCGCGGCAGTGCCGCCGTCTTCGAGATAACGCCGCCAGTGGCTGATCGCACTGACATAGTCCTGTCTCTGCTCCGCTTCCTGGGCCAGACGTTGCAATGCTGTCAGGTAATGGCGGTACTGTTCCTCGCTCAAGCGCCGGGGGCCGATCCGCTGCCCGGTTTGACAAGCCATAGTCAGGGATCGCTGGGCCGCCTCCCTGTTCCCTTCTTTCTCGTAGGAGTCCGCCAGGGTGAGATACAGGCCAACGGCACGACCGGGCAAGCCACGCGCTGCCATCCGCAGGAAAGCCCGACCCCGTTCCCGCTGGAGCGCATCCGTATCCTCCAACAACGAGCGGCCCATTTGCTCCACATATTCATAGTCGAAGTCCTCGGGAGGCGATCCCTCCGGGGAAACAGCCGTGAGAAACTCGCTCTCCTGAAGCTCCGCATACAACTCTTTTTTGAGTTCCCGGGCCATGGCCTGCTGAGGATCACGACGCAACCGTTGCTCCACGGCAGCGATCGCCTCCATCCTCCGTCCCGGCTGCTGCAAGGCCGCCTGAGCTACCTCCCGCATGCGGGGATGCAGACGCAACGCCAACTCCCACGTCTCGAACAGAACCTGTTTTCGCACCGCCGGATCATAATCCCCAGCTGCCGGATCCAGAAGACGAGCCAGACGCTTCGCCGCCCCGTCATAATTCTTCCGATGCAAGTCGGCCAGAACCCGCAGATAATCCACGCGCGGCCGCAAACGCGGCTGCTTTTGCTCCACCAGGTCCAGAAACCCCTCGGCTTCCCGCAATTGCTCGGCTGTCGGGGGCTGCATCAACAACGCGGCGGCACGATCCAGGCACAAATCGTAATCCACCACCCGCGCCAGCTCGGCATCCGAAGCGATCACCTCAGGCGTCAGCCGGCGATGCAACTGGATCATCCCTTCCATCGCCCAGCGACTACGCCGATCCAGCTCCAACGCCCGACGGAAAAAACCCAAGGCCACACGCAATTGACCTACATGCATATAACTATATCCACGCAAGACATGCTTGAAGACACGCAATGGTGGAAGTAAAAAGACGGCATATACATAGTAAATCATCAGTGGTACTAAAAATGATGTGGCACCACCTATACCAGGCACCTGTTGTCCAAATCCTAAAAGGTGAAGTGAGACACCCAGAGTTGCACATAGTGCCATAATTTCCACCTCAGATTCTTCGGCTTCTCCACAAAATGCAAGAATATAGAAAAATGGTATCCCCATTATGAGATGAATGGCGAGATACCAACGACTCTGAGGGGTGTCCCACACTTCCAGCCGCTGAAGGAAGGCGACTGCCACGTAAGCCAGAGCCGCCGCCAGAATCAAGCCGAGCCACAAGCGCCAGCGGGGCTCTTCCGTCTGACGAAGCCGGTAAAAACCGTAGCCCAAAAGCAATCCCCCTGCGATGCAGTAGCTCAGCCACTGAGGGTCCGTGCCCCGGTGACGCAACTCCTCAAAGCTTCCCCCCCACCATTCCAGCAGCGGTGCCACCCACGCTTCCGCCGCCGGATTCCCAGAGTACACACTGATCACTAAACCTGTTAGTATCCCTGTATATACAAATGTTGGGCTCTCTAATAGCACAAATACAGGAAATGCCAGCCAATTTTTCCATGGCCGTATTCCGCGATACATCTGCCAAAAAGATGCGAGAAAAAAAGCGATGAGAAATAAAGTCGATATCCAACCTGTTGTCCAGATTATTCGAATCCAGACATTGGTCTCCTCCCCAGGCACTTGTAATGCCAGGTAAACCCATAATCCGAGATACAATCCTTTGAGAAGATATTCATACATTTCCCAACGCGTCATGGCAGCTTCACCTTATCAAGTACCAATACGCACTCGCTTGAGGAGTCGGGAACGCCGGAAGGTCGGCGGCAGACCGCGACGCGCTTCCCCTCCGTGGACCGGTAGATCGGCACAGGCGAGGTGAAACGCCAGGAGTTAGCACCGTATCCAGATCAGACGGAGGATGTTGTATCCACCCACCCTTGCATGAACAGTGGCCACTCCTCGGCCCTCGGCGCAGCAAGACCTGATCCTGGGGGCTGTCGGGAGCTGCCCGCGGGTCGTATCGGGGCGTGTTTCCCCACATTCTCCAGGCCCAAACGACTTTTTGGAAAAATTCCAGCCTTTCCGATTTGACAAGGACGGGTTTATAGGTCATATTTATACTGAAACACATGAACACTAAAAGGAACAATGTCAAAATAGCCTCGCCGGCGGCCTGTCTGCCAGACCGGCCGCGACGCCCCGGTGAGCCACCCAAGGAGCCTCCCATGACTTATACCCCTGAAGCTCCGGTATGCTACCTCCCGCTCGGTCCCGACCCCCTCTTCCTTACTTTGGAACGGACGATGTTCTTCGATGCCACTTGTGAGCAGATCAAGCGTCGGTCGTTCTGGGGGATTCTGACCCGCCGGCGACGCCGGAACACCGCCCCCCTTCTCATCCGCTGGTGCCGCTACCTCCGCGGTTGGCAAAGGGCGAGCCTCCTCCACCGCTGGTTCGTCCCACTGGAAAACACCCTCCTGTGGTACCTCCAGAACACGCAATACCGCCGGCCAACCCGGTCATCGCCGACACGGCCTCACGCGGCACAGGTGACAAAGGAAAGACACCGCCTATCCTCCTGCGAACGCACGGAGCGAAGTCAGCCGCAACGGCAGGAACGGACGCCCGGGCTTCATCCCTGCCCCCAGGAACTGTTCTATGAAAAACAGCATGGCGCTCCGTCACCGTCTGGCAGGGAAGAGACGCCTTCCCCGCCTTGCCCCAGGAACCCAGGGGACGCCGACCCGGGGGAACAGGGAAAGCGGTCGCGTCCCATCGGTCCACGGCACAGTTTCTCATCTCGCCGGCACAGCTCCCCTCCCGAGCCGCACAGTCCTTCTGCTGCCGCTTGGGCTTCCCCCCTCCCGCAAACCCATTCCCCGATAGACCCGACCACGGCCGGGCACCACGGGCCGGCTTCTCCCACGGCTGGCGCAACGACCTGCCTTGTGCGACGGTCTGCCATCTCCCCGGCTCAGGCTCCACCTTCTTCATCGCATCCTCGCTCGGCAGGGACCCCAATGGGGGACACCACCGGGCCATCGCCGGAGGCGGAAGCGGCGGAAACTTCACCACCCTCGGCATCGGTGACATCCTATGGTCCTGACCGGCACTCCGGTGTTTACCTGAGGAGTCGCCCGGGGCGGTCCTGCGGCTCCCGTTCTCCTGCCGGGTCGCAAAGGCGAAAGGAGACTGGGCAATCGCCGCTCCCCACGCCTGCCTCGGCAGAAAAATTGCAAAGCAATTTGCAGAAATTGATCGGTCAAGCTATAATCGGAAACAAGCGAAGTATCAATCAATTGATTAGAACGCTTGTTTCTATGGAAAAAATGCTTTCTGGAAAGGCAAGGCGACATCGTCGGACGAAAAATATACTCGATTCGCAGGGTCACACATCCGGTTGTAGTACCCCGCCGACAGCGAGGCGGAACTGCTCTTCCCAACCGCGGACCCTGACGCAGCCTCTCAGGGAAAAACAGGCCCACGAGCAGGGGAGGGTTCTACCCACAGGTCCGGACTGCAGGTTCGAGCACGAGCGAAACTCGGGGCGTGAACACGGCCGGTCCGGAGACCGCCCAGGCGATTGCGATCGGTCCCATAATCACCACAGGCGAGCAGTCCCAGGGCACGCCGCCGAACATCGACCGACAGGCTTGCCCCGTCGAATACCCTGTCCAGTGCATGTCGTCGAACCGGTAATGTCAGTTCGACCGTTTTATTCGGATCAACTATCGGTTGAATTGTATCGCCCGGAACGGGATCATCCGTGGAGTGAGGCTTCATCCCGGAGATGGAATCCGGCGGGTCGGAGACCAGCGGGGAACAGGCGGAGATGCGGGGGGCCATCGTGGCAAAGGCGGGGCAATCTCGGGAGCAGGTGGGATCGACCGAAACCATCGACCCGGTGGGTACGGCAGGGTCACCCGTGGGGTGGGGAGGGTGAGCCGCCCGAGGCGATCCGGAGCTGGAGCGACCGGCACTCTGAGGCTCGGCGCATTTGGGATCGGCATCGGAGGGATCGGTGTTCGTGGAATCGGCACCCCTGGAATCGGCCGGTTTCACCTTGGGCAGGGCAAGGTCCATCGGTGATGACATCATCATGTCAAAATACTCGATCTGTTCGTCGATGGGAGGTTGCCGGGGAAGTGGGATCGGTGACACGGCGGTGTCCTATTCCCTCGGCTAGCATGCAGTTATGGTGTGCTGTTGCGCCGGAACGCCTGGGTCATCCCCGGGGGGCGGATCACCGGCAGCGTATCGGTCCGGCGGGTGCACCTCCGCGGGAGTCGGGTCCAGGAAGGGGAGGTCGGGACGCGGCCGCTTCAGGTGCACCCCATGGTGAGTCGCTTCGAGCCGACGGTTATGCAAGAGCACCGCCCCATCTTTGCGGACAGTTGCCCAGGCCATTGGCTAAGATGACGAGGATCGGTTGCGACGGAAACGATGATGCGAAGGTAGGTGGTCCCATGAAGATTCATGAGTATCAGGCCAAAGAGTTGCTGGCCGCCGCCGGTGCTCCGATTCCTCGACACATCGTGGTGCGTAGTGGTGTGGAGGCGGCGGAGGCGTTCGACGCGTTGAGTGACGGCGGAGGCGTGGTCGTCAAGGCCCAGGTGCATGCCGGGGGTCGCGGAGCAGGTCAGTTGCTGGGTTACCCGGAGAAACTGGGTGGGGTGAAGTATTGTCCGACCCGGGAGAAGGCGCGCCAGGTGGCCGAGGCGATGTTGTCCCATCGGTTGCGCACCCGGCAGACGGGTCCGGAAGGCGTGCCGATCCGCACGTTGATCGTTCAAGCCGATGCGGAGCCGGAACGGGAATATTACGTGGCGATCGTTCTGGATCGCGCGGCGGGTCAACCCGTGCTGATGGCCTGCGCCGAGGGGGGAATGGAAATCGAGGAGGTGGCGGCCCGTCATCCGGAGAAGATTCTCAAGACCCCTCTTGCCCCGGAGTCGGGTTTACAGCCGTTCCAGGCGCGGCGTCTGGCCTACGAGTTGGGCTTTTCCCCGGAGCAAGTGCCGCAGGTGGAGAAGGTGCTCCAGGCGTTGGCGCGGGTCTATCTGGAAAAGGACGCCTCGCTGGCCGAGATCAATCCCCTAGCTTGGACCCGCAAGGGTCAGCTGGTCGTGCTGGATGCCAAGATCGACTTTGATGACAACGCCCTGTTTCGCCATCCGGACATTGCGGCCTTGCGGGACCCGCAGGAGGAAAATCCTCTGGAGATCCGGGCAGCACAGGCCCATCTGAACTATATTCAGTTGGACGGGACGATCGGCTGCCTGGTCAACGGGGCGGGGCTGGCGATGGCCACCATGGACATCATCAAGTACTACGGTGGTCAGCCGGCGAATTTCCTGGATGTGGGAGGAAGCGTGACGACCGAGGGTGCCATCGAGGCCTTCCGGATTCTCTCGAGTGATCCGAAGGTGCGGGGCATACTGGTCAATGTATTCGGCGGGATCGCCCGGTGTGACCTGATCGCGGAGGCCTTGGTCCAGGCGGGTCGGGAGGTGGGCTTCCGGGTGCCGGTGGTGGTGCGTCTGGAGGGAACCAACGCCGACAAGGCCCGGGAGATGCTCGCGGCGGTAGCGGCGGAGTTGCCCACCCTCAAGACCGCTGCGGACCTGACCAGCGCCGCTCAGATGGTCGTGGCATTGAGCCGCTGAAGGATACGCTTTGGGAAAGCACGCACGAGGAAAGCACGAAGTCGTGTCGAGGGTCGGGTCATGGCAGCAGGACAGGAACCGACAGCAGCGGTGGATTCATCCGCGTCCGAGACCTGTGGGCCAGGGGGGACGGCGTTCCCAGCCGGGAGCCGGCGGCGGGGTTTGACGAGCGGCGGAGTCGGCCTGGTCATTCTGCTCGGTGGAATGATCGCTGCTTGCAGTCGCAGCCCGGTTCAGCCAACGGGAGGAACTCCGGAGAAGGATCCGAAGCTGCCGGTGTCCCAATCGGTTACCCCGCCGACCTCGGTGTCCCCAGGTGAAAGCCCTCCATCGGTCTCGCATGCCGGGAAGAATCCGGATGGTTCCACCTCCTCGGAGTCCGGCTGGCGTCCCGCCCGAGACGAGGACCCTCCGGTGCAGGTTGCCATGGCCTTCTGGAAGAGCTTGAGCGCCGGTACCCCGCAACTGGACCTGCTCACGGCTGACTTCCTGCGGATCGTGGGCCGACCGTGGGAACAACCGACCGACCGGGAGCGAGGTTACAGTGTGCTGGCAGCCGAGAGTTGGTTGAAGCGGACGGGCCGGGACTGGACCTTGAGCAGCCCCATCGGCACAGTGGGAAGGGAATGGGCCTTTCTGTCCGGTTCGGCTTTGAGGGAAGACACCACAGGCCAATACTATCTGCTGCTGCGCTCGGAAGGAGAGCACTGGAAAGTCGATCATCTCGTGGTCAGCTCGGCGGCGATCTCTTGGTCGCAGTCAGAACGAAAAGGGCCGGTTGCCTCAGGAGAGCGGAACGGGCAGGATCAGCTGGCCGGCTGGACACTGCACTGCTGGCTGGCTGCCCTGGCCGATCGGAAGGCGATGAGTGGAGAAAACCGTGCGGTTCTGGTGGCCGCGGCTTTGTCACCGAAATTGCGTCAGGAGTGGGCTGCCCCCTTCGACTCGGACCGGATGCATGGCTACGATTTCAATCGCGGCCGCCTGCAACTGAAGATCACCGCTCTCATCGGGAACCTCGAGCAATTTCACCTGCAACCGTTGGATCCACCACGGCACTGGCAGATCGAGGGAAAAGGGGGCAATGGTCCCAGCAAGCGGTGGGTCCTGACCCTGGAGCAGGACCCGAGGTCCGGGCGATGGTTGATTCAACGGCTGCTGGAAACCCCCTGAGCTCCAGGAGGAGCGGGATGAACGGAGCGAAGAACAGTAATGAACGAACGCATAGGGTCCGTGGTCCGGATCGTCTGGCAGAGGTTCGGCGGCGTGGACCTCGCCCGACGCTCAGCGACTCCCTAACTTCATCTCCAGGGTTCGCGGTGATGGAGGGGAATCGAGGGTCCGCGTCGCAATGGAGGGTCCGCTGTCGAAGAAAGTAAGCCGGCACGCGATCCCGTGCTGAGGGAGAAGAAGCGAGACTGCTTGCTCGACCCATTGCTTGACACGAGGCACCGAGAGGACATGCTAAGGAGTCCGATACAGCTATGAGCATATTGGTGGATGCCAACACGCGGGTGATCTGTCAGGGGATAACCGGCAAGGCGGGCACATTTCATACTGATCAGTGCCTGCTGTATGGGACGCGGTTTGTCGGTGGGGTGACACCAGGTCGGGGAGGAACCCTCTGGCGTGGTCCGCAATCGGGCGTGGAGTTGCCGGTGTTCCACACAGTGGCGGAAGCGGTGCGGAAGACGGGCGCCACAGCGAGCATGGTCTTCGTTCCTCCCGCCGGAGCAGCCGACGCGATTCTGGAGGCAGCCGATGCGGGAATTACCTTGATTGTCGCGATCACAGAAGGGATCCCCGTTCTGGACATGGCACGAGCCAAGCGCTGGTTGAGCATCAACCGGCCGCAGGTCCGCCTCATCGGCCCCAATTGTCCTGGGATCATCACGCCGGGGCAATGCAAGATCGGGATCATGCCGGGGTACATTCACACTCCTTGTGCCCCCGGTCAGGCCGGCATCGGGGTGATCAGCCGTTCGGGAACCTTGACCTACGAAGCCGTGTATCAGCTGACTCGCCTGGGGTTGCCGCAGTCCACCTGCGTGGGAATCGGCGGGGACCCGATTCCGGGTACTACCCAGGTGGAACTTCTGGAACTGTTCGAGAAGGACGAGGGCACTGCGGCGATTTTACTGATCGGGGAGATCGGGGGAGACGCCGAGGAGCGAGCCGCGGCCTACGCGGCCCAACACGTGACCAAGCCGTTGGCGGCTTTCATCGCCGGTCAGACCGCACCGCCGGGACGGCGGATGGGCCACGCCGGCGCCATCATTTCCGGCGGCAGTGGTGGAGCAGCCGAAAAAATCGCGGCCCTGCAACGGGCCGGCTTCGAAGTGGCTCCCACCCCTGCCGACATGGGAAGTGCCGTCCAGAAGGTCCTCTCCCGACGGAAGTAAAGGGATTCCTCCCCCGCCGCAACGGCCGTCTCTGCTTCTCTTTATGTTCCCCCTGGTGCCTCCTAAAATAAGGTGATGGAACACAGGGAACATACCGAGCACTGTCTCACCGTGCCGACTGTGACTTTCTGGGGAGCCGCGGGAGATGTCAGCGGTTCCATGCATGTGTTGCGAGTCGGCCGGCAGGACTATCTGCTGGATTGCGGCCTGCATCATGGGCGCAACCTGGAAGCCCGCCACCGCAACAGTCACTTCCCCTTCCACCCTCAGCACATCCGGGCCGTCCTGGTGAGCCATGCCCACATCGATCACTGCGGGAACCTTCCGACCCTGGTCCGGCAAGGGTTCCGAGGTCCGATCTACTGCACCCCCGCTACCGCGGACCTTCTGCCGGTCATGCTCACCGATGCGGCTCGGATCCAGGAGGAAGACGCGGCCTTCCTCAATCATGCCCGCCGTTTCGCTGAACCGTTGGTCGAACCGCTTTATACCCAACGGGATGTCGAAGCGACGCTCAAGCATGTCCGGCCGATTCCCTATGGCCGGGAGGTAGAACTGAGTCCTCAGGCCCGCTTCCGCTTCCTGGAAGCCGGGCATATTCTGGGAGCCGCCATCTGCCACCTGGTCCTGCAGGGTCCCCAGCGGGAACATCACCTGGTATTCAGCGGAGACCTGGGACGACGCGGGCAGCCCCTGTTGCGACCCACCAGCCCCTTGCCCCCCGCGGATGTCCTCATTTGTGAGAGCGTTTACGGTGACCGCCGTCACTCGTCCTTCGCCGAAACCGTGGAACGACTCTATCAGGTCATTCGGCAAACCGTCGCCCGCGGCGGAAAGGTCCTGATCCCGGCCTTCAGTCTGGGCCGGATCCAGCTGATCATTTACGTCTTGCAAACCGGCTTACGCCAGCAGGCGTTTCCCCGCGTTCCCATCTACGTCGATAGCCCTCTGGCGCATCAGGTGGCCGAAGTGTATCGTGCCCACACCGATTGCCTGGCCCCAGAGGTAGCGGAAGCGATCCGCCAAGGTCGTGGATTGCTCGGAGGTGACGGCATCCAATACGTGGAGGACTTCCAGTTCAGCCTCCGCCTCGCCGCGCAGCCCGGCCCAGCCGTCATCCTGACTGCCAGCGGCATGTGTGATGCCGGACGCATCCAGCATCACCTCTCCCAACTCGTCGATGATCCCCGCTGTTCCCTCGTTCTGGTCAGCTATCAGGCCGAAGGCACCTTGGGACGCCGACTCCTGGAACCCCGGCCCACAGTCACCTTCCAGGGACGCACCTGGAACAAATGGATCGACATCATCCACCTCGATGGCTTCAGTGCTCATGCCGATCGGGAGGATTTTGAAGCTTATCTCCGTCCCCTCGTCGGACGCATCCATAAAATCCGCCTCATCCACGGCGAACGGTCCCAAGCGGAAAGCCTCGCCCACCACCTCCGACAACTTGGCTTCTCCGATGTCGAAGTCCCCTGGCCCGGCGACTCCGTCACCCTGGACTCCCCCCCTCAACGGCTCGCCTGAGCTTCGCCCCATCTTTCCGCCGCGATCATTCCCCAGACCCTGGGGCGATCCAGCTCGGACCATTCCCAATCTGCCGCAGACCGGTGATCACCTGGTCCGCACCCGCCGATGTCCCACAATCCGCTGACCGGGGTCTGTGGTGAGGCGGACCAGCCCCTGCTGATGGACACCGTGCGATGGCCAGATATTACGTCGTTTGACACTTGCAAAATTACATCGATTTGAAAACTGCTCCTGGATTATCCTTGACTTCACGGACCTATGTGCTCGTTGCCATTGGTTCTTATTTGAGTTTGTCGATGCTCCACACCCGCACGGTCTTATCACCGCTTCCCGAGACGATGTAGCGGCCATCGGGTGTCACCGCCACGCTAGTGACCCCGCCTTGGTGTCCGGTCAGCTTTTGCACTTCCTTACCGGTGGCCCGTTCCCACACCCGCACGGTCTGGTCGGGGCTTCCCGAGACGATGTAGCGGCCATCGGGTGTCACCGCCACGCTCCAGACCAAGCCTTGGTGTCCGGTCAGCTTTTGCACTTCCTTACCGGTGTCCCGTTCCCACACCCGCACGGTCTTATTACCGCTTCCCGAGACGATGTAGCGGCCATCGGGTGTCACCGCCACGCTCCGGACCCCGTCTTGGTGTCCGGTCAGCTTTTGCACTTCCTTACCGGTGTCCCGTTCCCACACCCGCACGGTCTGGTCCCAGCTTCCCGAGACG
>Ga0209017_10001691_pt1 | contig 16073 bp, 14 predicted proteins | sample YNPBryunderm2012_FD_185812 | JGI IMG/M metagenome (GOLD analysis project Ga0209017, IMG submission 185812) | Anoxygenic and chlorotrophic microbial mat microbial communities from Yellowstone National Park, USA - YNP Bryant MS undermat 2012... ... | reverse complement strand
GAGCGGCGCGAGGAGGCGGCGGCGGCCTATGCGCGCGCCTTCGCGGAGGCGCCCTCGCGCGATCTCGCGCTGCGCGAGGCGGCGGCCTGGCAGGCGGCGGGCAAGCGGGACGAGGCGGTGCGGGCGCTCTCGGCCTGGCTCGCGCGCGAGCCGAACGATCCGGTGGTGAACGCTCAGCTTGCACAGTTCGAGATCGCCGCCGGGCAGAACGAGGCGGCTGAGCGGCGCCTCGCCCGCGTGGTCGAGCAGGCGCGGGAGGACTGGGTCTCGCTGAACAACCTCGCCTGGCTGATGCAGGCCCGCGCCGACCTCGATACGCCGACAGGACGCGCCACCCTGGCCGAGGCCCGCCTGCTTGCCGAGCGCGCCTACTATATCAGCCCGACTCCGGAGACTTCCGACACGCTCGGCTGGATCCTCGCCCGCGAAGGGCAGATCGCCACAGCCGTGCCGCTCCTGCGCCAGGCGGCGACGGCTGCGGTGCAGCGCCAGCGCGGCGACCCTGCGATGCTTTACCGCCTCGCCTATGCGTTGCGTGCGGCAGGACAGCGCGAGGAGGCGATCCGAATCCTCGAACCGGTGCTTGCGGCCAACCTGCAGTTCCCCGAACGCGAGGCCGCGGCGCGGCTGCTCGCGGAGCTGCGCGCCGGCGGCTGAAGCAGGCCGGACGCAGGGACAGGGCCGATGCGCGATCTCGCCTTCGCAGCAACGCTCGTGTCGCTGCTCGCGCTCGCGGCGGCGCGCCCCTTCGTCGGCGTGCTCGTGTGGTGCTGGATCGGCTTCATGAACCCGCACCGCGAGTGCTGGGGCTTCGCGGTCAGCATGCCTTGGGCGATGCTGACCTTCCTCGTCACTGTGTTCGGCTGCGTGGTGGCGCGCGAGCCGAAGCGGCTGTCGCTGAACGCCGTGACGGTCCTGCTTGCCGTCTTCGGCGTCTGCATCACCCTCACCTCGATTATCGGCATCACCCCGGCGGAGCAGCGTTGGCAGATGTGGGACAGGACCATCAAGGTCCTGGCTGGGCTGCTGCTGACCAGCGCGATGCTGACCGAGCGGCGCCGGGTCGACGCGCTCGTCTGGATCATGGTGATCTCGCTTGGCTTTTATGGCGTGAAGGGCGGCCTCTTCACGCTCGTCACGGGTGGCAAGTACAAGGTGCTCGGCCCCCACCTCACGATGGTCGCTGACCGCAACCACATCGCGGTCGGCCTGCTGATCGCCCTGCCGCTGATGAACTATCTAAGGCTTCAGGCGAGGCACCGGATCGTGGGCATGGGTCTTGCCTTCGCCATGGCGATGACGGTGTTCGCCGCCATCGGCACGCAGTCGCGCAGCGCCCTGATCGCGCTTACCGCCACGGTTGGCGTGTTCTGGCTGCGCAGCCGGGGAAAGATTGTCTCTGGCATGGCGATGGGGGTGCTCGTCGCCAGCGCGATCGCCTTCATGCCCGACACTTGGGTCGAGCGCATGAACACGATCCAGACCTACGAGCAGGACGCCTCGGCGATGGGGCGGATCACGATCTGGATGGCGGCGCTCGCCCTGACGCAGGCGCACCCGCTCACCGGCGTCGGCTTCAACGCCACCTACTCTCAAGGCGTCGTCAACACCGTCACGCCGCACATCACGGCGCGGGCGACACACAACATCTGGCTTGAGGTGCTGGCCGACCACGGCGTCCCGACCTTCCTCGTCTGGCTGTCGATCTTCTTAAGCGGCGTCTGGTACAGCCTCCGCATCGTTCGAGAGGCCCGCGACCGGCCGGAACTCGGCTGGGCCTATGACCTTGCGCGGATGAGCCAGGTCTCGATGGTCGCCTATGCGGTCGGCGGCAGCTTCCTATCCCTCTCCTACTGGGACTTCTTCTGGACCATCCTTGTGGCGATCGGCGCGACCCATGGCCTTGTTGCCCGTGCGATCAGGGAAGGGGCACGGGCAGCGCCGCTGACCTGGCGGGCGCGACCCGCCATGCAGGCGGCCGCTGCCGAGCGCGCATGAGAGGAGGGGGCGGATGCAGAGCCTCTATTTCGTCGCCATGCTCATCGGCGTGGCATGGCTCGCTGTCTGGTCGATCCTGCCGCTCGACCTGCGCCGGCGCGGCTGGTGGCCGTTCGACCTACGCGAGGAAGGGTCGGGGTCGCTGAGAGATGAGCCACCCGCACGCCCTCGCCGCGGCGGCAGCGGCGGAGCAGACGCCCGCCCCGGCGCGCCCGAAGCTGCGGCTCCTGACCTTCAGCACCCTCTACCCGAACGCGGCGCAGCCCAATCATGGCGTGTTCGTCGAGAACAGGCTCAGGCATCTCGTCGCCAGCGGTGAAGCGGAAAGCACCGTCCTCGCCCCGGTGCCCTGGTTCCCCGGCCGCACGCCGGGGCGGGCGGCGGTTCCGGCGCGCGAGGAACGCCATGGCCTGACTCTGTACCATCCGCGCTTTCTCGCCTTGCCCGGCCTCGGCATGGTGACCAACCCTGCGGCGCTCTACCACGCATCCCGCTCGACGCTGGCGCGGCTTCTCGCCGACGGCCTCGCCTTCGACCTGATCGACGCGCACTACCTCTATCCCGACGGCGTGGCCGCGATCCGGCTCGGCGCTGACTTCGGCAAGCCGGTCGTGATCACCGCCCGCGGCTCCGACACGAGCCTGTTGCCGCACTACCGCCTGCCGGGCCGCAGGATCCGCGAAGCGATCGCCCGTGCGGACGCGCTGATTGCGGTCTCCGCAGCCCTCGCCGAAGGCCTGATCGCTCTCGGCGCGCCGCGGAGCAAGGTCACGGTGCTGCGCAACGGCGTCGATCTCGAGGCGTTCCGCCCGGTGCCGGATCGGGCTGGCTTGCGCGCCGCGCTCGGCCTCGAGGGCCCGACCCTGCTCTCGGTCGGGCACCTGATCGAGCGTAAGCGGCACCACCTCGTGATCGAGGCGCTCGCCCTGCTTCCGGACCATCGGCTGCTGATCGCCGGCGAGGGGCCGGAGCGTGGAGCGCTCGAAGCGCGGGCGTCCGCGCTCGGGGTGGCGGGCAGGGTGCGCTTCCTCGGCGCCGTGCCGCACCGCGAGCTCGCTCGCTTCTACACGGCGGCTGACGTGATGGTGCTCGCCTCCTCGCGCGAGGGCTGGGCGAATGTGCTGCTCGAATCCATGGCCTGCGGCACACCCGTGGTGGCGACCCCCGCCTGGGGCTCGCGCGAGGCGGTCGCCGCCCCGGAGGCCGGAATCGTCGTCGAGGAGGCGACTGCGCAAGCGATCGCCGCCGCCGTGCGGACGCTCGCCGCCTCCCCGCCTGACCGGGCGGCAACGGCGGCCTATGCCGCGCGCTTCACCTGGGACGACACCACCGCGGGACAGCTCGCGCTGTTCCGCCGGGTCCTGGCGGGGCGGCGATGAGCGGCGCACGGACAGGGCATCGGGGCAGCGACCGAAACAATTCCGCAACGGCCGCCCGCCATTCTCAAAGCGTATCCAGAATGACGCCGCTATTTCCGGTCAGGAAAGCATTGGTGAGGATCGCAAAGGCGCTTTCCTGGCACCTCAGAATACTGACCCTGATCCACAGGGTGCGGAACCGCAACGTACTGACGGTCGCGATGTTCCACCGAGTCCTTCCGCCGGAGGATCCTCGTTTCGCCGGCGCTCACCCGAATTACACGGTGAGCCTCTCAGATTTCGAAGCGATTCTCGACTTCTTCGGGCGTTTCTATGCGGTTATCGATCTCGCTGCGGTCGAGCGCGCGGCCGCGGGCGCGGCCAGGCTGCCGCCCTGCCCGCTGCTGATCACCTTCGACGACGGCTGGCGGGACACGGTCGAATATGCACTGCCCGCGCTCGCCGCGCGCGGCATGCCGGCGGTGGTGTTCGTCGCCACAGGTTTCATCGGCAACGCGCGCGGCTTCTGGCAGGAGCGTGTATTCGACGCGGTCGCAACCCGAGAAGGCGACGCTGCAGGCGATGCCCGTCTCGCCGCGCTCGAGAAGGCCGATGCGGCCGCGGTCGGGGAAGCCCTGGCTGGGCTTGCGGAACGGGCCTTGCCGCGCTGCATGGCCGATGGGTCGGAACTCGGCGCGCTCGAGAGGGCTGGCGTCGTCATCGGCGGCCACGGCCACAGCCACACGCCCCTGACCGACGTCGCGGATGCCGGCGCGGAACTCGCTGCCTGCCGCGAAACCCTCGCCCGCCACGGCCTCGGCGGTGCGCGGCCCGCGTTCTCCTTCCCGCATGGGCGCTGCACGGCTGGCCTTGTCGCGGCGGCGCGGGCAGCAGGCTTCGGCCTCTGCTTCACGAGCGCTCCGGTCCTCTCCCCAGCCCCTGCTCTCAACGGCGCGAACGGCATAGGGCGCGTCCCGATCACGATGCCGCATCGCGGCGCGCACGCGGGCCGAAGCATGGCTGAGCTTGCCTTCGATCTCGTCAGCAGACCGCACGCCAAGGGCTGATGCAGAACAGCGCCGCACGCTCGGCAGAGGTGAAGCCGCCAGCCGCTCTCGATGCAGCCGAACGCGAGGCTTGGCGGTCGTTCCAGGCGGCGACCCCCTCCCTCGCGCGCGCCTTCTTCACCCCCTCCTTCGCTGTCGCCTGCGGCCGGGCCTGGCCCGATGCCCGCGTGGCGGTGATCCGGGAGAGGGGGGAGATCGCCGCCTTCTTCCCCTTCCAGTTCGCAGGACCGTGGCACCGCCGCTTGGGCCTTGCCGAGCGCATCGGCGGGGCGATGTCGGACCATTCCGGCATCGTCGCAAGGCCCGGCTTCCGGATCGCGCCCGGGGAGCTTCTGCGGCTCTGTGGCATCGGCGCTCTGTTCATCGACCACCTGAGCGAGGGGCAGGCCGCATTCGGCCTGGCCGGCGAAGAGAGCGAGACCGGCCACCTGATCGACCTCGCGAACGGGCCCGACGCCTATCTCACCGCTCTCACCGCCGCCGACAGGCGATTCGTCGCCGACACCGAACGGCGGCTGCGGCGACTCGAGAAGGACTTCGGCGCGGTGCGCTTCGCCATCACCGATCGCCCGGCCTGGGACGACGTCGCTGCGGTGATCGCTGCAAAGAGGGCGCAGTACGAGCGCACCGGCGCGGGCGACGTCTTCGCCGCCCCCGAGCGGGTCGCGCTCCTGCGCGCGCTCGTCGAGGAGCGCGAAGACGACTGCCTTCCCCTCCTCGCCACCCTCAGCGCCGGCGAGCGCGTGCTTGCACGCCATCTCGGCCTTCTGCATGCGGGCTGTCTCAGCTACTGGTTCCCGGTCTACGACCCGGCCGCGCGCGCGGTGTCGCCAGGCCGGATCCTGCTTTGGCAGACGATCCTCGCAGCCGGCAGGCACGGCATCGTCCTGATCGATCGCGGTGCCGGGGATTCCCAGGCGAAGAGGGATTTCTCGACGCGCGAGCAGCGGTTCGGCCGAGCCATGTGGCAGGCAGGCGGGCTCCGGGCTTTCGGCGCGCGGGCGCTGCAGAGCCTTGCCTGGAGGTTCGGGCGGTGAGCGGAGGCGAGACATCGGGCAGTCTCGGCCGCGCCATGGCGATCGGCGCGTTCTGGATGGTCGCCAGCCGCTGGGCGCTGCGGATGATCGGCCTTGCGAGCACGATCCTGCTCGCGCGGCTCCTCGCACCGCAGGATTTCGGGCTTGTCGCCATGGCGATGCTGGTGGTTGGGCTGCTCGAGACCTTCGGCGAGACCGGGCAGCGTCATGCGCTCGTGCGGATGCACGAGCCGACGCGCGAGCACTACGACACCGCTTGGACCTTCAGCGTGCTGATCGGCGTCGGCACGGCCGCTGCCCTCGCCCTTGCTGCGCCCCTGGCGGCGCGCATCTTCGGGGAGCCGCGCCTCGTCTGGATCATCAGCCTACTCTCCCTCAGGCCGCTGATGGGCGGGTTTGAGAACATCGGCACGGTCGACCTGCAGCGGCGGTTCGAGTTCCGCCGCGACCAGGAGATCATCATCTATGCCAAGCTCGTGTCCTTCCCCGTCGCCATCGCGCTTGCTCTGCTCCTGCGGAGTTACGTGGCGCTGATCGCCTCGATACTCGTCAACGGCCTCGTCCGGCTCGCGCTGAGCTATGTCTATTCGCCCTACCGTCCGCGCCTAAGCCTCGCGCGGGCGCGGGATCTCTGGAGCTTCTCCGCCTGGACGCTGGTGACGCACCTGACGCACTTCTTCTCGGAGCGGACCGACCGGGCAGCGGTCGGTCTCCTGCTCGGCGCCCAGGCGATGGGCACCTACACGGTCGCCTACGAGGTCGCGACGGCGCCGACCGAAGAACTCATCGTGCCGCCCGAACGGGCGTTCTACGCCGTCTATGCCCGCGCCGCGGGAGACCCAGAGGCACTGCGGGAGCACTATCTCGCGGCACTCGCCTTCATCTCGCTGGTCGCCGCGGCGACGAGCACGGGCGTGGCGCTGGTCGCCGAGGACGCGGTGCGGACACTGCTCGGGGAGAACTGGCTCGCCGCGATACCGCTTCTGCCTTGGCTCGCTCTGGGCGCCGGGGTGCTCGGAATCGCGCGAACGGCGATCACGTCCCTGCTCGCGGCCGGCCATGCCTTCGCCAATGCCATGCGCGGCCTCGCCTTCGTCGCTATGCTGGTGCCGCTCGCCTGGGGGGGCGTCGGCGCCTACGGCATGGAGGGGGCGGCGGCGGCGCGCCTGCTGGCGGCGCTCCTGATCGCGCCGGTGCTGGCGCTGCTCGCGGTGCGGCTGCTCGGCATCCCGCTGCGCGCTCTCATCGGCGCGGTGTGGCGGCCGGTCGCGGCGGCGGCGGCCATGGCGGCCGCCGTGCGGCTGGTCCATCCGCTGCTGCCGCCCCTGCCACCGCTCAGGCTCGCTTTGGATGCCGTCTTCGGGGCGTGCGTCTACGCCGCCTCGGTGCTTCTGTTCTGGCACGCCGCGGGCCGCCCGCGCGGGCCGGAACGGGCCGTGCTCGAGACGGTGTCCTTGCGTCTGCGCCGCACCCTGGCGCTTCTGCGCTGATGGCGCAGCGCCCAGAGCGGTTTCCACACGGGTGGAACCGCTCAGGACATGCTATGCGAGCATCTTCACACACACGGCTGATTCAAGCCGTGTGCGATCTGCTCTGAGGCCCTGACCAGAGCGCCTCAACCCGATCAACGGCCCTCATGCCCCTCGTCCTTGTCACCGGCGGCTGCGGCTTCATCGGCTCCCACTTGGCCGAAGCCCTGGTCGCGCGCGGCGACAGGGTGCGCGTGCTCGACGACCTCTCAACCGGCAGCCGCGCCAATCTCGCCCCCGGCGCCGAACTCGTCGTCGGCGATGTCGCCGACCCGGCAACGGTCACCCGCGCGATGGAGGGAGCGTCCGTCTGCTTCCACCTCGCCGCCATCGCCTCGGTCGAGCGCGGGGTGAAGGAATGGCTCGCCACCCACCGCACCAACCTTTCAGGCACCATCACCGTGTTCGACGCCGCCCGCGCCGCCGGACGAATACCAGTCGTTTACGCCTCCTCTGCGGCGGTCTACGGCGAGCAGGAGAGGCTTCCGATCGCCGAGGATGCGCCAACCCGCCCGCTTTCTGCCTATGGCGCCGACAAACTCGGCTGCGAGCTGCATGCGCGCGTTGCCGGTCATGTGCACGGCGTGCCCACCCTGGGCCTGCGCTTCTTCAACGTGTTCGGCGCCCGACAGGACCCAGCCTCGCCCTATTCAGGGGTGATCTCGATCTTTTGCGATCGGCTCGTCCGTGGCGAGCGCGTGCGAATCTACGGCGATGGCAAGCAGACGCGCGACTTCGTGCATGTGCGCGACGTCGTTGCCGGCCTGCTCGCGGCGGAGCGTGCGGCAGATGTTTCGGCACCTGTGACGAATCTCTGCACCGGCAGGCCGACCTCCGTGCTTGAGCTCGCGCGCGCCGTCGCCGGGCTGTGCGACCCCGAGGGCAGGATCCCGCCACCAGAGTACCTGCCGCCGCGGGCCGGGGAGATACGCCATTCCGTCGGCGCGCCGGACCGTGCCGCGGCGCTGCTCGGCGTATCGGCGACGGTCTGCCTCAGGGAGGGGCTGCTCGACGTGATCGACTGGATCCGGGCGGGGCGGCCTGGGCTCGTGGCCGGGTGACGGCTGAGCCCTGCCGGTCCTCAGTTCAACACGAGACGCGCGACCCAGCCGATGCCGAGCCAGAGGCCGGCGGACACGAGCAGGATCACGCCCGCGGCAAGCGGCCAGGCAAGCCGCTCCTCACTCTCCGTGGCGGCCGGGGCATGCCATGTCGCAGCCTCGCCGGCTATGATCGCCGACGCCCTCGGCCGTGTGCGCTGCTTTCCAGGATCGGCCCGCATTGGCCCCGACTCCTCTGCAAACGCCATCAGTCTATTCTAGTGAATGGTAAACAGATTGCTAATCACACTCGCGCAGGTTGTGGACGCTTGAGCAGGTTTTTCCGGCAGACTGGGGGCGGCCTGCCCGGGTGTATCCCTCCGGGCGATCCAGCCGGGGGAGAGCTGGTGATGTGCGGCGTGGTCGGCCTGTTGCACCCACTCGACCAGACGGAGCCTGATCTCACAGCCTTGCGCCGGATGGCCGAGGCGATCCGCCGACGCGGCCGGGACGGCGACTGATTTCACGTGGAACTGCATCCCGCCCCAGGTCATGAAAGGCTTGCGATCGTCGATCTCGCCGGCGGCGCCTAGGCGATGGGGACCGAGGACGGGGCTGCGGTTGTCAGCGTCAACGGCGCAATCTACAACCACAACACGCTGCGGGCGGAACTCGAGAGCGCGCCGGGCACCGCTTCCGCATCCGCTCCGACACCGAGGCGATCCTGCTCGGCTGGCGCGAATGGGGGATTGATGTGCTCGGGCACCTGAACGGCATGGCCGCCTTGGCGCTCCGGGACAGGACCAGGGGCGAATGCCCGCTTGCCCGCGCCCCCTCGGGCGGGAAGCCGCTGCATCTCGCCTGGACCCTGCTCATGTTCGAGGGCCTCCTTGCCGCAAAGGCGGCCTCGGTCCGGCCGGGAGCGCTGGTGGCCTGAGCCATGGCCGCCCCCTCTCCCCAGGCCGCTCCCGCGCTGCCGGTGACGCCCCCAGCCGCAGGCGAGGCCTCGGTCAGCGTCGTCATCCCCGCCTACAACGCCGCCGACACGATCGGCCGGGCGCTCGATTCCGTCGCCGCCCAGACCATGCCACCGGACGAGGTGATCGTGGTCGATGACGGCTCGACCGACGGCACCGCCGCACTCGTGGCCGCCCGGACCGACCTGCCCATCCGGCTCATCGCCTCGCCCGGGCGCAGCGGCGCGGCGGCAGCGCGCAACCTCGGCATCGCCGCGGCTAGGGGCGAGTTCGTCGCCTTCCTCGACGCAGACGACGAGTGGCTGCCAGAGAAGCTCGCCCGACAGCTCGCCGTCATCGTGCCTGCGCCGCGGATGAGCTTCGTCGCCTGCCGCTCCTTCGAGTACGCCCATGATGGCAGCCCGATCGGGCCAATCCATGCGGATGTGCCGGTGGTGACCGGACCGGAGGCCTGGCGGACTCTGCTCGCCGCCACCTTCGTCTCAACGCCCTGCGTGCTGGCGCGGCGATCGGTGCTGCAGGCGATCGGCGGCTTCGACCAGAGTCTGCCGATCGCCGAGGACCAGGACCTCTGGATACGCCTTGCGCTCGCCGGCGAGGTTGGGTTCGTCGACGAGGTGCTGGTGCGCGTGCATGAGCGGCCGACGAGCCTCTCCCGCACCTACAAGCCGCAGGAGCCGGAAATCGCCCTGCGCATGGCGCTCAGCCATATCGCGCGCGAGCGCGGCCGGCTGACGCGGGCGGAACTGCACCACGCCCTCGCCACCCGGCTTGCCCAGAACGGGCGGCGACTTTACGCGGGAGGGCGGCGGCTGCGCGGCCTCGCCATCCTCGCCCGCGCCGTCCTCTATGGCGGCCCGATCTGGCAGAACCTGCAGTTCGTGCTCAGCAACGCCCCTGGGGCGGCAGCGCTCAAGGCGAGGTTGCGCGCGTTGCGCCCTCGATCTGGCGGCCGATGATCGGCAGGTCGATCACCATGTTCGCAGGCCTCGGCCTGACCTCGCCCCGCAGGCGATAGATCCTCAGCTCCCGGTCCTCGACCGGAACGTTCGCCGCCACAGCGATCCGCCCGACCTCCTCGAACTCAGCTCCATCGAGCACGCGCTGCAGCCGCGCCATCGCTTCGAGATCGGTCCAGAAATCGCGTTGCGCCACCACAACCGAGACGCCCAAGTCCCTGATCCGCTCGAGCAGCGTCGCCTCGTCGTAGTCACGCTGGGCGACGCCGAGCTCGCGCCGCACGGCGACCGAAAGCAGAATCTTGTCCGCCCGGATCGTCACCAGATCGGGACGGTCGGAGACGGTGCGCATGCTGAAGACGAAACTGCCGTCCCGCTTGCCCGAGAACAGCACGGCCGACTGGGGTGTTGCGAGCGCTGCCGTCCGCCGCGCAGCCTCCGCGTAGCCGTCGACCCTCGGCACCGGGTTCAGCGCCAGGCTGAGCGCCAGGAACAGAGCGGCGGCGAGCGCCGGCACTTGGCGCGGCAAGGCGGCGAGCCCAAGGACCCAGGCGAGGCCCGCCGCTGCCCAGACAGCGATCGGAACGAGCAGGATGGTCCCGTGGCGAGCCTCCTTCAGTTCGATGAAGGAAAGGGCAAGATAGGACAGCACGAACCAGAGGAGGAGCATCGTCCGCTCCCCCCTCGCCCAGGTGCCGACCCTGCCGGCGAGGCTCCCGCCAAGCCCGACTGCGGCGAGGACCAGCACAGGCCAGGTGACCATCCCGGGCAGGGCGCGGGCATACCAGACCCAACCTGCGAGACTGTACCGCGTGGCCGGGGTGTCGGCGATCTCGACCACCGACTGCACGTTCGCCTGCCCGAACAGAAGAGTTAGCGCCATAAGCGGGACGAGACCGGCGAGGAAGGCGCCGGCAGCTAGCCAGGTGCGCCGCTCCGCAAGCATCCCCCCCCTCCCGCGCAGCAACAGGGCCGCAAGCGCAGGCGCGGCGAACACCATGCTCAGCTTTGTGTAGAGGGCAGCGAGCAGACAGGCGCAAGCCGCGGCAAGCGTTGCCGTCCGCCCGGCGCGGGCATGGGCGACCGCGAACACCGCTGCCCAGACGAGCCAGCAGAGGCCCGGGATCTCCAGCATCACCTGCCTGCCCCAGAGCCCCGTCTCAGGCAGGCCAAGGAGGATCAGGGCAGTGGCCAAGGCAGCAGGCGGGGGCAGCCAGAAGCGGGCGAGCGCCATGGTGCCGAGGCCGAGGCCAAGCGCATGCAGCGCCACCATCGCTTGCGCCACCGCGTGGCTTTCCCCGAACACGAGGAAGGCCGGGGCGCTCAGGGCGTAGAACAGGGGCGGATAGAACAGGATCGTCAGCGCCGGATACCGGATGTACCAGTCGAGCGCGAACTGCTTCGGGTCGTCGACCGGCAGCGCGACCAGAACGTCCTTTAAGAAGATTCCGTTGAGCCCGTGCCTTGGCGCGTCGCTCCACCAGAAGGCGCCATCGAGCGGGGAGGTGACGTAGAACGCAACCGTGGCGGCAAGCAACAGGAGGAGAGAGGAAGTGTCGGCGATTGGCCAGCAAACCGCGGACCGGAAATGCGTGTTTCTCACCGTCTGGGCCCTCGGGCGCAAGATCTCTACAGGCTTGTAACGCAGGCTTGTAACGCAACAGTGCGAAATGATCGCCTAACATCTCGCATGGCTGGCGACACAGCGACCGACGCGACCGCCGTCCCCCTCGCCGTCGATCTCGACGGCACGCTCGTGCAGGGCGACACGCTCTACGAGCTCTTCTTCGCCTGCCTCAGGCGGAACCCGCTTGCGCTTCTGCGCGTGCCGCTCTGGATGCTCGCGGGGAGGGACGTGCTCAAGCGGCGCCTCGCCGAGGCGGTCGACCCTGCAGGCGTCGCTCTCGTCTTCCACGCCCCTGTGCTCGAGTGGCTGCGCCGCGAGGCGGAGGCCGGGCGGCGGATCGTGCTTGCCACTGCCGCCGATCGCGCGGTCGCCGAGGCGGTTGCCGCGCGCCTTGACCTGTTCGACACCGTGCTTGCGACCGAGCCTGGACGGAACCTGCGCGGGCCGGCGAAGGCGGAAGCGCTCGTCGCCCGCTTTGGTGAGGGCGGCTTCGATTATGCCGGCAACGATTCGCACGACCTGCCGATCTGGCGCCGCGCCCGACGCGCCATCGTGGTCGCTCCTCCCGGAGCGTCGATCGCAGGCCGCGCACGCGCAGCGGCAGGCGAGGTGCAGCACATCCCGGTTCCAGGCTTCTCGCCCTCAGCCGCGCTGAAAGCGATGCGGCTGTACCAGTGGGCGAAGAACATGCTGGTCTTCGTGCCGCTAATCGCCGCCCACAGGGTGGATGAGCCGCTGCTTCTGGCCCAGGCGGTGGCGGGATTTCTGGCGATGGGGCTCGTCGCCTCTGCCGGCTACATCATCAACGATCTTCTCGACCTGCAGGCGGACCGGGCGCACCCGCGCAAGCGCCGCCGCCCCTTCGCCTCCGGCGCGCTTGCAGTGCCGCATGGGCCGCCCCTCGCCTTTGGCCTGCTCGCGGCGGGGCTCGGCCTTGCCATGGTCGTCTCGAGCGCGCTTGCGCTGTGGGTGGCGTTCTACCTTGCCCTCACCCTCACCTACTCCCTCTGGCTCAAGCAGAAGGTGCTGGTTGACGTCTTTCTGCTCGCCGGCCTCTACACCCACCGCATTCTCGCCGGCGCGATCGCGACCGCGATCGCCCCCTCTTTTTGGCTGCTTGCGCTGTCGATGTTCTTCTTCCTCAGCCTTGCGATGCTGAAACGCTATTCGGAGCTGCTCGACCTCGCCCGCACAGCCGGCTCGCCCAGCACGGTCAGGGCCCGCGGCTACCGCGCCGAGGACGTCGAGACGCTCGGCAGCCTCGGCATGGCAGCTGGCTTCTCGGCCGTGTTCGTGCTCGCGCTCTACATCGACAGCAGCAACGTGCGCGAGCTCTACCGGACGCCGGAGATCTTCTGGCTCTGGTGCCCGCTCCTGCTCTACTGGCTGAGCCGGATGTGGGTCGGCGCCCGCCGGGGCGTGGTCGACGATGACCCGCTCGTGTTTGCGCTGCGCGACCGGGTCAGCCTGATCGTGTTCGGGCTTATGCTCGCTCTTGCGGCTGCCGCGGCGGCGTTCGATCTCCGCTGCTTGCTGCCCGGCGGCTGCTGAGCAAGTCGGTCCGGCGAGACGGCGCGAGCCTGCCGCGAATGCCGGAGACAAGCGCATGCACCTTGGCATGCACCCTTCCGACAATGTCGGGGCGGACCAGTTCCGCCCAGGCGAGCATCGTTTCGCCGGTGGCAAGGCTGCGCTTGTAGCGCGCGTCCCCCGCAAGGAAGTCATACCGCGTAAGCCCGGCCGCCAGCGCCTCTTCGATCGCAAGCGCGTGGCCCACGACGCCTGGCCTCGCCTGCGGCGTTCCAGGGAACTGCCGGAACCCGCTCTGGTAGGCATAGACCGTGCCGCCGTGGCGGAAGTTGTAGAGGAAGCCGAGCACCTGCCCGCCCGCGTCTATCCGGAGGAGGTCGAGCTCGCCGCGTCCCCGCGCCTCGCGCGCGAGCGCCTCGTGGAAGCGTCGCATGAAGCTGCCCGCGAAGGCTCCGGGCTTCCCCCGGCTCTGCCAAGCATCGGCGTGCAGACGGATCATCTCGGCAAGCCAGGCCAGGGTCTCGGCATCGCTGCCGGGCCGGCTCAGGGAGCTGGGGCCCAACGCCTCGAAATGCCGCAGGCTGCAGCGGAGCTGCGCACGGGTGTTGCGGCTTCGCGTCGTGAGGAAGTCACTTCCGCGAATCGCCTCGAGGTCGACGAAAGGCGCGGGTTGCGTTCTCAGCCGAAGCGGGATGCCGCCTGCGGCCGCGGGCAGGGCGTGTGGCACGCCGGAGAGGACAAGACGCCTGATTCCGGGCACTGACCAAGCGGCGGCAAGAATCCGCTGTTGCAGCTCTGGCGGCGCGCCCTGCTCGACCAGCGGCGCGTTGTGCTCGATGTAGATCGAATCGCGGTCGCGGTCGCCGCTCTCCGCAAGGTAGAGCGTGTTGCCGCGGCGGTTGAAGAGCGCAAGCCCGACGGTCTTGCCCTGCCGGGTGGCCCGCACCAGAACTGGTTCGGCAAAGCGCTCGGCGGCGAGGCAGCCGAGCCAGGTCCAGGACTGGAAGAACGAGAAGGCTCGTGCCCGTTCTTCCAGGGCACGCCATTCTTCGGCAAGTTTCCCGAAATCGGGAAAGGCGGCAAGCGTGATTTCAGGCTCCGCAATGCCACATCCCTTTCGTTCTTCGACCGCCATCCGCGCCGCCTGACCTCTATACCTGCGCCCAAGGCCCCTCCAGAATGTTCGCGCTGTTTGGAGGGATCGACCTGCCATGTCGGCGCAGGGTCTCGCAGCAACCCTGCTGCTTCCGCCGCTCCTTCTGGTTCTGCTCACGCTTGCTGCCGGCGTGATGGTTGTGCGCGTCGCCGCGCCTGCCGGCAAGCGCCTCGGCCTGCTGATTGTCCTCGCCGCGCTCGGCCAGCTCCTGCTCGCCACCCCGTATGTCGCAAAAAGCCTCGCACTTGGCCTGCAGTAGGCCATTCCGGAGTCGCGCTCGAGCCCGGCTCCCGGGGCGATCGTCGTGCTCGGCGCAGAGGTCGCGCGCGGAAAGGACGGGCTGGCGGTCGGCCCGCTGACCCTTGAGAGGCTCCGGGCGGCGGCAGCGCTGTGGCGACGGACCGGGTTGCCGCTTCTGGTGACCGGCGGCCCGATCCGTTCCGGCGAGATTCCGCTTGCCGTCCTGATGGCCCAGAGCCTTGTGGAAGACTTCGGGGTCCCGGCCCGCTGGATCGAGGCGGAGGCCCTGGACACCGCCGGAAATGCTCGGCTCAGTGCTGCCATGCTCGGGCGGGAGGGGATCGCCGCGGCTTATGTCGTGACGCATGCCTGGCACCTCCCTCGCGCTCTCGAGGCGTTCGACAGGACTGGGCTTGTGGGCCTGCCCGCTGCGGTGCGCCTGGAACTCGGCCCCTCAGGCTCGGTTACGGACTGGGTGCCACGCGCCGACCAGCTCGTCGCGAGCTGGTTTGCCTTGCGCGAGTGGCTCGGCAGGGTGGTCTACCGGCTCCGCGACGGCCCCCCGTCCCGCTCCTTGGAGCGTCAGTAGAGTCCCCTCCCCTACCCTGCTAGCCGAGGCCGAGCCGGCGTGCTTCCTGCCGCGGCACGGCGGGGCTGGAGGGGTAGAGGGTGATCCCGTTCTGGCTCGCCTCCACCTGCGCTTCGGGATAGACCGCAAGCGCGAGTTTGAGCGCATCAAGGAAGGTCGGCTTGATCTGCCGCACGAGCTTGAACCCTGCGCCGAACTGGCTGTGGATCGCGGCCCAGCTGACAGCGGTCGGCTTGCTCAGCGAATGCAGCCTGTAGGCAAGCCAGATATAGACGTCGATCGCAAGGCTGCGGGTGCTGATCGCGCGGATCGCCTCCTCGCGCACGGGAACGGGATGCTCCCTAAGGGAGCGCCAGAACCCTTCGTCGAGGCGCACCCTGTCTTGCCAAAGCGAGGGCTGGCCGTCGTCGATCACGCCGGCGAAGGAGATCGCGTCCTGCACAAAGGCGCCGTTGTGGCGCACCTCCGCACCGTTGTGGCGCTCGGTGAAGAAGGTGAGGCGGCAGGCCGAAATCCGCCGCGCCTGCTCGGCGACGAGCTGGTAGGTGCGGCCGCCGGTGGTGAGCGACATGCGCCCCATCCATGATTTCATCGACCGGCCGAGCTCGACCTCCGGAGAGCCTGTCCTGACCGCCTCTGTCTGCAAATAGAGCAGGATCAGCCGAGCGAACGAGCCATAGGGGACACCGACCGGTTGCCCGCGCCTGTCACGGCCGGACTCGACGAGCAGCGTGGTCCTGTGTCCCTCCCTGCGCCAGACGGTTTCCGCGATGCGCTTGTGCGGCAGAGAGGTCATCGCAAAGCCGGCATGGGTGATGCCGAGACGGCTTTCTTCCTCGCCAAGCAGCACCGCTGCTGCTTCGATGGCCTGACGATCGCTTTTCGATGTGGCGAGCGCCCTCGCTCCCTCGACGCCATGTTCCTGGATGAGGCGGTGGACGCTGCCCATGGCGCATCTTGGCGCGC
>Ga0209017_10001680_pt1 | contig 16133 bp, 13 predicted proteins | sample YNPBryunderm2012_FD_185812 | JGI IMG/M metagenome (GOLD analysis project Ga0209017, IMG submission 185812) | Anoxygenic and chlorotrophic microbial mat microbial communities from Yellowstone National Park, USA - YNP Bryant MS undermat 2012... ... | reverse complement strand
CGCCCGCATGTCTTGTTCACCGGCTACGTGCCGCCGGATCTGTTGCCTCGCTATTTCACCAGTTGCGACCTTTTCTGCTCGCCCGCGACGGGTCAGGAGAGTTTCGGCATCGTCCTGCTGGAAGCGATGGCAGCAGGTCGGCCGCCAGTGGCCTTCAACATCCCAGGCTACCGCGAGGTCGTCAGCCACGGGCAGGACGGCTGGCTGGTGCCTGAGATCGGGCCGGAGCCGCTGGCGCAAGCACTGATCGCACTGCTGGGAAACCCCTCCCTCCGTAGGCGCATGGGCGAAGCAGGACGGCAAAAGGCGCTAACCTACTCCTGGCCGCGCATCGCCGAACGCCTGGAAGCCTGTTTCGTGAGAGCGCGCGCCATAGCGGGAGAAGGCTCAGCAGTGGCCGGCGCGCTTGCCGAGGCCCGTGCCGGGCGATGTTGACGAGATCGGACGCGAGCCAAAACGCTTAGGCGCTCGCTGATCCCAATCCCTCTATGACGTGTTGTAGGCGTTTCCACGCCTCGCTGGCTGCCTCCAACTCGCCTCGCAGGCGCTCCAGTTTTTGATGCTCGCCGCGCACAAAGCGCGTATAGGGGCCGATTGCCTCACGCAGGCGGCCTAACGACTTGCGTAACTGGTCATCAAATTGCGCTTGCAGCGTGGCATCTAGCCGAGCCCGCAGCGCGGCGACCTTGTTCCGTAGTTCGGCCTTCGCGCGGTTGCGACGCGCAGGAAGGATGTAAAAGCCCAAAACGACCAACGCGCCAGCGGCCAGGATGCCGCTCACATCCGCCACCGTCGTGGCGAGAACTTTGAGCAGGATCGCCCCCAGGCTCAACGCGCCCAACTGGATCAGCGCGGCCTGCGCCACTGCCGCCCGCACCGATGCGGCCAGGTCTCTCGCTTCTTTTTCCTTGTCGTACGAGGCAACCGCTTCCCGCGCGGCGCGCCCCACCGATTCCAGCAAGGCCCGACGATGATAGGCAAAACCTCCACCCACCTGCCCTACCATGCGGCCCCCCACTTCTTTTTGGGCCACGCGTCGCCGATCCAGGTAGGCCATCATCCCCTGCCATTGGCGATGATCCTGCTCCACCATCCAGTCTATCAACTCCCCGATCTGCGCCTCTATCCGCTGCGGCGTATCGCCCACCACGCGGCGCTCAAATTCGCCGCGCACCCGCTCGGCGTTGAGCAAATCCAACACGCGCCCCAGACGCACCACCTCGTCAAAGAAGGCCGCCCCATGTTCCGACATCTCTAGGAGCAAGGCATCTACGCGCGCCAATTGCCCGCTGAAATCCCGCCTCATGTCGGCCTCATACGCGGCCAAATCCGCCTCTATCACCTCAAGGGTCTGGATGTCGTCGCGCAGAAGCGCCAAACGCCCATCTACAACCTCCATGCCTAGGGCGATCGCTCGCTGGGCCACGCCGACGGGCGACAGAAGTTTCAGACGTGTCCGCTCCCGCTCATCCAACACATCTACAATGAATTGCTCCAAGGCTGCAAAGCGCGACCGCGCCCAAAGGGTCTCGCGCTCCTCGCCCGCAGCCATGGATTTTGCCAGAGACGCACGCTTGGCCGATACAGGGAACACCCGTGGAGAAAGGCCTAGGAGGGCGCGCGCGTTCTCGCGGACAAAACGCACCACGTCCTCCACCTGGCCTTCGCTCTCCAGTATATCTATCTTGTTGACGACGAAGACAACCTTCTTACCCCAAGAACGGATGCGTTCCAGGAAGGCGCGTTCGGATTCGGAAAAGGCGCGGTCAGCCGAGGTGACAAACAAGACCAAATCGCTGCGAGGGATGAAGTCCTCTGTAACGGCCTGGTGGCGTAGCAGCACGGCGTTCGTGCCCGGCGTGTCCACCAGGTTGATGTGGCGCAGCCAACCCACCGGACAGGTCACCGTCAGCGCGTCATCGCTGCCGGCCTCATACCGGTTGAGCGACTCGCCAAAAGTCAGGAGATGAATGCGGCTTGTCGTTGGGGTAACGCCTTCCTCTAGCACCCTTTGCCCCAGCAAGGCGTTAATCAAGGCGGACTTACCGGAGTTGAACTCGCCTACAACAACCAGCAGGAAAAGCTGATCCAACTGCCGTTGCGCCTGCGCCAACGTGCGCGAGGCAGTCTCTATAGGCGCGCCCTCTGCAGCATCTATGCGCGCGAAGAGGACGCGCAGCGCCTGCAGCTGCTCGCGCTCCTCTTGCACCAACGCCTCCTGGGCCTCGTCTAACACATGCTGCAGCATCAGGCCATCCTCCGATCGTACCGCTGATTATAACACACCGTAGGTAGTACCACTATCTCATTGACGCGCGGATGAAAATGCCGATACATAACAAGCGGGGGCCTCTATGATTTCAAGGTTTTTCTATCTATTACACTCGTTTCTCGCGAGGCAACCATGGCGATAGATGAAGAACAAGTTCTCCTGACAGCCCGTGAGGCGGCCCGTTACCTGCACATCAGCCTTTTCACCCTCAACAAGATAGAGAAACAGGGAAGGATCGTGCCTTTCCGCACGCCCGGAGGACACCGGCGCTACAACTTAGCCATGCTGAACGAGTACCTTCAGGCCAGTCGCACCAGCGCCATCTCTCGTCGCAACCAAACCTTGTAGCCTTGGAGGCATCTATGCCCAGAAAAGTCCTCGTCGTTGACGACGAACCGGAACTCTTGCAACTGCTGCGCTACGTGCTGGAAGCCGCGGGAATGGGAGTGATGGTCGCGACCAGCGGCAGGCAAGCCATTGAACTGATAAAACGGGAACGGCCTGATCTCATCCTCTGCGACGTGGTGATGCCAGAACTGAACGGCTTTGAGACGGTTCAAGCCTTGCGCCAAGACCCGGAGACCCGCCATCTGCCTATCCTGATGCTCTCCGCCCGTGGGCAAGCCCAAGATGTACAACGGGCTTTAGACGCCGGAGCCAACGGTTACATCACCAAGCCGTTCTCTTATCGGGAATTGGTGGCAGAGGTCAAGCGCCACCTGCCCGAACACGCGGTCGCGACGCCCTGAAGGGCTTCCGCTGGCACGCATGAGCAACCGTGCCTTTCATCAGGCTGCTCCATCAGCCTTCCAAAATGCGGGCACAGGGATGGCAATCAACCAACAGGAACGAGAAGATTTGCTGTCCGCTCGGGCATACGCGCTGAGCGACGTGATCAAGGCTCTCAGCGCCAACCTCAGCCGCCAGGCGACGCTGGCGGCTGCTTTACAATCTATAGCCATCCATCTCGGCTACAAGGCGGCTGCCCTCGGCCTTTACGATCGCGAAAGACAAACCTGGAGCGCGCAGGTCGCGTATGGCTTGGGCGAAGCCTACCCTGTCAGGAATCAGCCAGACCCGGCTGACAGCGCCGTAGATCGCGAGGCCTTGCAAGGTCGTCCGGTTCTCGTTCGGGACGTGCGCAACGACCCGCGCTGTCAACGCTCCCGCCTGGCGGAGCAGGAAGGCATCCGCAGCATCCTGGCAGTGCCCCTACGCGTTCCGCCCAGCGAGACGGGGCCGATAGCCGGCGTGTTGCGGGTTTATGCCGCAGCGCCCCACGATTTCAGCCCTCAAGAGACGGCCTTCTTGCAAGGGATGGCAGACGTCGTCGGTTACTGGTTGGCCAATGCCGCCGCGCGCGAGGCGCTGGAAAAGAAACTGACCGAGTACCTGGCCAGGATAGAACGGCTTCAGGCAGAAGCCGAACGCGCCCGCGAGGAAGCCCAAAGAGCCATAGAATCAAGAGCAGAGTTCGTGGCCGACATCTCTCACGATCTGCGCACTCCCCTCTCGGTGATCATCGGTTATGTGGAGATGTTGCTAGAGGCCCCCCAAAGGCCGCTTCTCCCCGGCGAGGAAGAAGCGTTGCGCATCGTGATGTCCAATGCCCAAAGGCTTCTCACCTTGATGAATGACTTGGTGGACATGAGCCTGATAGAATCGGGCAAGTTCACCATAGAAGCAGAGCCCGTCGCGCTGGCGCCCATCGTGCAACAAGCCGTTCAGGCGGCGAAGATCTTGGCCGAAAGACAAGGGATCAGGCTCACGGCACAGATAGACGCCGCCTTGCCGATCGTGAACGGGGACGGTAACCGCATCCGCCAGGTGGTCAGCAACCTCATCGTTAACGCCATCCGTTTCACCCCCGGCGGGGGCGAGGTGTGCGTGCGAGCCTACGGGCTCAGCCTCGCCGATAAGCAAGTGGAACGCGCCGAGCCGCCTAACAATTCGGGTCTGGAACCCGGCGAGTGGTTGGTCATCTCCGTGGCCGATACCGGCTTAGGCATTGCGCCGGATGAGCATCGGCACCTCTTCACCCGCCTTCACCGAAGCGCCCAAGGAGGCCGCCGGTCTATTCAAGGAACCGGCATAGGCATGTACGTGGCCAAAGCCATCGTGGATGCCCACGGAGGACGCATTGTCGTGGAGAGCGAGCCGGGCAAGGGCAGCATCTTCAAGGTCGCGCTGAGGGCATTGCCGAACACCCCTGCAGGTCCCCTCCTAGGATGAACGAGCCTCATACAGCAAAGAGACGGTTACCAACCGCTTGCCCGAAAAACGCGCGTCAAGACCTCCTGTCGCTCCGGCTCCGTTGCCCACCGCGGCTGGGCAAAATCCTCAATCACGGTCAACAGTAAGTCCGTGCTGAGGTGCCGGCCCCGATGGATGACGTGCCGAGCGATAAGCCCTTGACGGGTCTGCAACGCAAACATCTGATCAAAGAACAGGTTGCCCAGCCCGTACAGGATCAGCCGCCCATGACGGAAGGCAAGGGCTTGCGGAACATGCGATTGTACGCCGGTGACGATGTCCGCGCCGGCGTCGCTGAGCGCGGAAAAGGCTTCCAACTGGCTAGGTAGCGGCAACGCCTCGTAAGACTCCTCCCACTGCAGTTCCACCAGTACCAGATCGGCGCCTTCGTCCTGGCGCGCCGCTTTGATCTGCTCGGCCATCGTCGCAAAGTCATAACGAGCCGAGCCAGGCGTATCCTCCCCGGCCCAATTGGACGAAGGCCCAAACTGGTTCGCCCCTAAAAAAGCGAGCCGATTGCCGTGATCCTCTACGAGGAGCGGCTTGACCGCCTCGGCCGCGTTCCGGCCCGCCGCGTAGGTGCGAATCCCCTGCTCCCGATAGTAATCCAACGAGGCAAGCATGGCCTCATGGCCGTAGTCGTTCATGTGGTTGCCGGTCAGGCCCACGATGTCGGTGCCGATCTCTTTCAAAGTGGCCACGTACTCCGGCTTGCTACAAAAGATGAGGTTGTCGGGATCGGGGTTCACAGGGCATCCGGCCACAAAGGGAATCTCATTGCTGACATGCGTGATGTCGGCAGCAGCCAACACCGAGGCGATCTTGTGCGCGGGATAGGCGTAATCATTGTAGGCTTCCATCTTAGCGGCGGTCGCGCGCGTGAGGGCGGTCACCCCGGTCATGATCAGGACCGTGAGGCGCGAGGCATCCCGATCGGCCAGGACCACGCGTTCCGCCAGGGCAGCCCGCATTCGCTCAATCGCCTCCGCAGGACCGTGAGCGAAGATGCGTATCGTCAGGGGATAGTCGGCCGGCGCACCGTCCTCCGCCAAGACCAACGCGTTATCCGTAGCCAGGTGCCCGTCCAGAGCCAGGGCCTTCAAGCGCGGCTCCAAGCGATGGAACGGGACGATGCCCAACGCCTCCGGCTCGGCCCACAGGCGATCAGCCAGAGCGTCCGCGCGGACCGACACGACCGGCGCGCCCGCGGCCGGCTCCCCCCATAACCACCGCAACGAGGCCCAAGCATCTTCATCCACCAGGAGGGGCGTGGCCGCCTGGCCCGACCATATCGCCTTCAATTCCTCGGTGGTAACGCCCTGGCGCAACGTCGCAAAGCGCGCTACCGGCACGTAGACCCGGAACGCGAAGAGAACCCCATCCGGCTCCTTTTGCATGTCAATCTGCAGATCGGCTTCCTGACCTTCCACCAAGCGATAAGGCGCGCCGGCGACCTCGGCCTCTGCGAAAAGCGCCTCCATCACATCAGAAGGCAAATTTGCGGCCAACCTGACCCTGACAGGCCCGGCGACCGCCGCGTTGACAGGGATGGCGGATGGCCCGTCGGCTGATGAAGCGTGCGAAGTTGTCTCAGGTGTTACCTCGGTCATGAGGGATGTCGGCACATCGTAGGGGGCCTTCGCTGCCCAAGAAACGACCTGCAGATAGGCTAGAGAGCGTTGGAGGATCGCGAGGCCAACGAGCAGCGCGATCACCGCTGCTGCGGCCAGGAGAACGCTCGGGGGGCGTTGCAGCCATCTCGTCACGAATGCCATTATATCACCCTACGCATCGCCGGCAAAACGCCGGCGTAGAGACGGCTTGACGAAGTAGCAGACGAGTGTATAATCCGCTGTAAGGTTTCTGAGGTTCCAGTTCGTTTGGAAATGCCCAGACCTTACCAACTTCCTACATCACCGATGCGAGGAGCCCACATGTCCGCGGAGAAGATTCTGCATGAACTCATCGCTCTCTCCCACGAACTAGGCCGGGAGGACCGGCAACTGGCCATCCTGGGTGAAGGCAACACCAGCGCCGACATCGGCGACGGCACGTTCTGGGTCAAGGCTTCCGGCAGCCAGTTAGGGACCATCGGTGCGGACGGCTTCAGCCGCGTCCGCTTGGCAGCCATACTGGAACTCCTGGCAGGCCCCCCTCTCAACGATGAGCAGATAGCCGCCGCCCTGCGCGCTGCCCTGGTAGACCAGAACCATCGCCAGCCTTCCGTGGAGACCTTCCTCCACGCCCTATGCTTGGCTGAAGGCGGAGCCCGCTGGGTGGGCCACACCCACGCCGTAGCCGTTAACCAGATCCTATGCAGCCGACTAGGTGCCAAGCCGTTCCTAGGACACCTCTTCCCCGATGCGATCGTGGTATGCGGCAAAGCGCCGGCCGTGGTAGAGTACATAGATCCCGGCTTCCCCTTAGCCCGCGCCATCCGAGACGAACTGCGACGCTTCCAGGATGCCCATGGCCGCTCACCTAAACTCCTGCTGATGGTCAACCATGGCCCGATCGCCCTCGGCCAGACCGCCACCGAAGTGTTGAACATCATGCTCATGGCTAACAAGTGGGCGCAGATCCTCTGGGGAACCTACGCGCTAGGCGGCCCTCAATTCATGCCCGAGCACGAGGTCACGCGCATTGATAGCCGCCTGGATGAGCACTACCGCCGCCAACAGCTGTCGTCTGCCCGGTCGTAGCGTGGCCAATGGCGCTATCGCCAACCGGTGTCATTAGGTATAAGGGGTGCTTTCCCATGGATCAAGCAACACTCTACCTGGCCGTAGACTTGGGAGCCTCCAGCGGCCGGCAGGTATTAGGTCGCTGGGATGGAACTCGTTTCACGCTCCAGGACGTTCATCGCTTCCCCAACGGGCCGGTGAACGTCCTAGGCCACCTGTACACCGATGTGCTGCGCCTATGGGAAGAGGTGAAAATCGGCCTGACGCGCCTCGCTTCCCAATTGGCAGCACCTCTTGTCAGCATCGGCGTAGACACCTGGGGGGTAGATTATGGCTTGTTGGACAGCGCCGGTCGTCTTTTGGGCAACCCCTACCACTATCGCGACGCACGCACGAACGGCGTGATGGAGCGGGCCTTTGCGCGCGTGCCCCGTCGCCAGATTTTTGCGGAAACGGGCATCCAATTCCTCCAGCTCAACACCCTGTTCCAACTGTACAGCATGGTCTTGACAGATGACCCCCAACTCAAGATGGCCGACACCCTGCTGATGCTGCCAGACCTCTTCCATTATTGGCTTACCGGCAGCAAGACCGCCGAGTACACCATCGCCAGCACAAGCCACATGCTACACGCCAGGGAGCGACGCTGGGCCACCGGCCTGTTGCAAGCACTAGGTATCCCCACGCGTATCCTGCCACCCATTGTTCCCCCTGGCACGATCCTAGGCCCCATACGCCCTGAGGTAATGGAAGAAACGGGCCTGCAAGGCCCTGTGTCGGTGGTGGCGGTCGCTAGCCACGACACGGCCAGTGCCGTCGCCGCCATCCCCGACCTGGACGCCGACAGCGTGTACATCAGCAGCGGCACCTGGAGCCTGATGGGAGTGGAAACGCCTCAGCCCATCCTCACCGAAGAGGCTCTGACGTTGAACTTCACGAACGAGGGCGGGGTCGGCAACACGATTCGGTTTCTGAAAAACATCGCAGGGCTCTGGCTCCTTCAGGAATGCCAACGCCAATGGCAACGCGAAGGTCAAACCTACACTTGGGAGGACCTTCTGAAACTGGCCGAGCAAGCACAGCCCTTCTTGAGCCTGCTGGACCCCGACGCGCCTGATTTCCTGAGCCCTGGGAACATGCCCGCGATCATACGGGCTTATTGCCAGCGCACCGGACAGCCCCAGCCCGAGAGTGTAGGAGCCGTGGGGCGCTGTTGCCTGGAAAGCCTAGCCCTAAAATATCGCCTGGTGCTGGAATCGCTGGAAAGGCTGGTAGGGCGACGTTTGGAGACCATTCGCGTCGTCGGCGGCGGCAGCCAGAACCACCTCCTTTGCCAGTTCACCGCCGACGCCTGCGAACGCCCCGTCGTAGCCGGCCCTGTAGAGGCAACCGCCTTAGGTAACATCATGATTCAGGCCATTGCCACAGGACGCCTGCCCGACGTGGCCACAGGTCGTCAGGCCATCGCCGCCTCCGTGCCCAGGCGACATTTTGAGCCGCGAGCAAGCGCTGCCTGGCAAGACGCCATGGCGCGTTTTCGGGGATTGCTGGCCTTGTAGTTCCACAGCATGTTGTTGAGCATAGGCTAAAGCCACAACTATCGCTTGAGGAGGTTGGACGAGATGACGCCTTATTCCTTTCCTCAGATCGTAGAGCCGAAGCCGCCCGCCGCCAACGAAGCCCTGCTGGTAGCCAGCGGCGACCTACGCCTGGCGGCCAACCAGACCTGCTGGCCGGCCCAGGCCGATATGGAGGCTCGCCTCACGGCTGCCTTTGCCGCCGAGGGCATCACCGTGCGCAGAGCGCATCCTTACGACCCGGTGCAAAAGCACGGCTTCATCTCCAGCCAGCGCATGGGCATGGATGTCTTCAAGAACATCCACCCCGACGCCCGGCTCATCGTCGCCGAGGCGGTGTGGCAGTATAGCCACCACGTCTTGGCCGGCTTGCGCAGCCACCGGGGCCCCATCCTGACTGTAGCAAACTGGTCAGGACAGTGGCCCGGGCTCGTGGGCTTGCTCAACTTGAACGCCTGTTTGACGAAAGCAGGCGTGCCTTACAGCACCATCTGGAGCGAGGATTTCACCGATGACTTCTTCAAGAGGGGCATCCGACAGTGGTTGCGAGAGGAACGCATCACCCACGACACCAGCCACGTGCACGATTTGGACATCAAAGCCTTGCCCGCCGATGAGGTTGCGCTAGGCCGGGCCCTGGCCCGCCAGTTGCGCCACGAGAAAGCCATCCTAGGGGTATTTGATGAAGGCTGCATGGGGATGTACAACGCCATCATTGACGATGAACTCTTGAACCCCATGGGCATCTACAAGGAACGCCTCAGTCAATCGGCCCTGGTAGCGGCCATGCGGCGGGTGTCCGACGCAGAAGCCCGGGCCGTGCGAGAGTGGCTAGACCGACGGGGTGTAACCTTCGTCACAGGGCCCAACCCCGAGACCGATCTAACCGATGAGCAAATCCTGGAACAATGCAAGATGTACATCGCCGCCGTGCGCATGGCCCACGAGTTTGGCTGCGACGCAATCGGCATCCAGTACCAGCAAGGCCTGAAGGACATGACGCCCGCTTCCGACCTGGTGGAAGGTCTCCTCAACAACGTGGAGCGTCCGCCGGTTTATGATCCGACTACCGGACGCGAACTCTATGCAGGACGAGCGCTTCCCCACTTCAACGAGGTAGATGAGTGCGCCGGCGTGGACGCGCTGGTGACGAACCGGGTCTGGACGGCTATGGGCTTAGATCCGGCCACTACGCTGCACGACGTGCGTTGGGGTGCGTGGTATCGGGGCGACGGCATAGACGATTTCGTATGGGTCTTTGAGATCTCCGGCGCTGCGCCGGCCTCTCACTTCATCGGTGGTTACGCGGGGGCCATCAGCGAACGTCAACCGCCCATGTACTTCCCTCTGGGCGGCGGCACCCTCAAAGGCGTCAGCAAACCCGGCGAAGTGATATGGAGCCGCGTCTTCGTGCAAGATGGAAAACTCCACGCCGATCTGGGCAGGGCTACCTCCGTGCTCTTGCCGAAAGAGGAGACCGAGCGTCGCTGGCAGTCAACCACTTCGCAATGGCCCATCATGCACGCGGTGCTGCGCGGCATCAGCCGTGATCAAATGATGGCCCGCCACAAGTCCAATCACCTGAACGTGGTCTACGCCCCCTCCGCCGACGTGGCCTATAAAGCGTTGGCAGCCAAGGCGGCCATGTTGGCCGAGATGGGCATAGCCGTGCACCTGTGCGGCGACGTGCAACCGTCCTAAACAGCAAGGATCACCAACGGTGGTCTGGCCCCGCACAGGGACCAGGCCACCGTTGCTATTTCACCTCGTTTTCTCAAGGAGACCACATGGAACCTGCCCAGGACACCGTTTATCTCGGCGCTACCGACTTGCGCATCAGCCCGCTGGGCATCGGCACGATGGCCTGGGGAGGCGGGCTGATCTGGACCTATGGCCGCACCGGCTACACAGAAGCCGATCTGGAGCACGCCTTCCAGGCGAGCCTGGCGGCGGGCATCAACTTCTTTGACACCGCCGAAGTGTACGGGGGCGGCAAGTCAGAACAGGCGCTAGGACGGCTCATCAAGGCCTATCAGGCGCAGGTCGTCGTAGCGACCAAGTTCATGCCGTTCCCCTGGCGCTTGCAGCGACAAAGCCTCCTGGACGCGCTGAAGAGGAGCCTGGACAGGTTGGGACTACCCCAAGTAGACCTGTATCAGATCCACTGGCCCCTTCCCCCCGTCCCGATCACCACGTGGATGGCCGCTTTGGCAGACGCGATAGAGGCGGGTTTAGTGCGCGCCGTTGGGGTATCCAACTATAATGCGGAACAGATGCGTCGCGCCCATGCCGCGCTGGCCCAAAGAGGGATCCCTCTGGCCTCCAACCAGGTACAGTACAGCCTACTGGCACGGGCACCGGAGCGAAACGGCCTGCTAGCCGCCTGCCGCGAACTGGGGATCACCCTGATCGCCTATAGCCCACTGGCACAAGGGCTTCTCACCGGCAAGTACGACCCTGCGAATCCGCCTTCCGGGGCCCTTGGGTTCCTGGTCAGCCGACGCCGGCTAGCGCAGATCCAACCTCTCATTGCTTTACTACGCGAAATCGGCCAGGCTCATGGCAAGACCCCTTCCCAAGTTGCCCTAAACTGGCTCATCTGCAAAGGCGCTGTGCCCATCCCCGGAGCCAAGACGGGACGGCAGGCTCAAGAGAACACAGGCGCCCTCGGCTGGCGGCTCACGGAAGCCGAGGTGGCCGCCCTAGATGCCACCAGCGAACCTTTGCAGGCATAAACAGAGGAGCCGCTTTTGACCGGGGCAACGGCTTAAGGGGATAGACAAGAAGGGGTGGTTAAAAATCGTACACGGCGCCTTCTAAGGCAAGTTCAATCGGCCCGCTGAAAAGCGCCCGCGCCTCCTGCAATAGCGCCGTCTGGCTTTCCGGCCCTTCGGCCTTGAAGTGCACCAACACCAGCCGTTTCGCCCCGGCCTCGGCAGCCAAAGCGGCTGCCTGCGCCGCGCTGGAGTGTCCGGGATAGGGCCCTACGCTCTCGTGCAGCAGGACATCGGCCTGCCACGCCAGCGGCTTGAGCGCAGGCGTCGGCTCCGTGTCACAACAATAGGCCAGCACTCCGCCCGTCTTCTTCGCCTCCACCCGCACGCTGATCACCGGCAACATGTGGACGCCAGGAGAAGCAAGGACGCGGAAATCGGGCCAATCCAACACCGTCACGCCCTCGGCTAGGGGGACTTCGTGAAACTCCACCGGAAAAAGCCCCGGCCATGCCTTCCACTCCAGGGCGTCCATGATGGCCTCCACCGCGCGCAGGGTGCGAGGCGGGGCAAAGACGTGAAAGGGAGACCTCCGACCGCTGAGCCACAAGCCCAGAAAGAGCATCGGCACCCCGTACACATGATCCGGATGGTGGTGGGTCACGATGAGGCCGTCCAACCGTGCTAAATCCACCCCTGTGCGCCGAAGACGCTGGATCGGGGTGCCGGCGCAGTCGATCAAGATGGCGGCCTGGTCCCCCACCAGGGCCATGAAGGTGTTCTCCCTATCGGCTTCCGGCAGCGCTGCCGCCGCCCCTAAGATGATCAACCTAGGCATAGATATGTCCTCAGACGCAAACTGACACCATGCTAGCACCAAGACGAAGGCGACACAAGAGGATTCTGGTACTATGACTCGCGCGGCGGTGTCAAGGTGGGAGAGGGGCTCGTCGTAGGCGCCGCCTCCAAAACGACGATGCGTCGGGCCAACACGCCACCATCGGCCTGAGCCAGGCCATGCACTTGGACGCGCTTTCCCACCTCGGGCGCGCCCACAACCTCGGTCCGGCCATCCAACAAGACGCTCACCCCACTCACCTGCCAGCGTCCAGCCTCCATGCGCTCAATCAGGCCCTCAAAGTCCACCTCTTCGGTCCCGATCTCCTCCACGGTGATGTGCGTCGCCCAAATCTCCCCGTTGGGCCGACGCACCGCCCGCACATGGGCTAACCGCCCTACCTCCGCCGCCGCGCCGTCTATCACCGTATCTGGCCTGATGTGCACGAGCAATCCGCCCACCGTCCACGTTTGCCCGCCGATGGCCTCAATGACATCGGTGAACTCGTAAGGCTCACCAGGGGACTCGGCCGGGGTTAGAACCACGATCCGCTGCGCCACCACGGCGCCATCTGCTTGTTCCCAACCGAAAACCTGCACCCAGGCCCCTACCTCCGCGCTGCCCCGGGTCTCATCTATCGGCGTCCCCGGAGGGAGGAGCACCGTTCGTGCCCCTACCATCCAACGCCCCGCCACCTTCTCGCGCAACGTGCCCTCAAAGCGCACCGCGACCAGGCGCGTAGGAAACGGCGTAGGCGTGAAGGTCGGAGTGTCGGTAGGAGTATGGGTAGGCGTACGAGTGGCCGTTGCCGTCACGGTGGGCGTCGGGGTAGATGTCAACGTGGGACTAGGCGTTGCGGTGGGCAGCTCCGTCTCCGTCGGCGTAGGTGAAGGAGGTGGCGGGAGTAACGTCGGCGTGCTCGTAGGAACAACGGTGGGCAGCGCGGTCGGGCTGGGCGTCGGCGTCGCGGTCGCCAGGATCGGAGCCGACGGCGCTGCCTTCAGCAACTTGATGCGTTGCGCGATCAGGCGTCCCTGGCCAGGCGCCGTCGCTACCACCTGCACCTGATCCCCTGGCTGCGGCTGACCTTCTATCACCGTTGTCGGCTGAACCTCCACCCCAAGGCCGCCTACCTGCCAGAGCGTAGCCTCCATCTTCTCCACAGGGCCGACGAAAACCAAAGCCTCAGCCGTGCGCCCGGCCTCCAGCATTTGGACGATCTCTTGCCTTCTTCGTTCGTCCAACCGCTCGCGTAGGGCTTGCCGCGCCGAGACATCCCACGTGAAGAAGAACTGCACCTCCTCCGTGGCCCGCTTCACGGGGTAGAGCGTCTCGCCGGGGAGCGCCCCGCTGGCGGCGATCACCGTGCCCGCCGTCAGCAGAAGGGCCACAACGAGCGTAGCCGCAGCCGCTGTCGCCCACGCCCTGCCTACCCTGAGCCAGCTCAGGAGGGGAAACCCACGCCGTCGGCGCTCGGCCAACGCGCGGCGACGCTGCGCCACGGCGGCCAGGAAGGCTGCCCGCCCTCTCGCCACGGCTTCCGGCGAGCGCGGCGGCACCTCCGCAGCCTGTCGCACCTGCGTCACCGTTTGCAACAGGGCCGCCAGGTGTTGGGCTTGGCCTGGATAGCGCGCGAGGCACGCTTCCAGGCTCTCTCCGACCTCAAGGGCCTCTAAGCATTCCTGTAGGATGCCAGCCGCATCAGCCTGAGCGCTCATTCCTCTTCCAGGATCTCCCGGAGAGCCATCACAGCGCGATACTGCAAGGCCTTGATCGCGCCCTCGCTCTTGCGCATCACCTTGGCCACTTCGGCGATGTTCAACCCCTCTAAGAAGCGCAGCACGATCACCTGCGCCTGCTCCGGCGTGAGGCGTCTGATGGCCGCGCGCAAACGTTCCTGGCTCAGACGTTCCTCTACCGCCTCCAACGGGTCACCTTCCAAGGCAGGCAACGTCGGCACGTCTTCCAGAGACATCTGCTGAGAACGCCCACGTCGGCGGTAGTGATCTATGATCAGGTTATGGGCGATGCGATACAGCCACCCTGAAAAGGAACTCTGCCAGGCACGCTCGTTTTGGATCGCTTCCAACATGCGCAGGAAGACTTGGCCTGTCAGGTCTTCGGCCAAGCCAGGCTCGCCTATACGGTGATAAATGTAATTGTAGATGCGACCGGAATAGCGGTCGTACAGGAGGCCCAAGGCTGCCGAATCGTAGGCCTTCGCCCGTTCCAGCAACGCGGCCTCATCCATCACCGCTGCCACGAGCCCTCACTTATAGATGACGCAGGTGTAGAGAAAAAATGACGGGAGAGCCGATCCTCAGGCTCGCCCCCGGTCGGTCTTCTGCCAAACCACCCACACGCGCTGCGCCGCCGTCAAATTCGCCAGCACCGCCAGCACCCACAGGGCCAACCGCATCTGGCCGCTGAGGAGACCCAACACCAAGATCGCCAGACGCTCAAAACGCGTCAACATCCCCTCTTTACATTCTATGTCCAGCCCTTCGGCGCGCGCCCTGGTATAACTGACCATGAGCGACCCCACCAAGACAACGAACAGCAGGAGCACGTCCAATCGCTGCTGCTCCCTGGTGTAATAGATCAGGAGGCCGAAGAGGAGGGCGGCCTCGGCATAGCGATCCAGGGTAGAATCAAGGAAGGCGCCGAAACGGCTGGTGCGGCCGGAGAGGCGCGCCACCAGCCCATCTAGCCCGTCCAACAAGGTGGTGAACACGATCAGAAGCCCGCCGAGGCGCCAATGCCCTTGGGCCAGGAAGACGCCGACGCCAGCCGTAAGGAGGCATCCGGCCAGCGTGAGCGCGTTGGGATGGACACCCCAGGCCGCTAAAAGGGCGGCGATCGGGCGAAGCAAACGGGTAGCCAGACGGCGAACGGCTTCGTTGACGGTCATGGCCTACCTTCCGCGATCTTCCATATCGGAGTGGTCAACACCCACTGTTCCGGCGCTTGCGCGATCAGACGCTCCAACACGCGAGCGGTCTGACTCACCCCGGCCAGAACGTCAGCCTGGCGATCTCCCGTGCGCGCCAGTTCTACCCGCTCAACCTTGACGCGGTAATGGCCACGTGGGTGGGCCAACCGGTAGGATAGCCCCACCACGAAGGGCGAACCGGTGCGCAAGGCCAGTTGCACGGCGCCATCGGGCAGATGCGCAGGCGCGCCGAAAAAGTCCACCACCACACCGCTCCCGGTCGGGTCGCGATCCAACGCCAAGGCTACAATGCCGCCTGCCTTCAGACGGCGAACGAGCGCGATCAGCGGACCATCCACTGGGATGTAAGCGTTGCCGAAGGTCTCCCGAAGACGACGCAAGTAGTTGAACATCGGCTCCGGACGGACATGCTCCACCGGCGTCAGCACCGGATAGCCCCACACAGCGAACACCTGCGCCACCGTATCAGGATTGCCGAAATGCGCGCTGCCGCCGATCAGCCCCCGCCCTTCCGCCAGGGCCGCCAGAGCGATGTCCATCCCTTCCACCTGCACACGAGAACGTAACGCATCGGGCGAGAGGGCAGGGAGGCGGAAAAGTTCCAGATAGTTGAGGACCAGGTGACGATGGACGGCGCGCGCGGCAGCCTCTATCTGATTCGGGTCGGCAGAGGCTCCTAGAACATGGCGCATGTTATCACGGACATTCTCGCGACCGCGGGCGTCCAAGCGGTAGAAAAGGTTGCCCAGGAAAGCGGCCAAAGCCTCAACCACGGAAGCAGAAAGATGCGGAGCCAGCGCGCCCCCCAGACGGTACAAATAATACATGCGCCATGCGGCATC
>Ga0209017_10001678_pt1 | contig 16145 bp, 9 predicted proteins | sample YNPBryunderm2012_FD_185812 | JGI IMG/M metagenome (GOLD analysis project Ga0209017, IMG submission 185812) | Anoxygenic and chlorotrophic microbial mat microbial communities from Yellowstone National Park, USA - YNP Bryant MS undermat 2012... ... | reverse complement strand
CGGGCGGCGGCTGAGAGCCGCGACGGTGGCCGCGGCGGGTTTGGGCGCCGCGCTTGTCCGGCGGTGGAAGCGCGGGATGCTTGCCGGCATGGTCACCTGCGCCTCTACCGGACTGCTTTGCCGAGGGTGTTTAGCCGCTCTAAACGTGTCCTGGGGCCATGCTCGCTTCGGTCTTCGGTGCCTGTAATGCCCCGGATCCACCGAGCTTTGGGGAACGGCTCCGCTTCACGGGGGAGTGGTCAGCGGGGCCATTCGGAATTCAGGGTTGCACGAGGCCCGTGAGCCCGATAGATGCTCTTCTGTGCAATGGACGCCAGCCGAGCGTGGGATAGGACGGCGGCGAAGCCGGCGGCTTGACGGCTCTTTTGTTTTCTTCTGGAGGCTGTTTGTGCCAGCCCTCCTGTGCTTCCCACTGCCAGGGATTGGCTCAGAGGAAGACGCAAAGGCGAAAGGGACTGGCAGCGGGGTCGACCTCAATGTTCAGCTCGGTTACCACGGGATTGCGCGGGTAGGGACCTGGTTTCCGGTGCGCATTGACGTGAGGAACGCTGGGTCGTCGCTTCGAGGGGTCCTGGCGGTTGAGCCGGAAGTGTCCCGGGAAGATCTTGCCCGGACGGTGGTGCTGGAACTACCGCAGGGTACGAGGAAACGGCTCGAAACGGTCGCGTTTTGTCATGCGACCTATCAAAGCCGCTGGAGGATACGCCTGGACGCATTGGGCAAGCGAAACCACCCCGTGACCGCTGTGGAAGTTTCGACGCGAAAGGTCCTCAGCGTGGACACTCCCTGGGCGTTGGTTTTGGGAAGGCGCTTTCCTAGCCCGTTGGCCGGGCTTTCTCCGCCGGCGGAGTCGGATGCCCCGGTCTGGACCTCGATTCGGCCGGAGGACCTGCCCGACTCTCCTTTGTTGTGGGAGGCGATCGACGGTTTGTATCTGAGCAGTGCTCAGGCGGTCAACTTGACACCTTCCCAGGTGAGCGCCCTTGGAGCGTGGGTACACCGGGGCGGGCATTTGCTGGTGGGCCTTTCCGACGTCGCCGATCTGGACCACGCCCCGTGGCTAGGGGCGCTGTTACCCGTGGAGATCTCCCACATGGTGACCTTGACGGGGGCGGTGGCGGCTGTGACTTGGGCGCAACCCCAAACCGGCGTACGGACGGCCGAAGGACCGCCAGTGGTGCCGAGCGAGGATCAGGCGATTCAGCCGACGGTGGTTCCTCTTGGCCAAGGGTCCATCCGGGATGGAGAGGTCCGGGCCTGGTGGGGGGATCAACCCTTGGTGGTTACGAGTCGGCGGGGCAGTGGCCGTGTGACCTTGGTTCTGACTGATCTTGAGCGGCGACCGTGGTCAGATTGGGCGTTGCAGGGTGGACATTGGAGCGCCCTGTGGGAATGGTCTTCCAAGGCCCGGACTGCCCACCGTTCGTCGTCCACGGTCCAGGAGTGGTCCCGCCCCGAGGAAGAGATGCTTTTGGGCCTGCTCCAGACCGACCAGATCCGTTCTTTACCCTGGGGTTGGGTGTTGGCTTTGGTGGTGGTCTACGTGGTGTTGATCGGGCCGGTGGACTACCGGTGGACACGTCGGTCTCGCCGGCCCATCCTCACGTGGTTGCGGCTGCCGGTGTATGCGGTTTTGTTTGCCGGGGTGATTTATGGCATCGGCTACTGGCATCGGGCCGGCGTCAGCGAGTGGAACGAGCTGAACGTGGTGGACGTGGATTTGAGTGCGCCGAAGGCTCTGTGGCGCGGGTGGACTTTTGTGAGCTTGTATTCGCCAAGGACCGGGCTTTACCCGGTGAGAGCCGCACACGCGGCCGGTGGGTTACGCTCGGCGTGGGCTGAACGGGGTTGGGGATGGGACTGGAACCAGCGTTCGGTCGTCCAGCAGGTGGGCGCAGGGTGGGAAGGGGAACTTTATGTTCCCATCTGGACCAGTCGGAACTGGGTCTATGATTGGTATGCCGAGCTGGAAGTGCCGGTGGAGGTCCACGTCGAGGCGGCGTCGGATCACTGGACCGTGGAAATCCGCAACCGGCTGCCTCAGTCCCTGACTCAGGTGCATTTGGTGGTGGAATCGGCCGTGTTTCCGTTGCAGTCCGTGGGGCCTTTGCAGACCTTGCGAGAAACCACCGCCGGCCGGGCGGGCGAGGATCGCGACAATATGCTGGGGCGCGTAGAAAGTCGGTTGAACATGGCCCGCTTGCCAAGGGGCTGGCCGTCCGGTGGGAACAAGCAGCGTCCGCTCTGGTGCGAGGGAGCAACCGCGGTTTCGTTGGGCCTGCGGGCTGTCTCAGGAGGTGGCTCGGCTGATTCTCCCCTGCGCAGTCTGGGCGTCCCCCTGGCAAGTGCGCAGAGCTATGTGTGGTTGCTGGTCTGGGTAGAGGAGCATCGGCCACTGCCCATGACAGCCCAATTTCAACCCACGCGGCTTCGGTACGGCACCCTTTATCGCATTCGCGTGCCGGTATCGCTCGCGCCCATCCCGTCCCATGACACAGGAACAACCTCGTAACCTGGCCGTTGAGATCCGGGGGTTAACCCGCAGGTTTGGCACGGTCAATGCCCTGCTGGGTCTAGACCTGGACGTCTACGAAGGCGATCTGTTGGGCTTGGTGGGCTCCAACGGGGCGGGCAAGACCACCACCTTGCGGATTCTGGCAACGTTTCTATTGCCGACCTCAGGGACAGTGAAGGTTCTGGGCCACAACGTGGTCACGGAAGCCGAGGCCGTCCGGCGTTTGGTGGGTTACATGCCGGACTTCTTCGGGGTGTACAAGGACATGGAGGTGGAGGAGTACCTGGACTTTTTTGCGGCTTGTTACCGCATTCCGGCTGCGCGCCGCACGGGGATTGTCCAGGACGTGTTGGAGTTGGTGGGGTTGAGCGACAAACGCACGGCCCTGGTGGGCGCGCTGAGCCGCGGGATGCAGCAAAGGCTGGGCCTGGCTCGCGTGCTTATCCACCAGCCGCGCGTGCTACTGCTGGACGAGCCGGCTAGCGGTTTGGACCCTCGGGCGCGTCTGGAATTGATGGCGATCCTGCAGGATCTACAGCGGATGGGCAAAACCATCATCATTTCCTCGCACATCCTTCGGGAGCTCGAAACCTTGTGCAATCGGGTTGCGATCCTCGAGAAGGGCCGATTGACGTACTGGGGTCCGACCGCCGGTGCCAGCGCGCAGGATCCTCATCAGGGGATGGTGGTGCGGGTGCGGGTGGGGGGTGAAACTGCGGCCGCGGCTGCGGCGTTGCGGGCCCGGCCGGAGGTTGCCGAGGTCCAGCTGCTGGACCATGGGTTGCGTGTGCAGTTACTGCCGGGGCAGGCAGATCCAAGCCTGGTGGCGGAGGTCTTGGTGCGGGGCGGGTTCCGCCTTCTGGAACTTCGGGAGGAGCGCCCTGGTCTGGAAGAGGTGTTCCTGCGAATGACCACGGGCGAAACTCAGTAACCACCGAGGTTCCACTTTGGGGACCGAATGGGTCGAGGCTGCCGGTGATGGTCGTGCGTGAGTCGTCCTCAGCCGGCCGAACCTTTCGGGGGCTCCGAGGGGTGGGTCTCTTCCAACGGAGGTCTGGCCCGGTGCCATTCGGTGGTTTGTTCGTAGGCGTGGGCAATCCGCAGCAGGATCGGTTCCCCCAAGGGCGGCCCCAAAAGCTGAAGCCCAATGGGCAGCCGAGGCTGCCGGGTAAAACCGCAGGGGAGGGTCAGACCGCAAATGCCCGCCAGGTTGCAGGACAAAGTGAACACATCACTGAGATACATCTGGAGCGGGTCGGAAATTTTTTCTCCCAGGCGGAACGCGGGCGTTGGGGTGGCGGGTGTAATCAGGGCATCCACCTTTTGAAACGCTTCGGAGAAATCTCGTCGGATGAGGGTTCGTACCTTTTGGGCCCGCAAGTAGTAGGCGTCGTAGTAGCCGCTGCTGAGCACAAAGGTGCCGAGGATGATGCGCCGCTTGACTTCGGGACCAAATCCGGAGCCGCGGGTGCGCTCGTACATTTCGATGGGGTCCTGGCCTTCCACGCGGAATCCGTAACGGATGCCATCGAACCGTGCCAGGTTGGTGGAGGCTTCTGCGGTGGCGATGATGTAGTAGGTGGCTAGGGCGTAGCGGGTATGAGGCAGGGAAACTTCGACGACTTCGGCACCAAGGTCGGCCAGATGCCGGACGGCATCCAGGATGGCTTCCCGGATTTCCGGGTCGAGTCCATCAGCAAAGTATTCTCGGGGCAGCCCCAGACGCAGCCCTTGCACATCGCCGGATAAGGCGGCCAAGTAATCCGGCACCTCGTCCGGCAGGCTGGTGGCATCGCGTGGATCGTGACCGGCTATGACGCCCAGCAAGCGGGCTGCATCGCCAACCGTGCGGGTTAGAGGACCGATTTGATCCAACGAGGAGGCAAACGCGACCAGACCATAGCGGGAAACCCGGCCGTAGGTGGGTTTGATCCCCACACAACCGCAAAAGGCGGCCGGTTGGCGGATGGAACCGCCTGTGTCCGACCCCAGGGCGGCCGGGCATTCGCCGGCGGACACGGCCGCCGCGGAACCTCCGGAGGAACCGCCAGGAGTCCGTTCCAGGTCCCATGGATTGCGCGTGGGGCCGAAGGCCGAGTTTTCCGTGGAACTGCCCATGGCAAACTCATCCATGTTAAGGCGGCCCAGCAGAATGGCACCTGCCCGGCGCAGTTTTTCGATGACCGTGGCATCATAGGGCGAAACAAAATGCCCCAAGATGCGGGAAGCACACCGCAGCGAATGACCGCGGACGGCTAAGTTGTCTTTGATGCCCACCGGGATCCCCAGCAGCGGTTGTTCTGCGTGCGTGGCCCCTGCAGCCAGCGCTCGATCAGCAGCCTCAGCCTGCGCCAAGGCTTCTGCAGCATTGCACTCCAAAAAGGCGTGAACCTGCGGATCCAACCTTTGGATACGATCCAAATAAAATTGCACGACCTGCCTTGCCGAGACCTCGCGTCGGGACAGGGCAGCGATCCAGTCTTCAATGGTCCACTGTGGGGACATGACGTGGCGCAGTTAGGATGGGGTGGCCGGGGAGCCCGGCACAAGGCAAGTGGCTGCGGCCCGGCCGCGGACGCTCCGAGCTTTCCGAGGTACCGGAAGGGCGACAAAACCAAGGGCCCATTTCATTCGCGCAACCGACTGTCCATGAGAATGGTGACGGGCCCGTCATTGACCAGGTGCACCTGCATCATGGCCCCGAACTGGCCCGTGGCCACAGGGGTGCCAAGCTGTTGCGACAAAGCAGCCACAAAACGTTCGTATAAAGGGCGCGCGGCTTCAGGTGGAGCGGCCCGGCTGTACGAGGGCCGGTTTCCCTTGCGCGTACTGGCCAAAAGGGTGAACTGGCTGACCACCAGCACCTCTCCTCCTACCTCTCCGACGGCCAGGTTCATGACGCCTTGGGCATCCGGAAAGACTCGCAGCCGGGCTACCTTGCCGGCCAACCACTCGATGTCCTCGTCCGTGTCGCCGTTTTCCACGCCCAGCAAGACCAGCAGACCCCGGCCAATGCTGCTCTGCCTCCGTCCTTCGATGGAAACGGAGGCTTCGTTGACCCGTTGGATTACGGCGCGCACGCCGACACCTCCGCGCTGGGCAGGGGCAGGCCAGCAGCCTCTCCTAATGGGTCGAACCTTGGGAACAACCGTATCGCGCCAAAAGCACTCCGTAGAGGCCCAGGGCAAACAGCAGGAGCCATGCATTGCCTGCGTGGGCGAGAATCATCCCACAGGCCAGCAAAACACCGAAGAAACCGTAGGCAAGCCAGGCCAGCCAGAATTTCATGGCCGCAGAATGTAGCCGTCCCGGAAAGAAAGGCAAGGGCTGGTCCCTCAGCGCCCTTGTTCAGGGAGGGGGAAGGCTGCGCCGAAGGCGGGGAGGGTGGTGTGTCTCGAAGGGGGCGGGAAAGGCCAGTTTGGCTCGGGTGGTGTCTTTGCAGGAGGGGTTGCACCCCTTTTCCCCGACCATGGGCGCTCTTTTCGGCTCACTCAGCTTCCTCTAACACTCCTCGTTTCCGGCTGCAGCGCAAATGCCCCTCGGCGCTTGCCGTCGGTGGGCCGCTGGCTGGAAGGGATCCGGGAGACTTCGAAAGAGCGCCTTGCCGGAGGGAGCCGCGTCCTGGACGGGCCCACGGCTCAGGCCTCCCGAATCGTGGCCTGCAAACCTTCCCTGAGGGCCGTGACCACGCGTGCGTGAAGGGCGTTGGCCTCTGCATCCGTCAAGGTGCGGTCCGCAGCGCGATAGGTGAAGGCGTACGCAACACTCTTATTCCCCGGCGGGATGGAGCCACCGCGGAAGACGTCGAACACCTGCACCTGTTCCAGATGTTCCACGCGTGCCTGGTGGACCACGCGCAGCACGTCTGCATGCGTGACACTTTCGGGCACCACCATGGCCACGTCCCGGCGAATGGCTGGGAAAACCGGCAGCGGCTGAAAGGCGCGGGTGAGGGAGCGTCGGGCCAGCAGCAGGTCTACGTCGAGCTCGGCCATGACTACCGGGTCGCGCAGATCAAGGTCGCGGGCAATCCAGGGCAAGACCAGGCCGAGTTCGCCGAGGTACTGTTTGCCAAGCTGGATCGTGGCCGATTCGATGAACAGCGGGGTGGCGTCGGTACGTCGCTGAAAGGCAGCGCCGCGGATTCCCAGATGCTCGAACAGCTCGTCCAGGCAACCCTTGAGGTCGGAAAGATCGAAGCGTGCGTCCCGACCTTCCCCGGTCCAGAACAAGGGCCCACGGCGGCCGGTGAGGGCCAGGGCCAGGCGTCGTTCCTCGCGGATCGACCCGTTGAGGCGGCGGAACACCCTTCCGATTTCGAACAACGCCACATCGAGGTTCTTCCGTGTCACGTTGTGGCGCAGTGCCTGGAGAAGACCGGGCAACAGACTGGGGCGCAGGGTGTTCATGTCGTTGCTGAGGGGATTGGCCAACCGGACGCACTGGTCGGGGAGGGCGACCAGAGCGGCAGCGCCTTCCGAGATGAGGGTCTGTCCCTGCGCCTCATCCAATCCCAGGCCGCACAACAAGCGGCGCAGCCGGGAAAGCTCGTCGAACAGGCGGTCTGCTGGATGACTGCCCAGGGCACCGCGTGGTGGGGTGGCGGGCACGCGTTCCACGCCGTAAAGGCGTTCGATTTCCTCGATCAGGTCGCTTTCCCGCTTCAGGTCATGGCGCCAGGAGGGGACTTGGAAGGTGGCGGTGCTTGCATCGGCCCGGACCGTTTGCAGGTGGAGCGCTTCCAAGATACGCCGCTGCTCTTCGGCGGGAATGGCCACGCCCAGGACTGCACGGGTGCGGTCGAAGCGCAGCGTCACCTGCCGGGGTGGGGCAGGGGAGGGATGGAATTCCACGGAACCGCCGGCGGGCCGCCCGCCAGCCGTCTGAAGAATCAGCTGGGCACAGCGGCGGCTGGCCCAGTCAGTGAGGGCAGGATCAGCACCGCGTTCGAACCGGTAACTGGACTCGCTGCGCAACCCCAGGGCCTTGCTGGTCCGGCGGATGTTGGTGGGCTGGAACCAGGCGCTTTCGATGAGCACGTGGCGGGTAGCGTGGGTGACCTCCGAATTCTGCCCGCCCATGATCCCCGCCAAGGCCACCCCGCCGGCCGCGTCGGCGATCAACAGCATCTCGCCGGTGAGAGTGTGTTCCTGGCCGTCGAGGGTGACGAAACGCTCGCCGTCTCGGGCGCGGCGTACCCGCAGGGAGATACGTCCCGCCTCATTGCGTGTGAGGCGATCGGCATCAAACGCATGCAGTGGCTGACCGCACTCCAACATCACGAAGTTGGTGACGTCCACCACGTTATTGATGCTGCGCATGCCCACGCGTTCGAGGGTTTGCCTCAGCCAGTCCGGGCTGGGGCCGATTCGCACCTCCTGGATGACCCGTGCGACGTACCGTGGGCACAGATCCGGTGCCTCCACTACCAACTCTACCAGTTCGCTAGCCGGCGGCTTCGTGGCTGGGTCGGGCCACTCGCCCACCTCGGGCAACCGCAGACTCCGGCCCGTGGCGGCTGCCAGCTCCCGTGCAATACCGATCACGCTGTTGAGGTCGGGGCGGTTGGGTGTGATTTCCAGATCGAACACCACGTCACCCGGGCTTCGGCCCAGGTATTCGGCCAGCGGCTGCCCCACAGGAGCGTCCTCCGGCAGGATCCACAGCCCCTCGCCGTCCTCCGAAAGGCCGAGTTCCTTGGGCGAGCACATCATGCCCTGGCTGACGATGCCGAAGACCTTGCGCTCGCGGATGACCAAAGGTTCCGTCTCCCCCGGCTTTAACGGAAGGGCGTGGCCGGGCAAAATCAGGGCTACCTTGTCCCCTGGCTTGTGATTCTGAGCGCCACAAATGATGGTCCGCTCGGCACGACCGTCGAAGACACGGCATACGGAGAGTTTATCGGAGCCCGGCACTTTGTCGCGGGTCAGGATCTGGGCCACGACGATGCCCTCGAATTCTCCGGCCACCCGCTGGATTCCCTCGACCTCGATGCCCAGCATGGTGAGCCGCTCGGCCAGGGCTTCCGGTGTTTCCTCTACCTCGACGTATTGTCGCAACCAATTGAGCGTGATTTTCATAGGCCGCGGTCGGGCCTGCGCCAAAAACCGGTTTGTGTTTTCAGTCCCGGCCCGGCCCGACGGTTCCAGACCGCCAGACTAGGTGGGGCCACGCGGCGGGGCAAGTCGCAGGACCACCCGGTACTCACTCTTCCCCATGAGGGCTCCAGGCCGAGGGAAGGAGGAACCTGGATTTGCACGCGGCCGCTCCGCGCCAACTGCGGCTTTGTGCCGGGCAGCAGGAGGTTTGCTCATTCACAACCTGGGCTGACTCATCTGGGAGCTTTGGCAAACCGAAGCGCGGGTTCGAGACCTGCCGGGCAAGGTCCGTCTGGGTTAGGTCCGTCCGGACGGCTCTGCAGGAGCAACGCGGCTTGGCGCGGGCTTAACAGCTGCGGAAGCGGTTCTGATTTTTGCGGCTGGCTCGGTTCCGGAGAGAGTTTGCGCCGGGCTGGGGACAATGTGCGAGTCAGGCCCAACCGGCGCAGCCTGCCACACATCAGGCCCGCCAAATGGCCGGGGCAGGTGGCCCGGAGGACCTTGGGCGGGCCGGACACATTTCAAGGGGCTCGCTGCACAAATTGGGAAGGGTAGTGCTTTGACAGTGCGGCAACGGCAACGGTACAAGTGCTGGCATGAGCTCGGTCGTGGGCGCAGCCAGTCCTCCTCCGGTGCGGCCGTCCGGCGGATATTTCCGCTGGACGATTTGTGTACTGTTGCTGTTTGCCGCGATCATCAACTACGTGGACCGCCAGATCATCGGGATTCTGAAACCGACGCTGACGGAGGTCTTCGGCTGGTCGGACGAACGGATCTACTCCTCGATTGTGTTTTCCTTTCAGCTGGCCTACGCGCTGGGATTTGTCTTTGCCGGCCGATTCATGGATGCCGTGGGAGTACGACGCGGATTCGCCATTTCGGTCAGTGTATGGAGTCTGGCGGCGGCTGCGCATGGCTTGGCCGGGCTCGTCCCGGAAACGTGGCGTCTGCCCATGCTGAACCTGGACGCCGCCACCGGTTTCGCGTGGGTAACTCTCACGGGTGGAGCCGTCGGCCTGGCGGTTGCCCGATTTGCGTTGGGACTTGGCGAGTCGGGCGCGTTTCCCGCCTCCATCAAGACCGTGGCCGAGTGGTTCCCGAAACGCGAGCGGGCACTGGCCACGGGCATTTTCAATGCGGGGACCAACGTGGGTGCCCTGCTCACCCCGCTGGTGGTGCCGTGGATTGCGCTGCACCTGGGCTGGACCTGGGCCTTCATTCTGACAGGTCTTGTTGGCTTTGTCTGGGTGGCAGCCTGGTGGCTCCTGTACCGCGAGCCCGAACGTCATCCGCGGCTGAAGCCGGCGGAACTGGCCTACATTCGGAGCGATCCACCTGATCCTGAGGCTCGCATTCCCTGGCGGGCTTTGCTGCCCCACCGCCAGACGTGGGCTTTTGCCCTGGGCAAGTTTATGACCGACCCCGTGTGGTGGCTCTACCTGTTTTGGATTCCGGACTTCTTCCATCGAAATCACGGCCTGGATCTCAAGAGCATCGGGCTGCCCCTGGTGGTGATCTACTTGGTGGCGGACGTGGGAAGCATCGGGGGCGGCTGGATCTCCGGGTGGCTGATGAAACGCGGCTGGACGGCCAATCGGGCGCGCAAAACGGCCATGCTGCTGTGCGCCCTGTGTGTGGTACCGGTAATGTTCGCCGCCTACGTCAAGAGCCTGTGGCTAGCGGTGGCGCTGATTTCTCTGGCGGCTGCCGCCCACCAGGGCTGGTCCGCCAACCTCTTCACGCTGACCTCCGACATGTTCCCGCGCAAGGCAGTGGGATCTGTAGTGGGCATTGGCGGCACGGCAGGGGCCGTGGGCGGTATGTTCATCGCCATGTTGGTGGGAGCCATTCTGGAGGCCACGCGCAGCTACATGAGCATTTTCATCATGGCCGGCAGTATGTACCTTGTGGCCCTTCTGGTGATTCATCTGCTGGTACCTCGATTGGAACCGGCCCAATTGCGTGAGAGCTGATGCCGGCAAGCACGGAGGGCGGCACCGTCGGCCTGCCAACGCGGAGTGCCGTGCCGGGTGACGGCGGGGCAGGGTGGGGGAGCCGTAGAGCTCCTTTACTTGCCCGGGCTGTCGAGCCGAAAATGAGGCCGTGCAATGTGGCACGGGCAACTTTGGGCCATGCGCTTGGGTGGCGCTCTTGTTCTGGAGCACCGCCGCAGTGCTGCCCGGCACCGGCAGCGCAGCGATCACCTCGCCGCCGGAGTCGCCGTTTTTGGTGGAGAACTGGAGCACAGGGGAAGGCCTGCCTCAGAGCTCTGTGCTGAGCATCATTCAGGACCGTGACGGCTATCTCTGGCTGGGTACGCTCAACGGACTGGTGCGGTTCGACGGATTGAACTTTACGGTCTTCGACGCCGTCAACACCCCGGGCCTGCCCAGCAGCCGGATCGTCCAGCTCCACGAGGATAGCCGGAGCCAGCTTTGGATTGGAACCGAGACCGCCGGTGTGGCGTTGGCGCGGCCCGAGGGGATCGTGGAACTGGACGTAGGCCGTGGCTCCCGCGAAGGTCGCCTGCGGGCGGTTGCCGAGGATCGCCACGGCGCCGTCTGGCTCTACACCGCCAATGGCCTGCTGTGCCGTTACTTTCAAGGCCAGATGAACATCTGGCAAGTCGGCGCGGACCGGCCCAGTCTATGTCGATCCCTGGCCGTGGAGGAAGACCGCCTCTGGGTGGGGACCGATCACCAGTTGCACGCCCTCGGTCCTCTCCAGGCGGTGGATCCGCCTCGACTGCCCTTGGAACTGGTCCTGCCGGTCACGCGCCTGGATCTGCTGGTCCCCAGTCGCAGCGGCGGCCATTGGCGCTTGGTCGGGGGCCGGATTCTGTACTACCGCGGCACCCAGTGGGTTCGCGACCTCGGACCCTACCCTTGGCGCCCGAACGCACGGCCCTCGGTGGGCTGCGAGGATCATGAGGGGAACCTCATCGTGGGTACGCTGGACGAAACCAGCGGCGACGGAGTGTATTGGTTTGACGCCGAGGGTCGTGCCACGCGCCTTGGAAAGGCAGAAGGATTGTCCACGGAGGGGATTCTAGCCCTGTGCATGGATCGGGAAGGGAACCTCTGGGTGGGCTGCGACGGCGGAGGGCTCCACCGTGTTCAACGCAAGCGGTTTCGTCGACACGTATTGTCCCAAGGCATAGTGGCCCAGACGGTTTGCCCGGATCAGGACGGCAATGTCTGGATGGGCTTCACCCGGGGCGTGGGACTGCTGCGGCCGGAGGGGCTGCTCGAATTCGGCCCGGAACATGGATTGGTCAGTCCCTACGAGCAAAACGTGTCTGCCCTCTGGGTGGACCGGCAGCAACGGATTTGGGTGGGTACCGGCGGAGGCCTTTTCCAGTGGAATGGACAACGATTCGAGCGCGTCGCCGGCCCGGCAGCCCTGCTGACCGCCATCACCGCCATCCTCGAGGATCGCTCCGGCCGACTCTGGTTTGGGACTCAGGCAGGCTTGGTGAGCCTCGACCAGGGCCGGTGGCAGTGGCTGCGGACCACCGAGGGCTTGGGCGCCGATGCCGTCCGAGCACTGGCTGAGGACACGGAAGGCTATCTCTGGGTTGGCACCATCGGCGGAGGCTTGACGCGCTGGAAACCCAAGGAAGCCACTGTTTACCGGAAAGCCCCCGAGGGTTTGCCGGGAAACGATGTCTCCTGCCTATGGGTGGATCGGCAGGGCGCAGTTTGGATCGGGACCCCGGGGCAAGGATTGGTCTGCTTCCATCAGGGCCGCTGGCACCGCTTTACCACCCAGCACGGGCTGCCGGGAAACAGCATTAGCTACTTGCTGGAGGACGAGTCCGGCCAGCTTTGGATCGGTTCCAACGCAGGCCTGATGCGCATCCCCGGGGAAGTTCTGGATCAAATCCGCAGCGGCCGACAACGGGTTCTCACCGGCCGCGTCTACACCCGGGCCGACGGGTTGCCCACCCCGGAATGCACGCAGGGATCGCAACCCGCAGCAGCACGCACACCCGATGGCCGACTCTGGTTCGTGACCGTCCAAGGTGTGGTCAGCGTCCATCCCAGGGAGCTGCAACCCAACCCGTTCCCGCCACCGGTCTTGTTGGAGTCGGTGTGGTTGGGCGGTGAACCGATCTGGATCCGGAGCCTCCGCAGTCCCGCGCTCGACCGAGTGGTCATCCCACCCGGGCGCAACCGCCTGGAAATCCACTATACCAGCCTGAACCTCAGCGCACCTGAACGGGCCCGTTTTGAGTACCAACTCGTCGGCTACGAAGAAACCTGGACCCGGGCCAACGGGGCCCGACTGGCCCGCTACCCCAAACTGCCTCCGGGCCAGTACCAGTTCCTGGTGCGAGCGGCCAACCAAGACGGGCTCTGGAGCCCCACGCCGGCCTCACTGTCGGTGCTGGTTCAACCCCCATTTTGGCGTACGCCTTGGTTCCTGGCCGTCGCTAGCCTCAGCCTTTTGGCCGGAATCGCAGGCACGGTGCACCTAATCTCCACCACCCGGCTTCGCCGCCAGCTCCGACAACAGCAGGCCCTGGAAAAGGAACGGGCGCGCATCGCCCGAGACCTGCACGATCAGGTGGGCGCCAACCTCGTCCAGGTCGCCCTGCTGGCCGAACTGCTGGAAAGCGACAAGGACCAACCCGGAGAAGTGGAAGCCCATGCACGCCAAATCACTGAAACGGCCCGCGAAACCACTCGCGCCCTGGACGAGATTGTCTGGGCCACCAATCCGGCCCACGATTCCCTGGAGGGCCTGGTGAACTATCTCTGCAAATATGCGCAGGAATACCTGGCTTTGGCCGGCCTCAGTTATCGATTGGAAGTCCCCCCGCTGCCGGAGGTACCGCTGGCTCCCGAGGTGCGCCACAACGTTTACTTGGCAGCCAAGGAAGCCATCCACAACGTGGTCAAACACGCCAACGCACACAGCGTTCACGTGCGCCTGCACCTCGACAATGGACGAGTCGTGTTGGAAATTCTGGACGACGGCCGTGGATTGCCGCCCGACGCCAGCCAGCGCGGCCGACACGGCTTGGACAACATGCGTCGACGACTCGAGGAAATCGGAGGCCGTTTCAGCATCGAATCGCCCCCTGCCGGGGGCACGCGGGTGCGACTGGAATTCAGCCCACGCGCCAAAACTCGATGAGCCCCGAAAAATCCAATGGTAGCTCCCTGACCCTTGTCCCAATACGTTGCCATGGGGTGCAGGGACCGGGCGTTGCTCCGGCAATCCGACCGCACCGGGGGATCCCGAACCCGCAAAGGCATTCATCCGCTCGCATTCCTTCCCATGCCCATCAAAGTCGCCATCGTTGAAGACAACGAAAAACTTCGGACCACGCTCGGCCGCGTGATCAGCCGAACCGAAGGCTATCTGTGTGTGGGTCAGTTCGCCACGGCAGAGGAAGCAATCCAGTCCATCCCCAGCCTAAAACCGGAGGTGGTTTTGATGGACATCAACCTGCCCGGACTCAACGGAGTGGAATGCGTCCGCCAGCTCAAGCCCCAGTGCCCCGATACCCAGTTCATCATGCTTACGGTCTACGAGGACACCGACAACATCTTCAACGCACTGGCAGCCGGTGCCACCGGATACCTTCTGAAGCGCTCCTCCCGCGAGGAGCTCCTGCAGGCAATTCGCGATGTCGTCAACGGCGGTTCTCCCATGACCACCCACATCGCCCGCAAAGTGGTCCAGTCGTTCCAGCGACCGCTGCCCCGCTCAACAGAAGCGACCGCTGAACTCTCGCCCCGCGAACGCGAAGTACTCGACCTTTTGGCCCAGGGTTTCCTCTACAAAGAGATCGCAGAGCGCCTCGGGGTCAGCTACGAAACCGTTCATACCCACATCCGTCGGATCTACGAGAAGTTACAGGTCCGAACCCGCACCGAGGCAGTGGCCAAGTTCCTCAAACGTTGAATGCTCCATCGCCCAGCTCCACGGCGACCCGGCCCGCAGCCCACCTGCTGCATGCGCCGGCAGCGCAGGCCGCATTGCCTGAGTCGTTCCCGATCCTGCCCACGAGAACAAGTGGGCTTCGGAAGACCGCCAACCGGCAACGGCCCCGTATCCGGCCGGCCGACGAAGGCGTTCCCACAGCTTTGACACACACCAGTTGCGCGCCCTCGCAGGCATTTGACCCACCAGCGCTGCCCGCGCCTTTCGCACAGCGGGTGTGAGAGCGTTTCCTACCGAAGCTGTTGGCGGCCTGCGCTTCGGAATCGTCGCAGTGCAACGACTTCGTTGCCTGTCAGGAAGCAACGCGGCCCCCACCGGGGTTGCGATCTGGAGTACCGCCTTGGATGCACGCCAAGTCCTCCGGCAATGCTGATTCAATGGAGTCAAGGGGTGGCCAGCCGGTGGGAATGCTCGTCGGGGAAGGGAGGTAGCGGACGCGGAGTTTGGGCTTTCGGCGATCTGGTTGTTGGTGGGTCCGAAGGGATCGGGGGTGTGTTGGTCTGGATATAAATAATTCCTCACAATATAAGTTATATTGCGTAGAGACGAGCCGCTCGTTTCCTCGGGTCAGCCCGGTCAAACCTCGCCTTGTGTCTATCCAGCCTTGGGCCGGAAGCCGGAAAAGCTGGTATGGATGCAACTCGGTGCGGCTTGGCACCATGCGGTGTCGGCTGACCGTGAGGGCTCGGTGCTCCAGGTGGTAGCGGCTTTGAAAGGCGCGCACGGAGCCGGGGTGCATCCTGATCGAACAACCGGGCGCGGACCGCCACTCTGGCGTATGGCCGACTGGCAATCGGCAACCGCCTGAACAGCTTCGCCGCCCGTCAACTGCCGAGCAAAGACAGAGCACATTGTCCGCCTGCGCTTCTTGCGCGCGGCACACCGGCTGTGGTGGCTGCAACGGGATGGCGCAGATGGACGCCTGGGACAGGTTGAGCTCAGGCCCCCTTGAAGTATGACGGTCGGACGTAGCGGGCGGCGGCTGAACTGAGGGCGCGATGGGCCGTGCTTTTGAGTCTGGAAAAGTTCGATTCGGCATAGGCCTGAGCGAGCGCCCTATGGCATCGGGGACGCAGTTCGTCTTGCGGAAAGGTAGCCTGTGCAGGCTTTCGAGAGGGGCAACTCAGCTCATGAAGCCCGTGTAGGTGGGCCGGTACGGGCTTGCAGAGCCTGGCCGAAATGCACTCAGACTCAGTTGGCTTATGAAGCCAGCGGGTTGTGCCAGGGCAGTTGATTTTTGGTGCTTTTGGGCCGACGAGGCGTCCATGAGCTTGCGGACCTCCGGGGGTTTGCTGGCTGGCAACCTTCTGGCCTTCTATTCTAAGCTCTGCTAGGGCCTGACCTTTTGTGGGACAATGAGCTGCTTCCCGTTTGTGGTTCAGGCCAGGCGCGGGGTTTTTAACGGCGATGCCGTTGGCTTTTTACAGAGGGAACCTACCGGAGGCCAGCTAATTACGATAGGGCTGCGAATGGGAGCGGCCGAGGAAGGGCCCAGAACCGGACTGCTGAGAGTGTGCTGGGCCGCTACGTGGTGGTTTGGGGGTTGGCCGAGTGCCGGAGGGAATCTGCCGCGGTGT
>Ga0209017_10001677_pt1 | contig 16160 bp, 10 predicted proteins | sample YNPBryunderm2012_FD_185812 | JGI IMG/M metagenome (GOLD analysis project Ga0209017, IMG submission 185812) | Anoxygenic and chlorotrophic microbial mat microbial communities from Yellowstone National Park, USA - YNP Bryant MS undermat 2012... ... | reverse complement strand
TCCAATGATCGCGTTGGCCTGGGGAAGTCGCGGCAGCTCACCGGTAGCTGGTATTTGCCATACCCAGTGCTCCTGTGTTTTCCATCCCGTTGTCGCAATTCACATTCCCACAACGAAACGGTATGGGCCATAAGGATGAAAATACATCCCAGGCATTACTATGACGATGGACTTACGCCTTTGGATTGGCCGATTGCCTCCTGTTGGTGCACGCCTCCCACCCTGGGTTCTTGTTGCCATACTACGAAACACCAGCAAGGATAAGAACTTGCGTGGCATTCTCTGGCTCACTACCAATTCGCGGGTCCGTAGTATCTTAGACTTACGGTGGCCAGGTGCAAGACAGGTCACGACAAGGCTGATCCCTCCGAGTGCGATCTCGGCGTTAGAAATTCGGGCCGGGAAGGCCTGCCTGCTGCAATCTTGTTAGAATGCTAACCCGACCGAAATCTTGTTAGAATGCTGCCTCTATGGCACAAGCGATTCCCCTTGACATTGAGCGGCTTTTCGGGGAAGGTGGGAGTCATCTTGAGTCGTCACCTTGAGACGAACGGCCTATGCTGCAAGGGTGGGCCGATGAGCGGAACCCGCACAAGCCCCATGTGCGGGGAAGGAAGAGGACAGGGTTAGCCTCCTATTGGTGACCGAAGAATCCGGAAAAGCGGGGGACAGATGGTTCGGATCATTCGTCTGAAACCTTGGCTCCCCACGCTGGGTAGATTTCAGCAGACTAGCTACGGTCGTGATGCGTTGCGCTACCACCGGCGGACGCGTGAGTTTTCGGGTCCATCAGGAGAAAGGAAGCAAAAACTATGATGCACGCTTTGTTCCCCCGCAGTTTGAGTCTGGCTGTAGGCTTTTGGGTTTTGATGGCGAGTCTGCCCTCTGTGGTCCGGGCCGCCGACTCCGACAAGCTTCTGCCGGCCGAGTCCGAGGTTGTCATTCAGATCAACTATAAGCAGATCCTGGAGTCCGAGTTGATCAAGAAGTACGCCTTGGAACAGATGAAGCAGGCGTTGGAAAGTCAGGCCGAAGTCAAGAATGTTTTGAACGAGTTGGGGCTGGATCCGTTCAAGGACATTCATCGGATCGTCATCGCTGGTGAGATGAAAAGCGGAGAAGAGGGCCGGGCGTTGATCATCGGCTACGGAAACTTCGACCCGGAGAAGCTCTTCGCGGCCGCCGAAGCGTATTCCAAGAAGAATCCGGATACCTTCTCCTTGATCCGGGATGGCGAAATCATCATGTTCAAGGTTCAGCCCGAAAACGGGCAGATGCCACTTTATGCCACGGTGTTGGACGACAAGACCGTGATTGCCGGCTCTGACAAGAAGATCGTTCAAGACGCCATCGCTGCGGCCAAAGGGAACAAGCGGCCCCGGATCAAACCCGAACTGGCTGCCCTGCTCAAGAAGATGGATGAGAAAGCGTCGATCTCCGCCTGTGCTTTGGTCAAGGGGAAACTGGACGATGTTAACATTCCCCCTGGGGCGCCGGTGGACCTGACCAAATTCCAGGACCTGCTGCCCAAGATGGAAACGATGAGCATGACCCTGCGTATCGGTAAGGATATCAAGCTGGAAATGAGCATGGGGATGGCGAATGACGACGCGGCGGATGAGATGAGCAAAGCGGTCAAAAACCTACTCAACGATGTCAAGCCTCTGCTGCAACTGGCCGTCGCGGCCGACCCACGGACCAAACCTTTGACCGATGTGGTCAACTCCATCAAGGTGAACAGCAAAAGCAAGGAAGTGATCCTCACCGGTGAGATCAGCGAGGCCAACATTCAACGAATGATCAAGCCGGATGACGACGGCGGACGGTAAGAGGCGGCGGTTGCTCGCCTGAGTTTGTTACCTTGATAGAGCCGTAAGGATCCGAGGTGGTCCACGGTTCTGTCCGCTTCGGCGGTCCTGTGAGCAGTGCATTACGCCCAGGGGTAGGTGGGGAAGACCTGCCCCTGTTACTTTTTCCAGATGGACAAGGACGTTCGTGTGGTAAAGGGTTGGGAAATTGTGCGTGGTGAAGGGTCGGGAGATTTCGTGGTGGTGGAGGGTTGGGGAATATTCTCAGGCAGACCTGGAAGGGAGCGGGAAACCTGACGGAGTGATCAGGTGGATGTGGCACGCTGGGAGCGAGCTTTGCGAAGGCGGTAGTATTTCCAACCGGGGAAGAAAAAGGAGAGAGCGGAGACCAGACCGAAGAGCAGGACGCTGACTTGGGGCAGCAAGGTCATGGCGATGGCAGTTGTGAAGTTGAGGGCGGCCCAGAGGTAGAAGCGTCCGGAGAGGATTCCGGCTTTCACGATCATGATCATACCTGCGGCTACAGCCACCGCTGGAGAGAGAGACAAAGGTGGCCAGCCCCCGACCCATTCGATGGCAAACATGGCGATACTGGCACAGACGCCTGCCGCCCAAGCATGAGCGATCTGCCGTTCGACGAACAAGACCGGTCCGGCGGCCTTGCGGAGTTGCCACAGAACCGTAGCCCAAGTGACCAGACCCACGGACCACCATCCCAGATACCACAGGTGGTGGTGCCAGCCGCTCCAGGCCATCAGCTGCGTGACCAGGCAGAGCAATAGGATCATGAGGCTGTGCCACATCCACAACCGGCCCCAGTTTTCCAGCACATCGACATGATGCGTTTCGCGGAAAAATCGTGCGAGCAGGTAGCGGAGCCCGCTGGGTGCGGCATGGAGGGGGGCACCGCTGAGATAGGCCTCCAGGTCCTCTGCGAGGGCAACCGCGCTGGGATAGCGCAGGTCCGGCGGCTTCTGAAGACACTTCAAACAGATTAGCTCCAGTTCCCGAGGGACGGTCGGGTTGAGATCACGCGGCGGTACCGGTTCCTGTTCGAGAACCAGAAGCAGAGTATCCACAGGGTGCGATGCCTGGAAGGGGGGTCGGCCGGTTAGAAGTTCATAAAGAATGGCGCCCAAGGAGTAGATGTCCGCGGCGGCGGTGAGCTCTTTGCGTCCGGCTGCTTGTTCCGGGGCCATATAGGCCGGTGTGCCTAGTACCGTCCCGGTCCGTGTGAGCGACTGATCGACATCGATTCTTTTGGCCAGACCGAAGTCGGTGATTTTGGGGTGCCAGTGTTCGAGTTGTCGGGGGTCGAACGACTCGCTTCCCTGAGGTGGGACCGCTACCAGAAAAATGTTAGACGGTTTCAAGTCTCGATGCAAGATCTGGTGTTTATGGGCATGATGGATGGCTTGAGCGAGGGTCGCGACCAGGCGAGCGGCTGACCGTGGGGAAGGCAGACCATAACGGCGGAGCCAATCGGCCAGAGTCATCCCTTCCAGATATTCCATGCACAGATAGGCCTGCTTCCCCACCACGCCGACGTCGTAGAGTGTGACGATGTGCGGATGCTGTAGCCGGGCCACCGTTTCCGCTTCCGTGCGAAATCGGGCTTCATCCCCCGTGGTGGACGGCCGGTCGTCCAAGAGCATCTTCAACGCCACGAGGCGGGGCAAACTCTTCTGACGAGCCAGGTAAACAATCCCCATGCCGCCGCGGCCCAACACCTGTAGCAATTCGTAGTCCCCCAAGGAGCGGGGAAAGACTTCCTGGGTATCGGCTTCTTCCTGGGAAGAAGGCGTCTCCCGCACGCTCGCCCTTGGGTGCCAGGGATGTGTATCCGTGGGCCGGTATAAGGGGGCCGAGGAGCGGGGGGAGGCTTCCGACCGTTGGGAGACTGGCGGATTGTGGGGGGGTGGGAGGAGGGATGAGTAGCAGTTGGCCACCTGAGCGACAGCCCAGAGTTGCTCCAATTCCTCGGCGACCTCCGGATAGCGACGCGCCAGCGTTCCTACGTCGGCGGCCTGGCCGGCTCGTGTCGCTGCGTGGAGTTCCTCCAGCAATTGGGCTAATAGCTGATCACGCTCGAAGCCATTCATCTCCATCGCCGGCATCCAGGAAGTCTTCATATACCCCTGATCAGCCCTCCACTATTATCGTAGCAGGGATCAGGGAAGGGTTTCGGGGGCGGGGTCAGAATCCTGGAGTTTGGCCACAGATACGGCATATTCCTTCAAGATGGCTTGGGCGGCGCTTGAGAACTCGGCGGCTCCCTCGAAGTCGAACTGGATCAGGCCGAACGGTTCCCGAGGGTCAATGTACACCCGCAGGTCCAACCAGCGACCACCCAGTTCGTAGGTCAGCCAGCCCGCTTGCAACGGCTCGTAACGTGCCTCAGGAGGGCCGACCAGCACCGTCGTGTCCGGGCGTTCCGGCGACACCAGGCGACTGACCTGACGGACCGTGTCTTTGAGCTGTTCGACGACCTCATCGGGAGGCGGAGCCAGTTCCCAATCCCGCTCGTGCACTCGGTAGTAGGGCACGATCCCATCCAGACTGTATCGCAGCTCCAATCGGCTGGCACCATCCTGCAGGGCGGTCAGAATCAACACATGCAGGTACCGCCGCGGTGCCGGTTCGGTCAGCAATTGTTCGGCTGATTCCACGCGTAGCATGCTCTGCCTCCTCGTATCCTCCCAGAGCTCAGCGCAATGAACAGATCCTCGACTTCGTACTGTCCATGAGGCTAGGCGAAACGAACAGATCCTCCACTCCCGGAAAAGGGAAGCTAGCCAAGGTCCGTGGCTCCCAGCAGGGTTGGACCCGCGAACGCGATCCTCAGGGATCGGCGGTGGCGGCAATTTCCGCCGCGGTGTGGGCCATCCGTCTTCGCCGGGGCAAAAGTCGGGGCAAGCAGTGCCACCGTAGTAATATTGCGGTGGTGCCATTTTCTGGAGTGGTCGTGTGGTGGCAACATCCGCGGTGGTGCCATTTTCTGGAGTGGTCGTGTGGTAGCAACATCCGCGATGGTGTCGCAGGGTACCGGTATCCCCTTTCGGTATGGGCATCATCCTAGGGGACGAGGCGGGGAGATGGGAGTGAGGGTGGACAAGAGGGAAGGGGGGCTGGTGGGGGAGGAAGGGGGTTAGCGTTGGACGGTACCGGTGGCGAAGTTCCAGTGGGCGGCCTGGGTGGTGGGAGTGTGCAGTTCGACCCGTAGAGGAGTTTGGCGTTGGGAACGATCGATGATGAAGGTGAGGCTGATGAGACCGTGGGGAAGTTCCAGGGTGGTTTCCGCTTGGAGGGGGACAGGCTGACCTTGCAGGTAGAGTGTCAAGCCTGTGACATCGTGGCAGCGGAGCAGGAGGCGACCAGCCGTCGTGACCCACAGACGGGTGCGGACGACGCTTTGGGGGGCGGTTCCTTGCCAGACGGCAAACTGAGGCAGGTCCTCCAGGGGCAGGTCGCCCCGGACGAGGGTGAAGACCGGTTTCCAAGTGAGAGTGTTGTCCGGCTGGGAGGCCAGAGCGACCCGTTGGCGGCGGAGGAGCTGCAGGTTGTTCGGAGTGGCTTCGAGGGCTTCCCAGCGTCGGATCAGAGGCTCCACGGAAGGGGCGTAAGGGGTGCCCACCTTCCCCAATTGGGAGAGGAAGGCGACCAGGTCGATCAATTCCTGTTGGCTGAGGCTATCGGTGAGTCCTTCGGGCATCAAGGAAGGAGCGTGGGTCCGTTCAGCGATGTCGGCCAGGGGCAGGCTGATGACCTTATCTTCAGCGGTACGCAGGAAGAGTCGGCCGTCGGCCTCACGGATGGGGATGCCGAGGAAGACTTTGTCGTCGGTGGTGACGATGCGTTGGGCGTGGTACCCTTCTTTGACGGCTTTGTTGGGCAGTAGCAGGGCCTCGACAAGATAATCGACGGGGGCGCTGGCACCGATGCTAGAGAGGTCCGGTCCGACCTGGCCACCCGCCCCGGAGATGGCGTGGCAGGCGAAGCATTGGAGTTCGGGGAGGCGGAAGAGGCGTTCACCGCGGGCGGGGTTGCCGCGTTGGGCGGCCTCTTGGGCTAGGGTCTGGATCTGTTCCGGGGTGGGTGGGGTGCGGGGACGGTCCAGTCCGCCGGCCCGACGGAGGGCTTCGCGGAGCGTCGGCAAATCCTGACCCGAGTTGCGGATGGCCTGCAGGCCAAGCCGTGCGGCCTCGGGGGTGATGGTGGTTCCCTGGAGACTTTTCGTCAATGCCGACGACCCGGTGCGTAGTTGCAGCAGGGCGGCAAAGGCCTCGACCAGTTCCGGGGGCGAGGGGTGGTGCTGGGCCAGGGAGACGAGCCAAGTAGCAGCTTCGCCAGGGGCCAGTCGGCTGAGCGCAACAATCGCCCCCACGCGGGAAGCCGGAGTCCGGCCATGCTGGGCCACCCGTCGCAGGTCCTGACGTGCGGATTCATCCCCGAACATCGCCAGCCCTTCCAGGCTCGCGCGCAAGACCGTTGGGGATGACGCTGCGGTGGCATCGGACGGTTCGAGCCGGGGTGCATCAGCGGGAAGCCGTTCTGCCGGCAGGGCCGACAAAGTGATGCGACGCAGCACCGGTCGCAAAGACTGGAATTGCCCGTAGCCGATGAGGCGGTACAGGGCCGGTTCCTCGTTGGCCAGTGGGAGCAGCTCGGACAGGGTGGTGGCCATTTCCGGGGGCAGAGGGATTTTGCGGGTGGCAGCGGCCTGTTCCACCTGACGCACAATCCGGGCAGCCCGGATACGGGCCGGAGACTGAGGATCGGGTTGGGTGCGGACCAACTCGGCAGCGATGTGCAAGGCCCGGGCCAGGTCGGCCGGTTCGCCGATCTGGATCAGCAAGGTCAGCAAGTCGTCGGCCTGTTGGGGGTCGTCCCGTTTCTGAGTCAGCAGTTGCCGCAGCGGTCCCACTACTTCACGACTGCCCACCGCTTGGAGAGCATAGCTGAGATGGGCCGTTTTACCGGCGAAGGTGAGCTGGCCGCTCTGGAATGCCGGGAGCCACTGCGGGGCCAATTCGCGGACAGTCAACCACAGGGCATATTCCAGGACTGGGTCCAAGGGACGATCCAGGGCCAACAGGGCGGTGGTGACCGCCTGGGGGTGAGGGAGTCGGGCCAAGGCCCGGACTGCTTCAAGGCGAACCCCTGCCGAGGCATCGGTGACTGCTTGTTCCAGCCAGAGCAGCCGCTGCTGGGTGGGCAAACTACTTTCACCGACAATCCGCACCGCCGCCGCTCGGACCGGCGGGTGGGCCACCGTCAGGGCTTTTTGCAACAATTGCGTGGCGATAGGCTGATAGGTCGGGAGGAGCTGCGGTGGGGTAGCGGTGTGGCGATACAGGCCGAAACCATGGAACAACCACAGGTATTCGAGCAGTAGCTGGGGATAATCGGGGGCTTGAGGGTTCAGTTGCTGGGCATGTTCCACCAGTGAGGGGAGCACCGCTTGGGGGCCGCGTTCCCACAGCAGCCGGCGGGCCTGGTCCCGAGTCCATTGCTCCGGTTCGCTCAAGCGGCCGATCAATTGGGCCACGTTCTGTTCCACCAACTGCGGGCGGGGCACCAGGGGCCGGCTGGAAACGGTCACCCGCCAGATGCGTCCGTGGGTCTTATCCCGCCGGGGATCGCGGAAATCGACTTCCCCGTGCTGAATGATCGGGTTGTACCAGTCGGCGATGTAGAGAGCACCGTCCGGCCCCATTTTGACATCGACGGGTCGGAAGGCGGGATGGGTGCTTTTGATCACCTCGGGCATCTCCCGACTGGTGAAGGTCGATCCGTTTTCGGAAATTTTGAAACGGCAGACGCGGTGACCACGGAAGTCACAGGTGATCAGATCGCCTTGCCAATCTTCGGGAAAATGCCGGCCGCTGATGATTTCCAGGCCGCAATGTTTGGGGCTGCCCGGATTGAGGCCGTGGAGGGTACGCTGGGCATGGGGACCCTGAGCGGTGGGGTAATAAGCCCCGGGTACCCCCGGCGTAATACCCTCGCCGTTGGCCCCGTCGGTCAGAAAGGATCGGCCATAGCGGTCGAAGGCATGACCCCAAGGATTGATGAAGCCGCGCAAGAAGACTTCTAATTCCCCCGTTGCGGGGCGGAAACGCCAGGCTCCACCCGCATTGAGACGCTGGACACCGTAAGGGGTTTCCACATGCGAATGGATGTAGATCGATTGGTGGAAAAAGAGACTGCCATCCGGCCCCCAGCGGAAGGTGTGAAGGATGTGATGCGTGTCTTCCGTGCCGAAGCCGGAGAGCAGTACGCGGACGCGATCCGCCTTGCCACCAGGACGGGAAGCCGACAGATGGAGTAACTCTGTGCTGTTGGCCACATACGCTCCTCCATCCCCGGGCAGCACACCGGTGGGCATCAGCAATCCGTCGGCAAACACCTGCGTTTTGTCGGCCTTCCCATCCCCGTCGCTATCCTCCAGGATGATGATCTTGTCGTTGGCTTTCTCGCCAGGTCGAACTTGGGGATAAGTCTCGCTTGTGGCGACCCAAAGCCGGCCCTGGGCGTCGAAATTCATCTGAATGGGCTTCGCCAGCATCGGGTCCGCGGCAAAAAGCTGAACCTCCAAGCCCGGTGGCAGTACGAAGGTCCGCCGCTCTAGCTCGGGATCAGGGTCCGGCACCTTGGCGTTGGCCTGAGCAGAAGCGGAACCCGCTGACAGAATGCTCGCCACCACCGCGGTGATACCGATGAGGAAGAACCGATGAGCAATCATGGTTGGGTCACCGAATCGTCGTGTTGTGTTTATGGGTCGCACCGGTTATCGTCTTTGCCATCCGATTTAGGTTATCCGGCTTGCTTCAGGTCACCCGGCTTGCATTTTGGGGTCGGTTTGAAGCTGTGGGGCGTGCATTGGGGAACGGTCTGAGACTTCAGCGACGTTTCCATTGTCTGCGAAGCTCGTCAATCCGGTTCTCGGCTTGCTCGATGAGAGGGTCCAGGGCAGCCACTTCTTGGGCATTCTTGCCTTGCTCGTGCTTGCGGAAGCCGAACAGATACGTTTCGTTCTGGGGTCGCCAGCGGTGGAAAAACAGAGTGTTTTTGGTGACAACGGCCTGGCGGAGCGGTTCCAACTCAGTCCAGTTGAGCTGAGGTACCTCTCTCCCCAGCAGTTGGGATACCACCCAACCCGCCGTCAGGCGGTATCCGGTGGCGGTCAGGTGCAATCCGTATTCACTCACAGGCTCCGGAGAGTTGGGCCAACGAGCGGCGGCCGCTTCGGCCTGTTCCAGAAGAGGATACAGATCGACGCATATCAGGCCCCGTCGGGTAGCGATCTTCCGAATGCTCTGGCCATATTGGCGGCGGTGAGCGTTGATCGAGGACGGATCAAACCCGGCAAATGGTCGCTGGGCCTGGGGTGTCAGCAGGACCATGCGGGCCTTGCTGGGTTGCAACGCATCCAGGAGCTTTTCCAGTCCCTTTTCAAAGTCCGCTAAGCCTGCTGGCCCCGCATAGGCTTCATTGCCTCCGTAGTGGAGGAGGATGACGGTCGGTTGCAAGGCCAGGGTTTGTTCGACGATCTGGCGGAGGCGGTAGTTCGGATTGGCGAATTCAAAGCGGCCTCGGGATTCCCCCGTGACGGTATCCCCGCTCCATCCCAGATTACGCACCCGCAGACGAAGATGGCTATGAGCTGCCACCAGGGCTGTTTCCCAATAACCCCACCGCTGCTCCCGCTCGATGAGTGTTCCGCCCAGGAGCACGATCCGCTCGCCGTCGTGCAACTGCAAGGGACCGACTTTGCCGTTGTTGCTGGCCACTTCCGCCTGGCCGGGGTTGTTCTCCGGAACAGCAGATTCCGCCCGGCCGGCCGGTCCAACCTCTGCCACCATCCGCCAGGACGCTAATCCGATCAATAACAATGCCCCGATCGTGAGACGCCTGCCCATGCTCTTCTCTCTCCCCTGGGTGATCTCGTGGACCTTGTGTCGTAACAGTGCGGATTCGGCTGTGCTACTTGCTACTTCTCGAAGAGGGCAGCGACGAAGGCTTCGGGGTCAAACGGTTCCAGGTCGTCCAGTTGCTCGCCGACACCGACGAATTTGACCGGCAGTCCGAGCTTCTGCTTGATCGCAAATATCGCCCCACCTTTGGCTGTGCCATCCAGCTTGGTCAGCACGATGCCCGTGCACTGGATCGCTTTGGAAAATTGCTCTGCCTGTTGGATGGCGTTCTGGCCGGTGGTGGCGTCGAGAACCAGCAGCACCTCATGCGGAGCACCGGGGATCTGGCGGGCCACCACGCTGCGGATCTTTTCCAGCTCCTTCATCAGGTGGGTCTGGGTGTGGAGTCGGCCGGCGGTATCGACGATGAGCACGTCGTAGCCGCGGGCTTTGGCCCGTTCGCAGGCATCGAAGGCCACGGCGGCGGGATTAGCCCCTTGTTGCTGCCGGACAATATCGCAGCCGATCCGCTGGGCCCAGACACTCAACTGTTCGACCGCCGCCGCCCGGAAGGTGTCGCACGCCCCCAGCAGCACTTTCTTCCCTTGGTCCTGCAAACGCTTGCCCAGCTTGGCGATCGTCGTCGTCTTGCCTGAACCGTTGACCCCCGCAATCAAAATCACCGTCGGCTTGCTTTCCGACCAGCGAATGTCCCGTGCGTCATTCCCCAACAGCTCCCGTAATTGCTGCCGGACGAACGTTTCCACTTCCTCCCCGATCTCCTTGTCCCGGAAAGCCTGTCGGACCCGCTCTACGATCTGCGTGGTCGCCTGCGTACCCACGTCCGCAAGATACAACCGCTTTTCCAACTCCTCCAGGAAAGCCTGATCGACTTTGCCCTTGCCCCGGAGCAGATCAAATACTCCGGCAAACACGCTCTTTGTCTTGGCTAATCCGGATCGAATTTTCTGGGAAAGCCAACGTAACATAAACGCTCTTCCGTCTCGGGCGATGCTCCTCAGAAGAAGCCTGCTACCCTCCGTACCGTTCCCGAAGGCCGCATGCTTCCATCCAGGACATCTGTATCAAATTCTATCCTGAAACACCACCGTACAAACTATTTCATGTTTTCATGTTTCCATCATTGTATCCTTTGTGCCGACCGTGTCTGTCCCAGGGTTGGTCAGGGGGAGGTTGCTCCGAGATTGAAGCGGGAGTTGCGGGTCGCTCCGTTGGGGAAGAGCGATCCGGGAAGAAATCAAGCGAGAAGACACCCAGGTGGTGTCTGGCGGATGGGATGGGTATTCGTCAGATGGGGCGGTGGGAGTAGGAGGAGGCGGTATTCGTCAGCTGAGCTGTAGGGGGAAGAGGAGGTAAGGGGGTGTGAAAGGGGATGGGTGTTCGTCACAAGAGGGTTATCGAACTCGATGCCGAGGTCAGCGGGAAGGCAAGAGGAACTCATCGGCATAGACGGCCAAAGCTGTGGCCAGGTCCCGGGCGGTTTCTCGCCACCGCCCCTGCTCCCGCAAGCGCAGGCCGATTTCTACCTGGATGGCGTCGATGCCGTGCCTGGTATGGCTACCATAGGTGGCAACGATGTAACCGCCCTGGTAGTTGGGCACTTCGCGTGTTTTGACATCGGCGAGGCAGTCGGGCAGGATTTTGTATCCCTGACGTTGCAGATAGCCGAATAGGCCGCGCTTGCCGACCAGGGCCGCCCAACCGTGCCGGTCCAGGAGCAGTTGCACAGTCCGGCCGTTGAGTGTACCGCGGCAGATGGCGTCCGGATATTCCCCCTGACCGTGAATATCCAGGAGCAGGCCACTCTGCCAGCGCTGCCGGACCTGCTGACAGGCCAGGGCGACCGAACGATGGTAGTATTCATAAACGACCTGGGCACTCTCCGATTCGTAAGCCCGTTCCGCAGGTCGGTTCACATCCAGAAACTTGCGGTCGAAGCCGGCTACGATCAGCCAGGGTTTACCACGCAATGTGCGTTCCAGCTCTGCCGCGCAAGCGGTTGCCAGTTCGATGGTCCAGGCATCCCGCACGGTCTGAAAGTCGGAAAGGCCACGCCCTTGACGCTCGGTAGCTCGGGGTATGGGCAAGGTGCCACCGTGAGGAACGGACAGAATGATGGGCAAACTGCCGCGTTCCACGCTGACCAGCTGGCGCAGGACGGTCGAGGGCAGGGATGAATCCTGGGAGTCCGGTGGGAAAGAGGCAGGGCCATCGGAATGACTGTCGGAATGTGAGGAGGAAGCGGTGGTCTCGATATGATGACCGAGGGGATGATCGGAGGAAATCAGTAGCGGAGTTGTCCAAGCGAGAGTCAGAAGGCCCAAACCTGATGTACGCACCGTGAGAACTCCGCACGGGACCAGGAACCTGAAGCAAGGTTGTTCAGCTGAGCCAGTCGCGGGGGTCCGCGATAGCACCGGCCAAGGCGCTGGCCGCAACGGTCAAGGGGGAAGCCAGGAAGACACGAGCTTCTTTGTGTCCCATGCGTCCGGGAAAATTGCGGTTCGTCGTGCTGATGCAGGAGAGCGGTGCGTTGAGTCGTCCGAAGGTATCCGCGGGACCGCCCAAGCACGCGGCACAACTGGGCTCGCCGATCTTGGCACCCGCACTGAGGAAAATCTCCCGCAGAGTCTGACCGTTGAGACGCTCCCGGTCCAGACCCTGGGCCACTTCCGTTGTGGCCGGCACGACAAACGTATCAATCTTGACGCTCTTGCCCTGAAGCAACTGCGCCGCCGCACGGAAATCTGTCAGCTTACCGCCTGTACAACTGCCGATATAAGCCCGGTCCAGCCGGGTTCCTTTGACCTGGGTAACCGGGGCTTTCTTGTCCGGAGAGTGAGGCTGGGCGACCAGTGGTTCCAACCGCGACACATCGAAAACATACTCGGCGGCGTAGCGGGCGTCGGGGTCGGAATAGACCGGTGTAAAACTCTTGCCGCTTTTGTTGCGGCTGCGGACATAGTCCAACGTGATGGCGTCGGGGGCGATGACCCCGTTTTTCCCCCCCGCCTCGATCACCATGTTGCACAAAGTCATCCGCTCTTCGATATTGAGGGCAAAAACCGCCTCGCCGTCGAACTCCATCGCCTGGTACGTCGCCCCATCACAGCCGATCTCACCGATGACGGCCAGGATCAAATCCTTGGCCATCAGATAGGGGGGCAATTGCCCGTGGAAGATAAAACGGAGGGTCGGCGGGACTTTCAACCAGAGCTTACCCGTGCCCAATACAAAACCCGCCTCGGTATTCCCGATCCCGGTGGCAAACTCCCCAAAAGCTCCCGCCGTGCAGGTATGGCTATCGGTGCCGAGCAGCACTTCCCCCGGACGCGTGTGGCCTTCTTCCGGTAACGCAATGTGACAGACACCCTTGTACCGCGGCGTACCCACATCGTAAAAGTAAGGCAAGTCTTGTTCCCGAGCGAATTCACGGAGGATATCCACGTTCCGGTGGGCCATGGCATCCTGGGTGAAGATGTAATGGTCCGGGATGATCACCACCTTATGCCGGTCCCACACCTTGGCTTGCGGCCCGAAGTGCTTCTTGAAAACCCCGATCGTCCCCGGTCCGCACACATCATGGGTCATCAGGATATCGACCTGGACCCAGACATTCTCGCCCGGCAGGACATATTCGCGTCCCGATGCACGGGCCAGAATCTTCTCAGTCATCGTCATCGCGGGCATAGACTCTACCCTTCTGTCACGAACTGGGCTTGCTGGCAGGCTAGTTCCATCTGGTCCTCGGGTCACTCGCCTTTGACATCATTGTATCAGGCACACCTCCCGGTCTAGAGGCGGTCCCGCCCTTGCATGTCAACACAAGCAAATCTGGCTTGCATGTCAACACGGGCGAATCTGGATCAGGAGCTAACCTGAGCAAGGCTCACCGGACTGTTGTTGCCCGGTTCCTGAGGACGGTTGGTCGGCACGGGATGCTTCGCGAATGGGGAACGTCCACTGAGATGACATCTGTGGGGATGACTTCTGTGGAGGTAATATTTGCTGGCATAACGTCTAGTTGGGTTGACTTTGCTGGGATGGCGTCTGTTGGGATGACGTTTATTGGGATGGCGTCTGCTGAGATAACGTCTATCGGGATGACTCCTATTGGGATAATGTCTGCAGGGGTGGTGTCTGTTGGGATAACGTTTGGTGGGGTGGCGTTTGTTGGGATAACGTCTGCTGGGAGGAAAGACGTTGGCGCAAAATGGAACGGGCCAGACGGCTCAAGTAGATCGTCAAGCCCACGGTGGCCAGCAGACCCAAGCCGAGGAGAAACCATTCTCCGCTACTGCGGTGCGTCGTGGTCGTTCCCTGCCAGGTCCAGCGTCCCCAATATCCCAGAGAGACATAGAGGAAGGTTCCCGGCATCATGGCACAGAAAGTAGCCAAGGCACAGGGCCAGAACCGGATCGCTGTCAGGCCGTAGAGATAGTTCTGGAGGTTGAAGGGGATTGCAGGGGAAAGACGAAGCAGCACCACGAGTCGCCAGCCGCTTTGTCGAAGGGCCTCATCCCAAAGCTGCCAGTGGGGGCGACCAGCCAGGAAACGCTCCAGTACGCCACGCCCCAGTCCACGGGCCAGGAGAAAAGCCAGGCTGGCTGCCAGATTCGCCGCGACCGTGCACAGCACAAAGCCCCACCCCAAGCCAAACCATGCACCACCGGCGACGGCAAAGGGCCAGGCGGGCAACAGCAGCAGCACCGCCAGGACATAAAACACCACGAAGAGGACAGCTAGGATTGGGCGATCTTGCCGTTCCAACCACTCGTACGTGGCCGACCACCAACCGTGTTGTTCCAGCCAGCGTCCAACAATCACGAACATCAGGATCAGCAGGAGGATCGCTGCCCCACGACGATATGCGTAACGATATGGCTGTGGCACCCCTTGATCCTCGCCAGGGAAAGAAGAGTGGGCCTTCCGAACTCCGCCGTCTCCTCGCTATTTTTCCTCAAGAGCAATCGCCGTCCCCTCGTCGGATCCGTCCCAGGTCGGCCTCCGTGGCGGAATATCCCAGAACTATTCTAGGGTGCGTGCATGTGAGGATCGATCGTGGAGAAGTGCCTGGAACAGAATGAAATGTCGTTTCCCAGTGCTCCCGAGAGCCTGTCCCAGGGTCGCAGGAAGGCCGGGTTGCTCCCTCGGTCCGTCGGGGAGTACGTCCCCCTCATGTCCCGCTGACGCAATTCACCCTATCCCCCGTTCAGGCATTTCACAAGAGTCCAATACAACACTCCAATTTCCCCCTTCGTGGAGCAATTCCAAAGACTTGCCGATCCAGCCCAGAATGTGTATTGGCTTTGGGAGAAATAGAATCGGGAGAAAGAGAATCGGATCGGATTGGGTCGGAGCAGCATCAGGCGTATCATCACGGCCGGCGACAGTAGAAGGCGGCTAGGGCAATCCTGAGCGAGCAGCTCCCACTCCTGGGGTCGGGCTGCAAGGTAGCGGGCAAACGGAATGTTATGACGGACCAGGGCATAGTCGAAAGTTCCACACCGTGGAAGTACCAAGGTCCTGCTAGGACAGCCTCTGTGTTAGCTTTGCCCGAGGGTTTGGATTCGGGTTGGCGAGCGGTGCTGGAGGCGCAAAGGTGTCAACCCTACTGGGAAGCGCTCGCAGGTTTTCTGAGCCTGGAGTGGCAAAGGCATACCGTTTATCCTCCCCAGGAGGATATTTTCAATGCCTTCCTCTATACCCCTTTGTCCCGTGTGCGGGTGGTTCTGTTGGGTCAGGACCCTTATCCCAACCCCGGGCAGGCTCATGGTTTGTGCTTTTCGGTTCGACCCGGTGTTCCCTGGCCAGCTTCACTCCGGAACATTTTTCGGGAGTTGCAAACCGATCTGGGCATTGCTCCCCCTTCCCACGGCTGCCTGATCCCCTGGGCACGACAAGGGGTGCTGTTGCTCAACACCTGCCTGACGGTACGAGCAGGTCAGCCTCAATCCCATGCAGGTCAGGGGTGGGAACAATTCACGCAGGCAGTCCTTCAAACCCTCAATGCTTGTTCCCATCCTCTGGTCTTTCTCCTATGGGGGAAGGCTGCCCAGAAAACCGCTGCGGTCATTGACCCGCGTCGGCACTACTTGCTCACAGCTCCGCATCCTTCTCCTCTTTCTGCTCACCAGGGCTTTTTCGGCTCGCGTCCCTTTTCTCGGGCCAATGCTATACTCCAACAGATCGGACTGCCCCCTGTGGACTGGCAACTGCCGCCCGTGGAGGTGATCGGAGAGAACGCCTGACTCCGCCCTCTCTTCCGCATCGGCAGTAGCGATGGGTCGTGGGCGTCATCCCTATGCGGTCATTTCGTCTCAGTAAGCGCACCGAAACTGGGGGGCATGGGAGGCCTCAGCCGGTGGTATCCGCCTCTGCCGGTCCGGTGCTATGATATCTGTAGGGAAAAGCC
>Ga0209017_10001668_pt1 | contig 16212 bp, 9 predicted proteins | sample YNPBryunderm2012_FD_185812 | JGI IMG/M metagenome (GOLD analysis project Ga0209017, IMG submission 185812) | Anoxygenic and chlorotrophic microbial mat microbial communities from Yellowstone National Park, USA - YNP Bryant MS undermat 2012... ... | reverse complement strand
GGTCGGGGATCAGGGCGAACTCAGACGGTTATCGAGCAATTGGCCCCATAATCCAAGTTTGGACGAGCCACGACTTGGTCCCGCCTCCGCCTGGGGATGACATGACATTCCCAAGCGGGTTGGGCGCAGGCAATTCTCGTTTGGGCGAGCGGGAAAGGTCAACCCGTCTCTTGGTCAACGGCCGTTCTGGCCTTGCTCGTCGGTTTGGGCGTCGGCGTCGGCGGGGTTAGGAACAACGCGGATGATCCGGCGATCGGTGAAGGTCCGATTGAAATGATCCACGAATCGGACTTCGATGGTATGGGCTCCGACGCTCAGATCGGCCGGCAGAGTGCCTTTCCAAAGGTGGGGCGACGCGGCGGGGTTGGGCAGAGGACGGCCATCGGGCGGGTTGGGACCGGTTTCCGCTTGCTTGAGGCGGACGTAGTAAGGATCCGGCTCGGACGAGCGGGTCAGGTCGATCCAGTCGCCGCCATCGATCCGCACCTGAACCGGAGTGGTTTTGAGGCCGGTGAAGATGTTGGCCAGCACCTCGGTCCGGGCAGCGTCGGCGACCGTAACGAAGTCAGGCGCGAAGATCGTCATTTGATGTGAAGCGGGTCGGCGGGCCGGTTTGAAGTCGATGACGTAGTTGGGCCCATCGAAATGAACGATCGAGTAACCGTTGGGCACGCCATCGCGCATTGTGGTGTGGGGGATGCCGTTTTCGTCGGTCTTGCCGGTCCACCAGCTGCCGCACACGGTCACGTGGTTGACGTGAAGGTGGGGATGGGGCGAGGTCCAGCCCTCCTCGGGACCGAGCAGGCGGTACTCCTGGATGTGGGTGTGGGCCGAGAAGGAAAGGGTGTGGGGACGGTCTTCGATGAGTCGATAGAACGCTTCACGGTCCTCCATCTCCCAGACCGGAATGTGCATGAGGAAGACCACCAGGGTTTCCTTGGGAACGCCGGCCAAATCATGGCGCAGGAAGGTGAGTTGACGTTCCCCTAGGCCGCCTTTGTAGCGTCCGCGGGGACGGTCAGGGCCGATGCCGCTCCAAATCACGTCGTCCAGCACAACGAAGTGAACTGGGCCATAGTTGAAGGCATAGTAAGGCGCGCCGTAGATCCGTTCGAAGGTTTCATCGGAGAGCGAATCGTCGGGCGAGTCGTAGTTCATGTCATGATTGCCCAGAACGTTGTACCAAGGCAGCCCCAAACGACCGACAACGGCATTGAGGGGGGGCATGACATCCAGATCGTCGTTGACCACGTCACCGAGGGTCACGCCGAAGGCGGCGCGGTCCTCGGGATCGGCCTGGGCCTCGGCGGCGGCCAGGGGGGCCACCACGTCGTGGGCGATGAAATCCACCTCTTTAAGGTCGCGGGGTTGAGTGTCGCCAAACATCACGACCCGGAAGCGATTCGGCTCGGGGCGCCTGACCAGGGGGAAGTCCACCGAGGCGGGCAGCGGACCGGTGGGCGCGATTCCAGCGTATTGGGTCGGTGGCGATCCTTCGGGTTTGTGCGAATAGGTAAACCGAGGCAGGCCGTCAGCGTCGGTGGGTGTCATGAAGTCGCGCGGCTTGATTACGAACACCGTCGCATCCTTCGCATCGATTTCGATTTCGTAGCGGCCCTGGTCGTCGGTGGTCACAATGGTCTCGCCGTTAGAGACCCGAACCCCCGACAGCCCCGGCTCCTCTTGGTCGCGCAGGCCGTCGCCGTCGCGGTCCTCGAAAACGACGCCGGTGGCCTTGATGGTCTCGGACGGATGGGTGTTCCCGCCATGCGTTCCAGTTGCGGCCAGCGTTGGCACCGACAAACCCATCGTCGTTGCCAGAAAGGCGGCCAGGCTCAACGCCGCGCTAAAGCGGGTTTGTCCCAAACGGATCACGCCCGCGTAAGAGTGGGGAGTTGGTTTCGTCACAGACACGGTGGAGAAACTCCTTGATGTGGTACGCGCCCCATCCGCTGACGTTTGCGGATGTCGTTGAGTGCTTGAGCCCAAACTTCATCCCAACCACAAGGGATGACGGGTCTTCGAGAGAGTTGCCCTCCGAAACTTCGTGGGCACGGTCAGTTTATCCAAGCCGCATGAAGAAACCGCAAAGGTCACGCGAGACTTCGGCGTGCGACACCCAACTCAACCCAACCGGATGAGTGTTGCGTTGCGTGGTGGTGGTTGACCTTCGACTCTGGCCGCGTGATCGGGGAGTCATTGCTCATGACCAAACTTAAGGAAAAATCCAGCCGGACTTGAAAAATCCCAACAATCGGTTTACAATGCGTCCAAATTGTAAGTTCAGCCCCGTATATGGTGAATCTTACTTGGTGGCGATTGCGGAAGAGAAGGATTGCCTTTTCGCCGCGTCTGATTTCGAAATGATTCCAACAACTTGGCGTTACGGGAGTTTCGTCATTTCAGCTCCCCATCGCGTGAGGTTAGCGGAGGTTTGGCACGGCCTCTGCTAATGACTTGTTCGTCCGCCGGGAAGATGTTTCCCAAGGTTCCCAGACGACCTCGGTTCGAGTGACCGGCTCCACCCACACCAGCCGCCGGTTTGACGACGAGAGGGAATCCTGGTCGAGACTCGAAGGAGGCCCGGCTCTGGGATTGAACGAATCAGGACTCATGCCCGATCGGGCGGTAACGCGATGGTTTGGGGGTGACGATGTCTCGGCGTGAGTCGCGCAGAGTGATGGGATTCGATGGCCTGGAATCCCGTCAGCTGATGACCGGCGGAATTCAGTCCACGTCGTTCGCGTTTCCAGCTTCCCAAGTCAGTCACTTGGAGCCCACCAGCGAAGCGCAATATCTGTTGGAGTTGATCAACAACGCTCGGATCAATCCTTCGGGCGCGGCCAACCGGATTCAAGATCAGGCCAACGATCCCCGAGCCCATCGCTCATTGCGGTCTTCAGTCAACTTCTTCCGGGTTGATCTGAACAGCGAATTGAACGCGATCCGCTCGATTCGCAGCCAGCAACCTCTGGCGTGGAATCCTCGGTTGTCCCAAGCGGCCGATTCCCACAGTCAGGACATGGCCCGCAATCGTTTCCAGGCGCACGATGGTTCGGACGGTTCGTCTCCTTCACAACGGCTGGACCGCGTGGGTTACAGCGACCGCTCCTACGACGTTGAAAACGCCTTCGCCTACGCTGAGTCCATCGACCATGCCCACCAGGCGTTCCTTGTGGATTGGGGCGTTTCCAACCGAAGCCACCGCACGAACCTGCTTCAGCCCCACGCCAACAGCTCTAACTCGGCCAACGAGGTAGGTCTGGGAATCGTTCGCACCAATTCCTCTGGTTTCGGCCCGCTGGTGGTAACCCAACACTTCGCCCGCCGCGAGACGACTCCCTACCTGCTGGGAGTGATCTTCGACGATCGTAACGGCGACAATTTTTACAATCCGGGTGAGGGCATCTCCGATGCCCGCGTGACTGCCCGCAACACCGCCACCGGCGAGACCACCACGGTCAAAGCCTGGGGCTCGGGTGGATTTCAGATGCAGCTCCGCCCCGGACAATATGAGGTCACCGCCACCATTCAAGGTCGGATCGTTCGCTCCCGCCCGGTGACCATCTCGAATGAGAATGTCAAAGTCGATTATCGTCTTCAAGACCTAACCTTCCAGTCCGACTCGGCCCCGCCCCCCGTCTCGTTGGCCCGTTCGGCTCCGATCGCTCCAATGGTGGTGACGCCGCCCACGGTCTCAACTCCGGCTCCGGCCCCTGCTCCAGCCCCCGCTCCAACCCCGGCCCCCGCCCCGGCAGCTCCCATCTCCTCGGCTTCCGAGCCGGTTGCCCAGACCTCCGATACTCGCTGGGAAGCCTCCTGGAGCAACCGTCTCCAGTCCACCATCTCCTCCTCGGCCAACTCCAACCCCACCGCGGGTCTTTGGAATGTGGTCCTGAGCTCGCTGCGTTGGTCCTCCTGGAGCAGCGACCGCGACTGACTCCTTGATTTGATTCGCCCAAGTGACCTTGAACTCTCTTCTTGACACCTTCGCGATCACCTCACATTGAGCAACCGGCTCGGCTCCGTCGTCTACGCTTCGGAGTCGAGCCGGTCGATTTTGTAGGGCAATGGACCAAAGAGGACGGGAGGCGTTACTTGATTTCGGCTTGTTCAAGGATGGTGTGGAGGCGACACCGTCTCCGCGCTGAAACCTGATTCGGGGGTGGAGCGTGGCGCGGTTGAGGGAGGGGTCTGGGGATCGGCCAGGACCACGCACCAGTGGGGCACTCCTTGATCGTCCTCGACGCGGGCGAGACCAATTTCCTTGTGATCGTCCAGCAAGAGGCGGCGTGGCCCAGCCGATTCGGACCAGCGTGTGATGACCTCTTCGGCCGTCGCGCCTCCCCGCGCGACGAGTTGGGCGACGATACGGGGTCGGTAACCCAGGTCGCGGACCCGTTTCGAGACGGTCGCTCCGTCGCTGCCCACGGGCGAGGCCAGACTGCGTTGAGCTAGGTCGTAGGCGTGCAGACCAGCAGCGCGGGTGAGAAGAGGCGAGATGGTTAAGGGCGCAGCTCCTTCCTGGGCGCGCAAGGTGTCGATCGCCTGTTTCAAGAGAGCCGTGGGCGAAGGCGAGGGCTTTCCGGCGTCGGATGGGTTGGACGCGGAATGGGCTGAAACAACGCGACCTTCGGTCACGGGTTGGCGGGGTGCGCCAAAGTTGACCACGACGTACAGCAGACCACGCGTGTCCCGCGCGAACCCAATTCCCGCTTGGGTATAAGCGGGTTGCAAAATGTTGGCTCGGTGACTAGGGCTGTGCATCCAATCATGCATAAGACTTTTGACATTCTGATGACCGAACGCGAGATTTTCGCCGATCGCAGTGAAGAGGTATCCTCCCTTGGCAGCGCGGTCGGTGAGTGTGGAGCCATCCTCGCCCACATGGTCGATCATCTGACGGCGCGCCAATTCTAGGGCGTAGTCACGGGCGATGCGTTGGAGGACCGGGCTAGCGGCGAGCGGCTCCAACCCCTCGGCGACCCGGAGGCGGTTGTGTTCATGCAGGATGCGGGCGGGTTCCAGACCGGAGGGATCGCGTCGTTGGGCGTAAGCTGGGGCGATCCCGGCCTCCGAGGTCAAAGCGAGGAGGAGGGGAATTGTGGCGGCGAGGTTCCAGGCGGGAGCCGCGTGATGGGAACCGTGCGGGAGCGGCATCGACGAAACTCCAACTCCGGACCACAAAGAGGATCGGTAAGGGGGGATTCAGATTCACCGACTTGAGCGGGCGGTCCACGTCTCCAAGCCGTCCCAACCGGGCGATGGCGTTTCGGGCGGGGGCGTGAGGGGTTGGCCCGCTCGTTGGCGTTCCTGCTCGAAGATACCGGCCAGCACCTCCCGAGTGACCGCGTACAACGGCGGCACTCCTTCCAAAACGCGAAGCGATTCGGAGAGGCTTTCCCCCGGGCGGAGCGGGGCGTCGGAGACGTAATAGAGGAACCGCACCGCCAAGTCGTCGGAGAGAACCCCGCGACGGATCGAGCGGACCAGTTGGTTGTGGTAGTGGAATCCCTCCATCTCCAGGCCGACGCAGCGCCAGATGTTTTTGTAAAGATTCAAAAGAACGCGATTCTGCATCAACGTCCCCAGTACGGTGAGCATCGGCCCTTGGTGGAGTTGGTGGTGGGGAAGACGGCGGCGGAGACGTTGGAAATCAACTCGTTGGGGCCCGACGAGGGGTTGGAATTGGTCGGTGTGTTGGTCGAGGAAGGCGGTGGGGGCCAACAGATCGCCGCGGTTGCCCACGAGGGTTCCGGCCTTGCCCAGGATATTGACGCTGGCGAGGTTGCGGCGGAACAGCAGGATTAAGACGGCCAGGATTTCCTCGGCCTGTTGTCCAAAGGCGAAGTCGATGTTGACGATCACCGCGGGGGCGCGGTCGGGGAGGGTCAGGTCGGGATCGACCGGACGGCGGGCCACGGCCGCCAGGTCGATGAGTTCGACCTGGATGCCGGTGAAGGCGGTTTCATAGCGCCGCAACACCCCGCCTTCGCGTTCCAGACGGCGTTTGCGGGCCGCCTCGTCGGGATGGGTGCGGAGGAAGTCCCGAGCCAAAGCGTAGAGCAGGTCGCGGGGGTTGGACCATTCCTCCTGGTAGAGTTCTGGGCGGAAGGCACGTCCCCAGGCGAGGATGCGGTCGGCGTGGTCGGCCAGGTAGTGGCTGAGGCAATTGGTGACCGAGTGGGTGTTGCTGCTGATGACGTGGACGGCGAGTTCGGGAGGCAGGTCGTGGGGGTCGTCGCCGGTGAGGTCGCGGAAATCGGCGGCGATCTGGGCCGCCCAGCTTTCGGCGGGACGTCGGGTTGCGTCGTCGCGTCGCCGTCGTAAGCCAATGGCGAGATCCTCGTGTTGAACCAACATCTCCTGTAGATGACGGCAGGGGTCGCGGGGCCAGATTTGTCGAAGCCCCTGAATATCCCGCTCGTCGAAGCCCATCTCGGCCAGGACGCGGCGGTCGCGGCGGTCGGCCTCGGTGGGACCAAGGTTGGGACGGTCCTCGAGATGATCGCCCAGGAGGATCAGGCGTTCATGGGTGGCGACCCGTTTACGGATTTTGCGCGATTCGACTGCGTAGAGGCAGATGCAGCAAATCAGGTCTAGCAGGTCGGACAGGCCGTCGCGCAGCAGCACCATCGCCTTGCCCGGCAGCATCTCGTAGGTGGCGCGGGGGCGGGTGGCAGTGGCCACTGCCTGGAAAAGCCGCTGGGGTTGGCCGTACAGCGCGGGCACCTCGTCGGCCAGGAACAGCATGAAAGTTCGCGTGATGGTGTCGGGTAGACGACGCACAGCGTACAGCAATGCTGGCCAGTCGATGCGTCCCTCGTCGTTGGCCAGGGGATGCAGCGCCGGCTGAAGCTGAAGGTAGCGTGGAATCAGCCGAAACAGGGGGATCATCCCCTGCGACACTCCATAGCGCAGTTCGGCCAGGAAGTTGTCGATCGGATCGGACCCGCCGCGTTTGAGCCGCCAGAGGCTGCCCAACGCCTGAGCGAAGGCGGGCGATTGGGCGGTCAGCTCGAGATAGACTTCGCCGGCGATGACCAGCAGATGGGCCGGACCGCGATCCGAGGCGCGGTGGTCCCGGTCACGCGGTTCGTCGAGGAGAACCGCCCGTTCGCCAAAGCAGCGGCCTGGTTCGATGGTTTCAAGACGCTGGGGAGGAACAACGGCCGCATTCCAAACCTCGATGAGTCCCCGCAGCAACACGAACACCCGACAATCCCGCTCCCCCTGGCGGGTGAGCCATTGACCGGAGGTGAGGGTCAGGAGATGGGATTGATCGAGCAGACGTTCCAGGCGGGCCGGCTCCAGGGCCCGGAGAGGCGTGATGCTTCGGAGGATCTCGCGGACCTCGGCCCGTTCAAGACGCTCGTCCGAGTTCGCTTCGGTGGTCATGGTTGGCCGTTTCTCCCACCGCGGCTCCAGGCGATGGGGGCAGCGTATCCGGGCTGACCTCGTGAGTCAATCGACAATCGCCCGCCCCATGAGGTTTCCCTGGGAGACGTCCCGGCGTGACGAGTCGGGTCGTCGGGTGGGAGAGCCGCGTGGGGTTGGAGGCTCTCCTTCTAAATTGGTCTATTGAGCCAGGCCGGGTTGCGGCTACAATCGGCCCGTCGTGATCCGCTCCCGGTTTCGATCGCTCCCCCGAACCGACGGTCTGGGTTGACCTCGTGGCCAACGTCGAGCCGAGCCGGCCCCACTGGAGGGGAGTCGCCGACGACGTGGGACGGCGCGGGCGGAGTGATGCCAGACGGGATGCCGGAGACCTGTCGTTGGAACGGATGACTCGACCGGGAGCGGCCAGGGTGGGCGAAGTCGCGGAGGCTGACGCCGAACTCGTCTCATCGTCCGCGTCGTTGGCGGCGACCAACCGGGATGGGTCCCAGACCTCGCCAACCTGGAAGGGCCAGCCGGGCGCGGGGGTCTCTGCCGCGTTGCCCTCGGTGCTGGGACGCCTGGCCAGCGGCACCTTTTGGGTGGCGCTGCGCATTCCCATCAACGCCGCGATTGGGTTTCTGACGATCCCCTTGATCGTAGGAGCCATTGGCGAGGAACTCAATGGGGCCTATCAGTTCGCCTGGGGCTTTGGCTTCTTCCAGGTTTTGCTCGAATTCGGCATGTCCTCGGCCCTATCGCGGCGGATCTCCGAAGCCTGGACCCAGCGCGACCACGAGGCGGTCGATCGCACCGTGGTCTGCGGGCTTTTGTTCTACGCCGTCATGACGCTGGTGCAATGCCTGGCTCTGCTGGCGGTGCTTCATCTGGCGTTGCCCCTGACCGACTATCAGGGGGAAGCCCGCGAGCTCATCGTCAAGCTGCTCTGGCTCCAGATCGTCACCGCGCCCTGTTACGGCCTGGGCATGATCTTGGCCAGTCTGCTTCAGGCCGCGCGACGCTACGAGGTCCTGCCGTTGCTGGACCTGATCATCAGCGTGCTGAGGTTCGGCGTCATGGTCGTGGCGCTGCGGGCCGGCGTGCCGTTCTTCACTATCATGGTGATGGTGATCGGCTTGCAAATCGTGCTGTACTTCGGCCCCGGCTTCTGGGTTCTCTTTCAAAACGTGGGCTATCGTCCCACCCTCCGCCGCCCCAGTCGCGAGGACGTGTCCTCGCTAGTGAAATTCAGCGCATATGTGTTTATCTTGAATTTGAGCATGATTTTGGCCGACAAGGTGGACACCACGGTTTTGGGCTTCGCTCTAGCCGATCCCGGCCCGCCCACCACGGTGTACCAAGCGGTGAGTAAACCGTTTTTGTCGCTAAGGCAAATGGCCTGGATGCTCACGGGGTTGTTGGTGCCGGCGGTGGCGAGTCTCGCCGCGGCGCGGGACGATCACGGCTTGGATCGGGTCAAGTACGACGCCACCCGCGCTTTGCTCGGGGTATTGTTGCCGCCGGTGTTGCTCGCCGGTCTGCTCGCCGGACCGTTTTTGGTGGTGTGGATGGGCGAGTCCTATCGTCAGCACGCTGGACTGATGCAGCTGTTCCTCATCGCTGCGGCTCCTCTCGCAATCTCGGGCTTGGTTCAAACCGCCATCGGCATGGGCGAGATCAAGTTCATCGCCTGGACGGCTTTGATCGGAGCGGTCATCAACCTCCCGCTGAGCTTCGTCCTAACCTGGGTTTGGAACGACGTCTCGGGTGTCATCTGGGGCACGGTGCTGACCACCTTGTTCTCCAACTTGATCGCGCCGGGATGGTATCTTTGGAGACGTTTGGAAATCGACGCCGGCGAGTTCGCCCGTCGCGCCTTGAGCGCTCCGCTGGCGGGCGTCGCCGCGTTACTGGTTGCGACCTTGGTTCTGCCCTACTGGGTGCCGTTGGAGCCGGACCAGGTTGGTTGGGCCGAACGGGTCGCCCGGCTGCTTCTCCATATCGGCGTCGGCCTGATTGCCTACGCCGCCGGTCATCTTCTGACCCCCTGGGGACGTTCCGACCTGAGGCTGTTGCGTGACCGCCTCAGCGCGCGTTCGGCCTCCAAGCAACTCGCCCCAGCCGATTCCCACGGCTCTCAACCGGCCGCCACGCTCGCCTCCCCATCCAACGTTGATTGATCCTCATCCAAACCGGGGCGTCGCCGACGATCGCCAACCTTCAAACACCAAGGCCGCCAGCTGCTGGTTCGCCCAAATCGAATCATCCCCACCTTGATCCCGATGCGATCTTCGATCACTCCGCACCGCACCAAGTCGCGCTACCTCCCGCGAAAGGATTTTCGTCGATGAGCTACGCCAACGGTTTGAGTAATGGTCATACCTCACTCAAACAGCCTCTTGTGTTGTCGGGGTGGTCGGGCCGCAAAGTGGTCGGGTTTGGACTCCTGACGATTGTCTTGGTGCTGGGCGTTCTGTTCGTGGTGTTTTTGTTTATCCGCGAGGACTACAAAGCAACCGCCGCCTACGGCCGTCGGACGGTGCCACCGATTGTCGATCGCTGGGCTAACCTGACTCCCGAGGGATTCGATCAACAAAAGTGGGACGATCTCGTGATCGCCACCCGGTTGCTGGTGGATCGCGTCTCCACTCTGGGTTTGCTAGACCGCGACGGCCTAGACGCCCTGGCCGCCGATTTGAACAACCGCGCCAACGGATCCAACCCCGCCGCGGCGCTCGCCGATCTCGCGGGCATCTGGATCGATCTCGAGGTAGCGATCGGTCCCCGGTTGGGACGGGTCGAAGTCCCTGAACCAATCGCCGAAGCAGTGGCCCTAGGGCTGATGGTGCCGGTCATTGCCCCCGAAGTGCTGCGACGCGACGGCATCGATCCCGAGACCGCCAAGCAGGCTGCCTCCGCCACCCGGCGAATGCTGGCCGCCGTGGCGCTCTCCGGTCGGTTCGATTCGGAGACGATCAAGCAAATCGCCACCGAGTTGCGGCCGCGTTCGACCCCGCTAGCCACCAACCCGGCCCGCCTCTTCGCCAACCTCAACGCCATCTGGGACGACATCGCCCGCCGCGACCCTCAAGTCCTCAACGCCCCTGGCGTGCCGGCCCGCCCCGCGGCACTGATCGAGGCGGCCCGCAACCAAACCAACACGTCAAATCAATAACCCCCCTCCCACCCAAGACCGCGCCGACAATCGTTTCGTTTGGTATCGGTCACACCTCTCTCCATCCACTAGCAACCGTCTGTTCCGTCGGTTTCCTGGCTCCATCGGGGTCGAGGAATCAGCGCGGCGAATCGTCCCTCGTTTCAATCCTCGACCCATTTCAACCGCCACCCCCGACGCGACACCGAAGTGAGCCGGACCCGATGGGCGATCCGATGCCCCACCACCCAAACGATCCCCATCGCGTCGCTCAGCAGGACCACGGCGGAACGTTCGGTGCGGGGAACGTCACGGCTTCTCAGAAAATCGTTCAACGGCTGGGTCGAGCCTCCCATACCCAAAGGATCGAACCGCTCGCCGGGCCGAGGCCCACGCAAAATGAGCGGGAGATGCAACGTGTCGGCGTCGATCGTTTCCAGAAATGGGTCGGACGCGATCGAGTGGGTCGTGGTCTCCATGATGGTCAAACGACCCCGAGGGGTGACCGTCGTCCCTGGCGCGACAACCACGAAGCCACCCTCATCCCAGGCACGGCTTTCGATCGGACTCAATGTCCATGATGGATGAGAAATCACGAAATCGTTTCTGTTGACTCGCACCCGCAAGCCGCCGGGGAAGTGATCGCTCCGCTCTTGTGGGGTTTCGACCAGTCGGGCTAGCTTGCGCCAGTGACGTTGGGTCATGTCGGCCTCGGGCCAACCGCGAGCGCGCCAGAGGCCGCGCAACGCTTCGACCCGGAGCCAACGCGGAGCGGCGGCCAGACGAATCCGATCCAAGGACACCCTCGCTTCCTCCGAACTCGTCGATTCGTCCAGGTGGTCGCGCCAGCATGTTCTCAAGAGACGGGCCCCGTCGTGTTCAAGTCGGCGGCAGAGGATGCGGGCGTGACGGGCCAACCGCGCCAAATGAGCATCGGCTTGGGGGTTGACGTGACGACGCGCGCGGGGCAACAGATCGTGACGAATCCAGGCGCGGGTGCGGTGTTGATCGGTGTTAGTGGGGTCATCGTGCCAGGGTTGACCGATGGCGGTCAACCAGTCGCGCAGGCAGGCGCGGGGAACCTCTAGTAGAGGGCGGAGCAGGTCCACGCCTTGGGTCAAACGACGACGGGGCGGGATGCCGCCCAGACCTCGGGGCCCGCAGCCGCGCAACACCCGTTGTAAAACGGTCTCGGCCTGATCGTCGCGAGTATGGGCCAGCACCACCGCGCGGGCTTGGTGGTGCGACGCCACGCGGGCGAGGAACTCCAGGCGGGCGGCTCGAAGCGGGGCTTCGGCGGGAGCGATCCCTTGGGGCGGTTCGCTCCAACGCTCGACGACCACCGGCCAGCCTAGCGCGTGGGCCAGACGCTCCACGGCGTCGGCTTCGGCGTCGGCCTGACTTCCTCGGAGACCGTGATGAAAGTGGGCGACGGTCAACGACCAATCGAGCGCGCTGGCGCGGATCGCGGCGTCGAGCAGTCGCAACAGCGCCACGCTGTCGCCCCCGCCCGACACGCCCACCACCACCGAGGGACCGATTCCGCGCCGCGACCAGCCCCGGCAGCGTTCGACAACCGCCTCGCCCCACTCCGGCCAGAAACCTTGCCCGGCGGGAAACGGAGCGGTCACTTTCCCTGAACGGGGTGATCGGTCATGCTGGGGAGGGGAAAACGTTTGACCAAGGGGAGAGTCATTTCGGTCCGATCGGGACATGTCGAGACCTCGCCTCTCGGCATCCACCGCGTCGCGTTTCTGTCGAATCCAATCCCTTCGCTCCGCGACGCTCTGCATTCCTTTGGGACAATTGCATCATGGACTCGTTCAACGACCCGTTTCAAGCAATCACTAGCTCAATCACCCCTATCGCCTCCCAAGACGATCTTGTGACCGCCGACGACCTCGATTCACTTTGGCGCGAGCGTTTGCGGCAGGTGGTGGCGATGATGCGCGAGATGAGCCGACAGACCGACCCTCAAACGATGGTCAAGGCGTATGACCGTCGCATGAGGGAGATAATGCCGATCGGCGGGCGCGTCTCGTTGAGCCGTCGCGGCCTGGAGGCTCCCTGGTTCCGCATCACCCGTTTCAGTGGTTGGGACGAGGAGATCAACCCCTGGACCCAGAAGGAACGCCTCCCGCTGTTGCGTGGCGGGCTATTTGCCGAATTGCTTTACGGCGACGAGCCGGACCTGCGGCTCCATCTCAAACCCGATCCTGACGACCCCGCCGCCCCTTACCTGGAGGGGTTCGGCTCCCTAGCCGCCTTGCCCCACTACGATCAGGGGGTAGCGTTGAATATGACCCTGCTGCTCCGCGTCGAACCCGACGGCTTCACCTGGGAGCAACTGCCGGGCATGGTCTGGATGAGCAACCTGTTCGGCCGGGCGACCCATAATCTGGTACTGACTAACCAACTCCGCCAGGTCAACGCCCAGCTTGAGCGCGAATTGCGCACTGTAGCCGACATCCAACGCTCGTTACTACCGCGTTCGCTGCCGCCGATTCCCGGTCTGGACCTGGCGGCCTACTACCGAACCTCGCGGCACGCCGGCGGGGACTATTACGACGTCTTCGCCCTGCCGGGCGGACGTTACGGCTTGTTGATCGCCGACGTGTCAGGCCACGGCACCCCAGCGGCCGTTGTCATGGCGATCACGCATAGCCTTGTTCATACCTATGTTGAGCCATGCGACAACCCCGCCGCGCTGCTGTCCTACCTCAATCAGCAGTTGACCACCCGCTACACCAGTGAATCGGGCATGTTCGTCACCGCGTTCTACGGCGTGTACGACCCAGCGACCCGCATCCTGCGCTCGACTCGGGCGGGCCACAATCCGCCCCGCTTGATTCGATCGGACCCCGACGGCGCTGCCGGCTCGTTCGTGGTCGAACCGATCGAGGGGCCCGCTGGGCTGCCTCTAGGGATTCTGGAGGATCAATCCTACCCTTGTCACGAAACCGCATTGAAGCCTGGCGATGTGCTGGCCCTCTACACCGACGGCGTGACCGACACGGTGGCCCCACCACGCGATCCTTCGGGCCGTTACGAATTCTACGGCACCGAACGGCTCGACGCCATGCTCGCCCGCTGCGTGCAAAAGGGAAAGGGATGTTCCGCCTCCGGGCTGTTGAGGATGCTGCTCGACGACCTCAACTCTTTCTCCCAAGGCGCTCCGCCTGTGGACGACCAGAGCCTGCTGCTCATCAAGGCAAAGAACGATTGAGACGGGATCGTGGGCTGCCACGCTACCTCGCTCACCCCCACCACGTTTGGGCTTGCGAAAAACGCCGGTTTTGGGACAACCAACCACGCGACCACCGCAAGTCGCGTTCGAGGCGGAACTCGGACCACGACCCCCGCGAGCGTTCCCAGCCACATAGAGCCCACGCCGTGAGCGTCGCGCCGAGCCGAGCGAATGGAATCGGTCCCCATGCAACCTCGCTGCGAGTCGAACTCGAAGACCAAGACCAAAACCGAGGCGCGGTTCCAGCGCGGCGCACTCGCGTTGATCGCCGCGACCCTGGTGGTTCGCCTGGTCGCCGCGGCGACCGTCGGGCCGGGTAACGACGAGGCGTACCACGTGCTTTACGCCTGGCACCTCGATTGGAGCTACTTCGATCATCCGCCCATGTTGGGCTGGCTGGGCCGCCTGGGATTGGAACTCTGGGGCAACCCGCGTTCCCTCTTGGGATTGCGTCTGGGGTTCGTGCTCCTGTTCGCGGCGACGACCTGGCTGATGTATCGACTGACGGCGCGGCGTTGGGGGGCGCGCGCCGGGTTCGCAGCGGCAGTCTGGCTCAACGCGATCGGCTACTACGGTGGAGCCTCCGGCCTCTTCGCGCTGCCCGACGGCCCGTTCGCCTTCTTCTGGTTGGCGATGCTCGATCGTCTGGCGGCCGCTCAGGAGCAGCCCGAACGTCATGGCGTTTGGTTGGTCGCGGGACTCGCCTGGGGTGGCGCGCTGCTCTCCAAGTACATCGCCGCGGCCCTCCCGCTGGGGGTGGTCCTCTGGCTGATGTGCGACACGCGCGCCCGCGCGCTGGTGGCCCGCAACCTTCGGGGCCCCCTGCTCTTTGCGCTCGGGGGGCTAATCGCGTTTTCCCCGACCCTGGGTTGGAACGCCGTCCACGGCTGGGTCTCGTTCGCCTTCCAGGGAGGGCGCGCGGTCGGTTGGACCAGCCTCAGACCCGACACCCTGGGACTGGCCCTGGCGGGACTCGCCGCCTACCTCTTCCCCTGGATGCTCGCGGTTCTTCTGACTGCCGCGGCCGCAACCCTGCGTGAACTCAAAACCAATCCACGCGCGTTCACATCCTCACCTTCAACATCCAACAATCCCGAGCCTTCTCCAGGTCCCCCGACGACGGGACGCCCCCCCGACTCGCTGGACACGCTTCTTCTCTGTCTCGCGGCGGTGGTAATCGGGTTTTTCCTGATGTTGGCCTGCGTCAAGCCGATTCTGCCCCACTGGACGATGATCGGCTGGTTGAGCCTGGTTCCGTTGGCCGGACGTTGGACCGACCAATGTTGGACGACCCACCCCGTCCGCACCCGACGACTTCTCACCGCCGCGCTCGCCGCCTGGGCGGTTGTCATGGGGCTGGCGATCGTGCAAGCCTGTTGGACTCCCTTGCCCTTGGGACGACTGGACCCTCTGACTGACCACGTTGGTTATCCCCAGGTCGCCGACCAACTCCGCGCCCGGGGGCTGGCCGACCCCGACCGTGTTTTCTGGTTCGCCCGCCGTTGGTTCAGCGCCGGCCATCTCGCTCTCGCCTCGGGAGGTGATCTAGAAGTCGCCTGTTTTCATGACCACGACGCCCGCGGCTTCGTTTTCTGGAACGACCCCAACGCCACCCTAGGCCGCGACGGCGTCCTTGTTTCGGAGTCCTCCCGAACCGATCAGGAACGAAATGCCTACGCCCCCTACTTCGAAGCGTTCGAACCACTGGGCCGCGTTACGGCGACCCAGCGAGGCCGGGTCATCCGTACCCTAGAACTCACCTTGTTCCGCCGCCAACTCAAACCGTTTCCGATCGGTCCCCGTCCTGAATGACACGCAGAGACGCGCGCTCCCGCGAAAATCGCGCCGCCTCACTGGGAGCCGGCCGCGTCGGGTTCGGAGCGCCGCCGGTTGGTTTCGATCAGCCGCCGCACCTCCTCGACGCTCCGGCATCCGCCCCCCATCCCCAAATGCAAAACCACATGGCAGTTGGGGCATACCGGCACCAAATCGGTCTCCGGATTCACCATGTATTCGGCCCCCACCTCCGAACTCGGCCGCAGGTGATGAACATGAATGGTCCTCTTTGCGATGGGACCATACGCCGCCTTCCGTGATCGACATTCGAGGAAAACCTCCCTGGGAATGGCCTTTTTCTTGGCACGTTCCCACCCGGTTGGTAGGAACCCCACGCAACTTTGACGGTTCGTCTCGCCGAAATCGACCCCATCCCCTAGAATACGGCGGCTCCAACTCGGTCCCAAGCCGGGACGCCGCGAGGACGACGAGAAGGAGGCTCCCTCAAACGGGGTGTCTATCGCCGCCGGGCACGCGCGGCGACTCTGGCTCGTCCGCCTCCAACCAACCCGGAATCGTTGTTCCCCTGCCGTCGGAGCGCCTCCGTGGTGAAGTCCTCCCCCCAACCCGCCGCCCCCGAATCCGCCGCGCCCTCTTG
>Ga0209017_10001662_pt1 | contig 16240 bp, 9 predicted proteins | sample YNPBryunderm2012_FD_185812 | JGI IMG/M metagenome (GOLD analysis project Ga0209017, IMG submission 185812) | Anoxygenic and chlorotrophic microbial mat microbial communities from Yellowstone National Park, USA - YNP Bryant MS undermat 2012... ... | reverse complement strand
AGTCCGTACCAAGGGCTTCCGACCACGACGCAGAGGCTTCGGAACTTTGGGACCACGACGAAGGGTGCGGGCCACGCTCAAGTTCGAGTCGTTGGAGCATCGGCGTTTGCTCAGCTTGAGCAGCGCAGGCAGTCCCAGCACGGTCAACGCTCCGGCGGTCTCCTCCTCGGTCGATTTGAGGCCGCTCCGGCTGGTGGCTCCCGATCGGGCCGACTGGGGCGAGGAGGTGACCGTCTCTGGCGCTGTGGTTAACCAGGGCGGCGAACCGGTGTCTGACGAGTTCCTGGGCGAGATCCGTCTGGTGTACAGCGTCGAGCCGACCCGGCCGGCCAACCGTGCGGCTCGTTTCGAGGGTCGTCCCAACGCCCCCGCGTTGCGTTCCAGGCCATTCCCGGCCTCTCGCGCCCCAAGCGCGACGGTGGCGGCGACGCCAACGCGAACCGTGACCCTAGGGACAGTGGCCTTCGCGCGACCTCCGGCATCTAATCAGGTGGTCGCGTTTGAACAGACGTTGCGATTGCCGAGCCGTCCGCCTGAGGACTTCGACTCGTCGCGTCCCATCCGCCTGGCGCTGGTGGTCGATCCCAACGATCGGGTCGCCGAATCCGATGAGACCAACCAGAGCGTCCGTTCGGCTCCTCTCAAAGTCGGGCCAGTCAATCGTGGCGCGCCGGCGTCGCTTGAGTTTTTCGCCGACAAGACCCAAGCGTCCTGGGGCGACGAGATAGCGGTCTCGGCCAAGGTGGCCAACCTCGGCAGCGAACGGACCCCTGCCGGGCGCGCCCGCGTAGTGCTGACCCCGGTGAGCGTGGCACCGGGAGGGGGGTGGGATGTCACGCTGGCGGACGTGAACATTCCAGCGCTTGAACCCAACATGGTCGTGACGGTCGAGAGCCGTTTTTCGCTACCCAAGCCGATTCCGCTGGCCTTCGCCGGTCACTCGCTGTTTCAGATAACTTTGCTGCTGGACGCCGATTACCAGGTTTCGGCCTGGCGGCCCGCTTCAGCGGTGGCCGACACCGGACGCAACGCGGCCACTCTTCGAATTGAAGCGCCCGCCGACGCGGTTCCTACTCTCCCCGTTCGCCCCAATCTGGCTGTCACCCAGTTGAACACGCCCGCCGGACGACTCGTCTGGGGCGATCCACTGCCGATCGGCGTGGTCGTCACCAACATGGGAACCACTCCGACCCCGGCGACGACAGCACGCTACGAACTGACCGATGAGGCCGCCACCAACCAAGGAACCCTCGTGCTGGGACAAACTGAGATTCCGCGCCTCGAACCGGGACAAACCGCTCGGGTCACCCATCAAGCGATGTTGCCCTATCGCATTCCCACCACCGGCCTGACTCCCAGTCAACCCGCCGCCGCCCGACTGCTGGCGATTGTGGACCCCGAAGGACGCCTCGACGAAACCTCCGAAACCGACAACGCCCTCCTCTCTGAACCCTTCACCATTCAACCCGTTTTCAGACCTGCCACCCCGCCCCGACCCGCTCCACGTCGTTAAGACCAGGGCGATTCGCCGAAATCGTCTTGCATGGTGTCATGCAATCACAAGGCGGTCATACTGGACAGAGGTGAGCAAGTTCTGACATGGGATCAAGCGAGTCGTCGTTAGAGCCGTTGAACTCGTTACAACGCGACCGCTAAGGGCGGGTGGGAGTCACAATTGATTGAAGTTGTGGCGCTCATCCGCTAGGCTTCGGTTGAGGTCGTGGTGTTGAATGATGTGAAAACGCCGTGAGAGACTTCGGCTCGAAGCGAATCGAACCAGTTGGTAACCCGCCGCTCGAACGGGATGGGGCGAGACGGCTCGACGTCTGGGAAGCAGGAGCACCTGTTGATGTTCGACACGCCGGGCGGCGAGTCCGCCTCGAAGATGGGGCTAGTGGGGGTTGAAGGTGACGCGGGTGTGTTGGAGGGATGGCGGGAGGATGCCGAGTTGTGCGACCCGTTGTACATTCCCCGATCCTACGAACCTAATTACGCCTATCCATTGTTGACGTTATTGCACGATCACGGCGGCTCGGCTCGCGCATGGATCGAGGCGATGCCGGCAATCAGTCGCCGCAATCATCTGGGGGTGGCGCTTCGTGGTCCCTGGGTGTCGCCTGGGTCATCCGAACCAGGTCGTTGCGACTGGGGCGTTTCCTACGAGCGTCCTCGGCCAAGCCATGTTGCCGAGACGGCCGATCGTCCTCCGCGGGAAGAGACCTGCGACGTGGTCCGGTTCCGCGGGGTCTGCCAATGCGGGGAGGAGGGGTTCGACGACCGCGACCTCAACGAACTCCTGGTGTTCCAAGCGGTCCGCCGAGTTCGCCGCCTTCTTCATGTTCATTCCGAGCGGGTGTTCCTAGTCGGCGTGGGTCAGGGTGCCGCGGTGGCGCTCGATTTGGGATTACGCCACCCCGATCGCTTCGCCGGAGTGGTGGCGATCAACGGCTGGTTGCCCCGCGTGCCTGGTTTGCTCAAAAGGTTTCGAGATCTCAAGGGGTTTCCTATCCTCTGGCAATCCTCTCAATTCCACCCCGCCGCCGACCTTGAGGGCGACCTACAAGCCGTTCGCCTGTTGAGTGCCTCGGGCTGTCGGGTGGAGGCGCAAAGCCACGCCACCCGCGAGACGATGAATGCCCGAATGTTGTCCGAGATCGACCGTTGGGTTCTGGAGCAGTTCGCGTTGGAATCTCCGGTCTCCTCGGCCCTGCGGTCGCGGTGACGATCCGCGGGGGTTATGTGTAAAATCGAAATGGAGGCGTCAGGCGTCTCAATCTCCTAAGATGCTGACAAATTGCTTGGGTGGTTTGCGTTCTGAGTGCGGGATTGATCCCCCCAGTTGGTCTTCCGATCATCTTTGACTCCTTCGGGGTCGGAGAATCACAGGGAATGTGGGGGAGCAAGTCGCTTCCACAACCGCGATCCTTGATGGGAACGATCCGTCTGATTGTCAGCGCAGCCTAATCAACGATCTGCCGTGGCTTCTGGGACCAGTGGTTGTCATGGGTGGGGGTCAGATGACTGATTCGAAGCCGGCTCGGTTGAGGGTTGAAAGGTTCTCACGATTCCCACTAGCTTCAAGTCGCGCGTGTGGACCCATTCGACGAGTTCGTTGAGGCTCCGTTCCTTGGTGAATCCCACGCGCTGGACAATCAAGGCGGCGTCCCCGGAATTCAACAGATCCAGACACCGCGCGAAGGTTGCCGCTCCCGGTTGGTCGGGTTGAGGTCCGGCGTCGATCCAGCGCACTGTTCGCTCGTCGGCAATGGGATCGGGGAGGCTGGAGTCCGCCATCGCGGTGGATTCGATGATACAGGAATCAAGATGAGGGGCGATTCGGCGTCGGGCCCGCTCCAGAAGACGGATCAGGGTGGTTCGCCCCTCGCCTGGCCATCGACTGAGGATCACCACCGCGCGCCGAGCCTCTTGAACCACCAGACGTTTGACCAAGCTTTCCAATGCCGGCCCCTGGAGGCGCTCTAAACGTTCTAGGAGAGGCGGGGTGGACGAGATTGGGGGGGCGACGATGAGACGTTCACGGCCTGAACGCGCTGGGGTCGGCGTTGAGGCCGGAGTTGGGAGCGGGCCGACGTCGTTGGGTGGCTGAACCGGGCGATTGCCGGGAGCCACCAAGAGGCCGCCGCGTCGGGTTTGGAACAGCCCTCGGGCGGGGGCGTCGGGCAAGTCGAAGCCAACCATGCGTCTCCTCCCAGGGTTCACGGCGAAGCGATCGTGACGGCCCAACGAGTCTAGACCGCCAGTGATGCGGCGGGACGGGGGGAGTCCTAGGCGCAGGAGACTCCGACCCGTCCCGGCGAATTAACGGATTCAGATTCACCGAGCTGAGGGGGGGCAGAGCGGGTCAATTTCCTCGGAACAGGCCGCCGAACAAACCACGGCGGGGTTGGAATCGTTCGCCGGGGATCAAGCCGTCCCGTCGAACGTCGCCGAAGAGGCCGTCGAAGAGGCCGTTGGAGCGGCGGTCGGGCACCGAACCGGGACCAGGGGGGACACTAGGTAGACCCAACTCGTATTCGGCCACCGAACGAAACCGGGGGGGTTGACCGTTGACCGCCAAGCGGATGCGGAGCGATCCGTTGCCCGACCCATTGGCCAAGTCGAGCGCGCGGACATTCGCCTCGGTCACCATCGGGTTATGGCCCTGCCAACGGCTCTCCAACACCTCCATGATGTTCAGCGGAGCGTACATCGCCTCGCCGCCGACGCTGATCCAGTCGTTGCCGTAGAGGTTAGTTTCATCCACCTCGCCGTTGAGTCCATAGACGACAATATAATCGTATTGATTGATTCGGTCCTTGCAATCCTCGCCGTTGAGGCAGCTTCCCGAGTTGGCGTGGAGGTTGAGCTTGACGCGAACCGAGCGTTCGCCTCGTCCGGGAACCTGTTCAAGAACGGCGGTGTACATGCCGACGCCGTGGTTCCAGACCTCTTGGGGGGTGCCTCGGGGTGGGAAGGCGCGTAGGTTGGCCAGAAGGGGTTTGCGGTTACCTCTGATGTGCCGCTCGATCATGGTGTGGAACCGGGCCACAAAGGCGTCGGTGGGGTCCAGACCGGGGCGGGGAGGACCGGCGGGAATGTCATTGGCGTTGTCGCCGATGCGGTGATTGAGGTGGTTTTCGCCCAGTTCACACCAGAGGGCTTTGAGTTCGTCGCGGGTCAAACCGCTGCCGGGAGCCGGAATTGGCTCGTTGAGCATGATCGAAGCGACCGCCCCGCCCAAGCAGTGCCCGGTCCAACGTTGAATATCCTGAACCTGGCCATTGGCCGCCTCGAAACGACGAGCATAGGTGCCAAAAAGCTGGTCGTATTTCAGCAACGGCGCAGGGGTGTTGTAAACCGTGCCGTCCTGGCCGCGGAAGGTCAGGTCGTCGTAAAGATTGGGAAACCAAGTCAGTTCGTCCCCGGGAGCGGCGGGGGTCTCAAGGATGCCGTTGGGACCGGCGCGGATGATATCTTGTCCTGGCGCGATGGGAGCACCCGGCATGGCCACCATCACGTCGTCGCCGAAGGGCCGCATGGTGTCAACCCGGCCATTGCCGCCGGACCACGGTTCATGGATGGCGTCGGACTTCATCGGCCAATAATAGTAATGCCAGGGCATTCGAGCGGCTTTGGCCTCTTGAACGAACCGGGTGGACACCGTGTACCTTCCCTCAGGGTTGACAACCTTGAAGATGTGCCAACCATGACGGTTGAAGCCGATGTCGCCGCCGTTGGCGGTCGGACGGCCATCCGGCCCCACGAACGACTCGATCTGTCCCGAGGAAATAGCCACCGTCAACGTTCCGCCGTAGCGGGTGGGGATATATACCCCGTAGTATCCCTCGCCCGTCCGATTGACCACCGATCCGCCCAGCGGGACGGGGGTGACCGTCGGTTCGCCCGAACCCGGCGGCTGAGCCCAGGCGCTCGGGACGGCTAGGGCCACCACCATCGTGACGAGCCTGAAGCCGGTGAACATGATGCCTCCCATGAGACAAGCGATCTCCGCCGCTGAACCACCAGCGCGATGGAACGTCATTGGTCCTCAATCGCGCCGATTTGGATGAGTTGAACGCCACCACGCCGACACGCACCCTCGCCACACCTCCAAGACCAGTTGGATCGGTCGAGCCAAACGCCGTCGAACGGCTTGAAAACCGGGACTCCCCCGGCGCAGGCCGAGATCGACGACGATGGCCGATCCCACTCGCCCAAGCCAAAGCTCGCGCCAACTCCACTCCGCTCAATCCAACCCTGAGCTTGAAGAACAAGTTCCATCGGGTCGCGTGGCTCCATATCCGATGGAACGCAACGCTCGACTCCTCACGGCAATACATTTCACAAATCGGCCCCCTCCCGAACTCGGTCAAGCGGCATTCGTTGCCCCGCTTTCTCCAACTCGTTAGGTCCGTCACAGTCCCTTTCCTCCGAAAATTACCTATTCTGTGTCTTTTGCCAAGTCACTGAAGATTGACTGGGAGACGAGACGATAGCATCTCCTGACTCGCCGCTGAGGGGTCTCAAGCGAGCTGGTATGTGGAAATCTAGGGCGCGTTTATAAGAGCGGTCCTTGAACCATGTACACGACTTGCTGGGAACCGACTGGCGCGCTTTTAGGAGGGCCGGAGAAGCCGATCGGGTTCGGAGTGTCGTCTTGTCGGCGGAGAGTCGCCGGTTTGGGATGGTGAGATCGGACTTCGCGTGTGTGGTCCCGACCTTGTTGTGTTGGGTCGTGGGTTCGGGAACGATCGAGTGTTCTCCGAGTGGTCACCGCGAAGGAATGCGATTTGAAGATCAAGGTCGTGGTGGATGTGGGACGCCGATCCGGCGAGCCTGGGAGGATGGGGGTTCCTCGGGGTGATGCGTTTCGCAAGATCATGGCCACACGGAAGGGATGAACCCATATGACGAGTCTTGTGTTGATGGTGGCGCTGAGCGGTCTGGGCACCCACGCCTCGGTTCAGTGTCCTCCTCCTCCGCCCAAGTTCTGCCCGCCGCCAAGCAAGCAGTGCCCGCCGGTTAGCGGCCCGATCTGCCCGCCGCCAAGCAAGCAGTGCCCGCCGGTTAGCGGCCCGATCTGCCCGCCGCCAAGTAAGCAGTGCCCGCCGGTTAGCGGCCCGATCTGCCCGCCGCCAAGTAAGCAGTGCCCGCCTCCTCCGTCTAAGGTCTACCCGCCGGCGATTCCCACCAAGCAATTCTAAGCTGAGGCGCTGAACTCCGATCCGACCGGAGCGTGATTGAAAGAGACCCCGATCGGGTGGCGATTCCTTATGGATCGTTGTCCGGTGGTCGCGGATCACGTTCTAGGTTTGGAATCTTCTAGCGAGTTGCTGCAACCATGCGCGACGCGACGCCCGCGTGCCCCGGAATCCCGCCAGGGAGTCCACAGGGTGCGACGGGCGTTGATATTTTTTCGCGGGAGCGAACCCGATTGGACGGGTTACCTTTCACTCGCAATCGACCCGGTTTCGGCTCATCCTTGCGCCGAACCGGTTGATGGAGTCAAGGTTAAGGAAGATGCCAGCGGTGCCGACGCTTCACGATCGTGACCGTTTCGATCTTCGGAGAGGTTGTCGGACGAAGACTTGGCGTCGGACGAGGACAAGTCCGCCTGGGCGTCGGTTGCGGCTTCCTCCTCGGAGCAGGGAGGTCTGGAGGGGGTCCAGAGATCCAACTCGCGGAGGAATGGGTCCCGCATCTCAGTGGCGTTGACCAACATCGGAATCAAGCCACGCGAGCGGGCCAACCGCTGATGATTGACGATGCTTCGTCCACCCACGAAAATCGGAATCTCGCGGATGGTTCCCAGTTCACGAAACTTGGCGTTGAGGTTGCGCGAGAGGGTGAAGGACAACAGGGCCGCCTGTGGTTTCCAAAGGGTGACCGCGCCCCGAAGTTGGTCGATTGGCAGGTCGGGGCCAAGATAAATCGCCCGCCAACCCTGAAGTTCCAACGCCACCGCGACGGCGAGAATCCCTCCTTCGTGGCGTTCGCCCGAAAGCGTGGCCAACACCGCGAGCTGGTTGGGATGGTGGTTGCGTTGCCGCGCGGTTTCGATCATCCCGGCCAGTTTATGGCGGATGAAGCCCGAGGCGAAGTGCTCCTGAAAAATCTGCGTGTCGCGGCGATACCACCGCTCGCCGATCTCGGTCAGAGCGACTTCCAGGATGCGGAGTTGTTCCCAGGGGTCGCTTTGATAGGAATCCAAATAGTTCATCGCAGCAATAGGATCGCCGGCGTCGAGCCGGTCGATGAGTTCGCTAGCGGCGCGGACGTGGGGTTCGGTCACGACCCAGGACGGATCGAGACGCCCCAGACGGACCTCAGCCAGCACGATGCGGGGCGGCTCGCCGCGCTTGACCCGGTGGGAAGCCCGGATCAAACCACGCACTTGGTCATCATCGTAGCGGCGTTGACCGGTGGGGGAGCGAGCGGGGCGGGGATAGCCGTAACGTTTTTCCCAGACCCGCAGAGTGTGGCAATTGATGCCGGTCAGTTTGGAAACCGCGGCAATCGTGTAACGCGGGCGATGATCATCGGTCATACGGCGAACATCCTTCCCGGAGACGCTGGGATTGCGAGGGGGCGGAGTCCTCTTAAGACCAGCACGGTGGAATCGAGACCGGTCTTCGAGGCGGTTCGATCCCATCCAAAGGAATCCAGGGAATGGCAAAAGAGAACGGGGGAATGGGTGAGTTGGAGATGGTTCGAGACGATTGCTTGATTCGAGGCGACAGCCTCCAGGCTCGATCAGGAACAGAACGGGCGGAAGTCGGAACGAAGTGGACTCAAATCCAGAGATGCCAACCGTTGTCTGCGACGATGCGGAAATGACGTTCTCGGAACCGGCCGAAGGATTCGCTCAGTTAAATCGCGCGGGAATCCAAAGGATCCAGGATTCGTTATTCCTCAGAGCGTCGTTCAAAGGGATTCTGATGGGAGGACGACGGCAGCGGTTCAATTCCCAAGTCGCGGATTGTGAGCAGCGGCCGGAATGGGAGTTGGCGGGCGGCGAAACTTGCGGCCGCTCCTTCGAGACGGTCCAGCGCCGCCAGGACGACCGCAACCCGGCACCCGGCCCGCTCGACCTCTTCGATCGCCTGGAGCGACGAGCCGCCGGTGGTGGCCACGTCGTCCACAATCGCCACGGTCAATCCCGGGCGGATTGGACCTTCGATGCGTCGCCCGGTGCCGTGCCCTTTGGTCTCCTTGCGCACGAGGAACCCGATCAGGTTGGGGCGGCCGAACTCACCGGCCAAAGCCAGCATCGATCCCACAATGGGGTCGGCCCCCATGGTGAGGCCGCCCACGGCCTCGACTTGGGGAAACTCCGCCAACGCCTCGAGCATCCCCCGGCCAATCAACACCGCGCCCCGCGCCGAGAGGGTCGCCAAACGACCATCCACGTAGTAGTGCGACATCCGGCCACTCGCCAGAGTGAACGAACCGAGTCGAACCGACTCCCGCTTGAGCAGGTCGGCCAGTTCCTCACGCCACGGTTCCCATCCCGACATCACGTCCCTCAAGCCACCCCCCTCACTCATCGTTGCCCTACCAATTTGAACGCCACAACCTCTTGTCCATCATGCGGTTGGGAACCTGGACGGCTCGCCTCCAACCCCCAACTTCGCGTCGCTCATGGCGTTTCGCTCTGCTCTTGTTTACCATCATAAAGACTGAACCTCCCGAACCCAACCTCATTCCACCCTATTCGGCTCCGATTTCTCTGAAATTTTGTTGAACACTGGGAAGATCGGGAATGTGGGGAAGATGATTGGCGATTGCGCGGGGGCGAGCGAGTGGTTGGGAGGGGATTGCGATTGGGGAATCGGGTGATTTGGGACGCGGCGAGACGAGGCGATCATCGGACGTGCAGCTGCGACATGCGATCATGTGGAGAGTGGTGATGACGAGGAGGAGCGGCCGATGCGATTGAAGGTGGTTCGTCTCGAAGAGGGGATGGTGCAGGTGGCTTGCGAGGGGGAGATTCTCCAATTGGATTTCATCGACCCACCCAACCCTTTGGAACCGATGTTGGGGCCGGCTGGGTTTGGCCAAGCGGTGGTGATCGACCTCTCAGGGGTGATCTTCATGGGGTCCAGCGGGGTGGGCTGGTTGGTGGTCTGCCACCGAGAATGCCTCAAGGCAGGGGGGGTTGTGGTACTCCATTCGATTCCTCAGCGTTTGGAGAAGGTGTTTGAGTTGGTCAAGCTCAAGGACCATTTGCGGATTGCCGAAGACCTGGAGTCGGCTTTGCGGATGGTGGCTGACTGGCGGTCGTCCTTGATGACGACCTCAACCAACTCGGGCGGAGCCGTCGCGGAATCAGGGGAAAGAGTTTGAGGGGTTGCCACCGGGGTGGATTGATCCAAACAAAATCCTGTTTCGTTCCTCCAAGTCGATCGCCTCATGCGACCTCAACCGCGATCGGGACTCTCCGGCGATGATTGACGTGCGCGACCTGACCAAAGTGTTTGCGACCCCCCACGGTGATTGGTTGAAGGCGGTCGATCGGGTCAGCTTCACCGTGGCTCCCGGCGAGGTCTTTGGTCTATTGGGACCCAACGGCGCGGGCAAGACCACCACGTTGCGGATGCTCTTAGGCCTGATCCGTCCCACCTCGGGGAGCGCTACGGTGGCGGGATTCGCTGCCGAGCGCGACCCTGCCGAGGTTAAGCGGCGGGTTGGCCTCGTCTCGGCCAACACCGGGGTCTATCCCTGGCTGACCGCACGCGAGACTCTCGCCTATTTCGCCGACCTGTACGCCGTGCCCCCCGCATTGGCCCGGCAACGCATCGCCGAGTTCGCCGACGCCTTCGGGCTGGGCGACTTCCTCGATCGCCGCTGCGGCGTCCTGTCCACTGGCCAGAAACAACGGCTCAACCTTGCCCGCGCTCTGATCCACGCCCCCACTGCGTTACTCCTCGACGAGCCGACTTTGGGGCTGGATATTCTGGGGCGACGCATTGTCGAAGAATTCCTGGAATTGGTCCAAGCGCGGCAACTCGCCGTGGTGTTGTGTACTCACCATTTAGAGGAAGCCGAACGGCTCTGCCACCGCTTCGGCCTCCTGAACCGGGGACGAATCGTTCGCCAGGGGTCGCTCGAACAGCTCCGAGCTGAAACCGGTCTGCACTCCCTCCACGCCATGTTCCTCGATCTCGTAGGCGCACGGCGTCAACTCCCTGTCACCTCCTTGAAGTCCGCCGCGCCTCCCGCCCCGTTGACCTGACTGCGTCGCTGCGACCGGGAACCACCGCCAATGACCTTCGTATCGAATGAGAGTGAATTCTCCCCATCGGATTTGGACACCACGGCCTCTTCTGGCGAAGCCGAGACTTCGCCGCGGTGGGATCGAAGAGGGGGGCATGGTTGGGGGGTGTTGGGGCGTTGGGGCCGGATGGCGCTCAAGGAGTGTCGGGAGATTCTGCGGGACCGCCGAACTCTGATCACGTTGGCTCTGATGCCGTTGTTGCTTTACCCGTTGCTGGCGGTTGGGTTTCAGCAATTTCTGCTGGGTGGGGTGGCGAAGGGGGACGCCAGGCCGATCGAACTCCGCATTGGAGTGGGGCCGCCGGAACGGGCGGGGGTGGTTCAGAACTTCCTGGAAAACGTGCCGCCTCCACGGTTGGGGGCCGGTCTGCCCGACGCCTCGGCGTTACTGGGTCGGATGGTGGGGGGCGAGTCCGGGTCCGAGTCCGGCGGGTCCGCCTCGCCTTCAAAGCTCGGTCAGGCCGTCGCGCCCATCTTCCTGGCGGGTGGGTTCGAAGAGTTGGACGCGGCGTTGCGGTCGTATCAGATCGACGCCTGGGTACGGATCGACGATGCCCCCGAGGGTGGCCTGAGTTGGGAGGTTGTTACCCTGGAGGGCACGCGGATGGGCGGCCTGGCCGTCGAGTTCCTGGAGGCGTGGACCACCAAGGCCAACCTCGCCGTCCTCGCAACCGCCCTGGGGCGGCAACGCCCGCCGGTGACGCTCACTGGGCGCACGGTCTCAAGCGGTGAGGCGGGCGGCGCGGTCTCGTTGGCAGCGCTGGTACCGCTGGTGCTGATCCTTATGACGATCACCGGCGCGGTTTATCCGGCAATCGACCTGACCGCCGGCGAACGCGAGCGGGGGACTATGGAAATCTTGATCGCCGCTCCGACCCCCCGGTTCCTGCTTTTGCTCTCGAAATACGCCGCGGTGGTGCTGGTCGCGCTGCTGACGGCAACGGTCAATTTGGTCGCAATGGGTTTGACCTTGGGACTCACCGGCCTGGGCCGCGCGCTATTCGGCACGGGGGGGTTGACCGGTTGGGCGATCCTTCAGGTGTTTGGCCTGCTTTTGGTCTTCGCCTCCTTCTTTTCAGCGGTGCTGATGGGGTTGACCAGCATCGCTCGCAGCTTCAAGGAGGCTCAGGCGTACCTGATTCCGCTCATGCTAGTATCGCTGGCTCCGGGGTTCGCCGCGTTGATGCCCGGCCTAGCGCTCACTCCCACGCTGGCGGCGGTCCCCCTGCTCAACGTGGTGCTGCTGGCCCGCGACGCGCTTAACAACCAGGCCGACCCCGCGCTGGCCGGGGTGGTCGTGGTTCTTACGTTGATCTACGCCGGGATCGCCCTGGCGCTGGCGGCGCGGGTCTTTGGAGCTGAGGCGGTGCCCACCTCGGGCGGTCTCGAAAGCGACGAGGCCGCCCTGGACGGTTTGACGACCCAACGCGACACCGTTGAGGCAGCTGACCACAACGATTCCGCGGATCGTTCCGACGATTTGCCCTCTGACGCCGAATCGTCCCGCCCGGCTCGCCCCGCGCCTCTTCCATCGCCCTCGTGGGTGCTGGTGGCGACGGCCGCGGCGTTTCCGGCCTACCTGTTTTCCAGCGGCTTGATCCCTGGTTGGGTGGGGGAGGATTTGACCGCGCGGTTGGTGGCCGCTTCGGTTGCCCAAGCGGTGATCTTCTTAGCGATTCCCGCCGTGGTGCTGGTGGCGACCCGATCAAACCCTAACGCTTCGCTGGCGCTGAAACCGTCGCAGGGACGAGTCTGGTGGCTGGTCGCGTTGGCGCTGGGCATGAGCCTCTGGCCGTTCGCGCACGAGGCAGCGGTCTGGGTGCGGGGTCTGGGGTTGGGTGGCGTGGGCGAGGAGACCCTGGGGTTGGTTCAAACCCGCAACACGCAACTCCGCGAAGCGGTTGCCTGGCCCTGGCTGGTGCTGGCGTTGGCGTTGCTGCCAGCCGCGACCGAGGAACTCTTCTTTCGAGGGATGATGTTCACCTCGCTACGCCGGCGGTTCTCCGAGGCCGCGACGATTGGCCTGACCGGTCTCCTGTTCGGCCTATTTCATTTCGTGCTGCCGATCGGATTGTTGCCCGAACGTTTGATTCCCTCGACAATGTTGGGCCTGGTCTTGGGTTGGTTGAGGGCACAAAGCGGCTCGGTAGGGCCGGGGATGCTGCTCCATTTGACCCACAACGGGCTTTTGGTGGCGCTGTTCCTGCTCGAACCCAAACTCAAAGCGTGGGGAATTGGTCTGGAGGAAACGATTCATCTGCCCTGGCCGATCCTGGCAACCGCCGCTTTGGTGATCGCGCTGGCTCTGACAGGAGCGGTTTTCGCCACGCGGTCGAACCGATCGGTTCCAAGGGGCGCATGATTTTGGGAAGCTCCACGCGGCGAATCCATCCGTGTGGCGTGGTCCCTCCCCTCCCTTCTCCTTGGACTCCCACCCCAACGATGCTCAACGATCCTTATTCCGACCTTGACCCGGTCACGCTCTGGAACATCCGAGCGATGACAGTTTTGACCTGGGCGTGGTTGGCGGCGATGGCCGCCGTCCTCGGCAGCTTTCTCAACGTGGTGGTCTACCGGATGCCCCGGGGGCTCCAGGTGCTTTCCGGACGGTCCCACTGCCCGGGTTGCAACACCGAGATCCGCTCGCGCGACAATTTGCCGATCCTCGGCTGGTTTTTGTTGGGAGGACGTTGCCGCGCTTGCAAAGGAGCTATTTCGCCCCGTTACCCCCTCGTCGAGGCGATCGTCACCGTGGCGCTCTTCGCTTTGGGCTTTCGCCTGCTCGACTCGGGCGGAGCCAATCTACCGCTCCGTCAACCCAATGCCTACGCCGGGGTCGTTTGGGTGTTGTGGTACGCCAAGTGGGATCTGATCGCGCTGGCGATCGGCCAAGCCTGGTTAATGTATCAACTTATCGGCTTAAGTTTGATCGACTCCGACGGCTTCTCGCCGCCGTGGCGATTCGTCGCCTTCGGCTTGGCGTTGGGGTTGGCATTGCCGTTGATCACGCCGGCGTACATGGTGGTGCCCCACGGCGCGGAGGCGTGGCTGGGAAGTGGGGCGACGGGCTGGAAGGGGACGTTGGTTTGGTCGGCGACGGGTTTGCTAGGGGGGGCTTTGATTGGTCTGGCGTTGAGCCCCTGGTGGCCTTCGCGTGGGACGCGGCCCACCTTGGGGCATCCGATCGGTTTGCCGATGGCCTCGATGTTGACCGGGCTGTTCCTAGGATGGCGAACCGCTTGGATCGTCGCGGCCCTCGCCGCGCCTTTGATCCTTTTGGGCGCGGGGTTGACTCGTTGGCGTCCGATCCTGGGTTGGATCACTCCCCTGTGCTGGTACGCCGGGGCCGCCTTCCTTGGGATGTTCGAGGGGCGTCGCCTCTTTGGTTGGTTCAACGCGGGCCAATGGGTCACAACCGAAGGAATGTGGATGCCCTTGGCGGTTTGGGGTGGCGTGCTGGGAGTCTCGATTGTGGCGCGGTCGCTTTGGACGAAGGCTCCGCGTTGCGTGGCAGGCGAGCCGGTCGGCTCGCCTACCGCGGCAGTTGTTTGGACGGCGGTTGCGGAAACGGAGGCCGTCGAAACCTCCGACGTACAGGAGGAACTCGAGCCAACGGTGGTGGATGAGGAACTGAGCAATCCGACGAGCCCAAGCCGCTTTCCTGGAAACGCGGAGGATGAAACGATTGGTGACTCCCCCTTGTCGTCCGAAGCCGGGACTTCCACCTCGGTCTCAATGACCAACGAGAGAGAAAACCGAGAGGCGTTGCGACCGCCACACCCGAACCAGACAGGTGGAGCCAGCGAAGCCGGGTGTGGCGGAAACGTCGTTGTGAATTGAAGTTGAAACAACGTCAATCCGCCGAGCTTTTGGCCGCCGAGGAACCGACCGGACGCTCGTAAGGTTCCGACGGTTCGACAGGGCTTCGCAACCCGTGACCATTCCCGTAGCCGTGGCCGTTGTCGTGGGGTAGAGAATGGGAACTTTCGAATACCCTCGCCATGACCGGGACTGGCCGAGCCGGTTGATCCGATGCGTTCAGCGAATGAGTTTGGCGTTCCACGGTGAGCCGGAAGGGAGACTTCCGCATGAGGTTGCGCAGTTGGTCGAGATAGACGTAGAACACCGGTGTGACCACCAGGGCCAGAACCAACGAGAGCACCTGGCCACCAATAATGACCTTAGCCATGCTCGCCCGCGACCCCGAACCCGGTCCTTGGCCCAGCGCCAGAGGGATCATCGCGGCTACTAGCATGAAGGTGGTCATCAAGATCGGCCGCAGACGGGTATGGTTGGCTTCGAGGATCGCTTGACGACGGTTCATACCGGCAGCGCGGAATTGGTTGGTGGCATCGATTTGGAGAATGCCGTTCTTCTTGACGATCCCCACCAGCATGAACAGCCCGAACATGGCGTACAGGTCCATCGGGGTTTGGAACAGGATCATCGACAGCAAGCCGAACGGGACCGTGACCGGCAGCGACATCAAGATGGCCACCGGCTGCGACCAGCTCTCGAACTGGGCGGCCAGGATCAAATACATGAAGGTGACTGACAGGAAAAAGGCAATCGCAAAGTATCTGAACAGTTCGGCCAGGGTCTCGGCCTGACCGGTGAACCGGAACGAGTAGCCCGGCGGCAGTTCGAGGCGGTCGGGATTGGTTGAGTTGGGATCGAGGAGGCTGGTGGTGAGTTTGACCAGTTCGCCCAGCGCCATGCCTTGCTTGGGGTTGGCCAGCACGGTGACGATTCGCTCGCGGTTGTACCGTTCGATCTCGGTAGGGCCCAGTTCGAATTCAAGTTCGGCCAGACTCTCCAGGCGGACCAGGCCCATCATGGTCGAAGGGATGGTCAATCTCAGCAAGGCGCGCTCATCCTGGCGATCGATCTTGGTAGCGCGAAGCCAAACGTCGTACTGTTCGGGACCATCGCGGAACTTGGAGACTTTGATGCCACCCACCAGCGCCCTCAGCGAGTCGGCCACCACGCCGACCTGCACCCCAAGGTCGCTGGCCGCCTCGCGGTCCACCCGCACTTGCAATTCTGGCTTGCGCAGGGTCAACGAGGTATCCAGGTCGGTCACGTTGCCGGTGGCCGCCAGCTTGTCGGCCAGTTGGCGGGCCAGCTCCTCCAACTTCTCCAGGTCGGGACCGGCCAGATTGACCTGGAAGGTCTGGCCTCGTGAACCGCCCTGGAACGGCGAGACGTCGTTGACGCTGGAACGCAATTCGGGATAGTCCAGCAGAATCTTCCGCGCGATCTCCTGTTGGTTGAATTGGGTCACCCCAGGCGAACGTTCCTCAAGGTCCTTCAAACGAATGTAGATCGACGACTTCGTGACGTCCCCCTCCGAAGAGGCAATGCCGCCAGAGACGGCGTTGCCAATCGAAGTGTACATGTACTTCATGTCGCGGATCTGCTCTCGCAGACGGGCCTCGATTTCGGCAGTGACCTCGTCGGTGCG
>Ga0209017_10001661_pt1 | contig 16242 bp, 8 predicted proteins | sample YNPBryunderm2012_FD_185812 | JGI IMG/M metagenome (GOLD analysis project Ga0209017, IMG submission 185812) | Anoxygenic and chlorotrophic microbial mat microbial communities from Yellowstone National Park, USA - YNP Bryant MS undermat 2012... ... | reverse complement strand
TGATCCCGCCCCCCAACGTCACCGGCGCGCTCCACCTGGGACACGCGCTGAACAACACGATTCAGGATATTCTAATACGATGGCGACGCGCTCAAGGCTACGACGCGCTTTGGCTGCCGGGGACCGATCACGCCGGGATCGCCACGCAAGCGGTGGTCGAGAAGCGTCTGTTCCAGGAGGAGAAGAAGACCCGTCACGACTTGGGCCGCGACGAATTAGTGCGGCGGATCTGGGCCTGGAAGGAGGAGTACGAAGCGCGGATTTTGAACCAGTTGCAACGGATGGGATGCTCGTGCGACTGGAGCCGGACCCGGTTCACGTTGGACGAACGGTGCGCCCAGGCGGTGCGGGTGGCCTTCTTCCGGCTGTTCGAGGCGGGATTGATTTATCGTGGCAAGCGGCTGGTCAACTGGGACACACATCTGCAAACCGCCGTGGCTGACGACGAGATCACCTATTCCGAAGTGCAAAGCTCCATTTGGACGATCGCTTATCCCCTCGCCGACGACCCGACGACCCGCCTACAGGTGGCCACCACCCGCCCAGAAACCATGTTGGGCGACACGGCGGTGGCCGTCCACCCCGAAGATGAACGCTATCGTCACCTGATCGGTCGGTCGGTGAGGCTGCCGTTGCTGGGCCGAACCATTCCAATTATCGCCGACGGACTATTGGTCGATCCTAGCTTCGGGACTGGGGTGGTGAAGGTCACACCAGCGCACGATCCCAACGACTACCAGACCGGGTTGCGGCACAACCTGCCGATGATCAACCTGCTCAACCCCGACGGCACCTCCAACACTCAGGCCGGTCCCTACGCCGGACTGCCCTGGGCCGAAGTTCGCAAGCGGGTCGTCGCCGACCTTGAAGCCCAAGGGCTGTTGGTGGCGGTGCAGCCCCACCTCAACCGGGTCGGCTTCTCCGACCGAAGCGCGACGCCAATCGAACCTTATCTTTCCGACCAGTGGTTCGTCGCCATGAGTGATCTGGCTCAACGGGCAATGGACGCGGTGACCAGTGGTCAGGTGAGATTTCATCCCGAGCGCTACGCCAAAAGCTATCTGGATTGGTTGGGCGAAAAACGCGACTGGTGCATCTCCCGACAGCTTTGGTGGGGGCATCGGATTCCCATCTGGACCTGCGACCAACCCGATGTCACCGAGGAGGAACTCCGCGCCGCCTTCGGCGAACGATCCAACCTACGCTGGCACCAAGGCGAGGATGGCCGCTGGCTCATCTGTGCGCTGGAGGATCTATCGCCCGACGCGCTGCCGGGCCGGACCTTGACTCAGGACCCCGACGTGCTGGACACCTGGTTCAGTTCGGCCCTCTGGCCTCATTCGACCCTGGGTTGGCCGGAGGCGACCGAAGACCTGAAGAAATACTATCCCACCAGCGTCTTGTCCACCGCGCGGGACATCATCACCCTTTGGGTGGCGCGGATGGTCATGTTCGGGCAATTCAACCTGAACGAGGTGCCGTTCCGCGACGTGTACATTCATCCGGTGATTCAGGATGGTCAAGGCCGCCGCATGTCCAAAAGTTTGGGCAACGGGATCGACCCAGTGGATGTCATCGAGCTTTACGGGGCCGACGCGCTGCGGTTCACCCTGGCCTCGTCGGCGACCGAGACCCAAGATTTGCGGATGCCGGTGGAACAGGTCCAGTTGCCCGATGGTCGGAAGGTGAACAGCTCCGAACGGTTCGAGCAGGGGCGGACCTTTCCCAACAAGTTTTGGAATGCCGCTCGGTTCGCCCTAATGAACCTGGAGGGCCACCAGGCGTTGGAATACGACCGGGCTTCGCTGCCGGTGGAGGATCGTTGGATTTTGAGCCTGCTGGCCCGCGCGTCGCGGACAATCACCGCCGACCTGGAGGCGTTCCGGTTCGCCGAGATGGCCAAGACGACGCGCGACTTCATCTGGGGTGACTTTTGCGACTGGTATCTGGAACTGGTCAAAGGTCGGTTACGAAACCCCGAGACCCGTCCCACGGCTCAACGGGTGTTGGCCGGGGTGTTGGATCAACTCTGCCGACTCATTCAGCCGATGATGCCATTCGTGGCCGAACAGGTCTGGCAAGCTCTGGGCAATCTGGCTCCCGAACGAAGCTGGGGCGGCCCAACGACCCGCGCTGCGGCGAGCGTCTGCGTGGCACCGTGGCCGGAGTGGACCGAGGAGGCGATCGACCCGGCCGCCGAAGCGGTGGTCGAGCGTTGGCGCGAGGTGATTCGGACGCTACGCCATCTTCGATCCGAGCGCGAGGTTCCCGAAGCGGCCAAGATTGCCCCGGTCTTAATCGCGTCGGCATCAGTCGCGGTCGATCTCGAGCGCGGGCGGTCTTTGATCGCGGCTCTGACCAACGCCTCAGATGTGACGATTGCCACGCCCGACTCGCCCCACGCGGTCAAGCCCGAGGAGGCGGCTGTAGCGGTTCTGGCCGAGATCGAGGTGGTGTTGCCTTTGGAAGGGTTGATCGACCGCGAGGCGGAGCGTCAGCGGCAGCTCAAGACCCTCGCCGATCTCGACAAGCAGTTGCAGGCGATCCGTGCGAAGTTGAACAACGCCGGATTCGTCGAACGCGCTCCGGCCAACGTGGTTCAGGCCCAACGGGACCGCGAGGCCGAACTCTTGGCCCGCAAGGCGGCCGTGGAAGCCCTGTTGAAATAAGTATAAGTCCAGTCCAGCCGCGATCATCGGTTGGTCGATGGACGACCTGGACTTGACTCGACACGACTCAAGCTCAACCGGACCAGGCGGGTCAGGTCAAGGTCACTCGCCCTTGCGTCGCGGCCAGCGCGACAACGCCCAGATGGGAGCCACAAGCAAATTCGGGGCGCTGGAGCAGTTGGGCGAGCGAACCGTCCCACATAACCCGGCGGAGGTCCAGTTCCTCGCGTCCGGCCAGCCGGGGATCGTGGGGATCGACGGGAGCGGCGTCGAGAGCCAGATAGCACCACATGCGGTTGGCGAGGCGTCCGGTGTCGGGGTGAAACGAACCCAGGGGGATGAGGTGGTCGTCGTCGATGTCGTGGCCGGTTTCCTCGACCAACTCGCGGCGAGCGGCTTGTTCGGGCGTTTCGCCCCGGGCAGTTTCGACATGGCCGCTGGCCCACTCCCAGGTCCGCCTGCCTACGGCGGGACGTTCCTGTTCGACCAGAAGCCAACGCCCTTGACAGTCACGCGCAATCACCACCACGAAGTCCGGGACAAGCATGATGTAATACGGGCGGTCGTCTCCGGTTAAAGAGCGGGTGGCAATGGCGAACCAGGGGGTTTGGAACACGATCGTGTCGTGGGCGGTGGCGATGGGGTCGCGGTGATCGTTGAAGTCGTTGTGAGGTTGAGACATGGAGATCACTAGATCGGTTGAGGTTAGCGGAGGCGGCCGTCCTCTGGAGCGGGAACAAGCGGGGCAGCAGGGGCGACGCCCGCCACCGCGACGGGTTGGGCTGAAGAGGGGATGGCCGGCGTCGTCAAAATGCGACCGACCCAACCGAGATGATGGAGGAGGCGGGACCACTCGAGGTCATTCATCCCTTGACGGGCTTGGTCGAGATGCCACCACATGCGTTGTAGCGGCGCGAAGAAGAGGTCGCAGCGTTGTTGGCGAAGCGTCCCGTCGGGGTCGGGCCGTCCATCCCAAACGACCAAGTTGCCCTTGGCGTCGATAGCGGCCAGGAGGTGGCCGTCGGGGCTGAAGCGGGCCCGGGGATGAAAGGCGTAGTCACCCGGCAGGGTCTCGGGATAGGGTAGGGTCAGCGAGTCGCGTTCAGCGTCGAGATGCCAGAGGAGGACGGCCTCGCGGGAGGCGATGGCGACCCGCAGGCCGTCGCGGTCCACATCGAGACATTCAATACCGTGGGGTTGGTGGAACACCCGGACCTCGGAGCGTCGTTGCAGGTCGTGGAGGTGGAGATCGCCTTCCAGGTCGCCGGAGAGGAGCCGGTTGCCGTCGGGGGTCCAAGCTAGGGCAGCAACTTGGGCAGAGTGGGGGTGCGGCAGCCATTCGACGCTGGGGCCGGTGGACTCGAGATGGACCAGACCTACCTGGCAGGAGGTGCGCGTGACCCCCTCAAGCGATTCCAAGCGCTGGCGGGCGATCGCCAAAAGATCGCCGCTGGGGTGGAACGCTAAGGCGGTGACCTGACCGGAATCGATCGGTAAGGCCAAGGGCGCGAGCGACGACGGAGCCCGAGGCTCGTCGGTCGAGGCGACGATTGCGCCGAGATTCCACAGGAACAATTCGCCACGGTGAGGTTGGCCGCGATCGAATGCCGAGGTGACCAGCCGACGCCCACTTGGTCCCAAGGTTACCGCTCGGATCGGCAGGGTGTGGCCGACCAGCCGCGCCAGGGGGTGGCCCTGGGTGGTCTCGAACAGGATCACCGAACAGCGCTCTTCGGGAGCGGACCCGGCCACGGCCGCAAGGTAGCCGACCTTGGGGTTGGCGTCCACCAAGCGTCCGGGGAAGGCGGGGTAAGCGATGGACGGCATCGCGGGCTCGGCCAGACGACGCTTGGATGGAAGGTGCCACAGGCTCCACGGGTGGCCTTGGCTGGAGGTGGCTAGACGGTGGGCGTCCCAAAACCAAAGCTCCAGCCGACGCTCGCGTTCCCCGGTCGGCAGCAGGTACGCTTCGCTGGGCTGGGTGGCGTCCCAGACCTTGACATGATCCTCTTCCCCCACGCTGGCCAGGCTGCGGCCGTCGGGACTGAAGCAAAGATCGACGACCATGCCGACATGTCCGCGATGGATTGCCAGGGTCTCGCCGGTGCGGGCGTCCCAGACTCGGACCGAGCGATCGTCCCCGGCGGTGGCCAGGCGTCGCCCGTCGGGGCTGAAGCGTAAGACACGGATGGTTCGGGCGTGGCCGTTCAGGGACAGGATCGGGTCGGGGCGGTTCAGATCGATCACATGAGCCACCGCGCCTTCGGCCACGGCCAGGCGTCGCCCGTCGGGCGAGCGGGCCAGACCGTCGATGGAGCCGAAGCGGCGACGGATCGCGTTGGCGCGCCGCGTGGCGATCCATTGGACCAATCGTCCTTCGGAGAGTTCGGCCAGCACCGAGCCGTCGGCCGGATTGACCGTGAACCGACGGGCCGGGATGGAGCCGCCCCGCGCCCAGGGGTGACGAGTGAGGTCGCCAGTGAGGAGGTTCCAGAACCGCACCACGCCGCCCTTGCCGGGACCGACTAGGGTGTGGTCGTCGTGGAGGAACGCCAGGGTGGTTGCCCCAAAGCGTTCCCCCGCGGGCAGCCCGGCGTCGGCCAGTTCATAAAACCGGCGGGGGCGGGTGGTGACAATCGCCAAGGCCCGATCGGCGTGGGAACCTGATTCCACGGCCTCCCATTCCCAAATCCCAATCCGCGTTGGTTGATTCGGATCCACCAGGTCGATCAGCGTGGCCGCCAGGCGGCGGCCCGAACGGTCGAACGCCAGCGTGGTGGGGCTGGCGTTGAGATTGCCCAGGTCGCTATAACGCGCGCCGCTGGTCGCGCTGACTAACGTCACTACCCCGTGGCGTTGGTCGCGGCCCGGATTGTGGCTGTAACGGTGTCCATATCCGATCGCTAGGATCGCGCCTTCGGGGTGAAAGGTAGCGCAAAGGGGGGAGAGGTCCTTCTCCTGGTCGTGGTTGACCTCGAACAGATGGCCTTGGGTGAAGTTTTCGAGGAGGCCCAATTCGAATCCGCCTGGGATGACCAGGGATGGATCGATGGGACCGGACTGGGTGTTGGGGGAGGTCAAAGCCCGCGCTCGTTTGAGATGTTCGCGGGCTGAGGCGGCGTCGTTGAGTGGGCCGGTCAAGGCGTAATGGGCCGCGGTGACGTGGCCGAGATATGACTGAAGCCGCGCGTGGCGCAATTCCCGACGCCAGTTGCGATGGGTTTCCTCGTTGAGCCGTCGTTGGGTCAGGACGCTTTGCTCGATGGTTTGAATGTGGGCGTCTTTGATGATGGAGTCGTGCCAGTCGTGGACGAATCCGATCAGTCCAAAGATCATGATGAGAGCCAGGGTGACCGACAGACCACCCTTGACCGGGTGCCGCTCGAACCAGCGCCAGACGCGGCGGCTGGTCGAGGCGCGCCGGGTGGGGATGGGCTGGTTGTCGCGGAACCGTCGCAGGTCTTGAGCCATGCGGCGGGCGTTGGGGTAGCGGTCGCCAGGAACCTTGGCGATGGCGGCCAGCACGATGGTTTCTAGGTCGCGCGGCACCCGATAGTCCAACTGACGAGGCCGGGGGGGATCCTCGTGGAGAATCCGCTCCATCAGGCGGTGGGGCGTTTCGTCCTCGAAGGCAGGGCGCAGGGTGAGGAATTCGTAGAGGGTGATTCCCAGCGCGTACACGTCGCAACGGGCGTCTTGGATTCCATCGAAACGTTCCGGCGACATGTAACGCAGAGTGCCGGCCATTTCGTGGGTTTTGGTCAGGGGTTCAAGGTCCTCGGCTGGTTCGATGAGCTTGGCCAAACCGAAATCGACGATGAAAACCCGCCCGGTGTGGTCGATCAACAAATTTGAGGGTTTGATGTCGCGGTGGACGATCCCGTGATCATGGGCGTAGCCCAGCGCCTCGGCGACCTGGAGGGTCAACTCGGCCACAGCGCGGAAGTAGTGGCGGCGCGGGTCGGGATCAGGGGGATGGTGACGATTCTCGACTACTGGGAGTTCGCCGTTCCAGAGCCGTCGAGCGATCTCACGGGCGTCCAGGCGTCGTTGGGCGCGGGCTTTGGCCACCGAGGTGGCCGAAAGCGGCGCGGCTGGCTTGCGGGGGTTGAGCAGGTTGTCCAATCCCAGGGTTGATGGATCGTCGGATCGGTGTGGAGTCGAGCCCGACGACGAGGCCGAACTGTTGGAATGCGAACCAAGGTGGCTGGAGTCGTTGGCTGGGGACTTGGTGAGGCGGTCCGATTCCGGGGTCCGTCCATAAGCGAGATTTCTGAGTTCCTCCAGCACGAGGTCCAAGGTGGGCCCGCGGATGATTCGCATGGTGTAGAAGGGACGGCCCAAGTGGTCTTCGCCAATCTCCTCCACCGGCACGATGTGGGGGTGGCGCAGGGTCCGAGCCGCGTGAGCCTCGCGGAGGAAGCGGTCGCGGCGGCGCTGGTCCAATGAGGACCACAAGGTTTTCAGAGCAACGGCCCCCCCCCGTTTGAGGTCGATCGCTTCGTAGACGATCCCCATGCCGCCCCTCCCTAATTCGCCGACGATGCGATAATCGCCGATCCGTCCCCGTTCCACCTCCCTCTCCGTCGGGGCGGGCGGGACCGTCTCCCGAGGCCAACCCGATCCGTTCTCAAGCGGATGGCCCTTGGGCAGCGTGTCGTTGGGATGGGGGCAAGAAGCGTTGGGCAGGGACTCGACGCACGGAAAACGGCCAGGACCTTGGAAAAGCTCGCGGGCCACCAACAGGGGGAAGCGATCCTGAATTTCTTCGGCGAATTCGGGGAACCGCTGAGCGTATTCCGAAATTTGGGGGCGTTCTCCCCTTCGAAACCGCTCCAAGAATTCTAAGGACACTTGTTCGAAATGGGTGGCGTTTCCCACAAGCCGGTCCTAAGGGAATGATCACCTCAAGCCGATTCACCCAACCGGGTTGAACCTCCCGATTCAACCTGACGCGGCGTTGGGGAAATCTTGTCGCATGTCAAACTTCGATCGTTCGGCTCGGATCCCTCTTATCGAAAGAATTCATCTCTTAGTTTAGGGGAGTGGGAAAGGTTGAATCAACCCAAAAACCGGCGACCAACCTGCGATTTGAGACCAGCTAAGCCGCAGGAGGACCAACGCGGAATCCAGAGGACCAATGAGGAGTCCTCCGCCTGATTTCCTCAGCGATGACCGCTTGACCGGCTTATGGGATTCCCTAGACTCCATGGGAGACACGTCGTGGGCGCGGTGGAGCCGCGCGTCTTCTCATTTCGAACCCCCGATCGAGACGATTCGTACCATGAGCGAGGCCCAGGCCCCCCAACGCGGCGCGGGCGACCTCAGCGACGAGGCGCTGCTGGCCCGTTATCGTGACCTGGGGCGGACTGAAGACTTTGCGATTCTGGTGAAACGCTACGAACGCGAGTTGTTCCGCTACCTCGCCCGCTACCTCAACGACCCGGTTCTGGCTGACGATGTCTTCCAGAACACGTTCCTTCAAATTCATCTCAAACGCGGTATGTATGAGGATGGACGCCCCGTGCGTCCCTGGCTCTACGCGATTGCCACCCATCAGGCGGTGGATGCGCTGCGCAAGATCAAGCGGCACGCCGCCGTTAGTCTCGACCAACCGTCTGGAACCGCCGCCGAAGGCGAAACCGACCCGGGGGCTTTGGTCGAAGTGTTGGTGAGTTTGGAGCAGGGTCCGCTGGCGCGTTTGGAAGCCACCGAGCGTCGTCAGATCGTCCGCGACGCGATTGAACGGCTCCCCGAAACACTTCGCCATACGCTGCGGTTGGCGTATTATCAGGAACTCAAGTATCGGGAGATTGCCGATATTTTGGAAATTCCGGTCGGGACAGTCAAATCCCGCCTGCACGCGGCGTTGGCCAAGCTCGCCGAGATGGTCAAGGCTGCCTTGAACACCGATGCCACCGAGGACTCTCCCCCCAGTCACGCCTCCAACCCACCGCGGTCGGCGGTTTCTGAACGTGGCCCCTCGGCGGAACCGGCAGGGTTGGATGCGCCCTTGACCACGGAGACCCTGGTCGCTTCTCCGGTTGCCCTCACGTCGGAGCATCCCTATCTTCCGTCCCCTCCCTCTTCGGGTGAAGCCCATGATCCCCGATCCCCTCGTTGATCCATTCGGTCGAGTCATCCCCAAGGAGGTGAGCGATCCGGCGGCGCGACCCGATGCGCAGCCTGAACCGATCCCCTTGGACGAGGCCGACGACCAAGCGTTTCGCGCTCTGGTCGCACGGTTTCCGTTGCTGGACGAGGCTCTGGCTGAGGATCCCCACGATGACGGAGACGGATCGGACAGCCAGGATCGGGTCGCCCGGACTCTGGAGTGTCTTGCCAGACACCGTTGTTGGGAACGGATCTTTGAGGACCAACTCCCGATCGATCCGGCGGGCGACCTCGAACGCCTTCAACAGGCTGCTCGCGGGTTGAGCTTGATTTGGGATCATCTCGGCGCGATCGAGATCGACTGCGACGTCGATGAACCGCCGACTGCGGCCGTTGACCCGGCGGAGACTGTCCTCCTCCCCCCTTGGATGAGGTCGAGCGTGGAGACAGCGTCCAACCGGGACGCTGGCGCGGACCCGTGTGAGGCGACCTCGCGGGCTGACCTGACCCTTCGGACCCTAGAGCGGGTCGTTCTGGCGGACCATCCCCAAGCCGCCGAACGCTTGTTGGAAACCGTGTTGACCGCGGGGCGGCCCGCTCCCATCCTGGCTGGCCCCGGCGCGTCCAAGGAGTCTGTTTCGCAAACGACGTTGCAGGACCAACCCATCCAGACCCGCTTGGAACGGGGGGTGGCGTGGCTGCTGGACGATGGGTTGGAGTTCGAACCACGGCGCGATCTGGCTCGCCGGACGCTGGCTCGACTGGATCGTCGTCTGGTCGTGGGACCATTCACGGAAACCCAATCGCGTCCGATCGTCTCCCGGCGCGACGGCTGGGTCGCCGCGGCCCTGGTGGCCCTAGCGGTTCTCGCCACCCTGCCGGCCCTTGTCCGCGCCCGCGACGAGGCGCGGGAACTCCGGCAACACGATCATCTCCGCGCGGTGGGGATGGATCTGCTCCACTTCCAAGCCCTCACTGGAACGTCTCTGAGCCAACCCGCCGCGTGGGAAGCCGTTTCGGGAGACTCCTCCTCCAATCTATTGGAACGGTTGGCCGAAGCGCGTCGGATGGGTTTGCTCGATCAGGTTCCCACCTCCGCCACCTTCGTGGACTTCCAAACTGCTCCCGCGTCGAATCGGGTCCAGAGAGCCGCCACCGGCGACGCGCCCCATCCGGAGACCTTGCGACGGTTGTTCCAGGACGCTCAGAATCAGTTGATGATGGGTTACTTCTTCCCGGCGTTGAGGACCACCGCGAATTCCGCTGCCACTCGGTTGGGTGGTCAGTCCTCGCGCGCCTCGCTGCCTGCTTCCGAGCCGCTCGTCACGTTGATTGGCGATCGCGCGGCTCCTCCGCTCTTCCAAACCCTTGGTGAAACCCGCCCCGTCTTCCACGACGACGGCCACCTTGCGACCGAACGGTTGGGACGCGCGGGCTTCTCGGCCCGTCTTCCGCACGAACCCGGTTTCCTGCTCGTCCCCGTCGCTCAAAGCGATTCCTGTTCCTATTGAGTTATGAGTTAAGCGCCACGCAATCGAACTGGAACCCAAATTGCCAACCCCATCGGGAAAAGGGCGAGAATGGATTGATCGCGCCTCCCGGTGGGGTTGGCGAGTTCATGATTGCTCTTGGCGGTTCTTCGCTTTTCGTCGTGCGGGGTAGAATGGAGGTTGGGGGGGGAAGCTCAAACGCCAGCGGCTTGACGCAGCGCCTCGACTTGGTCTACTCGCTCCCAGGTGAAGTCGGGATCGTTGCGGCCAAAGTGGCCTCCCGAGGCGGTCTTGCGGTAGATTGGCCGGCGCAGATCGAGATGTTTGATGATTCCGCGGGGTGTCAGGGGGAAGACCCGACGGACGATCTCGGCGAGCTTGGAGTCGGGGAGTTTGCCGGTGCCATAGGTGTTGACGTGAATGCTGACGGGTTCGGCGACGCCAATAGCGTAGGCCAGCTGGATTTCGCAGCGATTGGCGAGGTGGGCGGCGACGATATTCTTGGCGACGTAGCGGGCCATGTAGGCGGCCGAGCGGTCCACCTTGGTGGGGTCTTTGCCCGAGAACGCCCCGCCGCCGTGCCGGGCGTAGCCGCCGTAGGTGTCCACAATGATCTTGCGTCCGGTGAGTCCGGCGTCGCCATGGGGACCGCCCACCACGAAGTTGCCGGTCGGGTTGATGTGGTAGGTGATGGCGCCGTTGATCAGCGAGGTGGGCAGCACCGGCTTGATCACCTCGTCGATCACGAATTCGCGGATCGTCTTTTGATCGACGTGGGGAGCGTGTTGGGTGGAGACCACCACGGTGTCGATCCGCACCGGCTTGAGGCCGTCGTACTCGATGGTCACTTGCGACTTGCTGTCGGGGCGCAACCAATCCACCTTGTGGGCCTGGCGGACTTCGGTGAGGTGGTTGATGATCCGATGCGAAAGCGCGATTGGCAGGGGCATCAGCTCGTCGGTTTCGTCGCAGGCAAAGCCGAACATGAGGCCCTGATCGCCCGCGCCGTCGCGGTCCACCCCGAGGGCGATGTCGGGTGACTGTTTGCCCAATGCCACCATGACGGCGCACGTGGTGGCGTCGAAACCCATGTCACTAGAGACGTAGCCGATTTCCTTGACGATCTGCCGCACCACCGCCGGATAATCAATTATGGCCGTGGTGGTGATTTCGCCGGCCAAGCAGATCAGGCCGGTCGTGAGGAGTGTTTCGCACGCTACCCGCGCGGTCGCGTCTTGGGACAAAATGGCGTCCAGCACGCCGTCGGAGATTTGGTCGGCCATCTTGTCGGGATGACCCATCGACACGGACTCGCTGGTGAACAAAAAACGATCTGCGGCAGACGAGGACACGTGGACACTCCCGGCAGCGGTTCCAAAAAGAAGGTGAGGTCAAAATTCAACTCAATTCCACTCCATCCGGCGACCCGATGCCACGCTCCGGCGACCTGGGAACACAGCTTGAAGGCGGGTTGGTCCGGTTGGGTGGGCGTCGCGCGACAAGTCCCGCCACGAGGACACCGATGGAGGTCGGCGCGCCGCGGGAACCCTGGGACGACGCGATTGCATGGGCCATAAGTTTATCACAAACCGCCGTCGCCGAAAATCGATCCATACTCGCGGCGGCGGCGGTTGCCGCCCAAACGGGTGGCATCGATGGCGTGGGGCGTGGACAGGGCGTCTCAGGTGTCCAAAGAGGTGGCCAACTCGTCCGGGTTGGATGGTTCAACCAGGGCGCGTTGACGGTTCATCAACGCCTTGACAAGCACCAGTCCAAATAAACTTACGGTGATCCCCGCCACCCCGGCCAGCAGGTTGAGCCGCATCGCCTCAGCGAGTTGATCTGGGGTGCGGGCCGCGGCCAGGATCGTCGTTGTTCTCCAGGCGAAGACGCCGCAGGCCAATCGGTGCAACCACCAGAGGATCAACCAGAAAGGAGCCGACTGACGGTTCCAATCAGTGGTGGGGTGGGTGGCAATCCGGAAGAGGTCGGCCAGCACTTGGTAGGGACGTACCAAGTTGGTAAACGGGATGAACCAGACCACCACCGCTTTGGTGGGTGAGAACCTCATTGGAGCCGCACCTTGAGGGAGAAACCCCGCGGAGTTCAGAGTGGCCCGCGCCACCCATTTGAGGAAGAGAAGCCCTCCCACGACACTGGCAAGGAACTGCGCCAGCATGATGAATTCCTGACGGGCTTGGTTATCCTTCCATGCTTGAGGATCAGGGTTGGGATCTTCCAACAACTGGATGTGTTGCCAGTCAGTCCAGAGACCAACCATGCCTGTCACGACTTGAAGAATCAAGAACCACTCCACCACTCGGGTCAATCCAGCGGGGTCGCGGGTGAAACCGGCCCGAGTCCGACCCTGGGCCTTCAGGACATCGGGAACATGGTGGGCGAACTCGGCGATGGGCCGCCAATCCTCCATGCCGGGTATCCAGAAGAGGGTATCTGGCTCGAGTTCGCCCCGCGCGATCAAGTCAGCGACCTGGTCGCGCGTGTAGGTAGTTTGGTGTCCGGCGGAGTCGGCCAGGTGGACAAGCGGCAAAGCGGTGCTCATGGACGATCCGATTCCTCATGCGAAGGTGCCAAGGTGGAAGCGGGTTGGGACCGCCCTCCATGCCGTTGTCCCATGTGTGAACCCAGGCTGATTCGTGCGGCAATCGGATTGTATGACGCGGTCGTAGACCCCACAAGGGGGTGGAGAGGAGCCATCTTGATTCAAGGTGAACATCTTTATAAATCAGAAGCGGGTTTGTCTTCCTATCCGTTCAGCTAAAGCTGCGCGGAGGCGTTGAGCCGCTTCCTGGTGAACCGGGTCGTCGGAGTCGATCAGGTTGACCGTCTCGCCGGGATCGTTCTCCAGGTCGAACAGCCATTCCCGACCTTCCCGGTTCCGAAAAAAGGTGTAGCGGCCGGCGACCAGCAACCTCAGAGGACGGTTGTGGTGGGTGGGATGTTGGAGAAAGTCGGGCGTCAGCGGCAGCAGTTCGGAGTAAACCGCTTCGGTCGTGTCGCTGGGGAGACTCTCCTCCCGCTGAGCGGTGGTTTGGGACCAAAAGCGACGGAGCGATTGTCCGGGAAACGCTGGACGACACGTGCCGTCGTTGGCGTGGTTGGTCAGGTCCAACACGGTCGCGGGCAGGTCCAGCAGCGAAACCGGGGTGGAGATACGCTTACCAGCAGGGAGGGCCGGCGATCCCGGCGCAATCAGGATGAGCGGCACCCAGCTCTCCTCCTGATGAAGCAGGCGGCCGTGGCCGAACTGGCCGTGTTCGCCGAACGATTCGCCGTGGTCGGAGGTGATGATCACCAGCGTCTCCTCGAGTCGGCCGGTTCGCTCCAGTTCACTCAGAAGCTCGTCGATGGCGGAGTCGAGGTCAGCCAGACATTGGTCGTAGGCATCCCGCACGAACTGTAGTACCGAAGGCGCGGTTCGGCTAGGGTCGAGATCGTAGAACATTCGGACAATCGCGTACTCGTACCAATGTTCGATGGGGCGACCAAACCGCGGGTTGGTGGTAGTCTTGGGCAGAAACGGCACGTGAACGTCGTAGTAGTTGAGGAAGAGGAAGAAGGGGCGGTCGTCGCGTCGTCGCAGCCAAGCCAGCGCTTTGGCGTTGAGGTCGTTGGCGGAGTGGAACCGACGGTAGAGCGGGGGAATTCGCTGGGGGGCTGGCAGGTCGAGCTTGCGAGCCACCCAGTCCCAACTCTGCGCGAGGATGTTGAGCAATCGCCGCCCGCTGGCGGGTTGCCGAAGCGCAACGATCGGATCGAGCAAATGGGTGTCGAAGCGTTGAAATCCTTGATGCAGGCCGAACCATTGGGTGCAGCAGGAAGAGTTGCCCACGAAGCCGGCGGTGCGGTAACCCGCGTCGGAATACCGTTCGGCGATGGTGTAGGCCCGGTCGGGCAACACCAGCTTCAAGTCGGGGTCGTAGGACTCCTGGGTGAGTCCCGTGAACATTGACGCATGAGAGGGAAATGTCCAGGAACACGGCGCGATCGCTCGCTCGAAGGTGACGCCGCGTCGCGCCCAGGCGTCTAGTTTAGGTGTGGTTTCGCGGTGGTAGCCCAGATGGCTCAGGGCATCGGCCCTCACGGTATCCAGCACGATCCAGACCACGTTGCGGATCGCGGTCCGATTGGTCGGGAGCGGGGATGCCGTCGCGGTATTGGCCGAAGCGGCGGGGGTGGTCGCGTGGAGCTCAGGACCGGGGATCGTCGCTACGGGGGGGAAGGAACTTGCTCCCTGGGGACGTTGCCGCCATTCCTGGCGGGCCAGCGACCACACCATGACCCCGAGGGACAGACAGATCATGATGGGGGCCGCCCGCGCCACCAGTCCCAGACGGTCGCCGTCGCCTTGTTCAAAGCAGGGGTCGTCAACCTCGCCCACGCGGGACGGCCGTTGGGGACCAGTACTGCCAGTACTGATTGAGGAGGGGGACGACCCTCTTAGCCAGCGGGCGGCTTGGAACCCCGCACCCAGCGAGAGGATGAGACGCGCCCAAGGCTCCAATTCGGCGAACCAACAGGCGATCGCCAGCGTCCCCAAAAATCCCAGCAGAAACGGCGCGGTGATGGCAGTTAGTCGGGGAAGAACCCATGAAAACCCCGCCACCAACAGACCAGCGAGCAGTCCCCAGGCTCCTTGGGCGAGCGGCGTCAACCAGAGGAATTCAGGGTGGACGTCGATCTCCAAGCGATCCCCCCGCATCTGACGGTACAAGAGCCAACCCGACTCGGCCAGCCCCACCCCGATCCCCACGGTGACGAAGGCCAGAACCCAACGCGCTCGATCAAGCCAACCGATGTGTCGGGCGCGTGACCATGAGGCTGCGGTGATCGACCCGGCGGAACCGTAATCGCCTACAACCGGCGCGGAGGGGACGGCGTCCATGCCGAACTCCTTACAATGACAGAGAGCGACGGAGTGCAACCCAGGAAACCATTCGTTCCAGGCGATTCAAGCCCGGCTGTCGAGCAGACCGGTGTTGCGTCGCGGTTCGGCCAACGGCAAACTCGGAACGAAATGGAGTTCACGAATCGATTGGTCCTTCCAAGCGTCATCTTGGAGCCAAGCTCGATCGAGGTCAACCCGAACCCCAACGCAGACCCACGCCTCCCCGCCTCGCTCAGCGCAAAAGCCGCGGCGAAGGGGGAGGCGTCGGAATCGAGTTCGGCCAACGCTTGGTCGAGAGGCGATACCCCTTCCTTGAAACAACCAGGAGGGGGCTGGATTGGGTCGGATTGGATCAGACCCGTTTCTTTTCGAGTTGCATGTTCAGAGCCAGACCCCGAATCTCGTTGGTCAACACATCAAAGCTCGCCGGAGTGCCGGCTTCGAGGGTATTCTCACCTTTGACCATCGACTCGTAAATCTTGGTCCGACCTTCCACGTCGTCCGATTTGACGGTCAACAGTTCCTGAAGAATGTAAGCCGCGCCATAGGCTTCCAACGCCCACACCTCCATCTCGCCGAACCGCTGGCCGCCGAAGCGGGCCTTGCCGCCCAACGGCTGCTGGGTGATCAGCGAGTAGGGACCAGTGGCCCGAGCGTGAATCTTGTCGTCCACCAGATGGTGAAGTTTGAGCATATACATGTAGCCAACTGTCACCTTTTGGTCGAACGGTTCGCCGGTTCGGCCGTCGTAGAGTTGGGCTTTGCCGTTTTCGGGGAGACCGGCCTCCTTGAGGTGTTGGCGGATGACCGATTCGTCGGCTCCGTCGAAGACGGGACAAATGGCGCGGAAGCCGAGTTTGGCGGCGGCCCAACCCAGGTGGGTCTCCAGGATTTGGCCGACGTTCATCCGGCTAGGCACCCCCAGGGGGTTGAGCAGAATCTCCACGGGAGTGCCGTCGGCGAGGAACGGCATATCCTCTTCAGGGAGGATTTTGGCGATGACCCCTTTATTGCCGTGGCGTCCGGCCATCTTGTCGCCCACCGAGATGACCGGACGCCA
>Ga0209017_10001660_pt1 | contig 16252 bp, 6 predicted proteins | sample YNPBryunderm2012_FD_185812 | JGI IMG/M metagenome (GOLD analysis project Ga0209017, IMG submission 185812) | Anoxygenic and chlorotrophic microbial mat microbial communities from Yellowstone National Park, USA - YNP Bryant MS undermat 2012... ... | reverse complement strand
CCGCTGCTGCCGATCAGATGGATGCGCGACAGGTCGTGATGGCTGGTGCGCTGCTGGAGGGGCACGCGAAGCTGGATGGCCAGCGGGTTGCGCTCGGTGGGGCTGCGCACCAGGCCGACTACATCCCCCTGAAGCACCGCCTGCAAGCTGGCGGCAATCTGCTCGGTGGAAATGCCGTTCAGGGCGGCTTTCTCTTTGTCGACCACGAAGGTGTGCTTGACCACAGGGCTTTCGCGAATGTCGTCCACATCGACCACGCCCGGCTCGGCCTCCAAGCGTGCGCGAATTACATCGCTGGCCAGCAGCAGGTCCTCGTAAGTGTGATCGGGCCGCCCATACACTTCGGCCACGATCGTGGAGATCACCGGCGGACCGGGCGGCGTTTCCACGATCTTCATCCGCACGTTGTGCCTGTCGGCGATCTTCTGGAGATCGGGCCGCATCCGCAGTCCGATGGCGTGGCTTTGCAGACTGCGGTTCTTCTTGCCGGCCAGGTTAATAGCGATCTGGGCCAGGTGATCGCCGCGTCTAAGGTAGTAATGGCGCACCAGTCCGTTGAAATCCATCGGAGCAGCCAGCCCCACGTAACTGACGAAGTTGACCACCTCCGGCACCCGCGACAAATAAGACTCGAAGTCGCGTACCGCAGCGTCGGTGCGTTCCAGGGTGACGCCTTCGTCGAAGTCCAGCACCAGCAGCAGCTCGTTCTTATTGTCGAACGGGAGCATTTTCAGCGGCACGGTGCGCCAGGCGGCCAGTCCCATGGCGGCTACCGTCAGCGCAGTCACAACCAGCAGGAAAGCCCATGCCACTGCCCGCGAGTGCAACAGCGGCGCCATCAGCGGATAGAACAGCTTGTACAGCCGTGTCTGGCGCACGGCGTCGAGGTTGTGGGGATCGTCCGCCAGGCTATCGTGTGCATCGCGGGAATGCGCGCCGCCACCGGCATCGGCAAGCGAACTGCCGCCGGCCGTGCTGGTTCCGCCCGAGCCGTGCGCGGTGTAATGCCGCCGCAACACGTGATATCCCAGCCAGGGGGTGATGGTAAAGGCCACCACCATCGACATCAGCATAGCCACCGGAACGTTCAGGGCCATCGGGCGCATGTACGGGCCCATCATGCCGGTGATGAAGAACATCGGCAGGAAGCTGACGATCACCGCCAGGGTAGCGGTTATCAGCGGCGGGCGGATTTCGGCCACCGCTTCGAGCACAATCCGTTTGGTGGCCTTCTTGCGGAGCGAGAAGTGGCGGGCGATGTTCTCCACGTCCACGATCGGGTCATCTACCAACAGACCGAGCGAGAGGATCAGGGCGAACAATGTTACCCGGTTGATGGTAAAGCCCAGCATCAGATTCACGCCCAGGGTCAGCCCGAAGACCACCGGCACCGCCACGGCTACGATCAAGGCCTCGCGCCAGCCCAGCCCGATCGTCAGCAGCACGATCACGATGATGATCGCCACTACTAGTGCTTCCACTAGTTCGTTGACTTTCTCGTTGGCCGTCAGCCCGTAATTCCGAGTGATGACCAGCGACATGTCCGAAGGCACGATGGTCTGCCGCAACTGCTCGGCCTCGTGCAATACAGCTTTGGCTACGCGGACGGCATTAGTGCCCTTTTTCTTGGCGATGGCGATGGTCACCGCCGGCTGCGCGCCAGGCGAGTCGCCCGATGACTGGCCTGCAAGTTCCCCGTGGCTGGCGCCGTCCGAGCGGCTGGCGACTGGCTTAATCGATGCGCTGTGATGGCCATCATGCCCAGCGCCGATCTCGGTACCGGGGAAGCCTTCATGGGCGGTGAAGCCACGTGCCGGTCCCCAACCGTGACGGACGTAGTTATCCACTTCTTCCGGCCCATCCACCACCGTGGCGACGTCCTTGAGGAAAACCGGCCGGCCGTCGAACACGCCGACCACCAGGTCACGCAACTGGGCGGCGCTGGTGAAGGGTTCGCCGGTCTCGATTTCCAGCAGTCGATCGCCGCTGCGTAACTGTCCGGCGCGGTGGCGCACATTGGCCCCCTGGATGGCACGCCGCAGCGCAAGCGGATCGACGCTGTATGCCGCCATGCGGTCGGGGTCCATCAGCACCTGCACCACTCGCGGACGCCCGCCCACCACGTAAGCACGCGATACGTCGTTCAGTCCTGCCAGCCGCTGGGTGACCTCCTCGGCCACACGGCGCAGGCTCATGTAATCGGCCGATGAACTGGTAAGGGTCAGTGTAACGATGGGCACATCGTCGATTTCCACGGGCTTGACCAGCCAGCCGGTAACGCCCGGCGGCACCAGGTCCAGATTCTCGTCGATCTTCTTGTAGAGTTTCACCAGGCTGCGCTCGCGGTCTTCGCCCACATAGTAGCGCACGGTGATGATTGCCTGGTTTTCCCGGCTCATGGAATATACGTATTCCACGCCGTCGATCTGATAGAGGATTTTCTCCAGCGGGACCGACACCAGTTGCTCTACTTCTTTAGCGCTGTGCCCCGGAAAACTCACAAACACATCGGCCAGGGGGACTACGATCTGCGGATCTTCCTCGCGGGGAGTGACCGCCAGCGCCGCCAGGCCAATCACAGTGGCCAGCACCACCAGAATCAGCGAGAGGTTGGATTCCAGAAAGGCCTTTACAATCCGGGTGGCGATGTGCTGGTCGTGCCCGATATCGCTATGATGTTCCACCATCGATGTGTCCCTCGCCAAACAACAGCATCACCAGGAAAACCGGGACCAATCCAGGCACAGGATGTCGGGCCACGCATGGTGCGGCAAACGCCGCGGCGGCCGATTGCGCTCCCGCGCTCTGGCTTGCTGAACGGCTGCTAAGGCGACAGCGATAAATTGCCATTCACCTAAAACCGGTTGTGATGCTGTCGGCACCATTACTCTAAGGTATTGCGGTTGCCTCGTAACTTAGCGCTGTCGTACTAACCGCCCGAAGAGGCCTGCCGATGCACTACCACTACTTCTCCTACCTGTAATCCGGAAAGCACCTCTACATCGCCGCCGAAGAGCCGTCCGGTGCGCACTGCGCGGCGTACCACCTGGCCGTCGAGCACCACGTCGACCAACTCCACTTGACCTACTTGTCGGACTGCCCCACGGGGAATCACCAGGACCTGTTCCTCGTCTAAAGGAATCAGCATCCGGCCGAACATTCCCGAGTAAATCCCTGGCGGACAGGGACCAGTGACCTTCACCTGAAAGGTGCGCGTAGCCGCCTGCGCCTGGGGAATTATTTCCCGAATGTTCCCTACACACTGCTTCTGTAGTCCTTCGATTACCACCTCGATGTTCTGGCCTACCTGAAGCCGGTGCGCCAGCGACTCGCGCACGGCCGCCACCAGTTCCATTTGCTTGGGGTCGTAGATCGTCACCAGTTTCTGGCCCGGGATGACCATCTGTCCGGCGTCTACGTGTTTGTCGATCACGATGCCGTCGAACGGCGCGGTCACGGTGGCCCAGTCGAGCATGGCCCGCACTTCGTTGGCCGCTTCCTCGGCCCGGCGAAGCTCGGCTTCGGCGGAGCGCAGCGCCGTTTGTGCCTGTTCGTACTGTTGGGTGCTGACGGCCTTGCGGCGGAGCAGTTCGGCGTAGCGCTGTTCGTCGGCCAGCGCCTGGTTGCGGACGGCCTCGGCCGCTTTTTGTGCCGCTTCCACCTGGCGCAGTTTGGCACGCAGATCGGTGTCATCCAGGCGCACCAGCACCTCGCCAGCCTTGACTACCTGACCGGCACTGGCCCTGACCTCCAGCACCCGGGCAAGCAGCTTCGAACCGATGCTGGTTTCCAACACGGCGCGCACCTGGCCGACGGCCGATTCGGTACGCGGGATGGTAAGCACCCGCACCGGCGCTGTCTGAGCGGCCGACGCCTGCCCGGTGGCAGTCTGAGGGGCCACTTCACCGGGCACTTTGCGAGTAAACTTGCCGGCCAGCCACAGCATCAGCAACACCACGCCGACTGTAAAGCCCGTGTAAAGCAACACCTGCGCCGCTAAGCGCCACCTTGCAAGAATGGTTGTTTTCATGGCAGCCGATGGTTTCCGCTAAGCTGAGGGTATCCGAGTGTCCCTGGCCGCAAGCTGCGGTGTTTGTTCGCACATTCCGAGAGTTCCAAAGCGGCTTTCAGCCGCAATCAAATAGCGTTGAAGGGACGCGATTTGTCGCGTCCGTAATGTCTTGCTCGTTAACCGTCCGATAAAGAACGCCCAAGGTGGCCACGACGGAACGTGGCCCTTGTATGTTTTGAGCATTGCGATCGGCAATGGCTCCAACCTAATGGAGGGACGCGCTGCGGTCGCGTCCGCAATCACCACTTCGACGGCCACGACGGAGCGTGGCCCTCCAGATCACTCGACAACATGCGCGCAAAACGCGCACAAGTTACCACAAGTTACGCAGTAAGGGGCTAAATTGCCAAGAGTCCTATTGTCTAGATTCCTATGCTGCTAAAGAAGTTACAACGATTGGCGGTTTCTGCGAAGCCACCGTGGGCGAACTGCTCGACCGGCTGGCCCCCGCGGGCGACAAGCCCAGCGGAGCCGCAACAGCGCCACCCCGGTCGCTGAAAGCCAATTCTAACTTCGTGCCACTCTAACTTCGTGCCACTGGAGGAATGCGCCTTGACTTCTTGCTTCCTATAGGTGCTGGCTTGTCCAGCAGTGCGCTTATGTGGACAAGTGCCCATCGTGGCTGTAACCGTTAGCCCAGCAGGCAGAATCGCTCAGACGCGGCAGCCACGGCTGCGATGCGCGTTGCCTGGGGCGCAGTGCGGCCCAATAGTGTGTTACGTCGTGCAATTTGCGCGCGGTGCGCGCATGTCGTAGGGCCATCCGGAGGGCCACGCTCCGTCGTGGCCGTCTCCCTAGCGATAGCGGACGCCACCGCAGCGCGTCGCTGCCATTTGGTTGCGGCCGCAAGGTGCGTTAGGCTGTAAGCCCACCGCGAAGCACTGTACCGGCGGCAGACTCTAGGCACGCACCGCTTGGGCAAGCCAGCGGTGGCACTCGAGGTATCGCTGTGGACTGCTGGACAGGCCCAGCAGTGCACCAGGCCGAGTATTCTTGCCCTAGGCGAAAACAGGGGAGAAGTCGGGCCGTAAGGCGCTACCGCCAATGCCGTAAAACAGTTATATTACCTCGATCTTGGAGGGTTGCTCCCTAGCGTTGCTGCCTGGATTGCCGGTCAACCGGAGAAGCCGTCAGTCGATCGGAGAAGTGCCGCCCGTGACCCAAACCAGCGACAAACCAACCACCTTCAAGCCGTATGTCCCCGATGAAGTGATTATGCCCGAGTTCACCCTCTCGGCGCTGGTGCTGGGAGCGGTGCTGGGCATCATCTTCGGGGCGTCGTCGCTGTATCTGGTGCTGAAGGTGGGGATGACCGTCTCGGCCTCGATCCCTGTGGCCGTGCTGTCGATCACCTTGTTTCGCCTGTTTTCCAGGCTGTTCGGACTTCGCCGGGCGACGATCCTGGAAAACAACATCGTGCAGACGACCGGCTCGGCCGGCGAGTCGATCGCCTTCGGCGTGGGCGTGACCATGCCGGCGGTGATCCTGCTGGGCTTCGACATGGAGCCGCTGCGGGTGATGGTTGTGGCCGTACTGGGCGGCGTGCTGGGAATCCTGATGATGATCCCGCTGCGGCGGGCGTTCATCGTCAAACAACACGGCATCCTCAAGTATCCCGAAGGCACCGCCTGCGCCGACGTGCTGATCGTCGGCGAGCAAGGCGGGGCTACGGCCAAGACGGTGTTTACCGGCTTCGGCATCGCTTTTGTGTACCAGTTTCTCATGCTCGGGCTGAAGTTCTGGAAGGAAACCCCTGCCCGGGCGATCGCCGGCTTCCGCGGTGCGATGCCGGCCATAGAAGTCAACCCCACGTTGTTGGGCGTCGGGTACATAATCGGCACCCGTGTGGCGTGCATCATGCTGGCCGGGGCGCTGCTGTCGTATTTCGTGCTTGTGCCGGCGATCTGCTTTTTCGGCGACGGGCTGAACGAACCGATCCCTCCGGCCACAAAACTCATCCGCGACATGTCGCCTGCCGAAATCCGCACCGCATACATCCTCTACATCGGCGCCGGGGCGGTGGCCACCGGAGGGATAATCAATCTGTGCCGCGCTTTGCCGCTGATTGTCAGTTCGATCGCCGTGGGATTGCGCGATGTGCGCGCTACGGCCGCCGGCAGGACTATCGCAGTCCGCCGCACCGACCACGATTTGCCGATGAGCTTCGTGCTGCTGGGCACGCTGGCCCTGGTGGTAGCCATCTGGACGGCGCTGCCGGTGGGAACGCCTTTGGGCGGCACCAGCCTGCTGGGGGCGGTGTTGATCGTGCTGTTCGGTTTCCTGTTCGTAACGGTCTCGTCGCGACTGACCGGCGAGATCGGTTCCTCGTCGAATCCCATTTCCGGCATGACCGTCGCCACACTGTTGCTGACCTGCCTGATCTTTCTGGCCCTGGGCTGGACTAGCGACGAAGACCGCCTGATCGCCATGACCGTCGCCGGCGTGGTCTGCGTGGCTGCCTCGAACGGGGGCACCACCTCGCAAGACCTGAAGACCGGCTTCCTGGTGGGCGGAACGCCCAAGTATCAGCAGTGGGGAATCATCGTCGGGGCGATCAGCTCCGCGCTGGTGATGGGTTACACTATATTGGTGCTCAACGAGGCCAGCACCATCTACAGCCGCCAGAATCTGCCCGTACCCAAACAACCGCCCGACGTGGAAGCCCTGCGGCTCCCCGAAGCACATGCCCCCGACGACGATGCCACCTACTACGCCTGGCAGGTCAACCAGGCCGAGGCGCTGCGTCAAGGCATTCCCCGAGGAAAGTACCTCGTCGATCGCACAGGCAAGATTTGCTATCTGGTCGATCCGGGAGTGTGCGGCCGGTTGACCACACGCGACGACGGCACACCGGTCCGCAAGTACGAAGCCCCCCAGAACCAACTGATGGCCCTGATCGTCGATGGCATCTTGCAGCAACGCCTGCCGTGGACGCTGGTGCTGCTGGGCGTGTTCATCGCGGTGGTGCTGGAACTGAGCCGGGTTCCCTCGCTGCCGTTTGCCGTGGGAGTGTATCTGCCGCTGTCGCTCTCCACGCCGGTGTTCGTCGGCGGCATCGTCCGCTGGGTGGTCGATCGCTACACCGCCGCCCGACAGGCCAGGCAAAACCAGTCGTCCGGCCACAAGTCCGCCGAAATCGAATCGGAAATGAGTCCCGGCGTACTGATGTCCACCGGTTACATCGCCGGCGGAGCGATTGCCGGCGTGTTGATCGCCTTCCTATACTTCAGCGACGAGATTCCCAAGCGCCTGGGAGCGATCGGCGAAGGATTCTGGACCAGGCTGGGAATCGATGCCGAGTCGAACTGGCTGGCGCTTGCTGCCTTCGCGGTGCTGGTGGTGTTGCTGCTTTGGGCCGGCACGCGGCGGCAGGAGTTGACCGTAGGGGCCAGCGTTTCGCAACCTGAACAGGAGAACCGACAATGACAGTCGCGTGGCGCGTGTATTGGCTGTGGGTTTTGCTGCTGGGAATCAACATGAGCATTTTTGCACTGTCCGAATTGCCGATTCTGGCCGACGAAGGGATGTGGTTGTTCAACAATCCGCCCCGGAAACTACTGAAAGAGAAATACGGTTTCGAGGCTCCCGACGAGTGGTACGAGCGCCTGCAACGGGCCTCGGTGCGGTTCAACAGCGGCGGCTCCGGTTCGTTCGTTTCCTCCGAGGGGCTGGTGATGACCAACCATCACGTCGGCGCCGATGCGATGCAGAAGCTCAGCACCAAAGACAAGGACTACGTCAAGGAAGGCTTCTACGCCCGCACCCGCCAGGAAGAAATCCGCTGCCTGGACCTGGAACTGAACGTGCTGATGAGCATCGAGGATGTGACCGAGCGGGTACAGGCGGCAGTCAAGCCGGGCATGGACCCGGCCGAGGCGGAGAAAGCCCGCCGGGCAGTGATGAACACCATCGAAAAGGAGTCGCTGGACCAGACCGGGCTGCGCAGCGACGTGGTCACGCTGTATCACGGGGGACTGTACCACCTGTACCGTTTCAAGAAGTACACCGATGTGCGGCTGGTGTTCGCCCCGGAGCTGGCGATTGCCTTTTTCGGCGGCGACCCGGACAACTTCGAGTATCCCCGGCATGACCTGGACGTGTGCTTCTTCCGCGTTTACGAGGACGGCAAACCGGTCAAGCCGCCCGCTTTCCTGCGCTGGGGCCACCAGGGCGTGGCCGACGGCGAGCTGGTGTTCGTTTCCGGCCATCCTGGGCGCACCAGTCGCCAGAACACGCTGGCACATCTGGAGTTCATCCGCGACCGGCAATTGCCCCACGCGCTGAACAAGTTGCGACGCTGGGAAGTGCTGCTGAAGACCTACAGCGAGCGCAGCGACGAGAACGCCCGGCGGGCACAAGACGATCTGTTCGGCGTGCAGAATGCGCGCAAGGCTTTTTTGGGCCGTCTGGCCGGGCTGCACGATCCGGCCGTGATGCAGCAGAAGGCGGCCGCCGAGAAGGCACTGCGCGCCGCGGTGGAAAACGATGCCAAGCTCAAGCAGCAGTGCGGCGATCCCTGGCAAGACGTGGCGGCTACGCTGCCCACCTGGAACAATGTCTTCCTGCGCTACGACATGCTGGAACGTGGCGCAGCGTTCAACTGCGAGTTGTTCCGCATTGCCCGCGGACTGCTGCGCATGGCGCAGGAAACGCAAAAACCCAACGCCGAGCGGCTGCGCGAGTACCGCGAATCGAACCTCGAATCGCTGAAGCAACAGTTGTTCTCCGAAGCCCCCATCTACCACGACCTGGAAACCGTCAAACTGGCCGACAGCCTCTCGATGCTGGTCGAACTGGCCGGCTGGCGCAATCCGCTGGCGCAGAAGGTACTGGCCGGCCGGTCTCCGCAGCAGCGGGCGGCCGAGCTGGTCGCCGGCAGCAAGCTGGCCGATGTGGCAGTGCGCAAACAGCTTGCCGAGGCCGGCCTGAAGGCCATCGAACAGTCCTCGGACACCATGCTGGCCCTTGCCCGGCTGGTCGATGAGGAAGCCCGCGCCGTCCGCAAACTATTCGAGGAACAAGTCGAGGAACCGCAGCGTCAGGCTTACCAGCGGATCGCCCAGGCACGCTTCGCCGTTTACGGAACCGACATCTATCCCGACGCCACCTTCACCCTGCGTCTGTCGTTCGGCGTGGTCAAAGGCTACACTGAAAACGGCCGGCAGGTTCCGCCCTGGACCACTATCGGCGACGCCTTCCTCCATGCAGAAAAGCACGGCCACAAGCCGCCCTTCCAGTTGCCGCGAAGCTGGATGGACCGCAAAGACAAACTCGACCTGCAAACGCCGCTGAACTTCGTTTCCACCGCCGACATCATCGGCGGCAATTCCGGCAGCCCGGTGGTCAATCGCAAGGGCGAAGTAGTGGGAGTGATCTTCGACGGCAACATCCAGTCGCTGGTGTGGGATTACGCTTTCAGCGACGAGCAAGGTCGGGCGACCTCGGTCGATTGCCGGGCAATCGTCGAAGCCCTGCGAAAAATCTACGACGCCGGTCCACTGGCCGATGAGTTGGGAAAATAACCGGGGCTCAGGGAGCGCTTCGTTGCCACTGGGCCGCCGTTGCCTGCACAGCCAGTGGGCGCTGATCCACTGGTGCCCGCCAAACCCGCTCAGCGGCCGAAGTGGCGGTCCAATTCCTCGCGTGTCAGTATCACCGCCGTGGGGCGTCCGTGCGGACAGTGCTGATGCTCGGCCACCAGGTGACGCTGCTCCAGCAGCGTGTGTATCTCTTCATCGGTCAACCGATCGCCGGCCTTGACCGCCGCCTTGCAGGCGATGGTGTGCAGCAGGCGGTCGAGCATCTCCAGCCGGTCGGGCGGCCGGTCGCGTTCGACCAGCTCCGCCACCAGAGTGCGCAGCAGCTCGACCGGGTCCAACTTGGCCAGCATCGCCGGAAAACCGGTGATCAGCACCGTGCTGCCACCGAACGGCTCCACGCCGATACCCAACTGACCAAGCAAAGCCCGATGCTCCAGCGCCGCAGCGGCCTCGGCGGGCGTCAGATCGACCGGCTCGGGGGCGAGCAGATTCTGCACCTCGATCGGTCCCGATCGTATCTTCCGCCGCAAGTGCTCGTACAAGATGCGTTCGTGCAGCGCATGCTGGTCGATGACCATCACCCCTTCGGCCGTCTCGGTAACCAGATACTTGTTGTGTACCTGCAACGCCAGCGGCGCTGTTCCCCACGGGGGAGGCTGCCCCGGCTGCATTGGCGCTGCGGCCGAGGAACTTGCCGATTGCTCGCCTGGTGACTGCCCACCCGGCAATTGCCCTGCTGCCCGATCGTCTGCGGGCCGCTGTTCTGACTGCTGTGATGACGGCAGACTGGGATAGTTGACGGCCACTTCCCCTGCTTCCCTGCCGGCAGACGTTGCTTCCCTGTCCGCATAGAGGGAAAAGTCACCAGTCCTTCCCAAGTTGCCACCGGCCGATTCCTCAATTGGAGCCGCCGGATGCGGTGGTAATACCGTGTCGGCATCTTGTGACTGCCGCGATGGAAAACCCGTATGCGGTCCGCCGAGAGGCGGTGTGCTTTCGAGCCTGTCGATCCGCTGTACCGACAACGGCCCGGAAGGACGCAATCCGCGTCCCACGTTGAACACCGCCCGGGCGGCAGCGTCGTCACTGGCCGTACTGGCTGTTGGCCAGTTTGACATTTGTGCCTTGGCCCAATCGACCAGTTGCTGGCGCAGCCGGAGTTGTTCGGCCTGCTCGGCGGCTTCCGTCGCGGCGGCCGGCGCGCTTGGCTGCCGCAGGGATTCGCCAGGCATTCGCGGCGCCAGATCGCTGGTCAGAAACTTGCTGCGCAGCGCCGAGAGCAGTTGGCTGTACAGCGCGCCGCCGTCCTGGAAGCGCACCTCTAGCTTGGTGGGATGTACGTTCACATCCACCATTTCCGGCGGCATGGACAGCACCAGGAAGGCGATCGGGTAGCGACCGGTCGTCAGCAATCCCCGATATGCCTCGCCCAGCGCATGCTGCAATGCTCGATCGCGTATGTATCGTCCGTTGAGGAAAAAATACTGCATCCGATTGTGGCTGCGGCTGTGCGCCGGCGGGGCCACATAGCCCGATATGCTCACCGCCCCAAAGCTGCTTTGGATGCCGATCAGCGCCTCGGCCAGTTCGTGGCCGAACAGTCGGCCGATCCGCTGGCGCAGTCCTTCGGCGGCCTCCAGCTCGAAAACCAGCCGACCGTTGTGTTCCAGGGTGAAATGCACTTCCGGCGTAGCCAGGGCCACGCGGGTAAAGGCCTCGCAGACGTGCCCCAGTTCGGTCTGCGCCGACCGCAGGAATCGGCGCCGCACAGGGGTGTTGAAGAACAGGTCGCGCACTTCGACCACAGTGCCTACCGGCGAGGCACAGGGCACGACCTGGCCGGCCGTGCCGCCGTCGACTTCCAGTTGTGCGCCAGCAGTGCTGTCGGCCGTGCGACTGCGGAGCAGCAGGCGGCTGACCTCGGCGATCGAGGCCAGCGCCTCGCCGCGAAAACCCAGCGTGCGAACCCGAAACAAATCCTCCGGCGACTGTAGTTTGCTGGTGGCGTGCGGGGCCACGGCCAGCGGCAGTTCGTCGGCGGGGATGCCGCAGCCGTCGTCGGCCACGCGGATCAGTTCCAGCCCGCCGCTGGTGATCGACACGTCGATCCGCCGCGCACCGGCGTCCACTGCATTTTCCAGCAGTTCTTTGACCACGCTGGCCGGGCGCTCGATCACCTCGCCGGCGGCAATCTTGTTGATCAGGCTCTGCGGCAAGCGACGAATAGGCATAAATGGGTGAATGCATCAATTGAGCAACAGACCCTGCCGCGGCAGATCAACTCGGCAAGCCGTCAGTGCATTTCCGTGGCGACCACCCCGATTCCCTTGCGGTAGTAGTTGAACTGCACGTTGGGATGGTCGGCCAGCAGCGACATGGGCACCGAGCTGTCGGCGATCCGTTTGGAAATCATCAGTGCCGTCAGCCGCATCCCGAACGGATTGTCGTGGTTGCCCGCCTGCCAGATCGAAACCTTCTCCGCCTTCCAGGTCTCCACCGGACCGACCGTAGCAGCTTTGGTGGGTACCAGGGCCACCTGTCCTCCGCCCGAGGTGCGGGCGTTCTGGATGATGGTCATCGGGTGCAAGTCCGTGACCCGCGTTTTCAGCTTGCGATACTCTTCCGCAGGCGGTGGTTCATCGGTCCACGGCGCTACGCGTCGCGGCGGGTCGTTGAACGCCCAGTGCTTCACCTCTCCCTGTCCCCCTTGCATCACCACACAACGTATCTGGTCGTAGCTGCGGCTGTACGCCTCCAGGTCGCCGGTGGGAAAATGCAGATGATCATCGGGCATCCGGAGCTTCGGGTCGATGCGGTGGAAGCACAGTTCCATGTCGGCCCGGGCGAAGCTCAGCGGGTGGGTGATGGGAACGGGCTGGCCCTGCTCGTCCACCCATTCATCCATTCCCCAAAAGTGCGCACTGCGGATGTCCAGTTGCAACTCGTTGACGATCCGGGCCACCAGCGGCAATTGCTCGGTCGGCCCGATCGGCCCGCAGATGCCCGCCGGATTGTCCTCCGTCGATTCCCGCCAGGCATTGATGTACTCCAGCGCCTCGGCCAGATAGAACTCTTCCAGAGTGTCGTACATCACCACACGGAATCCCGGCCGGGAAAGCCGCTCCATATCCTCCACTGTAAGCCGGGCGGCATCGGCCAGAAGCTCCGCATCGAGCGTAGTGTAATCCCACCAGTCGGGCGCCACTTTACTGATCGGACGAACCATCGCAGGCTCCTTGAAAAGTCTTCAGCACGGCACACAACCGCCTTGGCATTCTGTACCGCTGCGATCCGAAGGTTCCCTACACGGATTCCCCTGAGCAGTTTTCCCTGCTCATGGAGACATGCCGATGATTTCTCACCGCCGGTTTTTCCTCATGTCCCACATTGCACGGTCAGTCTGCCAGCGCCCCAGCCAGCAGGCCGTGTCCTGCTTGGCGCGGCGCTTATTGGCACAACCGGCTGACAGACTGATCCGGCTGCGCGCCAGGCATGTCCATTCGCGGCCGGCGGGCAAGCATCTCCTGCACGGGTTTGAACAGCCCCAGGATGGCCTGATAATCCGGATCGTTCTTGTCCTGGAAGACCGCCCGCCCGCACTTCTGCGTTCCGCCTGCTTCCCGGGCAAGCGGGGCCAACAGGAACGGATTCAATTCCGGTTCGGTTATGCGAAGCCACTCCCGCTGCGGAAACTTTCCTCCATTGTGGCACTCGGCACAACGCCGCACACCCAATTGCTGAAGTGCTTCCTGCAAACCGGAGGGGATAATCTGCCGGCAGCCCACGTTCTCCGGGTAAGCCGTCTCGCTGGTGCCGTAATAGGGTACATTCAGGTCGATCCAGGCGAACACTCGGCGACGGCTCACTTCGTCCATCTGAAAGCGCGGTGTTCCCTGCTGGTCCGGGTGCCCGCTGCGAATCACCTCCGCCAGCTTGCTTGCCGGCGAACCCCAGGTCTTGGGCGTGATCCATAGGATGTTTTGTTCCTGGCCGTTATAGGTGGGAATCCAGCTTACGTAGGGACTTCCTCGCGGTCCCCAGCGCTCCCGCGCTAGCATCTCGTAAGACACGTTGAAGAAGTCGGTTTTCCCGCCGGTAAGGTCCAGACCACCGGCAAGATCGAAGGGATTGTGGCACTGGATGCAGTACTTGTCCCACACTGGCTGGACGATTCGGGAATAATCGAAGCCGTCGCTTCCCCACTCCATCGGATCCAGCTTTTTCGGATGGAGTGCAGCCGCCTGGGGAAGTTGCGGGCGGGAAGCGTGAAGCCGCTCCTCGTGGCACCCGATGCAGCCTTGTACCTCGCCCGGCATCAAATGGGTGAAGCTGCGCATCCGCTGCACCGCCCGGCCTTCCTCATCCAAGGCCATGAAGTAGATCGGCACGCCTGCCGGGACGACGAAGCATGCCGAGCCGTCTGGCTCTACCGGCACCTCGCCCAGCACCTGCTTGGCGGCATAGGTCGCCCCACAGGATATCACAGGGAACTGGAAGCCGAAGGCACGTTTGCCCGGGTCGATCCGCAGCGGCTTATGCAGTTCGCGCACTACGCGAATGCGTTTGACCTCGCCGCGGCGCACGTACGGTTCCAGTCCGTTGTAAACGTCCTGAAGGAACAGCACAGCCGTTTCCTCGCCACACTGCTGGGGCAAAGAGGATGGGATGATCGGCGGTCGCGGCCGGGGGCGCACAGGCTGCGCCGAGAAGTAGGCCATACCGTCATCCGGGCCTGGCAGCGCGGTAGATTGACAACGGCCGTCGATAGTGCGCACCAGAACTGGTCCCCGGGCGGAAACCAGGAACCGCAGGTCGTCCAAGGGCAAGGGGCAGCAGTAGGGTTTCGGGCCATGGGTATTCCCGTCGCCCTTATTGACGGGCGGCACGGGGGTGTCGGGAGTGAGGTTGACGATCGCCTGCTGACTGTTGACGCCGTAGGAGCGGTCGATCAGTCCGATGGCCCCGCGCGTCGGACCGTTGTGCCCGGTCATGGTGCAGATGATCTTGCTCGTCCCCGGAACGGGCCGTGCTTCCATGAACGTTCCCGGCGACAGCACCCGGTTGCCGAAATACCCGGCCAGCCTGGTTCCATCAGGATTGATGGTCCACAAGCTTTGGATGGGGATTGCCGGACGGTCCACATATTCCCACCGGGTATAGATGATACGTCCGTCCTCGAGCACAGCCGGGGTGAAGTCGTTGAGGTAATTGGCCGAAAGCCGCTGCTGAGCGCTGCCGTCGGCGTTCATCCGGTAAAGTATCCCTACCGGCGCATCCCAACAGTAGGCGAACTGCGGCTGCCGGGTACTGAGGAAAGCGATGCCGCCATCGGGAAGCCAGCAGGGATTGTAGTCGTGCCAGGGGCCATCGGTCAGTTGCACCAGTCCGGTGCCGTCGATGTTGATCTTGAAGATGTGATAGCCCTGTTTGCCGCGCCGCCAACTGAAGACCACTTGCTGGCCGTCGTAAGACAGATCGGCGTCGAGAATCTGGCCGTTGGGGGAACTGACCAGCTCGATCGGCCTGCCGTGCGGCTGGTGCACGTCGAAGATGTACAGCCCGCCGCCGTCGCGCTGCCCTTCATAGTGATAGGTGTACACGTGCGACGCTTCGATCTCGTAGCGTTTGACGACCAGCAAGCGATCGACATCGTACAGCAACACGCGGCGCTGAAGGTGGACAAGTTGCTCTGGCGTGGCGCTGGCGGCTTCGGCCGCTAGCGCAGCAAGCCTTTCGGCAACCTGGTTTCGCGTCGACCGACCGTCGCCTGGTGCGGCCCCGGCGGCGCCGCCGTGTGGACCATCTTTCTCGGCCGCTGTTGCCGAGATGGTCGAAGGGTGGCAAGCGCCGGCTTTGTCGATCAACTGCCGGATCAGTGCCAGCAAGTGTTCCCGGTTGGGGCGGTCGATTGGGGGCATCAGCTCGGGCGGAACCTGGAAGCCCCCGTGCAGCGCCACCTTCGTCGTCGCCGCCGCGGTGATAGCCGCTAGTTGCTCGTCGGTCGGGCTGATGGCGAACACCATGATCTCGGCAGCGCCGGGATTGTAGCCGCCGTAAGAGTTGAGGAACTTCAGAGTGATCTTCTGCACTTTGCCCGGCGGCAGCTTGATCCGCTGCGGCCCGTGGATCATCTTCAGCGTACCCTTGACCGCCGGTTCTGCGCGATCGTCCAAGTACAGCTCGTAGTCCTTCCAGCATTCGTTCATGAACCACGAGGTGCGCCCGTAGTACACCACCTCGGCCGCTTCTATTGGCTGGGACCACTGGAGCGTGAACTGGGCCTGGTCGCCGCTGCGGGCTTTCAACACGCACCAGGCGGCATCAAGGTCGGCCGTGCGACTGCCCGCCGGCGGTATGCGGCCGTCGATGGCGAAGCTGGCCAGGTAATGCTGATTGTGCTCGGAACTGGCCGTGGCAGTGGCCTTGGCGGCCAAGTTCTCTGGCAACGGAATTGCGCTTGTGGCAGCCGGCGGCGCGGCAGGCGGCGCCATGCCAGGCGGCGGCACGGCAGCCGTCGCGGCCTGCAATTGGATAGCCACCAAGAACACAGCCGCCGCCGTCATCCGGCAGGCGCGCAAGAGAGCATCCGCCCAGCAATTCATAGTTCCTCTCCGATCATGCTTGCGGTTGCAGGGCGCCG
>Ga0209017_10001659_pt1 | contig 16254 bp, 11 predicted proteins | sample YNPBryunderm2012_FD_185812 | JGI IMG/M metagenome (GOLD analysis project Ga0209017, IMG submission 185812) | Anoxygenic and chlorotrophic microbial mat microbial communities from Yellowstone National Park, USA - YNP Bryant MS undermat 2012... ... | reverse complement strand
GTCCGTGGAGATCGAACCTCACGCTTGCAAGTCGATTACCTCCGAGCACGCGTGGCCATGAGGGAACTCCGCTGGGACGAGGCCGTCACCATCCTCCAGCAACTCCGCACAGCAACCACATCACTGCCGATTCTCGAAACTCAAGTCAACTTGTTACTGGCACACTGTTACCAGCGACAAGCTGATAGCACCGGCGAACAAGACACGCTCCGACTCATCCTCAATCGTGATCCGAATCACCTTGAAGCCCGGGTGGCGCTGGCTCAATCGTTCCTGAATGCCGGTGCTGTCTCGCAAGCCATCGCCGAATACGAGAAAGCTGTCCGCTCCCCGTATGCTTCAGGTACGATTCATGCCACGCTTCTCCGCTTGAAAGTGAATCAGTTGCGGCTTCGCGGGGGAACACGCCCAGAATGGGACGCCCTCGAGCAACTCGCCGTGGAATTCCGACGAGCCTTTCCTCCCGCTGCCCCGGAACCGGTGCTCCTCCGGGCAGAAGTCGCACAGGCTCGGGGGAATTATTCCCAGGCCGAGACACTGCTTCGCAGCGAAGCCAGCCGGCGGCCCGGTGATGTGCGAATCTGGACGGCGCTTGCCCAGACTGTAGCCGAGCAACGCGGCGTCGCCGCCGGCCTGGCCGTCATCGACGAAGCTCAGGCGCTCGCCGGCGATGGCCCGGATCTTCGCTTGGCCCGCGGAGAACTCAGCGTCCGCGACCCCGCCCGGCTCCGACCACTGGCCCCGCTGGCCACTCACATCGATACCTGGCCCGAAGCCGATCAACTGAAACTGCTGCACGGCCTCGCGGAACTCTACGAACAGCTTGGCGATTCTCAAGCCATGCTCTCCACTTACGAGCAAATCGCTGCCCGACGCTGCCGCGACCTTTCTCTCTGGGAAGCACTGGCCGAGCGTGCGGCCCGGCATAACGATGCTGGCCGTTTTCAAAAAGCTCGCCGCCACATCGAACAGCTGGATGCCACGGGTCATGCCCTGGCCCTGGCCGATGCCTGGCGAGCACTCCAGGAACACAATCCCCAGCAATGGCGGCAGGCGCGAACCGCCGTGGAAAACGCCTTCGGTCGCGAACCGCTTCGCGCCGAAGCATGTGTCGCCCTGGCACAACTTTATGCCAATGATCAGCCCGATCATGCCAAACGGCTTCTGGATCGATCGCTCCGGCTCGAACCCGCTCGATTTCCCCCAGTTCTTGCCTCGCTTACGTTCATCATGAATCAGCCCGACAATGAAGGTCGCCTGGAGATTCTTCTCACCCGACTGGCCCAGGATCACCGCTGGAACGGCGAGCCGTTGCTCCGCGTCGTCCGGACTGCCCTCTCCAGCATCCCTCAAAATGCCGCCCAGCGATTGTTGCACGCGATCGAACCGCTCGTCATTCCACGCCCCGGAGGGCTCGGTTGGCTCGCTGATTCTGCAAGAAGCGTCGGCCTGACGGAACTTGCCCGAACGTATGAAATGCAAGCCCTGAGATCGGGCTATTTCACCGCCGATGATGTCTTGCGGCGGGTGATTCACGCCGTTCGCCATCAGGAAACCGATGTCGCGGTCAACACCATCGCTCAGGCACAACAATCTCTGACGCCCACGGATTACTTTTCTCTTGTAGCGGCCATCGTCGATGCCGGGGCCAGCCCACCCGGGTGGACGCCAAAAGTCGCCAATCCCGCCGAAGCTCGATCCCTGGCACAGGCTCGCCTCAGCTTAAAGTTGTCCCGCTATCAACGCACGGAAGCCATTGCCGTCCTTCAAGAGTTTTTGCAACGGTCTGAAATTCCCTCGGCCGATCAAAGCTGGGCACGCCGCAACCTTGCCATGCTCTACGCCATCCGCGGCACCCCCTCAGACCGCCAGAAAGCCATTCAATTACTCGCTTCCACCGATCTCGAATGGATCGGCAATGCCGATGAAAAACGGGCAACCGCCGCCCTCCTTGCCGGATTGTCCCGATACCTCGATGGAAAGGAACGACATTCAACCCTCGAGCAAGCGACAAAGGTGCTTGAAACGGTCGTCAAAGAAACAAAGTCCCCCCGCGATGGCTTTCTCTTGGCCCAACTTTACCGGGCCTCGGGCAAGCGTGAAGCCAGTACGGCCATGATGAATCAACTTTTGCAAGCCGATCCGAAAAATCTCGATTACCATCTGTTTGCACTCGAAGAACTCACAGACGCCGGCATGTTCTCCGAAGCCGCACCCTTCGCCCAGCGCTTGATGCTGCTTTACCCGAATGAATACAAAGCCGTGGCCGCCGTGGCGAAATACGAATGCCGGGCCGGGCATCCGGATCAAGCCCTGCTGCACATCGAAAGCTACCTGCGTTTGACTGATGCCGCCGCGTTCGCCGATCTGCCCGTCAAATCTGCCCAGGCGGCCGAGTTGCTCGATTCTCTCAGCCGAATCCCAGGCATCCGAACCACGGAACCCGGCCAGCGGATGATCTCCGCCGCGATCAAACGCTTCGAACAACTCATTCTTACCCGAGCGGAAGCCCTGATCGGTGCTGCGGGACTGTACGGCTTCGACGGCCGCGGCGACGAAGGTTTTGCCTTAATTCACAAACACGAAAAGCATATCCCGAACCGAATCAAGGCTGCCGCCGGACTCGCCATCCTCCGCGCCGGCCAGGGGTCAGAATCGCAATTTCGTCAGGTCCGGGACTGGCTGGATGCTGCCCTCCAGGAAGAACCGGATTCCATCCCTGTCCATCTGAATGAAGCCGAATATTTTGCCTTGCGGCAAGATTACCCCGCCGCCGAACGGATTTATCAATCCATCCTTGATAACGATCCCAGGAATATCGTGGCTCTCAATAATTTAGCCTGGATCCTGGCACCTCGCCCCGAGACGGCCCAGCGAGCACTCGAATTGATCGATCGTGCCGTCAGCGAAGTCGGCCTCACCGACGAATTGCTTGACACCCGCGCCCGCGTCCGAATTACCGCGAAACAATTCGAACTCGCTGAACGGGATCTGCATGAAGCGCTCTTACACAAGAAAACGCCACTCCGGATGTTTCATCTGGCACTTGTCCGACAAACGCAATCGCCGCCAAAAACACAAGAAGCCGTCGAAGCATTCCGCACCGCCCGGGAACGCGGTCTCACCCCAGCCGTCGTTCACCCCGCCGATCTTCCCGCCTACCGGCTCCTGGAATCTGCCAACCCGGCTCATTGATCGATGACCACCCAGCCGCATCAATGCTTCTGCCAGCAAACACTGCCACAGAGCAAACGAGAGCCTTGAAATTCTGCCCAAGGCACCTAAATTATCGACGATTCTCTGCAATGAGCAACCCGGGAGGACCCGCCGTGGCGACTCGCGGGTCCGATGTTTGATGAACATCTTCACGAGGGTACGCATGGCCGCCCGTCGGATCCGAACCTACACGGTTTTGCCGTCACTTCCAGATCGCCTCCAAGCCCTGCGCAAACTGGCCTATAATCTGTGGTGGTCCTGGAACGCTGAAGCTATCGCTCTCTTCCGCCGAATCGATCCGGATCTCTTCGAGGCGCTAGATCACAGCCCAATTCGCATGGCCAGTTCGGTCAAACAAGAACGCTTCGAAGAGCTTGCCCATGACGATGGCTTCCTCGCACACATGGATCGCGTCGAAGCCGCACTCGATCATTACATGAATGCCACAACCTGGTTCCAGGAAAACTTCAAATACGAAGAAGCTGTCCAGGTCGCCTACTTTTCTATGGAATTTGGCATCCATGAAAGCATTCCCGTATACTCCGGCGGCCTCGGCGTCCTCGCCGGCGATCACCTCAAATCCGCGTCCGATCTCGGGCTGCCACTCTCTGGAATCAGCTTGATGTACCGACAAGGATATTTCCGCCAATATCTGAATGTCGATGGCTGGCAACAAGAACGTTACCCCGAAAATGATTTTTTCAACCTTCCCTTAATTCCCGAACTCGACGCCGACAAAAAACCTCTCCTCGTCTCCGTCCCGCTCCTCGGTCGCGAAGTCAAGCTCCGCATCTGGCGGATACAAGTCGGCCGAGTCCCTCTGTACCTGCTCGATGCCAACATCCCGGAAAATCAACCTCAAGATCGCGGCATCACCGCCCAACTCTACGGCGGCGATGCGCACATGCGGATTCAACAAGAAATTATTCTCGGCATCGGCGGCATTCGCGCCCTCCGGGTCCTCGGCAAAGATCCCACCGTTGTGCACATGAATGAAGGGCACGCTGCGTTTGCCGCCCTCGAACGGATTCGCTTTATGATGCAAGAGCATCAACTCGATTTCGCTACTGCCTCCGAAGTCGTCAAAGCCGGAACTTGCTTCACCACCCACACCCCCGTCCCCGCCGGGAACGATGCCTTCAGCCCGGAAATGATCGATCAATACCTCGGAGACTATGTCCGCCAACTCGGGATCGATCGCCAATCCTTCCTTGCCCTTGGCCGGCAACACCCCAAAAATGACGCCGAACCGTTCAGTATGACCGTCCTGGCCATCAAATTGGCCAACACCAGCAACGGTGTCAGCAAACTTCATGGCAGCGTTTCCCGAAAAATGTGGCAAGAAATCTGGCCCACCTTGCCCGTCGATGAAGTTCCCATCGGCTCCATTACCAACGGCGTTCATACGCAAAGCTGGCTGTCTCCTGAAATCGCCCAACTCTTCGATCGTTACCTCGGCGTGCAGTGGGAAGAAAAACCCACCGATTTCGCCGTCTGGAAACGCGTCGAACATATCCCCGATGCCGAATTGTGGCGAACCCATGAACGCGCGCGTGAACGCTTGATCGCCCTCTGCCGGGCAAAACTCAAAGCTCAACTTCAACGCCGCGGCGCTCCCCCTTCGGAAATTGAAGCCGCCGACGAAGTCCTCGATCCCGATGCCCTCACCATCGGCTTCGCACGCCGATTCGCCACCTACAAACGCGGCGATCTCGTCTTCCGCGACCCCGAACGGTTTGCCAAGATCCTCAACAACCCCAAACGGCCGGTCCAGTTCATCTTCTCTGGCAAAGCCCACCCGAAAGACAACGGCGGCAAAGAACTCATCTCTCGCGTTGTCCAGATGTCCCGCCGACCAGAATTCCGCCGCCGCGTCGTGTTCCTCGAAGATTATGAAATGAATATCTGTCGCCACATGATTCAAGGCGTCGATGTCTGGCTCAACAATCCCCGCCGCCCCCTCGAAGCCTCAGGAACCAGCGGTATGAAGGCTGCCGCCAACGGTGCCCTCAATCTTTCGATCCTCGATGGCTGGTGGGTTGAAGGCTATGATGGCGACAACGGCTGGGCCATCGGGGCAGGTGAAGAATATTCCGAACTCGGGTACCAGGATGATGTCGAAAGCCGTGCCCTCTACGAATTGCTCGAAAACGATATCACCCCCATGTTCTACACCCGCGGGAACGACGGCCTCCCACGAAATTGGATCCGCCGCATGAAACGTTGTATCAGCACCCTCGTTCCCGTATTCAATACCAACCGGATGGTCGATGAATACCTCGAACGTTGTTACCTGCCCAGTCACCATCGCTACACTGACCTCGCTGCCAATGGCATGAAGGGAGCCGCTGAACTCGCCGGCTGGCGCTTGCGAATCGCCCAAGCCTGGAATGATGTCCGCGTCGAAGCCGTTGATGCCCCCCAAGGCGAGCTTTTCCGCGTCGGCGCCGAGTTCCCAGTCAAAGTCCAAGTCCACCTCGGACAACTTCAACCCACCGATGTCGAAGTCCAACTTTGTCACGGTCTGCTCGATTCCCACGGCCACATTTCCAACCCACAATCACTCACACTCGAGCCAATGCCCGCCAACGGCACTTCACTCGTCACTTACGCCGGAAAAGTGCCATGCAGCTTAAGCGGCCAATTCGGCTTCAGTGTCCGAGTGCTTCCCAAACACCGCTATCTGCCAAATGCCTTTGAACCGGGGCTTGTGACCTGGGGCTGATTCCCATGATCCCAGCCGGACAAACGCCAATCGGACCAGAATCAAATGCAGCTCCACACAGTTTCGTGGAGAGTCTCGTGATAATCTGAACAGACAGATGGATGGCAGAATGATCCCAGACTCTACCGACTGTGTTGTTACTGATGGACAACGCGGTAAACGACTGATTCGCAGAATTCATACGAAGTTTCTGGATAGACCTCTGGGATTCTTCAATAGATTAGTTGATCGGAGATTGCATTCCCGTGAATTTTTGCCGTGAGTGATGCAACTTTTGAGGACTATCCATGAAAAAGCCATCAATCCTTTTTGTGTGTATCGAAAATAGCAATCGGAGCCAAATGGCCGAAGCCTTCGCACGCATGCACGGCGGCAGTCAGATCGATGCCTTCTCCGCTGGTTCGAAACCCTCAGGAATTGTTAATCCACGAGCTATCCAATTTATGGCTGAAAAAGGCTACAACCTCGCCGCCCACGTCTCGAAGTCCCTCGATGAATTCAACGGTCAACCGATTACAGTGGCTGTCACCATGGGGTGTGGTGACTACTGCCCACTCGTGAAGGCCGAACGTCGTGAAGAATGGAACATCCCCGATCCGAAACAGCTTCCTGATGATGAGTTCCGCAAAGTCCGAGACCTCATCGAAGACAAGGTGAAAGCACTCCTCTCATCGCTGGGAGTCAAGGCGATAATCGAGTAGCAAATTTCAGTTGAAATTGCTCTTGTAAAGGCAACTCGCCACTGGTTGACAGTCGCCGTGACCTGAACCCTTCATCAGACCTCATTCGCGTCCGCCCTCGAGCAATCGTGCGGGCAGATGTGCCTCGACATCAGAAAACGAGGCAACGCACGCCGAGGCTAGCTCGCTTTCCGCGTCGGCTTCCGCTAACAACTTGGTCCTCGCTCAGTCAAAACTGCCTTCAACCATGATGTCCTCAGCCACGAAGTGATACATCGTGGCTCGATAAAGGCCGTGACTCGACAGACGACCAAAGGAAGTGACCACAGGCGATGAGACCGAGGCTCGCTGACGAGAGTCTGGCACGTTCCGCGATAACAGAAGTAACACACACCGTGAAACTGTTCCACCGTGGTCGAAATGCTCTGTTAACGTGAGGACGCCGCATCGCTGCTTCAACGGTTGTGTCAACCGCACAATCTCCACGCCGAGGTTCCATTGCAGACATAGCGATTGTTGACATTCGCTTCGTCGCTGTCGGAGGGCTACGGAGTAGCTGGGAGCTTGGATTCTGAATGCGTGGTTGAGTCGGTGGCTGTACTTCCGGGTGGCGGCTGGCCTTCAGACCGGGCGATGAATACGGCGGCTGCGAGGTCACCCAGCACGTTTAATGTGGTTCGGCACATATCGAGAAAACGATCGACACCGAGAATGATCACAATCGATTCGGGTGGCACTCCGACCGCAGCGATGACCATGGCGAGCAACGGAATCGAACCGCCGGGGACACCGGCTGCGCCGATGGCCGTCAAAACGCTGAGGATCACCACGACCAGTTGTTGCGAAAACGTTAAATCGATCCCCATCACCTGTGCCAGAAACACCGCGGTCACGCCTTCGAAGAGGGCGGTGCCATTCATATTCATAGTCGCACCGAGGGGGAGTACGAAGCCGGCAATCGGCGGCGGCACCCCCAGCTCTCTTTCCGCAGTGCGAATCGAGGTCGGGAGGGTCGCGCTACTCGAACTGGTGCTGAAGGCAGTCGCCATCACGCCCCGGGATTTCACGAAAAAGAACCAGGGATTCATGCCCCCAAGAAATTGAATAAGAATCGGGAATACAAGAAAGGTTTGTATCGCTAGTCCAGTCAGGACCACGGCAACATACTTGCCCAGGGTGACGAGTAATCCGAACCCGAACTGTGCCGTCGTCGTAAAGATTAGACAGAACACTCCTAGCGGTGCTAACTTCATGGTCACACCGATGATGAAGACCATCAACTCCCCGAGGGCTTCCAGACCGACCAAGGCCACTTCCCGTTTTTGCCCGTGCAGGCGCGTGATGCCGACGCCAATCAGAACGGCGAGGACAATTAATCCGAGCATGTTCGGTGGATTGGCTGCCGCGGCTTCAAAGGGATTTCGCGGGATGATATTGACAAAGGTCTGCACTCCGAATTCTGCGGGTCGAGATTTTCCTTCGTTGGCGGGGCTGGCAAATTGTGCTTTTAAGCCGGCAATGGTTTCCGCAGGCAACCCTCGTCCCGGGGCGGTGAGATTGACGAGCAGTAAACCGATCGTGACACTGCACAGCATGGTCAGCACGAAGTAGGCAAAGGTTTTTGCCCCCATCCGCCCGAGTTGGCCGAGGTCGCCGAGTTTGGCGACGCCCACGGCCAGGGAAGCGAACACAAGCGGAACAACGGTCATAATCAACAAGCGAAGAAAGACTTCACCGAGGGGCTGGGTCACATGGTGGATCAGCCAACCGACCCAGGTGGCTGGGAGGATGGACGGATCAGTGCCGCTGCTGAGGTAATTCACGAGGGTACCGATGGCCGCTCCGGCCGCCAGCCCGGACATGATTCGCGTGTGGGGCATTGAAGGGTGAAGTTCTGCCATGAAGATCGCAGTCCTGTCTGAGTCAACAATGAATCTTCTTCACTGGCAGCCGTTTTATTCGAACCGGCCGGAAACTGCACCCACCATGTTCGTCGGCGGTGTTTGAAATCATCCGGTTTCGGTGACAAAGCGGCCAAGAACGGAACACGCAACTGCGGCGAGTCAGCCATATTCTCCTGTGGCTTAGGGGGCCAACCGCTCACGGATCCAGCCCGACTCGGCCTTGCGAAAGCGGATGCGATCATGCAACCGGCTGGGGCGGCCTTGCCAGAACTCGATCACTTCGGGGGCGACTCGGTATCCGCCCCAATGAGGGGGGCGGGGCACTTGACCGTCAGGGTAGCGAGCCAGTAACTCGGCGTGCTGGGTTTCCAGAAATTCTCGACTGCTGATCACGGCACTTTGCGGCGATGCCCAAGCACCAAGCCGGCTACCGAGAGGACGGATGCGAAAATACTCATCCGATTCCTCTGGCGTTACGGGTGTAGCGAAGCCCTCGATCCGAACTTGTCGCTCAAACTCGTGCCAGAGAAAAACCAGGGCCACAGCAGGATTTGCCGCAATTTCTCTGCCTTTTCGGCTGTTGTAATTCGTAAAAAAGGTGAAGCCACGCTCATCGAATCCTTTGAGCAACACAATCCGGGCGGACGGGTGTCCATCGGGCGTGGCAGTGGCCAAGGTGAAGGCGTTCGGTTCGGGCAATTCCGCCGCTAAGGCGGCATCGAACCAGGCGCGAAATAAGGCAATCGGATCGTTGCCGGCCTCATCTTCCGAAAGTCCGCCCTGGGTGTACTCTTTCCGTAACTCGGCTACGCTTTTTTGCATCGCAAGTCACCATCCCGGAGGATCGAATTTCCATGCTTATTCTAGATAATCTCGCCAGGATTCTGCCCGCACAACCGCATGCTTCGGGATCGTGAGCTTGGTCACTCCAGCTACTTGATCGCTATCGCTCAGAGCATGAGACCTCATCGGCGTGTCAGAAAAACAATCGGTCGTGAAAGCCGTACGCTACCCGGCATCGGTAATATCGGATACGCTGAAGAAGAAGGTATCTGGTGTCTTGGAACTCCAGAGACGAAGAACCGATGCCAAGTGGGCCGATTCAGGCACATCATGCAGGGTAAGTGATGCGAAGCCATGTATGTTTCGCCGGGTTTGTTCTGGCGGCAATGATGTCGGTTTCATTGCTGGCACAGCGAGATGCCAAGGTGCCGGATGCCGATCCCGAACTGGAACGAAAGTCATTTCTTGTCGCCGAGGGGTTCGAAGTCAACCTATTTGCAGCCGACCCGTTGCTGGCGAAGCCGATCCAGATGAACTTTGACCCGCAAGGCCGGCTCTGGATCGCATCAAGTGAAACGTATCCGCAGATTAAGCCCGGCGAGATTGCGAACGACAAGGTGCTGATTCTTGAAGATCAGGATGGCGACGGCCGAGCTGACAAGACGACCGTATTCGCGGACGGGTTGCTCATCCCGACCGGAATCGCGCCCGGGGATGGCGGAGTTTATGTCGCCGACAGTACCGATCTGGTCCATTTCTCCGACCCGGATCCACACACCGGAAAAGCTCGGCGGAAACGGATTGTCCTCTCCGGCTTCGGCACCGAGGACACGCACCACATCCTGCACACCTTCCGCTGGGGGCCCGACGGTCGACTGTATATGAATCAGTCGATTTACATTCACAGCCATGTGGAAACCCCGCACGGGGTCAGGCGACTGAATGCGGGGGGAATCTGGCAATTTCGCCCCAGGACCTATGAATTGGAGGTGTTTGCCCGAGGTTTCATCAATCCCTGGGGTCTTGCCTGGGACCGCTGGGGCGCGACATTCGCCACCGACGGAGCCCACTCTTTCGGCATCACGCCGATCGTGCCCGGAGCCTACTACCCGACAGCCCAGGGAAGCAGCCGATTCCTGGAAGGGCTGAATCCGGGAAGCCCGAAGCACTGCGGCTTGGAAATCGTTGGCGGCCGGCATCTGCCTGACGACTGGCAAGGCAATTTGATTACGAACGACTTTCGCGGGCACCGTGTCTGCCGATTTGTCGTCGAGGACGAGGGGGCCGCCGTCCGATCCCGGGAACTCCCCGAGTTATTAAAATCCACCCACCCCGCGTTTCGCCCGGTGGATGTCAAGATGGGCCCGGATGGAGCGATCTACGTTGCGGATTGGTACAACCCGATCATCCAGCACGGCGAGGTTGACTTTCGCGATCCACGACGAGACAAGACACACGGTCGAATCTGGCGGATCACCGCGAAGGGTCGGCCACTGCTGGAACGACCGAAACTGGTCGATGCCCCAGTTACGGAATTGCTCGAGCACTTGAAATCGCCTGAACAGTGGACGCGCGATCATGCTCGGCGTGTCCTGAGCGAACGCGGGGCCAAAGTTGTTGTACCGGCACTGTTTACCTGGGTTTCCCAGCTGAACAGCCGCGATCCCGGGTACGAACATCACCGGCTCGAAGCATTATGGCTGTATCAGTCACTCAATCACGTTGAACGGGGATTGCTCGAAGCCGTCTTGGCGTCCCCCGAGTTCCGGGCTAGGGCGGCGGCGTGTCGGGTTGCAGGTGACTGGGCCGGTCGCTTACCGAATGCTTTGGCGTTGCTGGCCCCGCTTTGCCGCGATCCGCAGCCGCGAGTCCGTCTCGAAGCCGTCCGAGCGGTGGCGGCGATCAACACGGCCGAGGCAGCCGTGGCGGCGGCCGCCGCGCTGCAGCAACCGCTAGATAAATGGCTGGATTATGCCATCTGGCTGACACTCCGCGACCTCGCCCCGCAGTGGCTGCCAAAACTGTCCGCGGGGGAAATCGATTTCGGCGGCGATCCGAAAATCATCCTCTTTGCACTCAAGGCCGCGGGGACCACGGAGATTGCCCGGCCTCTCGTCACTTTGTGGAAAGCCGGCAAGATCGGCCCCGAGCGAGCCGCAGAAATCCTGCCATTGATCGCCTCCGTCGGCGGTGCTGACGATCTTGCTCTGGCCTGGACGGAAGCGTTGAGGTTGGCGGCGACGCAGCCGGATGTCGCGGTCACGATTCTTCAGGCACTGGAAAGCAGTAGCCGGCAACGCAACGTCCGGCCCGCGAATTCTGCCGAGAGCCTTCAGCAGTTGCTCGACCACAGCAATCCGCGAATTCAAGCCGCAGCAGCCCGCTTAGCGGGGGCCTGGAAAATCCTGTCCACACAATCGCAGCTGTTTGAACTGGCACGCAAGGAAACGACCTCATCTGATGTGCGGGAAGCCGCTTGCCAGGGACTAGCTGAGATAAATACCCCCGAATCGCGGCGGCAATTGCGAGAACTGGCACGCGGCTCCCTGCCAGCCGCGGCCCGTGCTCAAGCCGTTATCGCATTGGCGGCGGTCGATCTGCCCGAATCAGCTCGCCAGGCAGCCGAGTTGCTGGCGGAATCGCCGCCGCCCGATCCGTCGCCCCTGTTCCAAGCCCTGACATCTCGAAAAGGGGGAGCGGAGCAACTCGCCCGAGCCCTGACGGGGCGGACAATCCCGTCGGACACGGCGAAAATCGGTGTTCGCGTGGCCAAAGCGGCCGCACAGCCCTCGGAAGCACTCCTGAAGGCCCTGATCGCCGCCGGTAAACTTGCGGAGCCGAAACCACCCCTGACACGCGAAGAAGTTCAGCAACTGCTGGCGGACATTGCCAGTCACGGCGATCCCGGCCGGGGGGAGCAGGTGTTCCGCAAAGCCGAACTCAATTGCCTGAAGTGTCATGCCATTGCTGGGGCCGGCGGACAGGTCGGGCCCGAATTAACCAGCATCGGCGCGAGTGCCCCACTCGATTATTTGCTCGAATCGATTCTGGAACCGAATAAAGCCGTCAAAGAAGGTTACCACTCGCTGGTGGTCAATACACTCGACGGCAAGGTCATCACCGGAATTAAACTTCGTGAATCCCCGCAAGAACTCGTCTTACGCGATGCCGAGGGGCGAGAAATCCAGATTCCGAAGGCTGACATCGATGAAACCCGACCCGGCCGATCCCTGATGCCTGACGGGACCCACGATCCGCTCACACGGACAGAACTGATCGATCTCGTGAAGTTTCTTTCGGTCCTTGGCAAAGTCGGCAGCGGCTACCAGGTCACACCGGGCCCCGTTGTCCGTCGCTGGGAAATGCTTCAGCCGACGAAAGAACTGTTTACTCTCCTTAATCGCCAAAGACTCGGTGCCATCGCGAATCCGGCGAATTCACTCACCTGGATGCCGATCTTTTCTCGTGTTTCCGGAGACCTGCCGCTTGACGAGCTCCCGCGATTCCGCACCAGTCGAGACGGGCCAGAAATGGCCGCTGTCCGCTGTCAAATCGATCCAGCACCCTCTCGTCCACGCCGCTTGCTTATCACCAACCCGGACGGCCTAAGCGTCTGGATCGACGGACAGCCGGTCAGTCATCCCGGCAACAGTTCCTTACCCGCTGCCACACAACCGCGAACCATCACCATCGCTATCGATTTGCGAGCACGATCGTTGCCATTACGGCTAGAAGTTCGCGACGATTCGGATGGAGGAAAATAAGTCGTTATTTTCCCCCACATCCGGGCTGTTGTCCCTTGTGCCAGCAGAGTCGGCAACGATTTTGTCCTCGGCGAAGTCGGAATTGTTAAACGGCCTCTCCCATCATGGTGCCGCTAAAATCTGAGATTCCCCCTTGCCGAGTGCAACGACGACATACCATAGTAAGTGGAAAAAGATCGCACTCCATCAGTACGGTTTCACTCCGGAAATTCGACTGATTGCCGATTCTGTTTTTCCGCACAGTCGTGGACCGATTTATGCAGCCGCCGGTGTGCCGAATTCCGTATCGCCGATCGAGGTTCTCGACACAATTGCCCACCGATCGCCGTTACACCGCTTCCCACTTCTGGATGCAGGAAGTCGAATCCGGACTCTGGAAAGTCGGCTATACGCGCTTTGCTACCCGTATGCTGGGAGATCTTGTCGAACATGGCTTTGAAGTGAAACCAGGAGAAACGGTCGAAATCGGGCAAACAATCGGCTGGATCGAAGCCTTCAAGGCGATTACCGATATTTTCTGTGTCGGTAACGGGGTCTTTGTCGAAGCCAACGCAGTCCTCGAACAAAGTCCCGCCACCTTCGATAAAGACCCGTACGGCGCAGGCTGGCTTTACCTTTTCCGTGGTGAGCCAGATCTGCACTCCGTCGATGCTCAGGGATACGTCAGCCTGCTCGACATGGCCATCGATAAAATTCTCGGAAAAGATTCACAATCGCCACCGGTCAATCCGCTCGACGCTCGGCAGGAACAGTCATGAATCCAGCACGCTACATCATGGTCGGCGGCTTTCTCGGTGCCGGCAAAACCACCGCCTTACTGCAACTCGCCAAACGTTTTCGCCAACAAGGTCAGCGGGTCGGGCTGATCACCAACGATCAGAGTGTCGGCCTCGTCGATACGGCCATGCTCGCCGCCCACAACTTTCCCGTCCAGGAAATCACGGGCGGCTGTTTTTGCTGCCGCTTCACCTCCCTGACCCAGGCAGCGGAACATCTCAGCCACGACCAGCAACCTGAGATCTTTCTCGCAGAACCGGTTGGCAGTTGTACCGATCTTACCGCCACTGTCAGTTATCCCCTCCGCCGCATGTATGGCGATGCCTACGAAATTGCCCCCTACAGTGTGCTCATCGATCCGATCCGAGCGGAACGGATTCTCGGCCTTGCACCCGGAAAAACCTTTTCCGACAAAGTCATCTACATCTATCTCAAACAACTCGAAGAAGCAGAACTCCTGGTCATCAATAAGCTGGATACGATCGATGAAAGTCGGTTTCATCGTCTCCGAAATGCGTTGCAATCGCGCTTTCCCCAGGGTGAAGTCCTGGGAATTTCCGCCCGGCACGGTACCCACATCGACACCTGGATCGACCGTCTGACGGCCGGCAGCCTCGGCAACAGCCCCGCAATGGCTATCGACTACGACACTTATGCGGAAGGCGAGGCACTACTCGGCTGGGTCAACCTCAGTGCGGAACTCACTCAGGCCGGCGATTTTGATGGCAATCGATTCTTGCAGTTACTCATCGAGTGCATCCATCAGCGACTCGAAAACGCTCAGGCCCAGATTGCTCATTTGAAGATCACGCTCAGCCCGGACACAGGGATCGATCTCGGCGTGGTCAATTTGGTGAGAGGCGACGCCCACCCCGAATTGTCTCATGAATTGCAAGAACCATTGACGGCGGGAGAATTGATTCTGAACCTCCGTGCCGAAGCCGATCCGAAGCTGCTCGAAACCGAGGTGCATCAGGCGCTGCGCGAGACAGCGGCTCGCTTTGCAATTGAGGCCACGATCCATCATAGTGAAGCCTTCCGCCCTGGCCGCCCGGTGCCCACGCACCGCCTGGCCCAGGCATAACTCCTGCCCTCATGACGATTATGCCGCCATCCCCGACCTTCACCGCGAATGCATCTCCGACGGCCCCTTTGCCGTTGCGGGTGCTCTATTGCCATTGCGCCTACGCGAATGTCGTGCCGAAAACCGTCAAGGAAGAGGTACTGCGGCAGCTTTCGGAATCCGGCATCCCGTTTGACGCCGTTCCGGATTTATGCGAACTTTCCGCCCGTAAAGATCCCTGCCTGAAACAGCTCGCAACGGCCGAGGCTGGCGAAAGCCTCAAAATCATTGCTTGCTATCCCCGGGCGGTAAAATGGCTGTTTCATGCCGCCGGAGCCCCGCTTCCCTCAGAAGCGGTCGACATCCTCAATATGCGGACGGACACAGCCGAGTCAGTCGTTGCCAACGTGCTCGGCCACCCCGCCTTGGAATCGGAGGAAGAGTTGTGAGCATCCCACTTCCCAGTGTTCCCGCCGGGCCGATCACCGCCGGGGTGTTTCGTGTAGTTCTCTTCGAAGGGATCGGCGCGGTTCCGCTACCGCCGGAGCTTCGTACGGAATTGCTCGGGCAACTGCTTCGCGGCGGCTATGCCGTTACCCTGGTACGCCCCGGCGGCCGAGTCAGCGATGCTGGAGCGACAACTGTGATTGTCCTCGGCCGATTTCAAGAAACACCACCGGCACAGCTTGTCAACGATCCCGACGGGCAAACCATCTATTTCCGCACGATTATGACCGATTCTGTCGCGGAGATCGTCGCCACAGTCGATGCTCTCCGCGATCAGCTTCAATTGCCGAAACCCGGAACCTGGAAACCCTGGTTCCCGGTCATCGATTACGATCGTTGCACAAATTGCATGCAATGCTTGTCATTCTGTTTGTTCGATGTTTACGGTGTCAGTCAGGATGGGAAAATCCAAGTCCAGAATCAGAATAAATGCAAGACGGACTGCCCCGCTTGCTCTCGAGTCTGCCCCGAAGTCGCCATCTTATTTCCGAAATATCGCCACGGTCCTATCAACGGCGACCGAGTTTCCGAAGATGATGTTCGTCGCGAAAACATGAAGGTCGATATTTCCTCGCTGCTCGGGGGCGACATCTATCAAGCGCTCCGCGATCGCTCGGCGAAATTCAAGTCGCGATTCAGCAAGGAACGCGATGCCGAGAAAGCCCTGGCCGAACGGCAAAAATGCCTGACAAAACTCGGGGAACAGCTCGATATTCCCGCCGAGGTTTTTTCCTCGTTGCCAAGTCTCGATGAGATCAAAGCGAAAGCGGAAGCCGCAAAAGCCCGGGCGAATGCCGCACTCGCCGCCAACACGCAAACTCAGTGACCCGGCCCG
>Ga0209017_10001654_pt1 | contig 16292 bp, 14 predicted proteins | sample YNPBryunderm2012_FD_185812 | JGI IMG/M metagenome (GOLD analysis project Ga0209017, IMG submission 185812) | Anoxygenic and chlorotrophic microbial mat microbial communities from Yellowstone National Park, USA - YNP Bryant MS undermat 2012... ... | reverse complement strand
AGTGGTATTGCGAACCTGGTAGCGCTGAGTATGCTCTTTACCGGAAGTGTGAGTAGTCTCAGTCTGCCACTGCTAGTTCTCTTGGCTGGAGGCTATGGCTTTCTGACGTTGATCAGGCGTTCACGAACGCCGTTTGATCGTCCGTATGCTCAGTTTGGTCTGGCAACGTCGTTCCTGCTACCGTTACCGGCACTGCTCGAACTGATTGCGTTCACCGATCTGACGTCGCCGGTCTTGCGTGATCTGACGTTGGCAGCGATTAGTTCAGCCGTGTTCATGATCATTGGGGCCTTCGTGTATCGGCGCTGGCGATTAATCAGTCTGGCCTTGCTCCAATCCTTTCTCGCTTTTGGGAGCGCTGTCCATTGGGTAGACGGCGCGAATCGGGTGACAACCGGCTGGTCATTACTCCTGATAGCAAGTCTGATGGCGCTGGGGAGTGCTTTCGTCCATCGTCGGTATACCGCCGTTGTTGTTCAGCGGCTTGTATACGACAGCTACCTTCTCGGTGGTGTTGCGAACCTGGTGGCGCTGAGTATGCTCTTCACCGGAAGTGTGAGTAGTCTCAGTCTGCCACTTCTGGTTCTCGCCGTGGTGATCGGTGTGATAGCTCAGCTTGAGCAACGTGTTGCCGGTGCGAGTTTGAGCCTGATCGCACTGCTTGGATGTATTGCCAGTAGTCTAGCGCTGACACCGCTTTCACCGCCATGGCAGGCGGCGTGGTTTGTGCTCACCCTCGTGCCACTCCTCCTGATCGGTGGATTTGCCGCTCGCTTGAATAGTACCCGGATCTGGCAACAGCCTACACTCTGGGTTCCACTTATCGCCGCTTGTATTCTCGGATTCCAGGCATTGTTCGATCTGCGTGCCGGGGTGATAGCCCTTGTGAATGGTGGGGTGCTCCTCGTTACTGCTACGTTCCGCGAACGCCGAAGTATCTATGCTTATCTCGCTGGAGCGGTCTTTGTCACTGCCAGCCTTGGTCAGTTTCTGGTTTGGGAACTGCGCGAGGTTCAGTTGTACGTTGTTCCGGTAGGCATCTACCTCTTTGCATTGGCAGCCGGTATCCGGACATTTCAACGGCAGGTGTCGGTGGCGCGGTTGGTCGATAGCGCCGCCGTCTGTCTACTCCTTGGCGTTACCTTCATACAAGCTGGTGGATCAGGTGAGAACGTCGGCTACGTGATGTTATTCGGTGGTGAGTCGTTACTGGTAATGGCCTACGGTATACTTGCCCGTCTCCGAGTACCCTTTATCGGTGGGGTAGCAGGTTTGGTCATCGCTGTGCTCTGGATGGTGGCTTACGCTGCCAGTATGCTCAATCAGTGGCTCGTGTTGGGCTTGTTGGGAATGTTGATGCTTCTGACCTACGTTTTGCTCGAGCGTCAGCAGGAGCAGCTACGACGGCTCGGACGTGATCTGGTTATGCGGCTGCAAGAGTGGCAATAGATTAGGTAGACCAGAGGCGTCTATCAGAAATGTCTTGCTCATGCGATAGGCGATGTGTGTGTATTGAACATGCTTTTCGCCGGAGCTACGGATGGTGTTGTTCGGAACTGGCAAACTCCACCGCACCGGTAGAGGCGGATTCTGCCCGCCCCTACCGGCTACCGATACTGCGCGGAGAGAATTACTCGAAGCGGTCGGCCACTAGCGCCGTCAGATCGGCCACGCGCACCGAGTAGCCCCACTCATTATCGTACCAGGCTACAATCTTGAAGAAGTCATCACCCATGCTCATCGTGAGTGGCAGATCGACGACACTGCTGTAGGTGGTACCGATAAAGTCGCTGCTCACGAGCTGATCATGGGTAACACCGAGAATACCTTCCAGTTCTTCGCTCTCACTGGCTTCGATAAAGGCCTGATTAATCTCTTCAACCGATGTCTTCGTGCTCAGCAAGACCGAGAAATCGACCATCGAGACCGTTGGTGTCGGCACGCGCACCGCGTACCCGTGGAACTTACCCTTTAGTTCAGGGATAACGAGCGCGACTGCCTTAGCAGCACCGGTGGTGGTCGGTACCATGTTGATCGCGGCTGCTCGTGCCCGGCGCAGGTCTTTATGAACGTTGTCCTGCAAGTTCTGATCCATCGTATACGAGTGGATGGTAGTCATCAGACCCCGTTCGATTCCAAAGCGATCATTGAGCACCTTCGCGACCGGTGCCAAACAGTTGGTGGTGCAGGATGCGTTTGAGATAATGTGGTGCTTCTCGTGGTCGTACTTCGCGTCGTTGACACCCAGACAGATGGTAATATCCTCGCCTTTTGCCGGTGCGGTGATAATGACCTTCTTAGCACCAGCGGCCAAATGTGCTTTGGCCTTCTCGGCATCGGTAAACCGGCCGGTCGACTCGATAACGATGTCAACACCAAGCTCCTTCCAGGGTAGGGCGGCTGGATCGCGCTCGGCCAGCGTCAACAACTCATAGCGGACGTCGTCTAGCTCAACCACAATCGCTTTCTCTGTCACCGTCACTTCGCCGTCGAATGCGCCGTAAGTCGAGTCGTAGCGCAGCAGATGAGCCAGCGTTTGGGCATCGGTCAGGTCATTAATTGCCACGATTTCAAACTCTTCAGGATAGTACTCCAGCATCGCCTTAAAGCTCTGGCGTCCGATCCGGCCGAAACCGTTGATAGCGACGCGAACCATGGAAGCCTCCTTAGTACTCAGATCACGATACTCTGGCGCCTTCGCCAAGAGGGTCAATGGCATACGGGTCTGCCATTAACTGACGTGGTCATTATAGCATCTTTGTCTGTTGACTCGCATTATAGATTCTTGCCTATCAGGTGAAGAATTGCATACGCAACTGTCTACAGCGGAATGATAAAACGGTGAAACGAGGGGAGGCAGAGAGAGGAAGGGTTCCAATCTGCGCTGTTATGTCGAATCAATAGCCAGGCATACCCCTTTTTGGCAGTATTCATACGTTCAATCTATCAGATGTGCCATCAGATGAGAAACATTTTGCATTCCATCTTGATGTTGCTACAATACGTAGTAAGAAGATAACTGCTTTTAAGCGGGCAAGGAGGAGCGGCATGACAAGTCTGCTTATCGATGGGGGCGTAGGAGCGATCTTGCTTTTCTTTGTTGTGATGGGCTTTCGTCGAGGGGCGTGGCCGAGTGGGTTTGTTCTCGTTGGTACTCTGATCGGTACCGTACTGGTTGACCTCTGGCGTGATGGCATTGTGCATGTGTTAACACCGCTGGCTCTCGCCAGTGGCTGGCCACTCTTTCTCACCCTGAGTTGTCTCCTCCTGATCGCGGTCGTGGTTGGATACGGCGCCGATACTATTTTTGAATTTGGTCTGGAAAACGCCACTGAGTGGTCACATCGGCTCACTGGTGCGGCTATCGGTTTGGTGAATGCGGCACTGCTTACCAACTATCTGGTGCGTTACGCTCGTGAAGCCTGGCCCGACCCCGCTGCACTTGCCTGGCTTACCACAGCGACGATCACCCCGCTCGTGATTGATTTGTTGCCTTGGGGGATGCTGGCACTTACGCTGGCCGGTCTGCTGATTTTATTGTTTCGGCTGCTGCATGCAATTCGCAGTGAACAGGAACTGCATGCTGATAGACCGGTATCACAGCAAGAGGCCGATCGGCGGGTGCTTGAGCGTATCAATCAGGCCCTCGGTCATCGGCGTCGCTAACGTATTCGCACTGTAAAGGCTGGTGCCAGATGCAGGTAGGGCGTGTCACTCTGCCCTCGCCACAGTCGGCAGCGGTTTCCCCAACCACTCAGTGTAGAGTTCACCGAACCGTCCGGCTGCCAGTGCGCTGCGAATCTCGGCCATCAGATTGAGTAAGAAGGCAACATTATGCAAACTCACCAGTCTGATGCCGAGCAGTTCTTTTGAGCGGTAAAGGTGATGGATGTAGGCTCGCGAGAAGTGACGACAGGTGTAGCAGGTGCACCCCTCTTGCAGTGGTCTTCGATCATCGCGTAATGCGGCATTGGTAACATTGAGACGCCAGTTGCGTTCACGATTGCGAACTAACGCTGCGCCGTGACGCCCAAGACGGGTGGGGCTGACGCAGTCAAACATATCGATTCCACGCGCAACACCTTCCAGCAGATCGTCAACATCGCCAACGCCAAGCAGATGACGGGCCATTCCATCCGGCAGGTACGGTACGGTCATGTCAACCACTTCGTACATTTGAGTCTTATTGGCGCCGAGTGATCCGCCAATGCAAAGGCCATCGAAATCCATACTGCTGATATATTCGGCACTCGCCCGCCGCAGGTCGGGAAAAATACCGCCATGCACAATGCCGAAGAGTAACTGATCAGGATTCGGCAATGCGGCTCGATTCCGTTGACGATGCGCGGTCAGACAGCGTTCTGCCCAGCGATGGGTACGTGCCAGACTCTGAGCCGTGTATTCGTAACCAGCCCGGAATGGCGGTAACTCGTCGAAACAGACAATAATATCGGCGCCGAGGTGGTGCTGTACCTCTATGCTGCGTTCGGGAGTAAAGACGTGTCGCGATCCGTCAAGGTACGATTTGAAGATGACCGCTTCTTCAGTAACGGTCACCATATCGTTGAGCCGTGATGGATGGGCAGGGCGACGCCCTTTGACTTCATCGGCGATCCCACCGTAAACGAGCGAAAAAACCTGGAATCCACCACTATCGGTCAAGATTGGGCCATTCCAGCTCATAAAGCCGTGCAGCCCTCCATGACGGGCGATCAACTCGTGACCAGGTTGGAGGTAGAGATGATAGGTGTTGCCAAGAATGATAGATGCCCCATGATCGCGTAGTTCGTGAGGAGTGAGCGATTTGACGGTGGCACGAGTGCCGACCGGCATAAAGACAGGTGTCGCTACTGTACCGTGCGCGGTTTGTAAGAGGCCAGCACGGGCACGGCTGGCAGGATCACGGGCTGTAATGGTAAATGGTGCCATACGCTTGCTTTAGTCGAGGATTATGTACTGATTGACACAGGTCAGTATTATAACCGAGGAGTGAGGACTAATGATCCAGACGAATGAGGCCAAGACTTACCACAGAAGGCACAGAGAATACACTGGTTCTACCAGCATTCTCTCTGCCCTCTGTGGGGTAACAAACGAAAGAAATGTATGCGGTAGAGCGAAAGTGATGGGCAGACCTCTACGCTGTCGGTTGCGCTCGCTTTTCTGCCCGGCCAACGATACGTCGCGCCAGAGCCAGTTCTTCAGGGCCAATGGCACCCAGCACCCACGCCCCAATCCCGTATGCAATAGGGCCAATGCACAGTGCGCATGCGGTACCAACCCATCCCGGTAACCAGATCAGTGCCGGTACTATCGCCGCCGCCATGATCAAACTGGCAATTGCCGGTCGCCACAACAGGCGATGGATGTTCGGTGATAGGCCTTCTTGTTGCAAGACCGGTCGGAAGACTGTATAGAGGACAACTTCTGATAGGATAGTAATCACAGCCGCCGCGAGCAACGCCGATTCGGGTTGACCAAGACGAATAGCGATTGGGATGACGAAAAGGTTGGCGATCAGGTTAAACGCAGCTCCAATCACAAAGGCGCGGGTAATCGCAGTCTGGCGCTCAATGGCAATGAGTACGTACTGCAATAATCCGTTCACAAATGAGAGTGGAAGAAACCATGCCAACACGGCGAGCACCGAAACCGATGGGAGGTACTCAGTAAAACGCCGACGGGCAAACAGCCATACCAGATCGTCGGCTAGGAGTGTCATGGTCATTGCCAATGGAAATGCGATCAGGAGCAACACGTGAAGAGTACGTTGTTGAGCCGCTGCCAGCTCGCTGCGTGCGCCTCCGGCACGACGGGCAAGGAGGGGGAAGACGGCAAAGGTAACCGCTGGCGGTAATACCAACGCAATGTTGAGCAACTGATATGGTAAGACGTATTGTTGAACGAGGAGGTCGGCGTTGCTACCACCAAACGCTCGCACGATGAAGAGATCGAAACGAAAGAAGATGATGCTCAACAGATTGTTGAGCATGAGCGGTAATGCTTGTGGTACGATCTGTCGGATTGTGGTCAGCTTAAAGCTCAAGGTTGGGGTGAAGAAGGTACGCACTTGCAAACCGAAAAAGATCAAGGCAGTCAGCGAACTGACCAGCACCGCTGCCCAGGCCAGGCCGATGACTCCCCAACCAAGGCTAAGCACAGCAATGCGCGCCACAAAACTGAGCAGAGCAGTCAGGACTTCAATGACCGCCGGGACTTCCATGCGCTCGGCTGCGTTGTACAGGGCTGTTACTGCCCCGCTGTACGCTCCTGGTATCAGCGTAAGAAGTAATATCCAGATTGCTTGCTGTCCTTCAGGAGTGAGTGGTTCACTAAGACCAAGCCTGCCAATCGTGTTGTAGATATAAATAACCAGCCAGGCAATCGGGATGGCAGCAACACCGATCAAGAGCAACCGTAATCCCAGCGTTATGCCAAACAGGTGCTGTGCTGCCGTCGGATGGCGGGCTGCTTCACGGGTCAGTAAGATGCCCAGTCCAAATTCGGTAAAGGTTGCCAGATACTGAGCAACCAGCAATGCCGCTGTATTGTAGGCTCCCAGCGCCGCCGGGTCGAGGGTGCCGACCAGCAACAGCAGGATGATCGTATCCAGGCCACGCACAAAGAGACGTAAGCCAAAGGTAATTGCGCTGTTTTTAAAAATACGCCGGGCTGCATTTGCTGGATCATCCTGGTACAATCGGCGCCAGAGAATGGCGCCGATGCTAAGTATGATCAGGGCAGTGCCGATGAGGGTGGCAACTAGAATAAGACGATTGTTCATGGCGATTGCGTGGTAATTGTGATCGAGCGACCGTTGCTGACCAGATGGATCGCACCGTTGAGTTTGGGATGGTATACTTGTGGGGCCAGTTGTTTTCGTTCGTACATACTGTGCAAGGCTGGCTCATCGGCTTGAAAGCCGGTACTGAACGCGATTGCCCGAATCTGCAATCGTTGCAAGGCCGGGTTGTCAATGGTACGTTGCCACGGATAGATCAACAAATCAATCCGTCGTCCGGCCAATTGATTGAGTGCGTTGTCGCCAGCACTGCCGCCGGTGTGAATGAGGATGCTGACCGTGCGATGTTCGATCAAGAGAACGCTCCCACCCTCAGTTCCATCGGAAACGGCCAGTACGTGGAGCTGTGCCCCACCGAGATTGATACGTTGACCAACCTGCAACTGGCGGATTGGTGTTGCATCCTCGCGCAACAGATCGTACCATTCACCGCGCACGATGGTTGGCGTGAGCGCCAGAGCTGGTTGGTACCGGCGCAATGCACCTAACTGTCCTGGTATGCGCTGATCATCTGCCTTCGTCAAGACAACAGTCGCGAGTTGTCGTTGCCAGAATGGTAGATGCCTCCCCAATTCGACTGCCAGACCTATCGGATCGCGACCACCGTCGATCAGGGTGAACGAACCGGCCGGCGACTGAATGAGAATGGCGTCGCCGACGGTTGGCAAGACAATCACGTGAAGATTGCCATCGGGCCGTTGCAACCAGGCTAGCCCACCGAGGATTCCGATCAAACCAAGCACGAACCATATCCGCTGTTGCATACGTTCCCCGTAGATATAAGCACTCACTGTCGTTCTCTACGTATAAAACCGTGCAACAGCGGAAAAAGTTACACTCTCGATTACGCCAGGGCAATAACTTCAATTTCAATTTGGGCATCGCGTGGCAGACGAGCTACCTGCACGGTTGAACGTGCCGGTGGGGTGTCGCCAAAATGCTCGGCGTAGGCTGCATTCATCGCCGCAAAATCGTTGAGATCGGCTAGAAAAACGGTCGTCTTCACAATGCGGTCAAGTGAACTACCGGCTGCCTGCAAAATGGCAGCAATGTTGGTAAAGATTTGGCGCGTCATCGCCCCAATATCATCGGTAATCAGCTCATTGGTGTCCGGATTGATCGGCAATTGTCCAGAGACAAAGATCAGGTTCCCGGTTTTGATCGCCTGTGAATACGGCCCAATTGCTCCTGGGGCCGCATCAGTACTGATTCGTGTCCGATCCATCGTGATCGTTCCTTTCTTTTTAACGTAAGAGCCAGAATCCGGTCATAACAAAAAAGTGCCAGATAACCGGCAGTAATCCTCCCACAATGGCTTGTGCGCCGTCCCATTCATACACTTCTACCCACAGTGCTGCCGTTACCCAATAAGCAACTGCCAGTGCTGCAAACCAGCAGATCGCGGCCAACCATGGCAGGTTGACAAGCAAGCTGATCAATGCCAGGAGCATTGGTAACAGGCGTGGCAATTGCACAAGTGGGTAGAGGGTGAAAATATGGGCCTGTTCCTGCTCTTCGGTGACGTTGCCCTGGATTAAAAATGATATAAGAACAAGCAGCGGCCATTCGAGCATACCGGCCATCCAGAAACCGATTCCGCCGATGATGATGCCGGGGTTTGGCCAGTAATCGCCATCAGTGAGTGCCGGTAGGGTAAACATCAAGCCCAACGGCAATGCAACTAGTGTCATAGCCCGTATTGCGGCGAAAAGGCGTGAACCGAACGTTGCCGCCGTTTTCCATTCTACCGATAGGGCCTTTGTTGTTGCGACAGGCTGACCGATCAGTTGCAGGTTTGGCACAAACGCTGCCGGCTGAAAACGTGGAGCATCGTTAAGTGGAGGGGTATGGCTCAACCGCTCAGCACAACGGGCGATCAGATCATGCCAGTGACTCATTGTACCAACCAGAACCACACCTGGTTGCCATTGGCCGGTAACGATGAGACCGCAAAAGCGACACAGCCAGGGTAAGCGTTCAGATCGAACGAACATGATCTGCTTTCCAAAACCCAGATCAACCACCTGACAGGCACTGATGTGCGGCCATGGAATGTCTGCCTTGAACCGTGAATTTCGTCCGCGAAATACATAGCGGATCGTCAGCGAATGCTGGCCTGCCGTAACTGCTGTTGGTACTGCAACGAGGATCGCCATACAGCTTACAATGACCAGCCCTATCATGAGATGGGCTGCAACCAACAACCAAAATGGTGCTGGAAGATCAGGGCGATCGGCAATGCCAAAGAACGGTACCCCTACCCCTTGATACGACTCAAAGATGGCACGGTACACCGGATCACGACTCACCCACAAGAGCGCGGGGTTGCTGCGGTAGGTAGGAAAGAGCAGGGCGAGAGCGCGATCCCAGTAACTTCGGTAGTGGAGAATACCGAGTGCGAGTACAAGCAGTGCCGAGATTGGAGGAATAAGCCCCGCTAATGAGAATCGCGGTACAGTTGCCACGACATCAGGTTCGGTTGTTGGCGGTAGATTTACTTCGGTCGATGCAGGAGCCGCAGTTCCACGGAGAAACAGCCCAAACAGAGGCGAGCGGCGCTGTTCATCGACGACGAGTGGCTGCGCTCCTTCAATCCGGCGAATTGCCCGCGCATGTTCTTGCAGAATGGTGTTAAGTAAATGATCAAACTCACGAATTCTCGAAGTGATCAGAAATGCCGGTCGGAAGGTTGTGCCGTATAACAATCCATATAGGCGATGCCAGCCGGTCAGCCGCTTGGCCGATGCTGCCGGGATCACGAGCAACACAAAGCGCTCACCGACTTCATCACCGGTAACGTGAATCTGGTGCAGTTCTTCCCAGGCAACCGGTAACCAGCCGCCAGCAAACTCAACGAGTAACCCACGTCCGCCAACGCGAATAGCTGGCAGTGCATTCAATAACACAAGAGCTAGCAGCAGTCCACTCACCACCCACAACAACACGACAAGTGTATCCACCATCCATTCATTCACATCTTGGGGGAGTGGTGATAATACCTCAAAAAATGGTTGCAGGAGCGTATTGCGTTCTACCCAACGAGCTATCGGCTCATATATCAGCAGCCCGCGGGCAAGCTGATACACAGCAGTCAACAGACTGACGAAAACCAGCAGATTTCCCGACATCGACAACCAGATACGCCGACGCCATGGATAGCTGTAGATTTTCTCTGCGGCCAGGACACTCATTGTGCCAAATACTTTCTCTACCCGTCTGCGATCTGACGTACTCGCAATTCTGCCATGTCGAGCAACTGTTGACAGATCGCTGCCAGTTCAGCCCCTCGTTCATAGAGGTGGAGTGCCTCGGCTAGTGACAGTTCACCACGTTCAAGACGCTCGACAATTATTTGTAATTCTGCCAACAACTGCTCGTACTGTTCAACGGTAGTCGGTTCACTCATTTGCTGTCTCCACAGTTACACGCAGCGTACCGGCGTGTAAGGTCAGGTGCAATGTCTCACCAGGTTGAACTTGGGCTGGATCGGTGATAACTGTGCCATCAGATCGCTGAGCAATGGCGTATCCGCGTGCGAGGGTGGCCTGGGGGCTAAGTGTTCTCAGGCGTGCGTGTAGGCTTTGCAGGCGAGCCTGTTCAAACTGAATCCAGCGTGCCAGAGCACGATCAGCACGCCGCAGCAGATCATCAACAGTTTGACGGGCCGTATCAAAACGACGTCGTGGATGGTTACGCTGTAAGAGCATGTGCTGTTGCGCGACAACGGCACGTTGCGCATCGATACGCGATAAGATCGCACTCTCAGCCCGTTCACGAAGCTCCGTAATTTGTTGGCGAAGGTCGCCAATTGCCGGTGCCACCAGTTCAGCAGCAGCCGAAGGCGTTGGCGCCCGCACGTCGGCCACAGCATCAACCAGCGTAGTATCGGTTTCATGGCCGACACCGGTAATAATCGGTACCGGACTCAGTGCTACTGTCCGCACGACCTGCTCATCGTTGAACGCAGCCAGGTCTTCGCTGGCGCCACCACCACGCGCCAGAATGATAACATCGAGTGGTTCTGTGTAGGCGCGCCGCAGCGCAGCGACAATACTGGCCGGTGCCAGTTCACCCTGTACCAGGCAAGGCGAGAGCACCACTTCAGCTAATGGGTAGCGACGGCGTAAAATCGTGAGCATATCTTGCAGGGCTGCGGCCTGTGGTGAAGTAACGATGCCGATGCGACGGGGTAAGACCGGCAGTTGGCGTTTCCGCCGTTCATCGAACAATCCCTCTGCTTCCAGCCGGGCACGCAATTGCGCAAGTTGGGCATTGAGTAGTCCTATCCCAGCAGGCACAATCTGGTCAACAACAAACTGCACTTCACCGCGCGCTTCGTAGAAACCAACCCGTCCATGCGCCAGCACTGCCTCTCCGTTTGTCGGGAGCAGGGCTACCCGCTCGGCGGCTGATCGCCACAGCACTGCACGCATGCTGGCCTGCTCATCCTTCAGCGTAAAATAGCAATGGCCGGAAGGGTAGCGACGGAACTCTACCACTTCCGCCAACAGCCAGATGTCAAAGAATAACCCTTCCTCTTCGAGGTGAGCACGCAATGCGTTATTAAGTTCAGATACCGTAAAGGCGTGCATCAAAGCGGTTCAATGACCATGAGCGGTTGCCCGTACTCTACCGGTTGTCCATTCTTGACCAGAATTCGGGCAACACGACCGGCAACTTCGCTCTCGATCTCGTTCATCATCTTCATTGCTTCGATAATACCAACGGTATCGCCGACGCGCACTTCATCTCCCTCCTGCACAAACGGACGATCCTTCGGAGATGGAGCCGCGTAGAAGGTGCCAACCATCGGCGCAGTAATGGTGTGACCGGCTGGCATTTCTACCGGTGGGCCTTCAGGAGCCGGTGGTGGTTGAACGAATGGCGTCACCGGCGTTGTTGGCAAGGGCTGGATGGTTGGTGCGGCGGGCATAGGGGTAGGATAGATAATACCTCCTGCATGACCGCGTTTGACATGCAGCTTGGTATCGCCGCGTTCGATAGTAATTTCGTAAACATCGCTTCGTTCGAGCATCTGCAAGAGATCACGAACGGCAGCAAGACCGAAAGGATCGGATTGATCGGCTGGCAATTCTGTTGTTTCGTCCTTCATAGCTCCCCACGGCATAATCTCGGCGAAACTACCCTATTGTATCATAAGCAGCGACAGGCGATGCTGTTCCTGACTTCTGCCTAACAATACCGATAAGCGATTATTACGTTTAGTGATAAAATCTTTACCGACAAAAATTACCCAGATTGTTATGCTAGGCACGAGATACTCTTGTAGTGAAAGGATACAACGATGTTCTCACGTAATGTAGGTACACTCGACCGTGATATTCGTCTAGTACTAACTATGGTTTTTGGACTCATCTCACTCTTCGGTCAAAATTTTTGGTTGCAGGTCGTTTGTGGGTTTCTGGCGTTAATTATGTTTGCAACCGCAGCATTTGCCGTATGTCCGCTTTACTGGCCGTTTGGAATCAATACCTGCAAGCGTGAACAGAAAAAGAAACAGGTGTAATTACGTCACCCGTTGAAGGCTTTTGTCGTTAATAAGGGTAGAACGCTATGTGAATTATATCACAGACAGTGAGGTTCTGCCAAATTGCTCACGATCTGCCTTGGGAGAGCAAAGGGTAGAGGAATCCGCTGAGGCAAGCGGCAGGTTAGCGATCACAAGCTGATACCAGAAGCCTGTCCTAACTATGTCGTTCTAAACCATAAAGGTCGCCCTCGCCGTCCTGATGCAACCGCAACGGCGCCGGAGCGCCGATAGCCACCGTGTTAGGAGTGGCAAGGTGAGTGTGGCCCTCACCTTCCCCCCAGTCCCCTTCCTCTCCCACCAGGGGCGGAGAAGGGGGGATGAACGGAACAGGGGCGATCCTGCGGCTGTCAATCACCCCTCTCCCGCAGCGCGGGAGAGGGGCTGGGGGTGAGGGCAGCCCTCACCGTCCCCCCGCCAGAGGGAGGAAGATGTTGAACAGTTCTGGTTATCCGCTTCTTACCCTGGGGAGGAAGATGTTGAAAAGCGCCGGTCGTCGTTCCTTACTGACTTGCGAATCTGGTCAGATTGTGCTACAGTAATGGCGCAATAAGTTGTGCGGGCGTAGCTCAGGTGGTAGAGCATCTGCCTTCCAAGCAGATGGTCGCGCGTTCGAGTCGCGTCGCCCGCTCCGCACTAGGCATCCCACCCCTTGCGGTGGGATGTGTATTTGTGCGGGGATTGCTCTCGCACGGCGAAGATGAAAGTCATCAAGCTACTAAAAATTACACTTTTCCCATAGGGCTTTTCAACGCTCTCGTTATATTCGCCAGGGAGGGCGAACTCCAACGCGGGCTGCGCGGCAATAGCCCGTTGTGTAGGGGGAATGGGGGCGATTGTTCAGTTGAGGTCGGATGCGGGCCGGAGGCTCGCGCTCCTAAGTATCCACACGCGGTTGCTCTGGGTGCGCGGGCCGCTGGCGTGCAGAGGCGGAGGAGGGTGGAAGACCGTGCGCCGGTTCCGTCTACGCCGGGGCGGATGCGGGCCGGAGGCCCGCGCTCCCAGGTATCCCCCCACTTATGCTTGTCATTGTATCGGTAGATAATGTATAATATGCCCTCGAAGTCACCTAACGAGCAACGAGGGTTCTCTATGTATCCCCAATCTCAAAATCGTCGACTCTTCCCGATCATCGTTGGTGTATACGGAGCACTGTGGGCTGTCTTCAGTCTTCTTATGTTGTTCTTTGGCCTGACGAATATTTCAGGTCGCGGGATGGAAGGTCTGGCTGCCCAGGTCGCGATTATCGTCTTCGGAATCCCCTCGCTGATCTTCGCGGTCTTGCTGTTGGTATGTGCCGTCGGTCTCTGGCAAGAGAAGCGCTGGGCGCTGGTCATGGCGCTGGTTCTGGCTATCCTGAACCTGGCCATAGCCGTTCTCATAAGCATTGCCCCTACTGACATCACATACGTTGGTTTCGGCGGTATCGTGCTTTCAGTAGTAGCGCTGTGGTATATCGTCAGACAGTTTCGGGTCAGAAATTGACGCCAATGGTGCTTCCCCCTGTAGCCGGAGCGTAAGACAATGCTGCCATCAACGCTGACCCTTGAACTTGTTCCGACCGACCAGCACGGCCTTGCTGTTCGTATGGAACTGCTCAATGAGCAAATCTATCGGCCGCCACAGGCCACCTTCCGTTGCGGCTTGTTTGATGAAGCGCGTCTGCGTTCGTTATTGGGAAGCAACCCGCTGGCGTATGGTGCAGCATTGCGCGACGCCCTCTTCGCCGATCCGCAAGCGATCACTACCTACCGCGAATTGCGAGCGGCAGCGCTCAATCGTGATCCCAGCGCTGCGCTGCGTTTACATCTGATTCTGCCCGAACACCTGCAAGCCATACGCTGGGAGCTGCTCGTCGATCCGGTAAGTCATCAACCGCTCGGTAGCGACGGGCAGCTCTGGTTGAGCCGATATGTGCCGGTAGACGATGTTTCACCACCGTCATTACCATCACGCCGAGCAGCAGGCGAGCAGCGTGTCTTGCTGGCGATTGCCGACCCCAACGATGCCGAACGGTGGAAGCTGGCGCCGATTGACCGCTCGGCATACGAAGGTATGGTACAGGCAGCGTGGGGCGGTTCGGGCGTGACGGTAATTCCGGCAACCTGGCAGCGCCTTACCACTGAACTGAGCAGCGGCTACGACACTTTGATCCTGGTGGCGCACGGCAGACTGGTGGACAGTCAGCCATGGCTGTATTTGATCGACGACCAAGGGAACACTGCCCGTCGCTCTGGCGATGACCTGGCCGCGCTTCTGCGTAGTCGCGGTGCAGATGGCCCACGGCTGGTCGTGCTGGTCAGTTGCGCCGGGGCAGGGATGGATGACCATAGCTGGGGTGCTTTAGGTCCGCGCCTAGCCCGTGCGGGTGTGCCGGCAGTGGTTGCCGCTTACGGCGCACTGACCATGGACACGGCAGCGATCATTCTTGACAACCTGTTTCACGATCTCCGCCAGGAAGGACGGATTGACCGTGCGTTGCAACGCGCACGGCTGGCTGCCGCTCAGCAACAGCGTGCGGACTGGTGGCGGGTGACGCTCTTCAACCGCTGGCGCGATGGTCAGATATGGGAGCCAACACACCCCACGCCACTGACGGTTGCCCCATTTAAAGTTCCCTATCGGCGCAACCCACTTTTCTGCGGACGTGAGCGTGAACTTGCCGAGCTTGAACAAACCTTGTGTGGCGCGGAAGCGGTTACGGTTGTGATCACCGGTATGGCCGGTGTGGGTAAGAGTCAACTGGCCAGTGAATGTGCCCATCGTCTGCGCCGTCACTTTCCGGGTGGTGTCTTTTGGCTGGATATGAGCACCCCTGACCAGGTAGCGGCGCAGATCGCTGCCTGCGGTGGTGTGGATGGGTTGAACCTGCCGGGCTGGAACGGTTTGAGCCTGGAGGATCAGGTACGCGCCGTACAACGGGCCTGGCAAGAACCGATCCGTCGTCTGCTCATCTTCGATAATCTGGAAGAGCGGACGTTGCTGCAACAATGGCGACCAACGACCGGCGGTACGCAGGTGCTCGTCACCAGTCGGCGGAGTGATTGGCGGGCAACAGATGACGTTCATCTACTGCCACTCCGCCCGACCGAACGTAGCGATAGCTATCTGATCCTGTTGGGGCCACGGGCCAAAGCCCGCCAAACCACGATTGCAGCACTCCTGGCCGACGATGCGCAGCGGCAAACGGCTGATACAATCTGTGAACTGCTAGGTGATCTCCCGCTGGCCCTGGCGTTAGCCGGCGCCTACCTGGAAGATTCACCCAATCTGTCACTCGATGCGTATGATCAGCGGCTGAAGCAAACGATCCTTGCCCATCCTTCACTTGGTGACGAACAGGCAGCCGAGAGTGGCTTACCAACGGCTTACCGTCACGGTGTCGCTGCTGCTCTCGCTTTAAGCTACCAACGACTAGACCAGACCCGCGATGCGGCAGCGTTGACCCTGCTGCACCGTCTGGCCTGGCTGGCGCCAGAGCCGGTACCATTCCCGTTGCTGATTGCCATCGTCGGTAGCGATACCAACGATCAGGCGGCGGTCGATCCGATGCTACGCCGATTGCGTGCGGTTGGATTGATCGACCAACGCGAGGTACAACTTCACCGGTTGACAGCGGCCTTTGTGCGAGGGTGTGATCCGGCGCCAGAGGAAACGCTAGCGGCAACGGTCGTAGCGATGCTAAAGGTCAGTGATCATCTGCAGGACGCCTTCGAGCGCACACCGCTGGCAAGTATCCCTTACCGTCCGCACTATGTCGCGGTGTGTCAGCACGAGACACGCCTGAGCGATCAGGTGGCCGCCCGCTTGCTATCCGCGACGGCAGCAATTCTTCAACGGCTCGGCGAGTACGCGGCGGCGCGCCCGCTTTACGAACGGGCACTGGCGATCCGCGAACGCACGCTCGGCCCCGACCACCCAGACACGGCCACCAGCCTAAAC
>Ga0209017_10001653_pt1 | contig 16306 bp, 13 predicted proteins | sample YNPBryunderm2012_FD_185812 | JGI IMG/M metagenome (GOLD analysis project Ga0209017, IMG submission 185812) | Anoxygenic and chlorotrophic microbial mat microbial communities from Yellowstone National Park, USA - YNP Bryant MS undermat 2012... ... | reverse complement strand
CAATGCAAGCCAGGCCACCACCCACGCCCAGTCAGCCGCCGCCTCCGGCAACCAGGGCTGCCCCACCCGCAGCAGGCCGTACAACCCGAACTTTTTGAGCACCCCCGCATGCACCATGGCCGTCGCCGTGGGGGCCGCCGCATAGCCGGGCGGCGCCCATGAATGCAATGGCCATAACGACACCAAAACCCCAAAACCGAACAGTAAAAGGGGATAAATCCAACCCTGAACCTCCGGCGGCAAGGGATGTTCCCGGAAGTAACGGCTCAACGTGGGCATGTCGAAGGTCCGAAGTTCCGGCGGCACCTGCAGATACAGCGCAATCAACCCAATCAACGCCACCAAGGCGCCCGCCGTCAGGTACAAGGTCATCTGATAGGCCACGGCGGCCCGATCCGTTCCACGCCCCCACAAACCGATCAGCAGAAACGTCGGCACCAGCGCCAGCTCATGGAAGAAGTAGAAGAAAAACAGATCCAAGGACGCGAACGCACCAAGGATTCCCCCCACCATCAGCAGCAGCAGAAAGTAGAATTCCTTGGTCCGAGTCTGAACCTCACGTGCACATGCGGCCGCCGCCAGCCCCACCAGCGCCCCCATCAGCAACAGACCCACGTTCAGCCCGTCCACACCCAGCCGACACCGGATCCCCAAAGCCGGCGCACCCAATCCCGGGATCTCCGTCACCATCCGGTAGCCGTCCGCATCGGCCGGCGCACTTTCGAATCCCACAAACACCCGCAGGGCCAACAACAGCGTCGCCCCCAGTGCCGTCAGCGTCAGCAGCCGCGGCGCACGCGGCGCGCTCTGCGGCACGCACAAGACGGCCACCGCCATCAGCAGCGGCACCAGAACCATCCAGCCCAGCGCTGTCATCGCTTCCTTTTCACTCCATGGGCCCACCCCTCAGGGTCAGCCCCCCAAGGTCCACCACAATAACAGGGCCAATCCCACCACAAACACCAAGGCGTACGTCTGCAGGTTGCCCGATTGCAACAGCCGCAGCGATTGCCCCAGCAGGTCCGTCCCCCCCCGCACCAATCCCAGACAAAACCCGTTCAACACCCATCGTTCCACCCCGGCCACCACCCTCGCCCACGCATCGTGGAACCAGATCACTGTTCCTTCATAAAGCTCATCCAGGTAAAACCGGTCCCGCAACCACCGCCCCAACACCGGCCAACGATTCGGCACCGGATCCTCCGCCCCCCCCGCGTAACCCTTCCAAGCCAGGCCCACCCCAATCAACAGCGCCGCCAGCCCCGCCGCAGCCGGCACGGGAGCGTGGTGGAAAGGCTCCATCAAACGGCCCCACCAACTTGCTGCATGGCTCCCTTCTAAACCCGGAAGAATCGCCTGCAACACGGGCTGAATCCCAATCACACCCGCCACCACACTCAACACCCCCAGCAACCGCAGGGGCCACAGCATCCCCTGGGGCGATTCCGCCGCATGCGCCGCGGCCTCGCTTCGCGCCGGCCCACCGAACGCCACCCAAACCAGTCGGAACATGTAAAAGCTCGTCAGGACAGCCACGCCCACTCCAAGCACAAACAACGGCAGACTGCGCCCCCAGGCTACGGCCAGCAGGGCGTCCTTGCTGAAAAAGCCGCTCAACGGCCAGGCCCCCGCCAGCGCCAAAGTCCCCACCAGAAACGTCCAAAACGTCACCGGCATCCGCCGCCACAGCCCGCCCATCCGCCAAATGTTCTGCTCATGATGCAGCGCGCAGATGACCGAGCCGGCCCCCAAAAACAGCAGCGCCTTGAAAAAGGCGTGCGTCACCAGATGAAACATCGCCGCCGCTGGTCCCCCCAGCCCCACCCCCATGACCATGTAGCCCAACTGCGAAAGGGTCGAGTAGGCCAAAACCCGTTTGATGTCGTTCTGTTGAACGGCGATGCTCGCAGCCAGCAGGGCCGTCAGACCTCCGGTCCAGGCCACCACCATCAGTGCCTCCGGCGTGAACAAGAAGAACACCCGGCACAACAAGTACACCCCCGCCGCCACCATCGTCGCCGCGTGGATCAGCGCGCTGACCGGAGTTGGACCCTCCATGGCGTCCGGCAACCACACATGAAGGGGAAACTGAGCCGACTTGCCCACCACCCCGCAAAAAATCAGCAGCCCCACCACCGTGGCTGTCGCCCCCAGCGCAGAAACCTGCTCCGGCCAGGTCTCCTCCAACCGCCCGAAATCCAATGTGCCTGCCACCCCCTGCAACACCAAAATCCCAGCCAAAAAACCCAGATCCCCCAGGCGATTGGTCAAAAACGCTTTCTTGGCCGCATCCGCTGCCGCCGGCCGCTCGAACCAGTGACCAATTAACAAATAGCTCGACACCCCCACCAACTCCCAAAACACGAACATCTGCAGAAAATTGCCCGCCAGCACAATGCCCAGCATCGAAAACAGGAACAGACTCAAACAGGCGAAGTACCGCGCATACCCGGGATCCCCGCGCATGTACCCTACCGAGTAGATATGAATGACACTGCCCACCCCGGTCACCACCAACAACATCAACAGGCTCAGCGGATCCACCCGCAGGTCAAAGCTGGCCGTCCAAGAACCAATCCGCCACCAGGACACCGACACCTGACCGGTCGTCCACCCGTTGGCCGCCCAGAAAATCACCGCCAGCACAAACGACGCCAGAGCGGCCCCGATCGACAGTGCCGCACTGCGACCCGGGTTTTTCAGGGTGCGCAGCGTGATCCAAACCGCCGCCCCCAGCGGCAGAAACAGAATCCACCACAGCAAACCTTCAAACTTCATCGCGCCGTCCCTCTTCCCAAGGCCATGGACGACCCCTCCGGCCACCGCCCACCGCCAATCGTCTGGTCCGCCCCAGCGCCATGATGCGCGCTCTCACAACCGCAAGAGGCTAACCTCCTCGACATGCGCCGTGCGGCGCTGCCGGTACAAGGCCACCAACAACGCCAGTCCCACCGCCACCTCTGCCGCCGCCACCGTAATCACAAAAAACACCAACATCTGCCCGTGCAGATCAGCCCGAAAACGCGAAAAGGCCACCAGCGCCAGGTTGGCCGCGTTCAACATCAGCTCCAGGCACATGTACATGACCAACAAATTGCGGCGCACCACCACGCCCAGCAGTCCCAGGCTAAAAAGGACAAAGCTCACCGCCAGGTAATGTTCCAAACCAGGTGTCCACTGCATGTTTCAGCCCTCCCCGAAGAGCCGCCGCAGCCCCGCCTCCCTCGGCCACCGGCACCGGTTCCCTCGCACCCTCAAGGCCAGCTCCTCCCTCATGGCAGATCCCGTTTGCTCAGGACGATCACTCCCACCATCGCCCCCAGCAGCATCAGGCCCATCACTTGCAGCGGCAACAGGTAATCGGAAAACAGCAGCCGCCCCAACGGACGCACCGTCCCTTCCACCCCCACCGCGGGAACCGGCTCCCCGGGGCCGGACAGCCAGAGCGCCCGCAGCAGCAGGCCTGCCACCAACCCCACCGCCGCCAGACCCGTCACCACCGTAGCCCAACGTACCCGGCGCCGCGCCTCCTCCCGCAAATCCAATAGCATCAGTACGAACAAAAACAGCACCATCACCGCGCCCGCATAGACCAGCACCTGCACCGCCGCTACAAAATAGGCCCGCAACAACACAAACAGTCCGGACAAAGACAGAATGGTCACCACCAGCGCCAGTGCACTGTTGACCGGGTTCCGGCTGAACGGGTTCCACACCACCAGCGCCCCGCTCACCAACGCCACCGCCGCAAACACGTAAAACAGCAGGTCCGGCAGGCTCATGCCCCGCTCACCTCCCCCGCAGCACTCCCGCGGTCCCCCAACCTCGTAGCCGGACGCCACTGGCGTCCCTCAGGGCTTCACCGGGAACTCCTCCTGCGCGCGGGCCTCTTCCAGCTTGTGTTTCCATTTTTGGATGCCGGCGTGCACGCCCCCCAGGGCGAGCAACTTTTCCTTGTTGTAGATCATTTCCTCCCGACTGGTGCCGGTGAGGGAATAGTCTTTCATCAGAAAGATGGCCTCCTCCGGGCAGACCTCCTGACAAAACCCGCAGAAGATGCAGCGCAACATGTCGATCTCGAACTCCAGCGGCATCTTTTCGGCGTTGGGCCGATCCGCCGGCGGCCCGTCCGGTCCGGGAGGCACAATCCGAATCGCCTTCGGCGGACACACAAACTCGCACAACTGACAGGAGACACACTTGGTGTTGCCATCCTGGTCCCGCACCAAATAGGGCGCCCCGCGATACCCCTCCGGCACCACCCATTTCTCCTCCGGGTACCGAAGGGTGACCTTGCGGCGGAAGAAGTGCCGCAGGGTCACCTTCAACCCACCCCACACCGCCGGCAGGTAGAGGCGCTCCCAGAAATTCAAGGGTCTGCGTCGGACAATCATGCTCGGCTGTAGCAGCGCGGGCCGCCCCGGCCCGCCAGCGCCTGCTGCGCAAGCCGGCCCGATTCGATTGGGGTCCGGACTGGTTGGCAACGTGGTCTTTTCATGGTCGCTTTCTCTCCAAGGCTGCGCCAGCTTGTCGGCGCGCTCAAAGGCTGCGCCACCAAAGCCACATGGCCGTCAGCAGAATGTTGACCAGCGCTATCGGGATCAGTCGGTGCCAGCTCAATTGCATCAGCTGATCGTACCGAAAGCGCGGCCACATCCAGCGCACCCAAATGAACACTAACAACAACGCCAGCACCTTGCCCAGAAAAACACCCACATGCAACAGCCCGCCCCAGACCGAAGAGGCCGGCCGGTCCAACCCCAACACCGGCAATGTCCAACCCCCGAAAAACAGCGTGGTCATCAGGGCCGAGGCCAGAATCATCGCCGCATATTCGCCCATGAAAAACAGGGCAAACCGCATCGAGCTGTATTCGATGTTGTAGCCGCCGGCCAGTTCCTGCTCCGCCTCCGGCAAATCAAACGGTGTGCGATTGGTCTCCGCAAACGTCGCCACCAGGAACAAACAGAACGACAGAAACAGCATCGGACTCTGGAACACCAACCAATTGGGAACCGGCAGCCAAGCCGGCGCCCAGGACGCTCGCCCCGCCTGACTGGCCAAAATCTCGCTAAGGTTGAGGCTGCCCACCCAAAGAAACACCGGCACCACCGACAGGCCCATCAAAACCTCGTACGAAAGCAGCTGCGCACCGGAGCGGAGCCCCCCCAGCAGCGGATAACGCGAGTTGGAGGCGTACCCGGCCAGCACAATGCCGTACACGCTCAACGACAAAATCCCGAACACATAGATCAACCCCACGTTCAGATCCGCCACCACCCAAGACCCGGACGCTGTGCCCGGGGCCGACCCGAAGGGAATGACCGCCAAGTTCAAGATGGCCGGCAGCATGACCAAAGCCGGTGCCAGGGTGAACAGCACCTTGCGCACATGGGCCGGAGTGAAGTCCTCCTTGAGAAAGGCCTTGATCGCGTCGGCCGCCGGCTGCAACAGCCCCAGGGGACCACACCGGTTGGGCCCCAGTCGATCCTGAATGAAGGCGCAAACCCGCCGCTCGATCAACACCACATACGACACCAAAAACATCAGCACGGCAAAAGCCCCCACCGCACGCAGCACGGTCACCAGGGCGCCCTGCGCCGTCGGACTCAGTTGTTCCCACGCGTTCATCCGTCGTCTGCTCGCCGTCCTGCCACTCCCCGGTGCCACCGGTCTCAACTGTCCTCAAACCGGGACACTGATCCCCAGGTCGCCCAACCCGGCCCACCGCAACCCGCGGAAGGCCGGCACCGAAGCCGCCATCGCATCGAACAACCCCGGCAGATGGGCCGGTAACCGTTCCCCGGTCAACTTTTCCACCAGCTCCGCCAACACCTCCCACTCGGGCCGGGCATCCCCCGGCGGTGCAATGGCCGCATGAAAGCGCTGCACCCTTCCTTTGACGTTGGTGAAGGTCCCGGATTTCTCTGCCGGGGCACAACCAGGCAACAAATAATGCGCCAGCGCCGTCGTCGCGTTCGGCAGCACATCAGACACAATCAAAGTCTCCAGCCCCTGCAAATCCTCCGGCGTGAACCCGTGCCGGATCAAGTCCTCGCCATACACCAACAAGGTCCGCACCACACCTTTTTGAATGGCGTCCCGAATCCGGGGCAGGTAGCTGCCCATCTCGGTGAAACAGATACCGGTCAGCCGTGCCCCCTGGCTGTTGGGATTGCGGTCGGAATGCAACAGCAGCGCATCGCCTTCTCCCTCCCTGGGGACGGCATCGCTCAACGCCCGGAAATGCCGCTTGAGTCGTGACAGCAACCAGAGTTCTTCGTTGCTCAGGCGTGCCGAAGCCACCAAGGCCACCGAACCGGGCGCAGCCTGGCGCAGACGTTGCACGATCTCGGCCAGGGCCCGTTCCCACTCGGACGGTTGCCCGCGGATGCAGACGCGCTGCAAACGGTCCGGTCGGTGGATCCACTTGTAGTTCAGCCGGCCATAGTCACACATCCAGTGACTGTTGACCGCGTCGTTGGGACGCGGCGTGTAACGGTAGATCCGGCCCTGTCGCGACCCGATGAGAATGTTGCAACCCGTGCCGCAACTGGGGCAGATGCTCTTGGTCTCCTTCAGAAACCACACCCGCATCTGAAACCGGAAATCCCGGGACGTCAGCGCCCCCACCGGGCAGAGGTCCACTGTGTTCAGGGTGTAGTTGTTGTCGAAGGCGCGTCCCGGCGCGGTCGCGATGGTGTTGTAGCTGCCTCGGTTTACGATCCCCAGGGCGTCGTCCCCCACCACGTCCCGCGTGAAACGGATACAGCGCGTGCACAAGATGCAGCGCTCCGCGTCGAAAACAATCCTCGGCCCCAGGTTCACCGCCTTGGGCTTGTGCACCTTGGGCTCCACAAAGCGGCTGCGACTCTCCCCGTAATCCAGTGCGTATTCCTGCAGTTTGCACTCCCCGGCCTGATCGCAAATGGGACAGTCCAAAGGATGGTTGATCAATAGGAACTCCAACACCCCGGCCCGCATGGCGCGCACCCCCGGCGTGTTGGTGTAAATTTCCATCCCGGGGCTGATCGGTGTTGCACAGGCAATGGCCGGTCGCGGCGATCGAACCACCCGCAGCGTACCGTCCGGATTCCGCATCGGCTGACGATCCGGCCCCAGCGCCGGCGTAGCGTACTCGACCAGGCACATCCGACAGTTCCCGGCCACCGGCAGCTTGGGATGGTAGCAGTAATGGGGCACCGACACGCCCGCAAGCTCGCAGGCTTGCAGCATCGTGGTCGGTGCCGGCCGGCCCTGCCAGTCCGGCATCATGCGCGGAACCAGCACCTCCCGACCGTCCACGCGAACCGGGACCATTTCCATGGCCGCACCGCTCGTAGCGGGCGGACCGGACGCTGCCGCGGGTTGGGTGGAAACGGCACTCATGATTCGGTACGACTCAAAACCGGCGCACCTTGGATGTCCGCCCTGGCGGGCTCTTCGAGCGGCTGCGCAAGCTCAGCGCCCCCCGGCGCAGAACGACGCGGAGCCAGCCGACGCGCCTCGGCCTCCGCACCCCGGGCCACAAACTGCTCCCGGAACTTTTGCACCGTGCTCTGCACCGGCCAGGAACAGGCATCCCCAAACGCACAAATCGTCCGCCCCCCGGGGATGTTGTCGGCAATGTGCAGCAAATCATCGGCATCCCGGCGCCGGCCGCGCCCCTCGGCCAGCCGTCGCAGAATCTTGGCCATCCACAGCGAGCCCTCCCGGCACGGCGTGCACTGCCCGCAGCTCTCATGGGCAAAAAAGGCGCTAATGTTGGCCAGCACTTCCACCATGCTCACCGAATCGTCCACCACAATGATGGCACCGGAACCGGACATGCTCCCGGCCGCAATCAGCGTGTCAAAGTCGTAGGGCAGATCCAGCACGTCCCGTTCCTCCACGACCTCTTTGCCGTCGAGGCCACGTCGCCGCAGGGTCACCCGTTCCCCCGCCCGAAAGACCTTGGCACTGACGCCGCCGGGAATGATGGCCTGCAACTGACGCCCCTCGCGCAGCCCCCCGCCAAAAACCGGGTCGAAAATCAGCTCCCCCAGCGTCACTTTGCCGGTCTCGATTTCGTAGACCCCCGGCCGACGCACATGGCCGCTGAGACTGACCAGGCGCGTGCCGGTGTTGTTAGGGGTGCCGATCTTGGCGAACTCGGCTCCGCCCATGGCCACAATGTGCTTGATGTTGCAAAGCGTCTCGACGTTGTTGACGATGGTGGGACACAAATACAACCCCAACACCGCCGGAAAGTAGGGCGGCTTGAGGCGCGGATACGGCCGCTTGCCCTCGAGCGATTCGATCAGACCGGTTTCCTCGCCACAAATGTAGGCCCCGGCCCCCCGATGCACGTAAATCTCCAGATCGTAGCCCGTGCCCAGGATGTTGCGCCCCAGCAACCCATGCGCCCGCGCCTCCGCCAGCGCCCGCTCCAAAATTCGCGCTCCCTCCACAAACTCGCCGCGAATGTAGATAAATGCCAGGTGCACGTCGTTGGCAAAACACGCCAGAATCATGCCCTCCAACAACTGATGCGGATCCCGATAGATGATCTGGCGATCCTTGAACGTGCCGGGCTCGGACTCGTCGGCATTGCAGATCAGGTAGATCGGTTTGCCGCTCTTACGGTCCACGAAATTCCACTTCATCCCACAAGAGAAGCCGGCTCCACCACGACCCCGCAGGCCTGACTTCAGTACCTCCTCCCGAATCTGCTCCTGGGCACTGAGGACCCGCCCGTCCGGCAACGGCTTGGGCGGCAGCGTCAGTCCCTTGCGCAACGCCTCGTACCCGCCGTGACGCAGATAACAGGCCAGATCCGGCGTATAGCCCGGCTCGAACGCGTGCTTGAGAATGAGTCGATATTCCGCCGCCATGATCCTACCGGCCTCTCCGCGCCTGACCCCTTGACTCCGCCCCGCAAAGGCGTAGTCTCCCCTTTAGACGGGCTTGCCCGATGGTGTAACGGTAGCACAGCAGACTCTGGATCTGTTTGTCATGGTTCGAATCCATGTCGGGCAGCCATTTTCTTTTTCTCTGACCCCAAACCAGCCGCGCCCCGCGGCCGCCCCGAGTCGCCGCCGAGACCCACCACGCAGGCCGGCTCGAAGTCCCGGGCGCTGCTAGAACCTCTGGAGAAATGAGCGCTTTCATGCCGCGGGTGGAACCACGGAAGCCGCCCCCACTTCGGCACTGGGCACCGCCTCCGGATCGGCCAGCACCGACTCGACCTGATCGGGACTGATCCGTTCGCAGAGCTTGTCATTGATCATGAGCACCGGCGCCGTGTGACAACTGGCCAGGCACTCCACAAACTCGACCGTGAACCGCCCGTCGGCCGTCGTCTGCGGACCGTGCCGGTGCGGATCCAGCCCCAGCCGTTCGCAGAACCGCCGGTGGACCTCATGCGAGCCGGCCAGCATGCAACTGAGCGTCCGACAAACCTTGATCTGGTACCGCCCCACCGGTTCCAGCCGGAACATCGGGTAAAAGGTGACCAGCTCGTAAATGTGGATGGGCTGGAGCTCCAGCTTGCGGGCCGTCCACTCAATCAGCGGCTGCGACAACCACCCGAAATGCTCCTGCAACGCATGCAACACCATCAGCGACGCGCTCCGTTTCACCGGATAACGCGCCACCAGGGCGTCGATCCGCTCTTCCAAAGCTCTGGGTACGGTCCAGTCCATCCCTTCCCCATTCCCTCCACTTCCCGGCCCACCGCGGCCCATGCACCGGGTCCCCGCCAGAAGCACCGGCCTGACTTACCGGTCACATTCACCCATGACGAAATCGAGCGACCCCAGAATCGCCGTGGTGTCACTGAGCAGGTGACCCGGCAACAACCGCGGCAAAATGCTCAAATTGCAAAAGGAGGGCGAGCGGATTTTCAGGCGCCAGGGACTGCCGCCACCGCGGCTGTGAATGTAAAAGCCCAGCTCGCCCTTGGGGTTTTCATGCCCGAAATAGACCTCGCCCGGCGGACAAGAAATGCCCTCTGTCACCAGCATGAAATGGTGGATCAACTCTTCCATGGAAGTGAGCACCTTGTGCTTGGGCGGCAATACAATCTTGCCGTCGTCCACACAGATCGGCTCGCCCGTCTCGTTGTCCCAGCCGCCGGGCATGCGGTCCAAACACTGCCGGATGATCCGCGCACTTTGGCGCATCTCCTCCATGCGCACCAGGTAGCGGTCGTAACAGTCGCCCTTGGATCCCACCGGCACGTCGAATTCCAGCTCGGCGTAGCAGAGGTAAGGATGCGCCTTGCGCAGATCGTACGCCACGCCGCTGCCGCGCAGGTTCGGTCCCGTCAATCCGTAGGCCACGGCCAGATCGGGCGGGATCACCCCCAATCCCTGCGTGCGGTCCACCCAGATCCGGTTGCGCGTCAGCAACGTCTCCACCTCGTCCACCGCCCGCAACAACTCGTCCAGGAAACGCCTCACGGCCTGGCACCAGCCGGGCGGAGTATCCCGCGACAGCCCCCCAATCCGCGTGTAACTGGTGGTGAAACGCGCGCCGGTCAACGCCTCGCAGAAGTTGTAAATCTTCTCCCGCTCGGTAAAGGTGTGCAGGAAGACCGTCACGGCCCCCACATCCATGGCAAAACTGCCCAGCCCCAACAGGTGTGCCGAAATCCGCGCCAGCTCGGCGCAAATGACCCGAATGTACTGGCAACGGGGAGGAAGCCGGTCGTGAATGCCGAGCAGTTTCTCCACCGCCAATGCGTAAGCGACGTTGTTGGCCAAGGGCGCCAAATAATCCAGCCGGTCGGTGTACGGAATGAACTGTGTCCAGGTCATGTTCTCGGCGATCTTTTCGTCGCCGCGATGCAGGTACCCGATGTCCGGCATGGCCCGCGTGATCACCTCGCCGTCCAGCTCCAACACAATCCGCAGGACCCCGTGGGTCGAAGGATGCGACGGCCCCATGTTGAGCACCATGCGGTCGCCGCTCAGCTCCTCCCAAGCCGCCTCGTCCACAGACGGCTGAAGCTGGGCCCGGACCTGCTCGGCCCGCGCGCCGGTGTCTCCAAACTTCAGTTCACGTGCTTCGCTCATGCGGCTGAAGCGGGCCAAGGTCGCCCCTGTAACCTGGTCCTTTACGATTCATGTTTCCTCCCGAACCGGACGGGCCCGGGGTTCCCGGGCAATGGCATCCGGAGCTCCCGGAGTCGTCACAAACGGCCCTCCTTCCAACGGGGCTGACTCGGTAAAAGCCACCCCGGGCACCTCGCTCGGTAGCCCTCTCAGCGGGAAATCCTTGCGCAGCGGGTGATACGGATATCCCTCCCACATCAGAATCCGCCGCAGATCCGGATGGCCCCGGAACCGGATGCCCATCATGTCGTAAATCTCCCGCTCGTGCCAATCGGCCGCCGGCCAAACGCTGGTGACCGAGGGCAATTCGGAAACTTCCTCCGCAACCTGCGTTTTCAATCGCAGATGTTGCCCATGACGCAGACTGTAAAGCTCGTACACAATCAGCCAGCGGGGCGGGCGGTCATAGTTGTCCACGCTGGAAATGTCCAGCAACAAATCGAACCCCAGCTCGCTGCGCGCCACCTGGCAGACCTCGGCAATCCGCTCCGGATCCCGAAGCTCCAACGTGATCTCGCCGCGGAACTCCAGAGGTTCGCTCAAAACCTCGCCGAAGCGGTGGCGCAACTGTCTTGCCAGTTCCAGAGCGGTCATGGTTGGAGTCGGGCTTGCAACGCGGGGGGGCGCACCGGCAACGCCGGCCCCGGCCTTTTCAGCGTCGCCAAGACAGGCTCCCGCCGCACCTTGGCCTGCAACTTGATCAGCGCATCCAACAATGCCTCCGGCCGCGGCGGACAACCCGCCACATATACGTCCACCGGCAAAATCCTGTCTACCCCCTGCAAGACCGCGTAACTCCGGTACATCCCGCCGGTGGAGGCACAAGCCCCCATGGCAATGACCCACTTGGGCTCGGCCATCTGCTCGTAAAGACGCCGTACCACCAGGGCCATTTTGTAGGTCACGGTCCCCGATACGATCATCACATCGGACTGCCGCGGACTAAACCGCATCACCTCGGCCCCAAACCGCGCAATGTCGAATCGGCTGGCCCCGGCGGCCATCAGCTCGATCGCACAACAGGCCAGCCCCATCGGCATCGGCCACAGCGAATACTGGCGGAACCAGTTCAACGCGGCCTCCAGGCGCGTGACAATCACGTCGCCCTCGACCTTCGAGTTGTATCCGATCTCCGTGGTGGTTTGCATGAGACGGCCCCCACTTCACAAGTGCGGGCAAACCTAGTGGAGCTTTCCCCCGCCCGCAAGGTGAATCCCCCCGACCTTCGGCCCGAACGCCTCTCTGAACGCGTGCGTGTCAAGCCGTGCCTTTCAAGCGCCCGCATCTGGATGGAACCACTAGGACGCAGATGGGTCGTCTGCCGTGTCGCGGATTAGCCACCCGCAACCTTCCCAAGAAGCCCGCTGCCCGGCGGCTGCCAGTCGGCGTCACAGCCGGCCGCCAACCCGCGCCACCCGCGCGCGGCACCGGCGCCGTGGTGGTCCGGGCAGGATACGCTTTTGGGCCCTCCGACGCCTGCCTCCGATCCACCGGCCGTTTCCCGGGCCGCCAAAACCGCCGACCACAACCCTTAAGCCATCCGCTCCGGCTCACGTTCCTGCGCATAACGCTTGCCAAAACGGCCGACCGGGTTACCTTGGCCGGCACTTGTGGAAGCGATCATGATCCTGAAACCATTGGGGACCGTGACCCTGCTGGCCCAGGCGCAGCATGGGCAGACGCCGCCATTGTGGACCACCCTGGTCCCTATCCTTCTGTTCGCGGTGATCTTTTACGTCCTGCTGATCCGTCCCCAGCGTCGCCGCGAAAAAGAGCATGCCGAACTGCTCAAACGGCTCAAACCGGGGGACGAGGTCGTCACCAGCAGCGGCATCATCGGCAGGGTCACCTCGGTGAAGGAAGACCGCGTCATCCTGCGCTCGGAAGATGCCAAACTGGAGATGTTGAAGTCCGCCGTGGTGCAAATCCGACAGTCCTCGACTCCATCCTAAGCCTGCTCAACCGCCAACCCTCCGCGTCAAATCAGCTATGCGTGGGAACCGTTGGAAATGGGGGATGGTCCTCCTGGCCATTGCCTGGTCCCTCTACAACCTCTACCCACCCACCAGCCGCGATCTGGTTCAGGTGTTCCGAGAACGAGCGGTCAACAAGGACGCTACCTTCTCCAACATCTGGTATCAGGTGGTCCAACTGCAACAGCAGCGGCCAGACCGCGCCTACGGCAACCTCCTCGACGCCATCGGCACCAACGACATTCGCCGGTATTTCCCTTTCTTCAAGGGGCTGGAAAATGAGCCCAACCCTACCGTCGCCATCCTGAACCGTTTGCAGAGGGAAGCGGCCGGCAAGATCCGGCTGGGCCTGGACCTGCGGGGCGGCACCTCCTTCCTGCTGGAGATGGACACCAACCGCCTGGCCACCGTCGAGGTGGTCACCAACCAGGCCGGTCAGGTGATCACCCGCACCAACTACATGAGCGAAGAGGAAGTGGAAACCGCCCTGTCCCAAGCGGTCGAAGTCCTGCGCCGGCGCGTCGACAAGTTCGGCGTGGCCGAGCCGATTATCCAACCGGCCGGGCGCAACCGGATCCTGGTCCAACTGCCCGGACTCTCGGAGGCCGACCGGGAAAGCGCCCAACGGCAGTTGCAGCGGGCCGCCTTCCTCGAGTTCCGACTGGTGCACGAACGCAGCGAGGAACTCCTGCGCGAAGGTCTCATCGAACCCGGTTACGAGGTGCTCACCGAGGAGCGCCGCAACCCCGACGGCACCAAAACCCTGCAGCGATATCTGGTCAAAAAACGGCCCGAACGCGGCATGACCGGTGCCTACATCAAAAGCGCCATGGTCGTACGGGGCAACTTGGGCGAACCCCGGATTGTCTTCCAGCTGACCCCGGAGGGCGCCGAGCTGTTCGGCCAGATCACCCGCGAAAACCAGGGGCGCCTCCTGGCCATCGTGCTGGACGGAGTCCTCTACTCGGCCCCCCGTATCCGAGAACCCATCCTCACCGGCAGCGGCGAGATCACCGGCAACTTCGACCTCCGCGAAGCCATCGAACTGGCCAACGTGCTTGAGAATCCCCTGCGCGCCCCCCTCCGGGTCATTGAATCGCGAGACGTGGACCCGACCCTCGGAGCCGACTCCATCCGCAGCGGTATGCGGGCCGCCATGGTGGGCGCCGTGGCCGTCTGCCTGTTCATGCTGGTGTACTACCTGATGGCCGGTCTGGTGGCCAACGTCGCCCTCCTGCTCAACATCCTGTTGCTCCTGGGGGTGATGTGTTCCATCGGCACCACCCTCACCCTGCCCGGCATTGCGGGCATCGTGCTCACCATTGGCATGGCCGTGGACGCCAATGTGCTGATCTTCGAACGCATCCGCGAGGAACTGGCTGCCGGCAAATCGCTGCGCGGCGCCATTGCCGCCGGCTACGAAAAGGCCTTCGGGACCATCCTGGACGCCAACCTCACCACCTTGATCGCCTCCGTCATCCTCATTTACATGGGCACCGGACCCGTCAAGGGCTTCGGCGTCACTCTCACCATCGGTCTGTCCGTCAGCATGTTCACCGCGCTGGTGGTCACGCGGCTGATCTTCGATGCGTTGCTCGACCGGGGCTGGCTGCGTTCCATCCGCATGCTCCGTTTCATTGGCGAGACCCGCATCGATTTCCTGCGCTGGGCCAAACCGGCCTTCATCGCCTCCTGGATGCTCATCCTGGTGGGCAACGGCTACGGGATCTTCGTACGCGGCCACGATGTGCTGGGCGTAGAGTTCACCGGCGGCGCCAATCTCACCCTGGCGTTTGACCCGGCCCACCGGGTGGAGGTGGACCGGTTGCGGGCAGCCGCCACCGAGGCCAGCGGCGCCGACGTGTTGGTGGGTTACCAGCGCGACGTAGCCTCGGGCACCGACAACCTGCGCATCACAGTGCGGGTCCCCCCCAACGCCACCGAGGACCAGGCCCAGGGCCTGGCCGGTCGCGTGGTCGAAGAGCTGCGTCGCCGCTTCCCGGAAGCCAACTTCAAGGTCCTCAGTGTAGACAACATCGGCCCGGTCATCGGACGCGAAATCCAGCGCAGCGCCATCTGGGCAGCCGTCCTGGCCATGTTTGGCGTCCTCATCTACGTGGCCTTTCGCTACGAGTTCTCATTTGCCGTAGGAGCCGTGGTGGCCGTCGTACACGACTTGCTCATGACCTTGGGCTGGTATTTCCTGGCCCAGCACCAGCTCAATGCCACCACGGTGGCAGCCCTCCTGACCATCATCGGCTTCTCCATCAACGACACCATCGTCATCTTCGACCGTGTGCGGGAAGACCTGAAGCTCGGTTTGCGCGGGACCTTCCGTGAAATCATGAACCATGCGCTCAACCGAACGTTGAGCCGCACGGTGATCACCTCCGGAACCACCTTCCTGGCTACTCTGGCGCTCTACGCCCTGGGAGGCCCCGTGATCAACGACTTCGCCTTCGCTTTCCTGATCGGCATTCTGACCGGCACTTACTCCAGCATTTACATCGCCGGAGCGCTGGTCCTGTGGTGGCACAAGGGACAGCGCCCGGCCATCGGCCAACCCGTGTCCAGCCAGCCGGTCGCCACTGCCGCTCCCGCCTAGGAGATTCTTCGCCATGCTCGCGTGGGTACAGGTGCCGCTCTGGCAGTGGGTCCTGTTCATCACCTGCATCCTGTTCTTTCTGGCCCTGGACCTGGGAGTCTTCCACCGCCGCGCTCACGTCGTCGGCTTCCGGGAAGCCCTCGCCTGGACCAGTGTCTGGGTGAGTCTGTCGCTATTGTTCGGCTTCATCATCGCCCCGCGCATGGTCGAAGGCTGGACCCAGCGGGAAACCCTGGAGTATCTGACCGGCTATCTGGTCGAGTTGTCCCTGTCCATGGACAACGTCTTCGTGATTGCCATGATCTTTGGCTACTTCCGGGTGCCGGCCCAATACCAGCATCGCGTGCTGTTCTGGGGCATCCTCGGAGCCCTCGTCATGCGCGGAATCATGATCGCCGCCGGCACCGCCCTGGTGCAACGGTTCATGTGGACTCTTTACGTCTTTGGCGCGTTTCTGGTGGTCACGGGCATCAAAATGCTCTTCAGCCGCGAGGAAGGCGTGCACCCGGAACGAAATCCCGTCATCCGTGCCGCCCAACGGATCTTTCCGGTCTCCCCAAACTTCGAGGGCCAGCGCTTCTTCACACGCCTGAACGGACGACGCGCCATCACCCCGCTGATGCTGGTCTTGC
>Ga0209017_10001645_pt1 | contig 16391 bp, 9 predicted proteins | sample YNPBryunderm2012_FD_185812 | JGI IMG/M metagenome (GOLD analysis project Ga0209017, IMG submission 185812) | Anoxygenic and chlorotrophic microbial mat microbial communities from Yellowstone National Park, USA - YNP Bryant MS undermat 2012... ... | reverse complement strand
AAAACACGCCGCTCCAGTTGCTTGCGGCCGCGTGCCGCGTTAGGCTGAAAGAACAAATTGCAATCGATTTGCGATCGATCAGTCTTGTACCCGCCGTGGGCTGTGAGCACAGCACCGGCAGCATATCGCAAAACTATACTCCGCACGGGTAGTAATGCGCCGTTTTCGGTGGAAAAATATATCATTTCACCCCGCGCGAAGCATGATAAACGAGCATGTAGGAAGTCAGACGATGGCTACCAAGTTTCCAGTCCGAGTGGGTCGACGAACGACTTTCAGCGCGATGGCCGCGGCAATCTGCATCGCGGTGGTGCTTTTTGGCAGCACATCGGCGTGGGCGGCCAAAAATGTGATCCTGATGATCGCCGACGGCGCTGGCTTCAACGTCTGGATAGCCGCCAGCATGTACCAAGGCAAACTGGGCAAACAGGTTTACGACAGTCCCGATTGGGTCACGTTGGGCGTTTGTACTTATCCGCTGAATCTTTCCGCCAAGCCGAAGCGCAGCGGCGTGCAGGACGCCAGTTTGATATACGATCCGCTCAAGGCCTGGGACACCAGCGAGCAGATCGAGTATCCGCGCACCCCCGATCCCGACAATGACGAAGAAGACCCCGGCCCGAAAACTCCTACCAAGACATTCGCCGGATACATTTACTTGAAGCGTGGGGCGACCGATTCCGCCGCTGCCGGCACGGCGATGTCGACCGGCATTAAGACTTACAACAATGCCATCAACTGGAGCGACGACGGCAAACCGCTGGCGGGCAAGACGATTGCCGAGATGGCCCATGCCGCCGGAAAACGAGTGGGGGTGGTCACCACGGTACAATGGAGTCACGCCACGCCGGCAACGCTGGGCGGAGCGCACAACCCCAGCCGACGCGATTACGCCGGCATCGCCAACGAAATGCTCGATTCGACCTGGCTGGATGTAGTCTTCGGCGCCGGGCATCCGGAATACCTGCCCACCGGAGGGCGCAATCCGCTGCCGCTGCCGACCAATTATCGTTACGTGGGCGGAGTGGCATCGTGGTCTAAACTGCGTTTCGGCACGCATCCCGGCGGCTGGAAGCTGGTACAAACCCCAGCCGAGTTCGAGTCGCTCCGCAGCGGACCCACGCCGGAACGCGTGCTGGGCACCGCACAAGTCTATGGCACGTTGCAGCAACAGCGGAGCATCGTGCGACCAGCGGACCCCGACAAGCCTTATCCCTACACGCCTTATGACGTGCCGTTGAACAACAACGTCCCCACGCTGGCACTGATGGTCGAGGCCGCACTGAACTGCCTGGACGACGATCCCGACGGGCTGTTTTTGATGGTCGAGGGCGGCGCGGTCGATTGGGCCTGTCACGCCAACCAGGCACATCGCGCGATCGAAGAGCAGCTCGACTTCCTGGCCGCCGTCGATAGTGTCATCAAGTGGATAGAAAAAAACAGCAGTTGGGAAGAAACGCTGCTGATACTTACCGCCGATCACGAGACAGGGCTGCTCTGGGGGCCGCAATCGGACAAAGTGCCCTTCCAGCCGGTGGAGGATCGCGGGCAGGGCAAGCTGCCGGGAATGAGGTTCAACTCGGGCAACCACACCAACAGCCTGGTGCCCCTGTACGCCCGAGGCCCCGGAAGCCAGCGCTTCCTGACCGAGGTTGTGGGCACCGACAAGACCGCGGCCGAAAAATGGCGCTTCAGCGGCCGCTATGTGGACAATACTGCGATTTTCCGGGTGATGCAGGCGGAGGTCCAGGCAGCCGCCGGCAAGACCGAGCAGAAGCCCCAGCCGGCTGCCCCGGTACCCGCCCCGGTGCCCGAGGTCCCTGCTACCCCCGCACAACCTTCGGCAGTGCCTGGTGCAGGTTTGTAGCCGCGGGACGCCAAGCGCTGGCAGCCCAGCTTCATGCCGCAAGTGGTTTCATGGCGCGCGTCGTTAGATGCTGCACTTGGTTACATGCCACAAGTCGTCTTTCAGCAGTACCGCCGAGGCAAGGCGCTGTGGATAAGCTGTACCGGGCTGCGGCGGGTGATGGAAACCCGCGACGTTCGGGCTGTGCCCGCCATGCTCGAACAACTCGGGCAAGAGGCGGCCGCGGGACGGATCGCCGCCGGTTTCATCTGCTACGAGGCAGCTCCGGCGATGGACGACGCGCTGGCTGCCCATCGGCCCGACTGGCTGCCGCTGCTGTGGTTCGGCATCTTCGACGCTGCCACGACAACTTCACAGCCGCCAGCCGACGACGCCCAGCCGCCGCCAATCGGCCCGTGGCAGCCGGGCATCAGCCGGGAACAATACGTCCGCAGCGTTGGGCGAATCAAGCAGTACATAGCGGCCGGAGACACCTATCAAGTCAACTATACGTTTCCCTTGCGCGCTCGGATCGAAGGGCCGGCCTGGCCGCTTTTTCTGCGGATGTGCCGGGCGCAGCAGGCCGAGTACTGCGCGTACATCGAAACCGATGAGTTTGCCATCTGCTCGGCCTCGCCGGAGTTGTTCTTCCAGCTCGATGGCCGCCGCATCATCGCACGGCCCATGAAAGGCACCTCCCGGCGCGGCCGCTCTGCGCAGGAGGACCTCGCACTGCGCCTCGCCCTGCGCAACTGCCAGAAGAACCGGGCGGAAAACGCCATGATCGTCGATATGATGCGCAACGATCTGGGGCGCATCGCCGCCCGACGCAGCGTACAGGTGCTCTCGGCCTTCGACGTGGAAATATATCCCACGGTGCTGCAAATGACCTCGACCGTGGCCGCCGAAACCGACGCTTCGCTGGTGGAAATCTTCCGCGCTTTGTTTCCGCCCGCCTCGATCACCGGCGCACCAAAGGTCCGCACCACGCAGATCATCCACCAGTTGGAGCCTTTCGCCCGCGGAGTGTACACCGGCTGCATCGGGTGGCTTGGCCCTGGACGGCAAGCCCGCTTCAACGTGGCTATTCGCACGCTGGCCATCGACAAGCGGAGCAGCACGGGCGTGTATGGTGTAGGCAGTGGGATAGTCTGGGATTCGCAGGCCGAAGGGGAATACGAAGAATGTCTGGCCAAGGCCCAAGTCCTCTCGGCCGACTGCCCCAGTTTCCAACTGCTAGAAACCATGCTTTACGACGGCCGCGAAGTGTTCCTGCTCGAAGAGCACTTGCAAAGGCTGGCGCAGTCGGCGGAATACTTCGGGTTCGACTTCGACCGGGAGGCGGTTTGTACTCGGCTGCGGGCGGCCATGGGCGACTTCGGCGAAACACAGCAACGGGTGCGACTGCTGCTGTCGCAGGACGGGCAAATAACCCTGGAAGCAGCCCCGTTAGAGCCGGACGGATACCGCGGCCCGTTGCGCCTGCGGCTGGCCGCCAAGCCCGTCGATACAGAGAACGTCTTTCTTTATCACAAGACTACCCGTCGCGAGGTTTACGAGTCGGCCAAGGCCGACGGCGATTGCGACGACGTGATCTTGTGGAACCAGCGCGGCGAGGCCACCGAAACAACCATCGCCAACCTGGTCGTGGAACTGGACGGGCAGTTGGTAACGCCGCCGGTGCGTTGCGGGCTGCTGCCGGGGGTCTTCCGCCGCCATTTGCTGGAAACCGGCCAGATCGCCGAACGTGTTGTGCCGGTGGAAGACCTTCGCCGGGCAACCCGTCTGCTAGCCGTAAACTCCGTCCGCCGCTGGATGCCAGCCGTGCTGCTGTGACTGGCGCGTCGGGCACGTCAGAGTTGCAAGCACATGGGGGTTGCAAGACTGTTGGCAGCGGTCCCCGCGCAGGGTGATACTGCTGGCTTTTCCAGCAGTGCGGGGCAAAGGCCGGGTACCGCTGCCGGCTTCCCCAGCAGTGCGGGGTGCAGGCGCTATATGCGGCCACGACGGAGCGTGGCACTCCCGATTCATCGCGTGTTCTCCTTAACGAGGTCGTAATACCTAAGCCCATACATGCAGCCTGTGACCTGTCTACTCCGAGAAAGTATTCTCTCGCGAAGCCCACCGCCCGCAAATCCCGATTCATACCAGCTCCACACTCGTCAAATGGTGCTCCATATTCTGGACGTGGCCGGGCATACTTGCCGGGTAACGATCCAACCGGGGCGCGGGGCCAGGCATTTATACTTCCCGCGGGCAAGAACAACGCATTGTCTTGTAAAAAAACCTCATTTCAACGCGTGTGGAGTATATGATTCGGCGGCCTACTTTTCCCGATGCCGCGCGCCGAGTTGTCATGATCCGGCGCGCAAGCCGCCGCACGACGTTCGACAAGCTATCGGCTGCGTCGCCCGCACCGGCAAGCTATTGATGTTCGCAAAAGCTGACGACAACCACCACCAAAACTCTATATCAGCGGGTCGTTGCCTTTTTTCGAAGATCGACAATCACCAGCAGCGATCTGTCAAATTTGCGGTAGCTCGGCCAGGGCTTCCTCGATTTTCTCCTGGGGATAGGCGTAATCTTCCAACTGCCGGCTGAGGAAGCGGTCGTATGCCCCCAAATCGCACAGTCCGTGGCCGCTGAAATTCAACAGCAAGCACTTCGCCTCACCAGTGTCGCGGCATCGCAGGGCTTCGTTGATGACGGCGCGGATGGCATGAGACGTTTCCGGGGCGGGCACGATGCCTTCGGTACGTGCGAAAAGCTGGGCCGCCTCGAAACATTCGATCTGGTGAAAGGCCGCCGCTTCGATCAGCTTCAGATGGGCGCACAGGCTGACCATGGGGGCCATGCCGTGATAGCGCAGACCGCCGGCGTGGATGCCCGGCGGTACGAAGCTGTGCCCAAGGGTGAACATCTTGATCAGCGGGGTTAACTTGGTGGTATCGCCGAAGTCGTAAAGGTATTTGCCGCGGCTCATGCTGGGGCACGAGTGCGGTTCGCAGGCCACAAAGCGGATGTCCTTGCCTGCAAGCTTGTGTCGCAAGAAAGGAAACGCCAGGCCGGCAAAGTTGCTTCCCCCGCCCACGCAGCCGAAAACGACGTCGGGAAAGTCGCCGATTAGCTCGAACTGCTTCTCGGCTTCAAGTCCTATAATCGTCTGGTGCAGCATCACGTGGTTGAGCACACTACCCAGTGTGTACCGGGTGTCGTCGCGGCTGACGGCGTCTTCTACCGCTTCGCTGATGGCGATGCCCAGACTGCCTGGACATTCCGGGTCTTGCGCCAGAATCTGCCGGCCGGCGCGGGTATCGGTAGAAGGGCTGGGCGTCACCTCGGCGCCCCACAGTTGCATCATCGAGCGCCGGTAGGGTTTCTGCTGATAGCTAACTTTGACCATGTACACCTTGCACTGGATGCCGAACAGCGAGCAGGCGAACGCCAGCGATGAACCCCATTGCCCAGCACCAGTCTCGGTGGTCAGCCGCTTGACCCCCTGCTTCATGTTGTAATAGGCCTGGGCCACGGCGGTGTTGGGTTTGTGGCTGCCGGGCGGACTGTGGCTTTCGTCCTTGAAGTAGATGCGCGCAGGTGTGCCCAGCTCCGCCTCCAGTCGTGTGGCGCGAACCAACGGCGTTGGACGCCATATCTTGTACACCTCGCGGACTTCGGCCGGTATTTCGATCCACCGCTCGCGGCTGACCTCCTGCGCCAGCAGTTCCCGGGCGAAGACCGGCTCCAAGTCCGCAGGACCGACCGGCTGCTTTGTGACGGGGTTCAGCGGCGGGGGAACCGGCTCGGGCAGGTCGGCTTGCAAGTTGTACCAGGCTGTGGGCAAGTCCTTCTCGGTCAGCAGCACGCGTTTGACGTCCATCGCTGTCCACCTAACAGAAAATCATAGCCAACATACCAAGTCTGCACTCTACAGTTCTGTGCTACCCGAAAAACTCGCAAGTCATTCTGCCATTTCAGGTTATGACAAAAACCTTTTTGTACCTACAAAATGGCACGTTGCCGACGCTCAGCAACTTTTGCAAACGGCCGAATGCGTTTTTCGGAAAGTACAGATGTTACATCCAGTTTGAGCACATGGCAGCCACCACTACTTGACCAATTCGCTGATGCGCCGCCATCGACCGCCGCGAGCCAGCCGTCGCCATGCTAGGCAGGCAATCGTCTCACGGCCAAAGAACCATAGCGTACTTTACAAGCTGCGAATTGTCAAAATTGCACCACGAGGCACGCCACCGCCAAGCCTGCTGAGCACTTTTACAACGCAACCGCCTCACGAGCCACAAGGCTTCCCAGCGTCTGACGTACCCGGAGTTGCCGACGCGCCAGTGTTGAACTGTTGTAGGCAGAACCGGCTGCGATCCATCAGTGCACAACGCACTCGGCGGTCGCCATCAAAACGGTGAACGATTTTTCCCTTGAAATGAGCATTTCCCCACATACAATGAGCTTTAGAAGTGGCGCCAGATCGCCCAGTAACGCGCCGCGGTTATCGCGATATCGACTTCGGGAGGGTTACATGTCAAGACTTCGTCATCTGTTAGCGGTTCTGGCGGTGGTGGCTTCGGTGGAGGCAACCGGGCTGGCCGGCGTAATCCGACACGACACCAAAGACAGCCTGTATCTGTCGCTGGGCAACAGCCCACAGTACGCCAGCGTCGGGCAGATTTACGGCGTTGTCTCGGAGCAAAGCGCGTTTTACGCTTCTGGCACACTGATCGACCCGCAATGGGTGTTGACTGCCGGGCACGTGGTCGACTCGGCCACCAGTCTGACCTTTTCCATCGCTGGCACGCAATACACCGCCGGCAGTTGGATAGCGCATCCGAACTGGAACGGCGATTTGCTGGCCGGTTACGACATCGGACTGGTTCGCCTCGATCAGCCTGTGTACACCGTCACACCGGCGGTGCGCTACACCGGCAGTAAGGAGCTGGGCAACGTCGCCACGGCCGTCGGCTTCGGAATGACTGGAACCGGAAACTCAGGAGCGAACAAGTTCGACGGCAAGAAGCGGGGCACGCAGAACGTCATCGATCAACTGTATAATCCTCGGCTGCTGCTGGCCGATTTCGACAATCCCAATAACCGCCGCGACAACTCGATGGGATCCGCCAAGCCGCTGGCGCTGGAAGGACTGATCGCGCCGGGCGACAGCGGAGGTGGATTGTTCATCACCACGCGCGACGGGACTTTTCTGGTCGGAGTTCACTCGTTTGTGGCTGCCTGGGATGGAAATCCCAACTCGGATTATGGCGACATCTCGGGCCATGTGCGCGTGTCGGCTTTCAACTCGTGGATCGATTCGGTGATGTACAGCGGAGCGAGCATCGGCAGCGCGTCGGCCAGTTCGATCGGTGCCCAATCCGCCGCAGCCGCAGTGCCCGAGCCATCTACGCTGGCTCTGCTGGCCGCCGGTGTGGTCGCGCTGTCGGGTCTGCGGGCATTCAAATCGCGCCGGTTGCGCAAGCCGTAACGGTTGGAAAAACTATAGCGATTGCAGCGCGCCGACATTGCTTCTGCATTCGGGCTGCCCAAAACAGGGCTTTAGAAAATCTTTTCGCCGCAACTGCTGCTGCGGCCAATATTTCCAACTCAATCTGCCGACAACCCATTTGCCCCACGCCAGATTATTTGGCAAACTCCAAGGGAGGCCCTGCGCTGTGCCGCTCATTCAGTTAGGCAGCAGAGCACAGCACTGCGTGGGTTACTCGAAGCGTGTTGTAGGGTTGACGTACACTTCAGTGAACCGGAAGGAGGCAGCGCATTGCTGGTGGCCGAGTGCCGCGTCTCCAGGTTCAGTCGGAGGTGATCTACTCATGTCCGCCAAAGTCAATCTCTTGTCGGTGTTAATCTGTTTCGGCCTGCTGTGCGCCGTCGGTATGGCGCAGGTGTGTTGTGCTTCGGGCGGTTACGTGGTTTCGCAGCCGTGGCAGGCGTATCGGCTCGTGCTTCAGACCGTTTACGACCAGCAACAAGTCACAGCCTACCGCGTCGAGTACGAGACGGTTTGGGAAGAGCAACAGGTTACTACCTACCGGCCGATGTGGGAAACCCAATATCGGCAGTACAAGTACACCGTGGCCAAGCCGATCGTGGAAACAGCCACGCGCGAGGAGACCTACACGGTGGCCAAGCCGGTGTACGAAACCGAAATCCGCGACTACAGCTACGACCGGATCAAGTACATGCCAGAAACGGTCGAACGCGAAGAAACCGTGACCGTATTGCGACCGGTGGTCGAGGTCCACGAACGGGAACAATGGCAGACGGTGTACCGGCCGGTGGTCGAGACGGTCTATCAGCCTCAGTATCGCACGGTAATGCGGCCGGTGGTGACCTGGCAGACGCAATATGTGGATCAGGGCGGTTACGTAGATCAACTGGTGCTGAAGCCCGGTTTGCCCCGCACACGATTAAGCTGGCAACCCGGCGCATGTATCACCGATCCGCTGACCGGCGCGGTGGTCTATCGCCGCCCGGGATTGTACTGGAGCCAGACTCCGGCCGGCCGGTACGAGGTGCAGCGCGTCTGGCAGCCGAACCTGGTGCCGCAGCAAGTGCAGCAGGTGAACTATGTGCCGGAAACGGTCGTCGAGCAGATACCGGTGCAGGTGCAGAAGTATCAGATCGAACAAGTCTGCCAGAAGATACCGTACCAGGTTCACCGCATGGTTCCGCAGCAGGAAGTGCGCCGCGTGCAGACGACGGTAATGAAGCCGGTAGTCGAACGGGTAGAGAACAAGGTGCCCGTACAAGTGTGCAAGTGGGTAACCGAAACCCACGTTCGCCAGGTGCCAGTCACCACGTACAAGACAATTTATGAAGAGCGCGTGATCGAGCAGCCGGTGCAGGTGTGCAAGATGGTTCCGGTGCAAGAGACGGTGCGGGTGCCCCGATACGTAGAGAAAAGGGTACCAGTAACCTACAGCTACTACGTGCCGCGAGTGGTGTGCTTCCGCGTGCCGGTCGATCCTTGCGGGACGCCCATTACCGGTGCTGTGCCGATGGTCAACGGCGGTAGTATCGTAGCGCCGGCGGAGACGGCGCCCAGACCGGCCGGCGAGCCGACGCCTGCGGGAAAGGCGCCTGCGTCGGCCCAGCAGCAGCCGGCGATTCCTGCCCAGGAAAAAGTGCCGGCCCCCCCGGCCGAGACCGCACCCGGCGACACTGCTCCCAAGTCCGAGCAGCCTGGGCCAGTCGTCCCCACCGATCAACGCTATCCGAGGCCGAATTGACCGGTGGCAGACAGGTGCAATAGTATGCGGCGATAGTATGCCACGGCCTTCGCTGGCGGCGCAGACAGCATTGGGCGATTTTGCCGCGGGACTACAAGGGCGGTGGCAACAGGCCGAGCGGCGGTATACTGTTCTTATCCCTTGTAGGAAGCGTTTCGTCACATTCGCAAGGCCGTGCGGAGCAACGGCGCCCCGGCACCGGGCGGCGGCCGCGGTGAACCACCGCCCCACAGCGCCGGCGACGACGGCCAAGGCAGCGCTCGGTTTCCTGAGGCGGCCGATATGCGCATCACGGGCGTGGAAGCCTGGCAAGTGACCATGCCGCTGGCCAGGCCTTATACTGCGTCGTACGACACGGTGGAAGCGACCACCAACGTGTTCTTGCGGATCATCACGGACCGCAAACTGGTGGGCTATGGCTGCGCCGCTCCCGACGAACAAGCCACCGGCGAGAGCACCAAGGCGATGGTGGAAACCATCCGCGGCGTCGTCGAGCCGGTCATCAAAGGTGCCGACCCGCTCCGCCGTTCACTGCTGATGGAGCGCTTGCGTCCGTTGCTGGAGGAGGAGCCGTCGATCCGTGCGGCGGTCGATATGGCACTGTACGACATCCTCGCCAAGATGTGCGATTTGCCGCTGTGGAAGTTGCTAGGCGGCTACCGCGACCGGATGCTCACCAGCGTTACCATCGGCATACTGCCCGAGCAGGAAACCGTCGAGCAGGCCCGCCAGTGGGTCCGCCGGGGGTTTCGTATCCTCAAACTTAAAGGAGGCATCGACGTGCGGGCCGACGTGGCCCGGGTGCTCAAGGTCCGCGAAGCGGTCGGCGACGACATCGTGTTGCGCTTCGACGCCAACGGCGGCTATACAGTGGAAGAAGCCCTGTGGTTCGTCGATCAGACCCTCAGCGCGCGGCTGGAGCTGTTCGAGCAGCCGACGCAAAAAGGCCATGCCGAGATGATCGGGCAGGTCACCCGGCGCGGTTCGGTGCCGGTGATGGCCGACGAAAGCATCGTCAACCTGCGCGACGCCTTCCGCCTGGCAAGCAACGACCTGGTCGATATGCTCAACGTGAAATTGATGAAGGTCGGCGGAATCGCCGAGGCAGTGCAGATCAACGCCGTCGCCCGGGCAGCACGGCTGGAAGTCATGGTCGGCTGCATGGACGAATCGGCATTGGGCATCGCCGCGGCGCTGCACTTCGCCCTTTCCGACGGCAACATCGCATACGCAGATCTGGACGGGCACATCGACCTGCTCGACGACCCGGCGGCCAACGCCGTAACGATCGAAGACGGCATGCTGTTCCCCAGTCAGCTTCCCGGGCTGGGGGTAGTATTGCCGTGAAGTGTTGCGCCGGGCCGCGCATCGCCGGTGCGGCATCCGCAAGCGGCAGAGCCAGGTTCTTACGCGGTCCGGGCAGAACCATAGTGCGCGCGGGCAGGAATGAAGCGTTCTCGGTGAAAAAACGTGTAATTTCACACCGCGCTAAGCATATGCTCTTCGTGCTAGCGAGCGCTCAGCGGCGGCTGCGGCGGGCCTTCATGGCCTCGTACAGGTTGGCAGGCTCGATTTTGCCCGGTTCGATCGGCTCCAGCCACCGGCCTTGGGAAGCGGTGGGTTCGGGCAACGGGCCGGCCGGTTTGTCGGCGGCGATGATGGGCACCGCCACAATGTTGATGGCATCCACGCCCCACTTGGGCCAGGCCGCTGCGCGCTGGGCGCGGATGTTCCAGAAGGTTGCGCCTGCTGCGCTGTGATTGCCCCGCATTCCGCCGCCGCTGGAGGCGAAAAGCCGCGTGCCTTTTCCCGCATCGATGTCCGTAAACAGGTTCTCGTAAGGCGCCCAGCGATGGTGGTCCATGTTCAAGTCGATCGCTTTGCCGCGCGAGAAAACGCAGCCGATGGCCGATTGCACCGTCAGGTCGTGGATGAATCGGGTTTGAATCGAGAAATCCTGGCACAGGCAATCGTTCCCATATAGCGAAATGCCATGGTGCCCCGAGTAACCCTGCGGCGACAGCCGTTGCGGATCCGCTTCCAGCCGGATGTCCTCCACCGTGCAGAAGAAGCCCGATACATACGGCCCGCTGTCGGCGTTGCGAATCAGCAGATCGCGCAACCAGCAATGTGCGGCCCAGCGGGTAATTTCCACCGGGTTGTAACCGACCTCGCGGAAGTGCCCTTCGTAGCGCATCACCGGAAAATCGAAGCAGATGCCCTCGATGCCTGCGTCGGTGACTGCCGGGCGGAAGCGCTCGACGGCCGGACGCCATTGCGGCCGCACATCGAACCGCAAAGGACGATTCAGGAAGATTGTGTTCCCTTTGACCTGTGTGATGCGGAAGACCTGCATCACCCGCCACCGGTTCAGACCGGAAATATCGCCCGTCTGGCCGCGATACAAATACTCCAGCAGCGATTTTGACTCGTCGTCGCTGAGCACCAGCAGCACTTCCTCGCCCGGCTGGAACGGCGCCGATTCCAACACCAGTTCGGTCGCCCCTCTGCTGGCCGGAGCACGCACTTTGGCAGCAGCCTGGCTGCGTGGCGCGGGGCCGCCGATGGAGATCAACCCGCCGGCCCAAGACCAGTTGGTGGTGGGCTGATTGCCGTCGGTCTTGGCCGGCCGGGGGTCGAGTTTATCGCCCGGCGTTTGAAAAACAAGCGTGGTGCGCGATGAACCGTCACCCCTCAATACGGTGTTGGAAGAGTCGATCTTCAGCAGGCCGTTGAGAATATAACGCCCCGCGGGGATGAGAATCAGCTTGCCTCTGCCGGCGGCGATGGCCCGCTGGAAGGCCGCAGTATCGTCGGTCTTGCCGTCGCCTGCGGCTCCGAAATCCTTCACGGAAATGCTTTCCCGTGGAATACGATATTTCTCCTGCCCCCAGCGGTAACCGGCGAAGGAGAAATCGGGCAAGCGGCTTTGTGGCGACCACAACTCGCCCTGTTTGCCCCACAGCCGGGAAACAGCGGGCTGCTTCTCGCCGGCCTGTTCTGCACCCGCTTCGGCGCCTGCCTCCGCACCTGTTCCTGTACCTGCCAGAAAAGCCTCCTGACCTGCCGGACAACCTCCCTGACCTGCCAGACAAACCCCGTGCACAGCCAACCACATGGCCGCGAAGTTGGCAATCCACATACAACGGGCAGCGCGTCTACGCGCAGACGGCACACATGGGAACTTCGTCGTCGTCATTTGAAGGTTCCTCCGCTTCTTTTGCCACCAAAGCGCCATAGCTTGACAATATCAGGTGGGAAAGTTTTGTGGGGCATCAGGTGTGGAAGTTGCGTGCGGCATCGGGTGTAGCAGTTGACTGCGGCATCAGATGTGGAAGCTCCGTGCCGCATCGAACATCGCTTGCAAGTTTTCCTCCGGGGTATCGACCGCCAGGGTGCATCCGGAGCTGAGAACGAAGCGGCGGCGACCGCATCGCACGACAGTTTGCAGCAACTCGCTCGTCGCTCGACGCACTTGTTCCGGCGTCCCGCGGGCAAGCAAACCCACCGGATCGAGGTTGCCCCAGATCGTAACATCGGGACCCAGCACTTGCGACGCCTGGGCCAGCGAGACCTGCCAGTCCAACTCGTACACGTCGGCCCCGCAGCGGCGCATGTCGGTCAGCATCGGCGCGGTGTTGCCACAGATGTGCAGCGACACTGGCACATCTACCGCCTGGTGCAATGCTGCCACAAGGCGCTGCTCCAGCGGCAAGGCTATCTGGCGGTAGAGCACCGGCCCGAGCATCACCGCCGGCGAATCGCCGCCGCTGAGCATGTCGGCTCCTGCGCGGGCCAGCGCTATGGCATAAGCTACTGCGTACTCGAGCGCCCGCTGCATCGTGGCTTCGACCAAAAAGCGGTCGTCGCATACCAGAAGCATCGTCCGTTGTAGCCCGAGCAACTGGCAAGCCAGCGAAAACGGATACTGGTCGAAACAGGCCACGATGAATGCCTCCTCGCCGATCATCTGGCGAATCCGCCCCAGGGCTTCGAGCATCAGCGGCCATCGCCCGTGCCGTGCGGGATCGGGCGGCCCGATCCGCTCCAAATCCGCCGCTTGCTGGACCAGTGGCTCTCCGGTGCCGCAGGCCGGCTGGTCGTCGTCGGGAAAGCGGACCGCCGCCCCCATCGCCTCGGCGTTGACCCAGGTATCGGCCGAAAGCCAAATCGCGTCGGGACTGAAGCGCTCCCAGTAACGCACCACGCATTCGGCCAAGGTGCGGGCGTCGGTCGAATAGCGGCGCAGCGACACTCCCGCCAGGCGCGCACAGTAATGCACGGCCAGTGGTCCGGCGGGAAACCGCTGCACGGCGCTGCCGCACAACGCCTCACGAACAAGCTGCTTCGAGCCGAGTGGCTGCGGTGCAAAGTCCATCGAGGGTTCTTGTGCTCGCCTGCGTTCAAGCTGTTCAGGGCGCCAACCACAGGCGACGAAGTGGAAAGTTCATCGAGTATTCTCTTGCTAGCGTGGCCTGTCGGCAGGAACTATACTGTGTGCCATAGTCGCCTGTGCGGGGAAAATGGCGCGATCGCCTCGGCCGATTTTGCAATCCAGCGTATCACGCCTGTGCAATTGTATCTGTATCCCAAAGCGGCTTTCAGCAGCAACCAAACGGTGTTGATGGAGGGACGCGCTGCGGTCGCGTCCGCTAGCAATGGGCAGACGGCCACGACGGAGCGTGGCCCTCCAGATCGCCCGAAAACATGCGCGCAAAACGCGCAGAAGTTACGCCGTAAAAAGCATTCTACTTTTGCCGCTTCCAGGAGGGCAACATGCGCCGATTCGCAGCTTTGTGGTCTTGGGTTCTGGCTTTGATCGCGGTGGTCGACTGGGGCATTTCTTGCTCTGGGGCCACGCATGATTCGCCACCAGCGGCTGTCGGCGATCAGATCGCTCGGTTGGCGATAATCGGCAGCGGCGCGCCGGCCGGCACGGTGGCGCTGTTCGGTCACGGCTTTGCGCGCGGCCAGTTGTCGCCGACCGAGTCGGTGGTACTACAGTCCACGGACGGAAAAACCACTCTGCCCACGCAATTCAACGCAATTACGTCATGGCCCGATGGCAGCGTCAAAGTTGCCTTGCTGGCGGTCGAATGTCCGGCTTTGGCCGACGGGGAAAAGTTCGAATGTGTTTTGGCCAAAAGGAAATCGCCGGCCGGGGCGGCGCCGCCGTTAGACACCAGGCAATTGTTGCGCAGCCGCACGGCCAGGTTGACCATCGCGCCGCAGTCGGGCAGTGCCTGGACGGTTGATCTGCTGGAAGCCGTGGCCGGAAATGACCGCTGGCACGATGGCCCGCTAGCGGTTTCCTTCCGTGTGGAAAAGAAAGTCCCGCCGGAACGCGTTGGCGGCTCGACCTCGTTGCGTCTGGTGGCCGACGTGATTGTAACCAAGGACGGCATCTTGGAAATCGACTGGCGGCTGGCCAACGACTTGATGATGAAGCCCGGCGGCGGCCCGGCCACGTACTCGTACCGGGTGACGATCGACGGGGTTGATGTTTACACCCAGCAGCAGGCCACCCACATCCAATACACAGCATGGGTGCGTCGGGCCGGCCGGGGCAGTTCTGGGCCGATGCCTGCTCGGCCGGTGATTCAACCGGACTTCGATCTACTGGTGCGCGGTGGTTTCACGCTGCCGTGGGACCGGTCGTTGCCTTCGGCAGCCTACGAAGGCTACATCACCCGCACAATCGCCAGCGAACTGCCTAACGCCAATCACCCCTATCCCGCCTGGGGCGTAGTGCGGTCGGCAGGGGCTGTCGGCGGCCGACAAGAGATCGGTTACCGCACTTACGCCAGCATGATATGGCTGAAAAACGGCGATCCGGCAGCACAGTTCCTCGCCCACCGACAGTTGGAAGTAGGCATGTCGCGGCCGCAAAACTTCTGGGACGACGAGCTGGGCACCTGGCTGAATCCGGAAGACTGGCCGAAGTTTACCTCCGGGGTACCCTGGCAGAACACCTCACCGGCCGGCACGCCGCGGCACGAAGCGCGCGGCTTTCCGGAAGATCAGCGCCCGGCCGCCAACGACCGCGACCACGTGACCGTCGATCATGCACACAACGCAGATTATTGGAGTGTAGTGGCGCTGCTGTCGGGCAGGCGTATGGCGTTCGACGGACTGGCAATGAACGCCGCCTGGCAGACGATCGACCATAACGACCGCCACCGGCCCGAGTATCGCATGGATTGGCGAAGCTTTACGCCGGATTACAAGACGGGCCTGGCTTGGGCGCCGCGGCTGGGCGCGCCGCAGACGAGGGGTTTCGCATGGGGTCTGCGCGATGTATGTCTGGCCGCCGCGCTGCTGCCGGACCGTTATCCGCGCCGCGAGTTCTACAACCGCAACGCACTGGCGTGGATCAACTCTTACGGCGTCAATTTGCATCAGTTGGCCGCCGAACAGGGCGAGCTGGCCGGGTACGTACCGCACACCAATCTGCGCACACACGTTTCGGGCTTCATGAGCAGTTTCCTGATCTATGCGATACTGGATGCAGTGAATCTGGGAGTCGCCGGCCAGCACGGATTGCCAGTTTTGGAGTATTTCGCCAGTTTCCGCGTCAACTCCTTCAACTCGCCCGATTTCAACTGGCGCAACGCTGCCAGCGGAAAAGACCTGTTCATCGGCGACGGTAAGAACCTGTTTACCAAATGGTCCCAGGCGCAGGCCCGGCACGTCGAAGCCAACCAGGATATCGACCCCCAGTGGTCCAAGACTTGGCCGGGCGAAGGCGATTGGCAGCGGAACGTATTGGCCGGGCTGGCCCTGTTGCGCGATGCCCCACTGCCGCTGGAGCTGCGCGCCAAGGCGGCCGACGCGATGGTGCTTTACCGTTCCGAGCGTCCCAAGGGCCGCGACGGCTTCCCACGCATCCAACCCCATCAGTTCTTCGGCGCTTTCGAGAACCTTAACAGCCTGTGCCCGCACGGTTCCACTTGGCGCTGGGATGTGCCCCCCGTGGTGCGCGCCGGCCAGCGACTCCGCGCCGTGAATCCCAAGCCCGGAGAGTTGATCGGCCTGGTTGTTACCGACGGCGGGCTGCCCAGGGCCTCGCGGCCGGAAGGCGACGACGCCTTCGTGATCGTCGCGCAGCCGCCGGCCAAACCGTTTGCCATTTCGCGCGGCGGCGCAATAAAGCTTGCAGGCGAAGCGCCGAAAGGACGCGTGGTCATCGAGGTGTACGCCACTACATACGACGACGACAATAAAGAACACCGCGGCCCGACCGTGCCTGTGGAAATCCAGATCGTCGACTCCCAGAACAACTGAAATCGCGC